>Ga0233425_10011089_pt1 | contig 10671 bp, 6 predicted proteins | sample Watercolumn_Towu_2_FD_181712 | JGI IMG/M metagenome (GOLD analysis project Ga0233425, IMG submission 181712) | Freshwater microbial communities from Lake Towuti, South Sulawesi, Indonesia - Watercolumn_Towuti2014_140_MG | ecosystem: Environmental > Aquatic > Freshwater > Lake | place: Indonesia... | reverse complement strand
GCGCTCGATGGTGTAGCTCATGGGTGGATCCTGCCGAGGTGATAAGGACGACCGTGCGAGAGGGGGGACTTGAACCCCCACACCGCGAAGGTGCTGGATCCTAAGTCCAGTGCGTCTGCCAATTCCGCCACTCTCGCATCAGGAGCGCGACACGGGTGAGCCCACAAGGGATCGAACCTTGAACCTACGGATTAAGAGTCCGTTGCTCTACCAATTGAGCTATGGGCCCACAGTACGAGCGAACCTCGTTACCCGAACGAAAACGACACTCCGCACGCCCGGCAGGATTCGAACCTGCGACCTGCGGATTCGAAGTCCGATGCTCTATCCACCTGAGCTACGGGCGTCCGCAACGAAATTCCGATATCAAAGAACAGCAGCGGCACGCCTGAGAGGATTCGAACCTCCGACCGGCGGATTAGAAGTCCGCTGCTCTATCCAACTGAGCTACAGGCGCCCAATCCGGAGGCGCACTATATCCGACGGGAGGGACCTGTCAACGAAAAAGAAAGACGCGCGATTGACGCAGGCGGTTCTCGGCGGGTATCATCCGCGCCCGTCGAAGGAGGATCGATGCAGCTCGCCAGACCGGGTTCCGGACGCCTCGTGCGCGCCGACCACCTCGTGCACGAGCTGTCGGCCCTCCCCGACGACCAGGCCCGCGCGGTGGTCGAGAGCCTGCCCGCCGTCGACCTGCTGTGGCTCACGCGCCGCCTGCCGCACGCCGACGCGCTCATGCTCGTCGAGTACGCGTCCCACGACCAGGTGGCGCGCATGATCGATCTCGACGCGTGGCGCGGCGACCAGATGGACCTGCCGCGCTTCCTCGAGTGGGCGGGCACGCTCTCCGAGGTGTCGCAGGAGAAGGCGGTGGCCTTCCTGGCCGAGGTCGACGAGGAGTACCCCGCGCTGTCGCTGCTCAAGGCGGGGCGCGTGGCCGACCGTCGCGACATCGAGGAGGGCGACGCCCCCTTCGACGAAGAGACCGAGGAGGCCATCCCCACCCCCGACCAGCAGTTCGTGGTCGTCGTGCCCCGCGAAGACCCCATCGCGGCGCCCATCCGCGCGCTGATCGACTTCTTGTACGCCGGCGACCTCGACCACGCGCGCCTGGTGCTCCAGGCAGCCCGCTGGGAGTTGCCGTCGGTGGTCGAGGAGAACCTGCTGCACTTCCGGGCAGGTCGCCTGGAGGAGATGGGCATCCCGTCGCTCGCGCGCGCGTGGCGGCTGTTCCGGCCCCTGTCGGCCGAGCAGGAGTCCCGCCTGTTCGCGGCCCCGAAGCTCGGCGACGTCGGCCTGGCCTCCGAGCGCCTGACCGACGCCCTGCTGGCCCCCCTCGAGCGCGCCGCCGACCCGTCGCTCGAGGCCGCGGTGCAGGCCCTGACCGACGAGCAGCGCGCGCGCTTCGCCCAGGCGGCCGTCTACGCGGCGCACAAGGTGGCGGTCACCCGCGGCGACGACCCGGGCGACCAGGCGGCATTGACCTCGGCCATGCAGGTCGTGGCCGATCACCTGCGCCTGGCCCTGGCCGTGCTGGCGCCCAGGGCCGATGCGACGCGCGCCCTCTCCGTGCACCCCGAGGTGCTGTTCCGGCTGGCCCACACGCGCCTGGTGTCCCTGCGTCAGCGGGCGCACGCCGTGTTGGCCCCCCTGGGGGGCCACGCGGCCTCGGCGCGCTTCTCGAGCCCCTGGCGCGACGTGCTCGAGGGCCTGCTGCTGCCGGTGCCGCGCTTCATGCGGCCGGGCCTCTCACGCCTCGACGATCGCGCGTTCCTGTCTGCCGACGACCTCGACGAGGCGCGAGACCTCCTCGACGTCGTCGCGCGCCAGGCCGTGTTCTTCGCCGACCTCGCCGCGGCGGCGCCCGACCACGCGACCGCGCCGTACGCGTGCCTGCTGGCCACGGGCCTCTCGAACCACGCGCTCGGGAAGGGCTGGCGCGTCCGGCCCCTCGCGGCCTCCGAGCTCCCCTCGCTCGCCGCGTCCCTGGTGTCGGTGCGCGCTGGGGTGGCCGCGATCCACGACGAGGTGCGCGCGCAGCTGCTGTCCGACTTCCAGGCGTGGCTGGCGTCCGCCCACCCCGAGCGCGCGTTCGATCCCGCGTTCCAGCGCGATCTGCGCGTCGTGCTGGGGCGCTGCCTCGACGACCTGGCGGGTGCGCTCGGTACCGCCGACGGCGGCGCGTTCGAGGCCGCGGGGGTGGCGTCGGGCGTGCTGCTGGTCGAAGGGGAAGACGTCCCATGACCTTCGTCGCACCGCTGGGACAAGACCCCACGCTCGCGCGCTTCGCCGCGCTGAAGCGGGGAGGCTCGCTGGGCCACGCCTACCTGATCGAGGGCCCGGCGGGCTCCGGTCGGCGAACGCTGGCGCGCCACGTGGCCCGGCTGCTGCTGTGCAACGACGCCGCCGAGCCGCCGTGCCGTCACTGCCCGGCCTGCCGCAAGGTCGACCAGGACATGCACCCCGACGTGCTGCGCCTGGTCCTCGAGGAGAAGGCCCGCAACCTGAAGATCGAGCAGGTGCGCGACATCCAGGGCATCCTGCCGTACCCTCCCATCGAGGGACGCTGGAAGATCGTGATCATCGAGGACGCCGACCTGCTCACCATCGAGGCGCAGAACGCGCTGTTGAAGAGCCTGGAAGAGCCGCCCTCGTACAACCTGTTCCTTCTGCTGGCCGCCAGCCGCACCCGCCTGCTGCCGACCGTGCTGTCGCGCTGCCAGCACCTGGCCATGCTGCCGCTCGAGCGACAGGCGCTGACGGAGGAGTTGCGCGCGCGGCTGCCCGAGGCGGCGACCGAGGCGCTCGACGAGGCGGCGCGGCTGTCCGGCGGCTGGCTGGGCGAGGCGCTGGCCATCGCGGGCGATCCGCGCTGGAGCGAGCTGCGCGCGGCGGTGGGGCGCGCTCTCGGGGGCTCGCCCCTCGACCTCTTCGAGCTGTCGAAGGAGTGGGCCCGGAAAGACGAGAGCTTCAACGGCACCGCCCGGGCGCTGCGCCTGGTGGCGGATGCGCTGCGCGAGGGGCTGGTCGAGGCCGGGGCGCCCATCGAGCGCCTGGAGGCCTGGCAACGGGTGCGCGAGGTCGCGCGCTTCGAGGCCGAGCACAACGTGAACGCGCGCCTGTCGCTCGAGGTGGCCGTGCTGGCCGCGCGACGCGCGCTGGGGAGCCCGGATGAGCAAGCAGGGAAGGCCCGAGCCCGATAGGGACAGGGAACGCCAGCAGGGGGCGCCGCCGCCCGAGCTGAACCGCCTCGACGTGACGATGCCCGCGGGCCGCATGGCGCAGGTGGCCGCGAACGACAAGGCGCACATCCACACGATCGCCCCGGTCTACTTCCAGCGCACGCGCCGCACGTTGTACTTCTACGTGGGCAACGTGCGCGTGAGGGAGGGCGACCTGGTGCTGGTCGACGTCACCCGCGGCACCAACTGGGGCAAGGTGGTCGCGGCGCCCGTGCGCACCATCAGCGACGGCGGCGAGTACGCGCGCATCGTTCGCGTGCTGTCGCGCGACGAGGAGGCCCGCCTGGCGGTCGCCGAGAAGCGCGAGGCCGAGGCGCGCGGCCTGTGCCGCGAGCTGGCCGGCCAGATGGGCCTGGACATGAAGGTGGTCGACGTCGAGTTCACCACGTCGCAGAGCAAGGCCATCTTCTACTTCACGGCCGAGGAGCGCGTCGATTTCCGTGAGCTGGTGCGTGAGCTCGCGCGCCACCTGCGCATGACCATCGAGATGCGTCAGATCGGCGCGCGCGACGAGACCAAGATCCTGGGGGGCATGGGGCCGTGCGGGCTCGAGACGTGCTGCTCGAACCACCTGAACGACTTCGCGCCGGTCACCATCAAGATGGCCAAGAACCAGGACCTGGCGCTGAACCCCCAGAAGGTGTCGGGGCTCTGCGGCCGCCTGTTCTGCTGCCTGGCGTACGAAGACGCCGTCTACACCGAGCTGAAGAAGGGCACCCCGAAGCGCGACGGCATCATCCGCACGCCCGACGGCGTGGGCCGCGCCCTCGAGGTCGACATCTTCCGGCGCCGGGTCAAGGCCGCCATCTCGGGCAAGGATGCCGAGTGGTACGACCTCGAGAAGATCGAGATCGGCAACGACGGCGACCGCCAGACCGTGCTGGCGCAGGAGGTGGCGGCGCGGGAGCAGCGCGAGGCCGCCATCGAGGCGCAGCGCGAGCGCATGCGGCACTTCGACGCCATGCGGCAGCGCACCGCCGAGAAGGCGCAGCGCGGCGACCTGGGCGACACGGCGGCCCGCGACGTGAGCCCCGAGGCCGACGCGCGCGCCGCCGGTGCCCCCGCCCCCGAGGGAGATCGGCAGCGCCGGCCCGACCGGGATCGGGATCGCGACCGCGGGCGTGAGCGCGACCGGGGGCCGCGCCGCCCCGAGCCCGCGCCCCAGCGACCCGCCGTTCCCGCGGACGCGGCGCCGCCCGCCGCCGACGCCGAGGGACAGCCCCTGCCGGCCGCCACCCCCCCCGAGGGAGCGCAGCTCCCCGCCGAGGAGGCAACCCGCCGCCGCCGCCGCCGCCGCCGCCGCCGCGGGCCCCGCGAGGAGGGCCACGCGCAGGGCCAGGGCGGCTCCGAGGGCAGCGGCGACGACCCCGGCGACTCCGCCGACGCGGGAGCCGTCGACGGCGGGGACGGCCCGGACGAGGAATGAGGCTGGTCGACTCCCACGCGCACTTCGACCACCTGCCCGACGCGGCGGCGATCGACGCGACCCTGGCGCGCGCCCGGTCCGCGGGCGTGATACGCATCGGCGCCATCGGCGCCACCCACGGCCTGGGGGCCGCCGAACAGCTACCGGCGCTGCTCGCCGCACATCCCGAGCTGTTCGGCGTGGCCGGGGTGCACCCGCATGACGCCAAGCTCTGGACACCCGACGTGGCGGCGCGCCTCGAAGCGCTGCTGCAGGCCACGCCGGGCATCGTCGCCCTGGGCGAGACGGGGCTGGACTTCCACTACGACCTGTCGCCGCGCGAACGCCAGGCCCAGGCCTTCCGCGCGCAGCTCGAGCTGGCGCGGCGCCGGGCCCTGCCCGTGGTGCTGCACGTGCGCGAAGCCCACGACGAGGCGCGCGCGCTGCTGGCGGCGCGCCCCCCGACGTCGGCCCTGGTGCACTGCTTCACGGGCACCGTCGACGACGCGCGCTGGTACCTCGCGCGGGGCTTCTACCTGTCGTTCTCGGGCATCCTGACGTTCAAGACGGCCGCCGAGATCCGCGAGGTGGCGCGCGAGGCGCCGGCCGACCGCATCCTCGTCGAGACCGACAGCCCCTACCTGGCGCCCGAGCCCGAGCGGCGCGTGTTCCCCAACGAGCCCGCGCTCGTGCGCCACACGGCCCTCTGCCTGGCCCAGGTGCGCGGGATCACCGTGGAGCAGGCGGCCGAGCTGACGCGCGAGAACGCCGTGCGCTTCTTCGGGCTGGCGTGACGCGCGCCTACCTTCTGAGCAGCTCGAAGTAATCGTAGAGCACGGCCTCGCGGGATCGGTAGCCCCCCTCGTAGCCGTTGGTCCGATCGAGGTCGAACCCCGGCGCCACCACCCGGGCGTACTGCAGGCGCAGGGCGGGTCGGTCCAGGGGGTCGTACTCGCCCCAGGCGTCGAGGGGCGCCAGGGCGTACGACGTGGGCCCGCCCGCGAGCAGCAGCGTCCAGGCCAGGTCGCCGAAGTAGTCGTAGAGCGAGAGCAGCTGGTAGTCGCCCGGGGGAACCCCGCCCGGGAACTGCCACGACAGCGCACGGCCGCTCCACGTGCCCCGGCGCGCGGGCCGCACGAAGGTGACGGGCGGCAGCACCGGGCCCAGGGCCAGGTTCGCGGAGCCCACGACGGTCGCGGGCGCGTCGACGTCGACCGCGATGCCGGTGGGCAGGAAGTCGACGGCGAGCGCCGCGCGGGTCCACGCCTGCCCGTCCCAGGTGTCGAGGCCCCCCTGCACCCCGGCCAGCAGCGTCGAGGTGCCCCCCGCCAGGCAGGATACGGGCGCGCCGCGCTCTCCCACGGGGTCGGCGCCGCCGTCCTCACGCAGGCGCCACACGCGCCCCGACCGCGCGCCGACGAACACCTCGCCGCCGACCGACGCCAGCGACAGCAGGTCGTCGGAGGGATCGAGCACCGAGCGCTGCCAATCGGCTCCCTCCCGACGCCAGACCACCCCGCCGAGGCCCGCGGCCCACGCCACGCCCGCGGAGGTGACCGTCACGGCCCGCAGGTGGTCCGCGATCTTCGAGACCGACGGCGACCCGGGCGGGCCCACGACCAGCCGGGCGTCACCGACGGCCACCAGGCCTCCGTCGGCTTCCAGGGCCACGGCGCGCAGCGCGCGATCGGTGACGTGCGTGGGCAGGCTCCAGGCGTCGCCGACGCGGCGTACCAGCACCCCGTCGTCGCCCACCCCGACCACGGCGTCGCCCCTCGCGGCCAGCCCCCGGACGATGGGCTTGCCCGCCACCGGCTCGGCGTACCACGTGCCCCAACGCTGGCGCAGCACCCGGCCGTCGTCGGTGGCCGCCAGGACCTCGCCGTCGGCCGCCACGGCCAGCGAGGTGAAGTTGAGCGGCATCGAGAGCGCCCGCTCGCCGGGTCGGCCACCCTCGAAGGCGTAGGTGCGGGACGCTGCGAAGCCCGCGAGGCCGTACCGGTAGGCCTCGGCATAGGGCGCATAGGAGCTCCCCCCGAGGCCGGCGTGCACCTCGAGGTCGAAGCTCGCGTCATAGAAGGTGCCCTGGAGAGAGAGCGGCACCGTGGGGAACAGCACGTGCCGCTCGTCGACGCCGCGGGCCCAGCCGGGCAGGGCGAGCGCGCCGTCGGAGCCGAGGTCGAGCGTGATCCACGCGCTGATGGCCGGGAAGGCGTCGGGGGCCACCACGTAGCCCGTCAGCTCGAAGGGTGGCGACGGGCCGAGGGGCGTGTCGAGCGCGACCGTCACGCCTCCGAGCAGCGTGTCGGACATGGTGAACAGGTGGCGCGCAGCGCCCAGCGTCTGGGGCACGAAGGTGTGGGTGAGCGCGTCCTCGTAACCGGCCAGGCACAGGATGGCGATCTCGCCGAGGCGCACGCCGGCCAGGTAGAACGCGTCGTCGCTCGAGACCAGCGCCCCCTGCTCCACCGTGACCGGCTGCCCGCCGGGGCCGTCGTCGCTGGCGAAGCAGAACGTGCGGCGGGGGCCGAGCACCGGGAAGCAGCGCGCGTCGTCGGGGTCCGCGGGCAGGCACGCGAAGCGATCGGGGCACGCGCCCTCCGGCAGCGTGCACGGGGGCAGGCACCAGGTCCCGGTGGCCCCCACGTCGAGGCAGGCGAGGCCTTCGGCGCAGTCGTCGCCCGAGATGCAGGGCGCGCACGCCCCGTCGTCTTCGGGCGCCTCGCACGCGCGCCAGGCCGGAGGAACGTACTTGTCGAGGCCCAGCACCGTGCCCGTGACCGTGGCCGGCTTGAACACGGGCTCGTCCGGAGGTCCGTCGCTCCCGGTGGGAGGGGGAACGGGGCCGCGCAGGGCCAACGTGACGTTGCGCGCGTCGAAGCCCGCGATGGTGTACGCGGCGTACGCGTTCCGCGACGCGGTCACCGACACGCGGCCCGTGAGGCCCAGCTCGGAGAACACGGCCTGGCCGTGGTCGTCGGTGCGCGCGCGCAGGAAGGAGCCGTCGTCGACGAGGAGCGCCACGTGCGCGTCGGGCACCGGCTCGCGGGTGGAGGAGTGCAGGACGTGCACGTTGACGGTGCCGCGCACGGGCCCGCCCCAGGTGCCGGCCTCCTCGGTCGCCAGATCGGCGTAGGCGTAGGCCTGGGGGAGGCGGGCCGCGAAGGTGCCGTCGATCACGGCCACGTCGACCACCCGCGCCGACTCCACGGGCGGCGTGCGGACGAGCAGCGCGCTGGGCGTGGCGGCCTCGACCCGGGCCTCCACGCCGCCGAGCACCACGCGGCCCTCGGTCGGCAGGTCGGTGCCGAGCACGCGCACCAGCGTGCCGCCGGCGCGGGAGCCCTCGTCGTCGGCCACCGCGAGCAGCCGCGTCTGACCCGCCCGGTAGCGGAAGGCGGCCTGCCCCGAGGCCCGCTGCCCGCCGGAGAGGACCACGAGCGGGCAGTCGCCGGGGCTGCCTGCGGGCGTGACGGCCGCATAGCCCTCGGGGCCGTCGGGACGCAGATCGACGAGCGGAAGGCCGCAGAGCGTGGCCTCCTCGATGCCCCCGGGGAACCAGCCCGACAGGCGCACCGCGGTGCCCCCGACCGCGGGGCCTTCGGCCGGCGAGAGCCCCTCGACCCGCGCCGTCGCAGCCCGGGCCGAGTACGCGGCCAGGGCGACCAGCGGGCCGCCCCCCACCTCGACGCGCACGTCGCACGCGCCCGGCGGCACCGGTGGGGAGGTCACGAGCACGCCCCCCTCGGGTCGCGCCACGATGGCTGCCTCTGCGTCGCACACGGTGACACGAGCCACCGACGCGCCGTCGACGCCGCTGAACGCCAGCGCCAGGACCACGCCGCCCGCCGCGTCGCCGCTGGACGGGTAGACCCCCAACAGGGCGGCACCCCCGCCGCCGTCGCGATGGACCAGTCCCTCGGCCGCCACCACGCCGGCCTCGCCCACCACGTCGACGCGCAGGGCCCCCGCCGCGCCCGCGGGCACGCGCACCGAAAGCAGCGTGCCGTCGGGCCGCCGCGCCACGACCTCGCCCTCGACGCCCTCGATGAAGACGCGCGCGTCGAGCAACCCGTGCCCCACCAGCGCGACGTCGCCGCCGGTCGCCGCGGGCACCGCCATGGGCTCGGCGCGCGCCACCGTCAGCGGCTGGTCGGCGCGCAGCGCGCCCTCGAACCGCCAGGTCTTGCCCGGCGTGACCACCAGCACGTCGTTGGCGCCGTCGTCGAGGGGCGGGAGCACCCCCGAGACCACGTCTCCGTCGCGCGACGGCGCGGCCAGTTGACGCGACGCGATCAGCACCGTGGCGTCGGCGTCGAGCGCCGCGAAGCGCATCGTGACCGGGTCTCCGCCCGAAGCGCCCGCGTGGTCCGGCTCGATCGCCAGCAGGCGGGGCTCCCGCGTGAACAGGAAGGCGAGGGGAGCGACCGCCTCGTCGCCCTCCTGGTGACGGACGCTCACGCGCGCCAGGCCGGAGGGGTGGGGCGGGGTGAACGCCACCAGCCGCTCGGGCCCCTGGAAGCGCACCTCGGAGGCCTCGACCTCGTCGAAGAACACGCGATCGGTCTGGCGGAAGTCGTGGCCCCTGAGCACCACCTTGTCACCGCCCGCGGGATCGCCCCGCGCGGGCAGCACGTCGTCGACCCCGAAGGGCTGGTCGATCTCGGCGGCCTCGGCCTCGACGGCGTCGAGCGTCCACAACCCGCCGCTGGCCGCGTCGACCTGGCCGACGAAGGGCCTGGAGTAGTCGGGCGCCACCTCGAGGGTGCAGCCGGCCAGCAGCCAGAGACTCGCGAGGGCCATGCGGGAGAGGGGCCTCATGACTGAAGAATGTAGCAACACGATCCGCCCGCGGCAAGGCAGAGGGGCGACGAGCGCACGCGATTGGCCACCGCCCGCATCCTGCGTCTTGACACCCCGGCGGGCCGCCGCCGATGATGCGCCCATGAGCGACGACGTCCTCGCCCCCAACCGCCTCGATCGCCTGCACGTCAACCTGGGCTTCTCGTGCAACAACAACTGCTGGTTCTGCATGGAGGAAGACCGGGAACGCCGCGAGGAGAACCTCCGGGGCCAGACCGACGACGACGTGCGCCAGATGCTGATCCGCCATCGCGCCTGCGGCGAGGTGATGTTCACGTCGGGCGAGCCCACGCTGCACCCGAAGCTGCCCGTCTACGTGGCCTGGGCGAAGAAGCTCGGCTACCCCACCATCGGCCTCATCACCAACGGCCGCCGCCTGGGCTACGAGCCCTACGCCCGCGAGCTCCTGTCCCGCGGCCTGAACCACGTGGTGGTCTCGCTGCACGGCCACACCGCGCGGCTGCACGAGCTCCTGACCCGCACCCCGGGCTCGTTCGCGCAGACCCGCGACGGCGTGGCCATGCTGGCGAAGCTGCGGCCCGAGTTCCCGCTCAAGCTGCACACCAGCACCGTGCTCAACAAGCGCAACGCCCCGCACCTCGGCGCCGTCTACCACTTCCTGAAAGACCTGGGCGTCGAGCAGGTGGTCTTCAACACCATCCAGGCCTCGGGACGCGGCGCCACGCACTTCAAGTCGCTGTTCCCGCGCTACTCCGAGTTGGCCCGGGAGTTCGGGGCCTTCCTGGCCGCCGAGGGCCGCGAGGTGACCGACGCCTTCCTGCTCGACGTGCCCTACTGCATCACCGAGGCGCTGCCGGCCATCAACCGGGGCTTCGTGGAGCGGCGCGTGCACTACGAGCCCACCGCGGGAGCGAGCGGCGAGGGCGACCCGCTGGCCCGCTACCACACCGTCGACCGCGAAGACCTGAACGGCATGTTCAAGTCGAAGCGCCCCGAGTGCGGGCGGTGCCGCCACGTGACCTACTGCGACGGCGTGTTCAGGGCCTACACCGACGCCTTCGGGTGGGACGAGCTCGTGCCGGTCCCTCAGGGGCCACCGCCCGTGCTCTCCGTGCCGTAAAACGTCGTCCTACGAAATCTTTTCAACGAAGCGTCGCGGGCGCTGCGAGCGGCGGCCCGAGTTTTCGAGGACTTGCCCGA
>Ga0233425_10011088_pt1 | contig 10672 bp, 5 predicted proteins | sample Watercolumn_Towu_2_FD_181712 | JGI IMG/M metagenome (GOLD analysis project Ga0233425, IMG submission 181712) | Freshwater microbial communities from Lake Towuti, South Sulawesi, Indonesia - Watercolumn_Towuti2014_140_MG | ecosystem: Environmental > Aquatic > Freshwater > Lake | place: Indonesia... | reverse complement strand
GCCGCTCGGCACCGGCGTCAGCGACGAGAAGAACCTGCCGGTGAAATGGAGCGCGACGGAAAACGTGAAGTGGCGCGTCGCGCTGCCGGAGCGCGGCAACTCCACGCCCATCGTCTGGAACGACCGCATCTTTCTCACGCAGCCTGTCGGCAAAGAGCGCACGCTGATGTGCTTCAACCGCGCCGACGGCAAACTGCTCTGGCAGCAAGGCGTCACCACGGAACTCGCCGACAATCCGACGCACGGGACCAACCCCTATTGCTCTGGCTCGCCTGTGACCGATGGCGAGCGCGTGATCGTCTGGTTCGGCTCCGACGGGTTGCACTGCTACGACTTCACCGGGAAGAAACTCTGGAGCCGCGACCTCGGCTTGCAGAAACACATCTGGGGCTACGGCGCTTCGCCGGTAATTTACGGCGGGCTTTGTTTCCTCAACTTCGGCCCCGGCGCACGGTCGTTTTTGGTCGCGGTGGACAAGAAGACCGGCAAGACCATCTGGCAGCACGACGAGGACACTGGTTACGGTAAACCGCCAACGGCTGACGTGCGCGGCGGCAAAGGCGCGGGTGTCGCCACCTACGTCGGCACGTGGACGACGCCGGTCGTTACGAAGGTCGAGGGCAAAGACCAACTGCTGATGTGCTGGCCGCGCCGACTCGCCGCTTACGACCCGCCGACCGGCAAGGAACTCTGGACTTGCGCCGGCCTGAACCCGCTCGTCTATACGTCGCCGATTCACAACGGCGATATCGTCGTCGCGATGGGCGGTTTCAACGGCATGGCCATCGCCGTGCGCGCGGGTGGCAGCGGCGACATCACGGCGTCGCGCCGGCTCTGGCATCATCCGCGCACCAAGCAGCGCATTGGTTCTGGCGTCGTCCACGACGGCCACATCTACATCCACAACGACCCCAGCGTCGCCGAGTGTTTCGAGTTGAAGACCGGCAATCTCGTCTGGGAAGAGCGACTGCGCGGTGACAGCAAGACCGGCCAGAACTGGTCGTCGGTGATGCTCGCCGACGGCAAGTGCTACACGATCACGCAGGGCGGCGACTGTTTCGTCTTCAAAGCCAGCCTAAAGTTTGAACTGCTCGCGGTGAACTCCCTGGGCGAGCGCAGCAATTCGTCCGTCGTTCCCTCCAACGACGAGCTTTTCATCCGCACCCATGCCGCGCTGTGGTGCATAGGCGCGAAGAGATGAGCTTGCCGATTCGCTGACGGGCTGGTCCGATTGCCGCATCCTGTCACAGGTCGGTGCTTGAAGGTTTCGCGAACTTCTGCTCGGCTGTTATGAAAGTGGAAACTCAACCTATGAAAAAGATATTACTTCTCATACGAGCCGCCTCGCTGGCGTTTGCCTTCGCTGTCGTGGCTCCTGCCTCGGCCGATGTCACGTTGCCGCACGTTTTCGGCAACCACATGGTTTTACAGCGCGAGCAGCCGCTGCCGGTTTGGGGCTGGGCGGCGCCCGGTGAGGATGTTTCCGTCCAGATTGGCGACCAGCCAGCCGTGACCACCACGGCGAACAAAGCCGGCGCGTGGCGCGTTACGTTGCCGAAGATGCCGGCGGGCGGGCCGTTCACGATAAAGGTCGCCGGCAGGAATACCGTCACGTTTGAGGACGTGCTTGTCGGCGAAGTATGGCTTTGCTCCGGGCAGTCGAACATGGAATGGGCTGTCGCCGGTTCTGACAATCCCCGAGAGGAAATCGCCGCGGCCAACCATCCCAAGATCAGGCACATCAAGGTGCCGAAGCTGACCGCGAGCGTTCCCGCCAGGGACTTCTCCGGCGAGTGGCAGGTGTGCAGCCCGGAGACGGCGGGCGGATTCACGGCGTGCGGCTACTTCATGGCCCGCGAGCTTCAGAAGAAGCTGAACGTCCCCATTGGCCTCATCAACTCCTCTTGGGGCGGCACGCGCATTGAGCCGTGGACGACCCCGGCGGGCTTCGCGGATTTGCCGGCGCTGGAAGACATCAAGCAGAAGATCGCAAAAGCCGACCCTCGCTCAGCGGAATTTAAGGACGGTCTCGGCAAATACCTCGACAAACTCGAAGCGTGGGCGCAAACAGCCCGCCAATCCATCGCGGCAGAAAAGCTCATTGAGCCGATGCCGGAGTTTCCGCAGGACTTCGTCCCGCTTGGCGCGCGGCCCGGCTCGCAAGGCCAGCCCACGACGCTCTACAACGCCATGATTCACCCGCTCGTGCCGTTCGCCATCCGCGGCGCCATCTGGTATCAGGGCGAGTCCAACCACGTCGAGGGCAAGCTCTACACCGAAAAGATGAAAGCGCTCATCAAAGGCTGGCGCCAACTCTGGAACTGCGAGTTGCCTTTCTACTACGTGCAGATCGCGCCCTACCACTACGGCGCGGAGAACCCGGCCGTGCTCGCGGAGTTCTGGGAGGCGCAGTCTGCGGCACTGGAGATTCCCGGCACCGGCATGGTCGTGCCTAACGACATCGGCAACTACAAGGACATTCATCCGAAGAACAAGCAGGAAGTCGGCCGCCGCCTCGCGTTGCTCGCGTTGAAGAACGTCTATGGCCAGACCGATCTTGTTGCCTCTGGCCCGACGTTTAAGACCATGACGATCGAGGACGGCAGGGTTCGCGTTCGTTTCAACAACGTTGGCAGCGGACTCGCCTCCCGCGACGGCAAGCCGCTAAACTGGTTCGAGATCATCGGCAAGGAAACCGACTGGACCAAGGCCGCCGCCGCCATCGAAGGCGATTCCGTCGTCCTTTTCTCCGACAAGGTCAAAGCGCCCGTCGCCATGCGTTTCGCGTGGGACAAGTCCGCCGAGCCGAACCTCATGAACAAGGAAGGGATGCCCGCGTCCGCATTCCGCGCCGGCAAAGAGCCGCAGATGGACATCCTCTCGCTAAAGGTTCCCGAAGCGAAGGACTACCAACTCCTCTACGCCCTCGACCTTGCCAAGGCCAAGCGCGACATCGTTTACGACGTGGACCGCCGCGCGCAGATCGCCGGGCCAGTTGACCGCGTCGCCTACTTCCTCGAACTGCGCAAACAAGGCGAACCGACCCGGTGGGTCTATGTCTCGATGGACGCCTTTACCACCGACCTTGGCAAACTCGGCGTGCCCACCGTCGCTTCCAAAGCCAGGTTCCAGTGCAACGTCACCCACATGAATGTTCTCTCCAGCGACCCGCGCATCACCACTGGCAACGGCCTCGCGGGCAACATCGAGTTCTTCCCACACAACTACGGCCCTCAGAACGCTGCCAAGGTCGCCAACGCCTCCGACGCCGTCTGGGACTTCGGCGACCAGATCGTGGACCCCGAGGACGGCTACGGTTCCATGCAAGTCGGCAACCCCGCCGCCAAGCAAACCCTCTTCGCCCTCAATAACTGGAAATCCGGCCATGGCACCGACCTCGGCATCGGCAACAGCGAGCCCCGTGCGAGCGGCGGGCGCACGCTCGATTGGACCTTCAACGGCAACGCCTCCCAATACATCGTCAAGCAACTGAAAGTGCTCGTGCGGCTGAAGAAGTAAGCGCAGACGTGTTGTCCGCGCCGCGCGCCGCGCTCATTCCTTGGCCCCGCTGCGGATTTGGTAGAGGCGATAACTAACCTCGCGGACGCCGGCGATGGTCTCCGGGTAAGGCGTGTCGCACACGTCGAGCAGGCCGTTCTGAAGGTTCTCGCCATCGAAGCGGCCGGTCGTGGGCTGCTCGCCGAACTGATGCCAGTGCGCGCCGACGAAGTTCGGGTGGCGCAGCGCGGAGGTGATGTAGGTCGCGTAAGCCTTGCCGCGCTCGGTCTGGTTCGCGACTTCGATCAAGCTCGGATGGAACATGCCGCGGTCGAGCGCGCCGAAGTGGAACTCACCGATCATGACCGGCTTGTCCACGCCCTCCGGCAGTTTGAAATCGTCCAGCGTGTGACGGTAGAGGTTGTAGCTGATGATGTCGCAGTATTTGGCGCCGATCTGGACGGCGGCCTTGGTGGAGCCGGCGAAACGACAGCCCATGTAGAGCGCGTCCGGCGCGACGGCCTTGAACTCGTCGCGGATGTTCTTGAAGTAGGCTTCGGTCACGGCGGCGGTGAACTTGACGCAGTCATCCTTTGCGCCCGCAGGCGGCTTCTGCTGCGACTGGAGCAGCGCGTTCCAATCCGTATAGCTCGCCTTCCACGCTTCGTTGAGCTTGGCGATGGAACCGTATTTCTCCTTGAGACGACGGACGAACTCGATCTTTGCGGGCTGGGTGGCGGGCGATTGCAGCGTCCAGTCCGCCAGCGAGGTCTCGCTGCCCCAACTGATCTCGTTGTCCACGAAGAAGCCGAAGCACCACGGGTCGTCGAGTTCCTCCTTCCGCTGCACAAGCTGCTGGCGGATGTTGGCGCGAAACTCGGGGTGAAACGGGTCCTTGAACTTCCACCAGCCGAGATGCGCGCCCTCGATGTCTGGCGACCTCATCTCAAAACGGTCGCAGTAAGGCGTGCGGCGTTGCAGGCAGATGCCCTTGTCGGAACTGTTTGCGATGGTGTTCATGCCCCAGCTTCGCAGCCGTTGGTGCGCGAGGTCGCTGTAGCGCGCGCGCCAGTCCGCGCCGTATTTGCGGTAGGCGTTCGCCGAGGAGAAATCATACGTCCGCTGGATGCCGCGCGCCACGTAGTAGGGCCAGAGCAGCGCGTCGCGCGTCGTGTAGAACAGCGCGAACGGCGAGTCCGCCTTCGGCAATTCCGTGAAATAGAACTCGCGCCCGTCCAGCGGCGTCACCGCCGACGACGAAGTGACGCGCACCGGCCCGTGCGACCACCAGAGACAGCCTTCCGGGTCCACCATCCACCATTTGCCGTTGGTCTTCTCGACGCGGAACCGGCCGGTCGCCTTCTGCCGCGGCCCCTTGGTCCAGCCGCCGTATTGGTTCCAGCCGTCCGGCCCCGGATGCGCGGCAAGGTCGGTGCGCTCGGTTTCAATAGCCTTCTTCAGGTCGTCGTCCGAGTGCGTCTTGCCGGGCCACTCCTTGTGTTTGAACTGGCCATACACGTCAACGAAGGGGAAGAACTTCTCCGGCGGCAGCCGCATCCAGTCCGGCGCGTCCGGCAGCGGCCCCGTGTGCGCGACGATGCGTTTCACGCCCCATTGCCAGTCCAGCTTCGGCTCCTTGATATAGACCGCCACGCCGACCACCTTCGATGCATCCAGATCGGCTGCCACGCCTGTCGTCGCGAACGGCCCGCGCTTCATGCCGGTGAGTTTGCTGTTGATCTCCCGCGCGTGCGGCAGCGGCGGCGGCAACGCCACCGTGTAGCTCGCCGGCTGCTTGCCGCGAATCTTCACGCGGTCAATGAACACGCCTTGGGATTTGCCGGGGTCGGCGTCGGGATTGTCGAGCTGCACTGTTAGCGGCAACTCGCCCTTGCGGTCGCGAAGGACCAACTCCAGCGTCAGCCGGTTGCACTTGGACAAATCCCACGCGCCCTTGACGCGCACGCCCGGATACCCCGTCTCGCCTTTCGTCTCGATCTCCAGCAAGCCTTCATGCAACGCGAACTTCCCGCCCGACTGCGAAGCCACCGCCTTCATCGGTGTCGTGGCGGCGTCGAACAAGACAATCTCATCCGCCATCGCCGTCACAGCCAAACACACGCAACCAATTCCAAGAATCGCCAGTGTCTTCATGGCCGCCAGTATGCCCGCCTCGCGCCCCGCGGTAAATGGACAAGAATCGCGTCCGTGTGGATGCGGTTAGCAAAGGACTACTTCATCAGCGCCCGCAGATAGCCCAGCGCGTGCGACATGCCGGCGTGCCACGGGGCGGCGCAGGTCATTTGCGGTGCGTGGTCGGGAATGATGACGCCGTCAAAACCGTTGCGATGCAGGATGTGCAGGAGGCGTGGCACGTCCATGTCGCCTTCGTCAATGAAGGCCTCACGGTAGTTTGGCGCTTTGCCGATGACATTGCGGCAATGCACATAGGCGATGGTTCGCTCGCGGCTGTAGCGATCCGCCAGTTCATACACGTCGGCTCCGGCCATCTCCTGAATCGTGCCTGCGCAGAACTCCAGCGCGTTCGCCGGACTCGGAACCAGATTCAACAGCCTGTCGAAGTGTTCTGGCTCGTGCAGGAGCCGTGGTGTTTGGCGGAGCATCGGCAACGGCGGGTCATCGGGATGCGCTGCCAGCCTGACGCCTTCGTCCTCGGCCACCGGCACAAGCGCGCGGAGGAAACCGGCCAGCCGCTGCCAGAGTTCCTCGCGCGAGACGGTGGCGATGGGGCCGGCTGGCGCGTCGGGGTCATAGATGATGTTGTTGAGTTGGCCGCGCGGCAGCGGTTGATCTTGCAGCGGATGGTTTGGTTGGAATGCCGGCACGAGTGCTCCGCCGCGCGCGAAAGGGCCGTGGACGCGACCCCAGACGCCGGCGAGGCTGAAGTTGTAGCCGAGGATTGGAATCTTCAGCCGGCCCATGTCGCGAAGCAGGCCTTTCAGCGATTCGAGTTGCTGCGGCTTGCGCGGGCCGTCGAGCAGGATGTCGGACCAGAACGACGGGTCAATGTTCTCGATCGCTTCGAGTTCCAGACCTTCGTCGTTGACCAGCTTCTTGACGGACGCCAGTTCGTCGTAGCTCCACACAACGCCGCGCGCGCGCGTCATGCCGAAACAGAACGCATCGGCCCTCGGTGGGAGTCCTTCGCGGATGCGCTCGACCAGATGAACAACGACGTGCGTGCAGCCGGCTTGGCGCGCAAAACGGAAGTGGTCGCGGCTGATGCGGTCGCGATGGAAACCGAGGCCGAGTTTCATCGCATATACAACCCACCGTTGACGTCAAGCGTCGCGCCGGTGATGTAACGGCCGCCTTCGCCGCAAAGGAACGCTACCGCGAGGCCCACGTCGCGCGGCGTGCCGAGGCCGAGCGGGATCTTGCCGCGCATCTCTTCGACGCCTTTGTCGGTGAGCGTCTCGTGCAGCAGTTCCGTCTCGATGCAGCCGGGTGCGATGGCATTGACGGTGATGCCGAGCGGTGCACCGGTGCGGGCGAGGGTGCGGGTCATGCCGAGCATGCCGCTCTTGGTGGCCGCGTAGTGGACGTGGCCGAACAACGCGCCTTGATGGCCGACCACGGAACTGACGTTGACGATGCGGCCGGATTTCTGGCGCGCCATGATGCGCATCGCCGCCTGCGAGCAATGGAAGCAACTCGTGAGATTGGTGCGGATGATGCGGTCCCAGTCGTCGCTTTCGATCTGGAAAATATCCTTGGCCTGCGACGTGCCGGCGTTGTTGACGAGGATGTCGAGCCGGCCGAAATGCTCCAGCGTCGCCGCGAACAACCGCTCCACGTCGGCAGCGGCGCTGGCGTCGCCTTTCACCGCCAGCGCGCGCCGGCCCATCGCGGTGATCTGCGCCACGACCTCCTGCGCCTGCGTTTCCGCGCCAATGTCATTCACGACCACATCCGCGCCCTGTTCGGCGAGCACCAGCGCGATGCCGCGACCGATGCCGCGCGCCGCGCCGGTCACGATGGCCACTTGTCCGGTCAATGCTTTCATAGGTCAATCTCCGTCGCTCAGAGTTCTCCGCTTTTCTGGAGGATTTTCGCATACCGGACCACCTCATGAGGCGTGGCGAGGAACAATCTCTGCGTGACGCCTCCGCCTCCCGCTGCGTATTGCATCGCCTCCAGCACGGATTCCATGGAGACGCCCGGTTTGGCGCCGCCGAAATAGGCCGGGCACAGGCCGTAGAACGGCAAGTCGAACCCGAGCACGATCCACCCTTTGCGCCCGTGGCTGGGAATGCTGTTCTTCCAGTGTTTGAGCTTGTTCAGCGGCGACACGGCTTCTGCGTTCGGAAACCAGTGCAGGGTTTGCTGGTTGATGGCCGTGAGTTTGTCGCTCTGATACACGATCTGCGGGTTGTCTTCCTCGTGTTTATACGTGATGCAGTATTCGATGCCGGCCTTCTCCAGCGCAGCGAACTGCGGCTCTCCCGTTCCGTGCTTGTAGCCCGGGCAGGCGTCCTGAAACGGATAGCAGCCCCTCGGAACAAGCTTCTCGCCGACGTGCCGCGCGATTTGTGCTTTCGCCTCGTTGAGCGACCGGGTGAGCAGGGCGGCATCCAGATGATCGCGGGCCTCGGTGGCCACTCCCACCCCGGCGCTTGCCAGAAGCGGTTCGATCTTGGGAAAGACTCCGCCGTGCTGCGCCGGGATGTAGAGCTGTTCCAACAACTGTGGCTGTAAATCATACCAGGTGCTGGGAAAGGCCAGCCCGCACCTCATACCGTCCACCAGCATCAGATCCAAAACCCTGGGCAACGCGGGCAGGTGGCCGATATCCGAGGCGTAGAAGAGGAAACACACCGGGATGCCGCCTCTGGCGGCGCGTTGTTCCAGGAACTTGTCGCTGTATTCCTCTTCCCATGGCGTTCGGGCCTGCGCCAGCCAATCAACCGGAAGGCGCTGCCGCGATTGGATCGTGAGGCCGATCCGGGCATCCAGCCCGACCAGCGACATGATGAGGCCTTCCTTTGCGAACTCGGTGGCCACATCGTCCGTGTGCCCTTTCACCGTCTGGCTGCCGTAGATGAAGTGGGTTCCCGTCTTCTTGGCGTAGCGCGCCAGGGTTTTGGTGAAGGCTTTCCATTCAATCGGTTCAAACAAGGTCAGGTGACGTTCGCGCAGATAGAACGGCATCCACTTCAGCGTGCAATGCGGATCGCCGAACGCGATGCCTTTGGCGCGATCCATCCAGCGGTCGGCAATGCGGCAGGTGATGCTCCCGTAGGTGTCGCCTTCCTTGACCGAGTCCACGACCTCGGCGGCCAAACCGAACGCCTTCGCCACTTCCACGGTCTGCTGCGGACAATAGAGGATGGACGCCTTCCTGACGCCCGCGTCCTTGAGGCGATCAAGCGTCGCGCCGCCGATGTCGGCGTTCACGCCCAGCGCCTCGCGGAAGCAGATGTCGGGGTAACAGTAAGGTTGCAGCCAGAGAGCCTGATCGTCCTTCGGCCGGCCGGGCACCAAGACGATCTCCTGCGGAAGCTCGGTTTTGAAATAGGCGAAGACGTCTCGGTAGAATTCGGCTAATTCGCCCGGTTTCCGCGTCGCAATCACGTCGCCGCCGAAAGCCATGACCTCGCGCTTGAATTGCAGCGCCGGCTCTTCGGTCAGCGCACAGTAGAGCACCTTCTCGTAAAAGTTCGCCGCGTAATAGAACTGCTCCGCGTGGCCGTGGCCGGTGAATGCGAGAATCTCGCCGGCCCATGTCTTCGGCCGGATGCAGACATAAGCCTCGAAGTCGTTGCCGGTCTTCTCGGCAACCCAGTTCAACGTGGCCGTGACGGCTCCCGCCGATGGACAGGCTTCGTCGGTGAAGAAGAACAGCAGGTTCTTCTTTCCAGAACGTGACGCTGCTTTTGCCTTGTTGGCGGCGCCAGCGAACGGCACGGCAGCGAGGGTGGCGGTTTTAAGAAACGAACGACGATTCATATTCGTGCTCCTGTTTTGGTCATTCAGGGTTCAGCGTGAACCGCAACTTCTCGCCGAACCATGCGCGGCCTTCGGCGGTCATCTGCAACTCGACTTTGGTTTCTGAGGCGATGCCTTCGGTCAGGGTAAACGATTCTCGGAATTCCGCGTCTTCCAGCCGGGCCGTGTCCTTCGCGATGGGTTGCTTGAGCTTCAGCGCAGAGCCAGCGGTCGCCGCAAGATAGACCGCGCCCGGCTTGCCTGCGGAACTCGCGGGAGTCAGCCATGTCGCGTCCTGCAGGTTGCCGACGGAGGCTGCGGCGAGGATAAGCTCATTGCGCGGAACCCGGATGCGCGCGCCATCACGGACTTCGATCCAATCGCCGCTGGCAGATTTGATCTTGAACCAGTTGAACTCGGCGTCGAGATACTTGGGCGGGTTGCGGCCGTTGTATTTCGTGTTGCCGACGGCCAGCAACGGTGTGTCGGCGGAGGTCGTGCTGGTGCCGGGCGTGCGGATGCCGAGGCGGCGGCCTTGCGCGGCGGCTGCGCCGAACGCCTCGGCGCCTTCGTTGAAAGCGATGCGCCAATGAGCGCCGTTGTGCGCGTCGCGGTCCATCGTGAACCACGTGTCGGGCCGCGGATAACTGCGCGGCGTCTTGAACTTGGCGGCGTATTGTTGCAGCAACGCGCCGCTCGGCCGCAGCGTGCCGTCGGGGTTGAGGATGCCGTAGTCGCTCTTCTCGCTGATTCGATAGCCACCAGCCAGCCACCACGGCGCCGCGCCGTTTGCGCCCGTCTCGAACGCAACGCGATGGATCAACTCGTGGCACTGGCCCTGATGCGCGATTTCCTTTGCGCCCGGCCGCATCGCGGCGCGGTCCCATGCGCTCGCGCCGAACTCGACCCACAGATACGGTTTTCCCTTCGTCGCGAAATGAATGTAGCGGTTGATGAAGCCGGCGGCGTTGGCGCCCTTCGCGTCAGGTTTGAAGCCGTAGCCTTCCATCGCGAAGAAATCCACGTGCTTCGGCGTCGCGGTGAGCGTGAAGTCCCACGGCGGCAGGTTGCCCTGGCGGAAACTGACGAGATGGTTCGGGTCGAGCCGGCGCAGCGTGCGCGTCACGTCGTTCCATTTCCGGCTCATCAGGTTGTCCATGAAGCGGCGGTAGGCGGCGACCATCACGCGCGACGGCCCGTCGTCCTTGAACTGTTCGTTCGTCGG
>Ga0233425_10011087_pt1 | contig 10672 bp, 8 predicted proteins | sample Watercolumn_Towu_2_FD_181712 | JGI IMG/M metagenome (GOLD analysis project Ga0233425, IMG submission 181712) | Freshwater microbial communities from Lake Towuti, South Sulawesi, Indonesia - Watercolumn_Towuti2014_140_MG | ecosystem: Environmental > Aquatic > Freshwater > Lake | place: Indonesia... | reverse complement strand
TTGTTCAATCGCCGGTATCTCGAAGAAACGCTCGAACGCGAGTGGGCGCGCGCGCGGCGGCATCAACTCGAGCTCGCGCTCGCGATCATTGACATTGATCATTTCAAACAGGTCAACGACACGTACGGACATTTGGCAGGCGATCAGGTGTTGGGCGCGCTCGGCGCGCTCGTGCGCGAAAATTGTCGCGCCGAAGACGTGCCGTGCCGGTACGGCGGCGAAGAATTTATCGTCATCCTTTTGGAAACCGCGCTCCCCAACGCGCACGCGCGCGCGGAACGCTGGCGCGCAATGTTCGAACAACTCCACACGCGTTGGGACCATCACGCGATTCATACCACGATTTCGATTGGCTTGGCGATTTCGCCCGCGCACGCGGATAATGCTCAGCAATTGATCGCGCGCGCCGATCAAGCATTGTATCGCGCGAAACAAGCCGGCCGCAATCGCGTGATCGCATATACCCCGGACTGAATGGCCAGACCCGAAGAGAATCCCTTCGGGTCTTGTTACTTCCACCGTTTCGAACCGCTCAGCGCCGCGCCGTGCATCACCGCGGCGAACAAATCCGCATCAATCAAAATCGCGTTCGTGAGATCGGTGCCGCGCAAGCGCGCGCCGCGCAGATCGGCTTCGCTCAAATTTACCTCGCTCATCCCGGCAAAAGTCAGATTGGCTTGGCGCAAGCGCGCACCGCGCAAATTCGCGCGATCAAGATCCGCGCCCGCGAGATTTGCAAGATCGAGAATCGCTTCGAGGAGGACGGCTTCGCGGAGATCCGCGCCGCGCAAATGCGCCGCGCTCAAATCGGCTTGCGTGAGATCGGCTTTGGATAAATTCGCGCCGCCGAGATTTGCGTGGCGCAAATCGCCGTGGCGCAAAAGCGCGCGCGCGCAATTCGCTTTGCTCAAATTCGCATCGCGCAAAATCGCGCGTGCCAGGTTCGCCGAAACCAGGTTGATCGTAGCGAGGTTAGCTTTCGTGAAATCGGCTTCGGCGAGATCGGGCTCAAGCGTCGGGTTTTCTTTGCGCCACTGGTTCCAGGTCGCGACGCCGCGCGCCAATATCGCTAAATGCTCGGGCTGTGCCATTCGAATTTTTTTCTAGCGCGCGATCTCTGCGCCAATGTCGCGCGTCGTTTGGGCGCGCGCATTGTACTTGAGAATGGTTCGCGCGCAAGGGGGATCGTACCGCCCGCGCATCATCGTAGATCACAGACGCCGTTCCGTGTCCATCGCACGAACGAACACTCCGGCGAGCGTTGGCTCAAGTTTTGCGTCGCGCAAAAATTTTACGCCCCCCCGCGCGCGCCAACCCATTGACGCCTAGAGGTGTTTGTTTTATACTCCCGGTAAAAGTTTTGAAATCACTCGCGTCGGCAGTCGCGCCGCACCCGCGCGCCGACGCAATTCAAATTGAACGAGGAGGGAAACTGTGCCAAGCCAAAAGTATTTTCCACATTTGATTGTGGGCGCGCTCGGGTTGTTGCTCATCGCGACCGGGTGCATCACGATTGTTGCCCCGCCAACCCCCGCCGCGCCGGGCGCGACGGTTGTGATCGTTACGAGCATTCCGCCGGGCGCGACCGTTGGCGTGCCCGCGACCGCGATCGTGCCAACCGCGATTCCGCCGACCGCGATTGTACCGACGACTGCCGCGCCCGCGACCGCCGCGCCGATTGCGACCACGCCGCCGACCGCGATTCTGCCGACCGCGCGACCTGCAAGCGGAACTTGTCTCCCTGGTTTTGTGTGGCGCGAGGCAAGTCCGACCGACCGCGTGTGCGTGCCGCCGGCATCGCGCACACAAGCCGCGGCGGATAACGCGGCGGCGGCATCGCGGCGCGAAGTTGCCGCGTTCGGTCCCGATACTTGCAAAACCGGGTTCGTGTGGCGCGAAGCGTACTCGGGCGATGTCGTGTGCGTTACACCGGCGACGCGCACGCAAGCCGCAAACGATAACGCCGCCGCCAACTCGCGCAAACTTTTAGAGTACGGACCCGACACATGCGCGATTGGTTATGTGTGGCGCGAAGCATGGTCTGGCGATCACGTTTGCGTTACGCCCGCGACGCGCACCCAGGTTGCAAATGACAACGCGGTTGCCGCATCGCGTTGGACATCGGGCGCGTACGGCGCGCACACTTGCGTCGTCGGTTATGTGTGGCGCGAAGCGCGCGCGGGTGATGACGTGTGCGTGACCGGCGCGCAACGCACGCAAGCCGCGAACGATAACGCCGCCGCCGCGTCGCGTCGGATGCCTGCGCCGTACGGACCGGACACATGCAAAGAAGGTTACGTGTGGCGCGAAGCGAACGCGAGCGATCACGTTTGCGTGACTGGCGCGGTGCGTTCGCAAACCGCCGCGGATAATGCCGCCGCCGCCTCGCGCAAATTGTTGCAGTACGGACCCGATACGTGCAAGGAAGGGTTCGTGTGGCGCGAAGCGTTCTCCGGCGATCACGTTTGCGTAACCCCCGCGATTCGCACGCAAACGCAAACGGAAAATTCGCTCGCGCCGAGTCGCACCGTGCCATAACAAAAAACCAGGAAGGTCATTCAGACCTTCCTGGTTTTTTGTTCAACATTCACTATGCCCGCAACTGTAACACTTGCGACAACCTTCTTCGTTCACGAAGGTCGCGTGTCCGCACGAGGGACACAAATCGCCAACCTTAAAGAGTTGGAGTTGTTGTGTGTCCGCCGGTTCGTTCGCCGCGACGCGCGGCTTGCCGAGCTCTTCGCTCAACACTTGCGCGATGCCGTCGGGCAATGAACGCACACGTTGCAAACCAAATCCCATCGGGCGCCCGCCGCCGATGCCGGACAATTGCTTGACGATTTCTTCGAGCCGTTCGGTCGGCGTGAGCGGCGAGGGCAAGCGCAGAGCGAGCGACACCAGCCGACCAATCGCTTCACTCACTGCCGCCGTGTCCGACCCGGCTTTGCCGACGTTGCAAAAGACTTCGAATGGTTCGTCGTTGCCGTTGCGATTCACGGTAACATACGCGCCACCGAGCGGCGTTTCGATTTTGTACGTTTGACCGACGAGCGCGTGTTCGCGCGGTTTCTTTTGCGCGACGACGTACTCGGGCGCGAGTTCCGTTTTCGATTTTTTGAGCGCGGTCTCTTTCGTTTCGAGTACGACCTGCTCGCGCGAACCCGCGACGTAGACCGTGATGCCCTTGCATCCCAGTTCCCACGCGGTAAAGTACGCGTGCGCGACATCGTCGCTTGTCGCGGTTGCCGGAAAATTCACGGTTTTCGAAAGCGAGTTATCTACAAACGCTTGCATCGCGGCTTGCATTCGGACGTGTTCTTCCGGTGTGATGTCGCTCGCGACGACGAACGTGTCGCGAATTTTTTGCGGCACAAAGTCAACATCCTGGCAAGTGCCGGTCAAACGCACGCGTTCGAAAATTTTCTGGCGCGTTGCTTCGTCCACGCGCGCATCAATCAACGCGCGCTCGAACATCGGGCTGACGTAATCGAGTTGCAAATCCTTGCCCTGGTCGTTGACGTGGCGCGTGTACGCGAGCGCGAACACCGGCTCGCAGCCGTACGATTCGGTGCCTGCGACGGTGGCGATCGTACCCGTCGGTGCGATCGTCGTTTGCGCGGCGTTGCGAATGCCGTACTTTTTGATGCCCGCGACAATCGCGTTCCAATCGAGCGCGGGACGATCCCAGGAATGAGTGTACGGTTCGACGGGACGCGGCGGCGTCCATTGCAAATGTTCGGGATCGTAGAGCGAACCTTTGAGCGCGGGAAACGCGCCGCGCGTGCGCGCGAGTTCGATGCTCGTTTGCATCGCGTGATAACGCACAAACTCCATCACCTGCGCGGAAAATTCTTCGCCGGCGCGCGCACCGTAGCGCACACCAAGCGCGTACATCGCGTCGCCCAAACCCATAATGCCAAGCCCGATGCGCCGCGCGCGATGCGCGGCTTGCGATAATTCCGGCACCGCCGGCACGTACTTGTTCGCGTCCACGACATCATCGAGAAAACGCGTCGAGGTTTCGACCGACTCGCGCAGTTTCGCCCAATCGAGTTTGTTGTCACTCGTGAGATGTTGCGCGAGGTTGATCGAGCCGAGGCAACAGTTTTCGTATGGACCGAGCCATTGCTCGCCACATGGATTCGTCGCCTCCAGCTCGTACAAATGCGGCACCGGGTTTTCACGATTCGCCGCGTCGAGGAACAGCACACCGGGCTCGCCATTGTGATGCGCGTGCTTGACGATCTCATCGAAGAGTTCACGCGCGCGCACCGTCTTCCACACTTTGCCGTCGCGCGGATTGACCAGGTCGAAATCTTCATCGTTGCGAACCGCGTGCATAAACGCGTCGGTGATGCCGACCGAAATGTTGAAATTGCTAATTGCACCTTCGGACGATTTGCAACGAATGAAATCGAGAATGTCCGGGTGATCGACGCGGAGAACCGCCATATTGGCGCCACGCCTTGTACCGCCCTGCGCCACCTCGCCAAACGCCGTATCGTACACGCGCAAGAATCCGACGGGACCGGTCGCGACGCCCGCGCTCGTGTGCACGCGATCACCGCGGGGGCGCAAGCGCGAAAACGAGAATCCGTTGCCGCCGCCGGTCTGTTGAATCAACGCCGCCGCGCGTAACGATGAAAAAATTCCGCGCGAGTCACGCCCCATATCATCGGTAATCGGAATCACAAAACATGCGGCGAGTTGTCCAAGCGGTGTTCCCGCGCCAGTGAACGTCGGCGAGTTGGGAAAGAAACGTAATTCGGTGAGGAGCGCGTAAAATTTTTCGCGCAACGCTTGAACATCGCCGCCGTACTGCGCTTCCGGTTCCGCAATCGTGCGCGCGACGCGATCGAACATTTCTTCCGGCGTTTCGACCGGCTTGCCATCTATGCCGCGCCGCAAATAGCGTTTTTCCAAAACGACGCGCGCGTTCGCCGCGAGATGGATCGGCTTGCGCGCGGGCAAATTATTTTCAGAGGCGGCGACGCGAATTTGCGTGTCGGATGACGCGTTCATTCAAACTCCTTTTCGATGTCGAGCGTGCGGCGTACAAAGACGAGGGCGGGCAAACCGCGTGAGTTGCGATTGTCCGCCCTCAGAGGTTTGCAGATGCGATCTAAAATAAATCGGGTACGAGGAAAAGTTCGAGTGTGGTTGAGTTGTGTGCGCGTGGAAAAAATTTGAACATTTTATAATCCCATTCGCACTTGGAGACGTTCTTCCGCTTCGCGTTGTTTGCGCTCTTTCAAACGTTGGATTTCGTTCGCGAGCGAATCGAGATCGGCAAAGCGCCGATAAACCGACGCGAACCGGACGTACGCCACATCGTCCAACACGCGCAAGCGCGCCATTACGAGTTGTCCGATTTTTTGCGAATCCACTTCGGGCTTGCCGAGCGTGTGCAATTCCAATTCGATTTCATCCACCATCGCTTCGATGGCTTCCATTGGCACCGGGCGTTTCGCACACGCCTTGACCAATCCGCCCATCAATTTTTGGCGGTCGAACGCTTCGCGGCGCGCGTCCTGCTTGATCACCATCAAGCCGGTCTGCGCGATGCGTTCGTACGTCGTGTAGCGTTTGTTGCAATTAAGGCATTGACGACGGCGGCGAATGTTTTCATCCGACTCGCGCGTGTCAATCACTTTGTTGTTGGGCTTGCCACAGAATGGGCATTGCATCGGCGACCTCCGGCGAATTGAAATTTTGTGAACGAGGCATAAAACAGGGTTTGGGAACGCGGAAGAACTCGTCAGAATTTTTTCCCAAACCCCAAGCAGTTGTGTAGAACGGACGTGTGCTACAACTTCTAGTGCGGGGACAGTGTAGCACAAGTTTTTTCGCGATGCAATAGTTTTACCTTAAAAATTCTTTCAAGTTGCGAAATCTTAACGCTCGCGCACTTGGCGTTGAAAAATTCGATAAAGATATAGCCACACAAGAACACAAGGATCACAAAGAAAATTCTTTTTTCTTTTGTGTTCTTTGTGCTCTTTCGTGGCGATTGAGCATATCTGCAAAAATGATGCGACAAAAAAAGCAATCTCCAACGTGCGCTAGAGATTGCTTCAATCGAAAAAATTTGTTGCGCGTTATTGCGCGCGCCGCCGCAAGAATGCCGGAATATCCAACTCTTCCGCCGAGTGCGCGGCTTGGCGCGCGACCGTCGGAAACTCGATCATCTTGCGCCCCGGCGCGCTCACGACATTGCTCGCCGATTGCGTCGCGACCGGCAAGCGTTTCGCGTTCGTGTTGAACCCGGTCGCGATCACGGTTACTTGCACTTCGTCTTTCATTTCCGGATTGATCACTGCGCCGAAAATCAAATTCACATCCGGGTCGGCAACGCGCCGCACGACCTCGGCGGCTTGATTCACATCGTGCAATGTCAGGTCTTCGCCGCCGGTAACGTTGAACAACACGCCGCGCGCGCCGTCAATCGTAACGTCGAGCAGAGGACTGCGAATCGCGGCTTCCGCCGCGGCGACCGCGCGATTCTCGCCGCCCGCGCGACCAATCGCCATCAATGCCGCGCCGCCCGCGCCCATAATCGTTCGCACATCCGCGAAATCGAGATTGATCAAACCTGGGACGGTGATGAGTTCGCTGATGCCTTGAATACCCTGCCGCAACACATCATCCGCAACGCGAAACGCGTTTTGCAATGAAACTTTTTTATCCGCGACTTCGAGCAAACGGTCATTCGGAATCACGATCAACGTATCCACTTGATCTTTGAGTTTGTTCAACCCATCTTCGGCGGAAGTACGGCGGCGCGGACCTTCAAATGAAAACGGTTTGGTTACGACGCCAATCGTCAACGCGCCGGCTTCTTTCGCGATGCGCGCGACGACGGCGGATGCGCCAGTGCCGGTGCCGCCGCCCATCCCCGCGGTAATGAACACCATATCCGAACCGACGAGCGCGTCGTACAAATCTTCGGACGATTCCTCCGCGGCTTTTTCACCGATGGCTGGATCGCCGCCCGCGCCCAAACCGCGCGTCAGTTTATCGCCGATGCGAATTTTGTGCGGCGCGCGCGAATGCATCAACGCTTGCCCGTCGGTGTTGATCGCGAGAAATGTAACGCCTTGCAACCCTTCCGCGATCATTCGATTCACCGCGTTCGTGCCGCCGCCGCCGACACCGATGACTTTGATGTCCGCGAAACTTTCAGTCCCATTGTTTTTTTCTGGAGACATTGCTTTTTGCTCCCCGCGCGCGGAATCGCCGCGTGAATCTGTTGATTTTGGATTTTGTGGTTGATGCTTTACGTCAACCGCGAGGTCTCTTGGAGTTTTCATAACCGCCCCCACATCTAGTGGTAAAAGGGACAGAACATACGAGATTTGGGAAGAGTGAAAAGATTCTACCCTAACTAATTCCTTCTGTCAAGCCCCTTTTACGAAAAATTTTGTTAATCTCCGATTACGATTCCGGCAAAAGATGTTTCGTCCATCCGAACAATCGTCCGAGTGGATTCGCTTTATTGTGTCCATTGCGCGATGCGCGCGGCGCGTCCGGCGCGTTGACTTGCGCTTGTTGCCAGCCCCACTGCAATAAACCGACGGTCGTCGCGTACGCGGGCGCGGACACGCGATCCGTAAATCCTTCGAGTTCGCGCGGCGCGCCGACGCGCACCGGCATTTGTAAAACTTCGCGCGCAAAAGTTTTCAAGCCCGCGAGTTCCGCCGTGCCGCCGCACAACACCACGCCCGCCGGCAATAAATTATCATACCCCGAACGTTTGACTTGCGTGAGAATCATCTGCAAAATTTCATCCACGCGCGCGCTGATGATTTCCGCGATATCGTGCCGCGACACGGTGCGCCTGCCCTCATCGCCGAACGCGGCAACATCAATCAAATCCGTGTCCGGGATTTGATTCGGATCCGCGTGTCCGTACATCACTTTCATTTCTTCCGCCGCGTTGAACGGCGTGCGTAATCCCACCGCGAGATCATTCGTGATGTGCATTCCGCCGGTCGGCAAAATCACCGTGTGCCACACACTGCCGTCAATAAAAATCGCGATGTCGGTGGTGCCGCCGCCAATGTCCGCAAGCACCACGCCCATTTCTTTTTCCGCGGCGGTCAACACGGCTTCGCCAGCGGCGATGGGTTCGAGCGCGTAATCGAGCGCTTTGAGTCCCGCCCCCTCAACCGCTTTGACCAGGTTTTGAATCGAAGCCGCCGCGCCGGTGACAACGTGCGCTTCAACTTCGAGTCGAAAGCCGACCATCCCCAACGGATCCTTGATGCCGTCTTGCCCGTCGAGCGTGTAGCCGCGCGGAATCGCGTGAATGATTTCGCGATTGTGCGGCACCGCGATCGCTTCCGCGGCTTCCATCGCGCGATCAATATCTTCTTGCGCGACGCCGCGCCCGCCGTGAATTCCGGCGACGCCGCGCGAATTGGTGGATTGAATGTGCGCGCCCGCGATGCCGACGTACACGCCGGGAATTTTCAAACCCGACACGCGTTCGGCTTGCTCGACCGCCGACGCGATCGCGAGCGCGGCTTCTTTCACATCCGTTACCACGCCCTTTCGCATTCCACGCGAGGGCGCGACGCCCGCGCCGAGAATGCGCGTGATGCCCGCGTCGTTGATCTCGCCGATCAACACGCACGTTTTCGTTGTGCCAATATCGAGCGCCGCGATGGGTGTTGCCATAGTTTGCCTCGTGATGCGTGATGCGTGAAACGTGATGCGCGAATTTTACGCATTACGTTTTACGCATTACTGATAGTACGGTTCTCCCTTACCTAAATCAATGAAATTTATCTTTTTATTTTGCGCGACCAGGTAAGGAATCAGCGCGCGCAAAATCGCGAGCTTGCCGCTCATTCGATCCGCGGTGCCGAGATAAATTTTCCAGCCGCGCTCATCCACGAACGACAAGCCGCGCGCGTTCGACCATTCGAAATGACGCGGTCCGTCGCTCCACGCGTCGCGCAACGCGCGATACGCCGCGAGCGCGTTCGGATTCGCGGGCTTGCCGACCGTGATCGCGCGTTGATCCACATCGCGAATCAACGCGAGTTGCGGCAGGTTCACCCGTGCGATCAAAAAAATTCCGTCCGTCGTAATCCAGTACAAATCGTTTCCGCGCACCCACGCGATTTCCGGCGCGCGCTCGACGATTTCAATCGCGACGCGATTCGGCAACGCGGTCGTTACGCGCGCCGATTTGATTTCGGGAATTTTCGCAAGCGCGCGTTCGGCTTCGCGCGGCTCGATGAAAAAGATATTGTATCCGGCGATGCCGCTCGCCTTTTCGATTTCCTTTTTGCTCAACGTTTGCGCGCCGGCGATGTCGAACTCGTACGCGTAAAACAAATCGGAATCGAAAAACAAATAGAGCGCGATGCTCAACGCCGCGATGAGCAACAGCGCGAGCCATTTCGCGCGCGAAATTTGGCGCACGATGTTCACGCCCGGTACGGCGCGTGGCAGACTCACCGCCGCGGCGATGTTGTACCGCGCGCGCGGAGTGGCGCGCCGCGCGGGCGCGCGTTTGATCGGTTGACGTTTCGACAAAGAGGAATGGTTCATTTTGGCTCGTAGGAGGTTTTCGATTTCTGTTTGTCCGCGGCGCGTTCGAGCGCGAGTTGAATCAAGCGATCAATCAGCGCGGGATACGCCAGCCCGCTCTTTTCCCACATTCGTGGGTACATCGAGACGGCGGTGAAACCAGGAATCGTGTTGATCTCGTTCAGAAAAATTTTATTGGTCGCGCGTTCGACGAAAAAATCTACGCGCGCCATTCCACTGCAATCAATCGCTTGAAACGCGCGCACCGCAATCGCTTGCACCGCGCGCGCGGTCTCCGCCGGTAAATCGGCGGGTACGATCAAATCGGTTTGCGCGGTCGCGTCGTATTTCGCGGTGTAATCGTAAAATTCGCGATGCGGCGCGACTTCGCCAGGGAGCGATGCAATCGGATCATCATTGCCCAGCACACTACATTCGATCTCGCGCGCGTTGAGCGCCGCGCGTTCCGCGAGCAGTTTGCGATCGTACTGCGCCGCCGTCGCCAATGCTTGCGCGAGTTCGTCCCAGTTGTGCGCTTTGCTCACACCGACGCTCGATCCCAGGTTTGCCGGTTTTACAAAACACGGATAGCCGAACGCGGCTTCGATCCGCCGAATCGTTTCTTCCGGTTGCGCTTGCCAATCGCGGCGCAGGACGACCATCCAATCCAACACCGGCAAACCCTGCGCGCGAAAGATCGCCTTCATCAATTGCTTGTCCATTCCGACCGCGCTTGCCGCAACGCCCGCGCCGACGTACGGAATGTCCGCGAGTTCGAGCAAGCCCTGCACCGTGCCATCTTCGCCGAGCGGTCCGTGAATAAGCGGGAACGCGACATCAATCGCGCCGAGCGGCGACGCGTTCGATGCCATCGTCGGCACGAGGTCTTTGCTATTGAGCGATTCGATTTGTTCGATTGGCGCGCCATTGCCCGGCTTAAGCAAGAGCGACGGACTCGCGGCAATCAATTGTTGCAAAACATTTTCGCCCGCGACCCAGCGACCTTGTTTCGTCACCCCGATCATCACAACATTATACTTTTCGCGATCCATCGCGCGCGCGACCGACTGCGCGGACGCGAGTGAAATTTCGTGTTCGCCGGACTTGCCGCCGAAGATGATGCCGACGCGGA
>Ga0233425_10011086_pt1 | contig 10673 bp, 8 predicted proteins | sample Watercolumn_Towu_2_FD_181712 | JGI IMG/M metagenome (GOLD analysis project Ga0233425, IMG submission 181712) | Freshwater microbial communities from Lake Towuti, South Sulawesi, Indonesia - Watercolumn_Towuti2014_140_MG | ecosystem: Environmental > Aquatic > Freshwater > Lake | place: Indonesia... | reverse complement strand
CTTGTTCGAATCGAGAACGTACGGTCCGACGATGGCGCCGGTCGGGCACGCGTCGATACACGCCGTGCATGAGCCGCAGAAATCGGCCATCGGCTCATCGTACTCGAGTTCCTGATCCAGAATGATCTCGCCGAGAAAGACCCAAGAACCGTATTCCTTCGTGATGACGTTCGTGTGTTTACCCAGCCATCCGATGCCGGCCCGAACTGCCCAGGCCTTGTCCATCACCGGCCCCGTATCGACGTAGTACGCAGTCACAGCATCGGGACGCTCTGATTGGATGCAGCGAACCAGCTCCTGGATTCGCGGTGTCAGCACAACGTGGTAGTCATCCCCCCATGCGTACCGGGAAATCTTGCCGACCGAGGGATCCTGGGAATGGGCGGGCGGGGTGAAATAGTTCGTAGCGAGAGAAATAACAGATTTTGCCTTGGGAACGATGAGTCGGACATCCGACCGCTTGTCAGGATCTCTCGCCATCCATGGCATCGAGGCATGAAAACCGCGGTCGAGCCACTCCTGAAGCCTGACTTTTTCTGCTGGCAACGCGTCAGCGCGGGCAATGCCGATCTTTGAGAATCCAAGCCCGCGAGCCGTCTGCCTTACGTACTCTGTGAGCTCCCGTGAGGTCTTCACTGTTTTGCCCAGTCCGGATCGTCCGACGGAACGTTGATATGAATCTCGCTCCCCACAACTTTCACTGCATAGGTATTCAGCCGACCACCGCCGATCGTTGCCTTGCCAGTAGCCAGATCGAATGTCCAGCCATGCATGGGGCAAGTGATCTGACCGTCGTGCAACATTCCCTCGTGCATCGCAGAGTAGTGCTGATGCGGACAACTGTTCTGAACAGCGAAGTACCTGTCCCCCACCATGAAAAGAGCGACATCCACGTCGCATACTGAGACGCGCATCGATTTCCGCGTTGCGAAATCAGTTACCGAAGCCACTTTGGCAAATCCGGACATGCGTCCCCCTACGTTCCAATCTGCGCGAGCGTCAGTCGACGATCGACAAGAAATCCCTTCTCCGTCGATTTGAGTGTAATGGCCTCTGTCGCCGGGTCATGCTCAAGGTAGAGAATCCAGCCTTCTTCGTACGCCCGCCCGAAGATTTTCTTCTTCTCTTCGATCGTCACGAGCGGTCGGACATCGTACGCCATGACGTACGGCCATGGAACATGGGACGTTGTCGGCAGAAGGTCGCAACAGAAGAGCATCGAGGTCTTTCCGTCCGAGATCTTCGGAAGCTGCTGCGAATTGGTGTGGCCATTCGTCACGAGGAGGTCGATTCCGGGGAACAGTTCGCCTTCTCCGTCCACAAGTTCCAGCATGCCGTTCTCCTTCAGCGGCATGTAGTCGTCGCGCATGAAGCTCCCACGATCCTTTTCGGTGGGATTCTGGGAAAGCTCCCACTGTTTTTTCTGAACATAGTACCGTGCATTCGGGAACGCCGGGACAACCTTCCCGTTCTCCAGCGTTGTGGATCCGCCGGCATGGTCAAAATGGAGATGCGTCAGGATCACGTCGGTGATGTCAGAGGGCTTGACGCCGATCTCGCGGAGAGAAGAAAGCAAATCAGCCTTCTCGTAGTCGAGATGGTAGATGTCCTTCAGTTTGTCCGACCATTTGGTCCCATTCCCGTTGTCGACCAGAATCGTCCGGTTATTCCCTCTCACAAGCCAGCATCGCGTCGCCAGGCGAATGCGCTGGCGCTCATCTGGCGGGTTCGTTCTGCTCCAGAATACCCAGGGGACGACGCCAAACATCGCGCCGCCGTCGAGGGAGAACATACCGGCCTCAAGAGAATGAACTTCGTATGCACCAATGTTCATCTTAAGTTACGAGTTTCTGGTTTCGAGTTTCAAGTTAGGAGTGGTCCACGCTTCGCTCGCCACAAGACTCGAGTGTCAAGTATTGAGGTACAAGTGTAGCCATTATAAACAGCTGAGGTCGACACCCCCGCTCAGCACGCGTTCGCGCCGTGGTCAGGTACCGACCTCATCAATACAGCAGAACTGGATTACTTCCGGAACCGTGACGTTGTAGGTCCAAGCTCCGGGAACTGACGATCCGGATGGAGCTCTTTTGCACGCGCAAAGAGAGCTTCTTCGGTCTCAGGACGATTCGGATCGGGCACGCAGCAGTCAACCGGACAGACCGCGGCGCACTGCTCTTTCTCAAAGTGACCTACACATTCTGTGCACTTCTCCGGTACGATGTAATAGAAGTCATTCGAAAGAGCGTCGTGTGTGCCACCAGCGAATTCGTACTGCACCCCGCCGGCATAGATTGCTGTATTGGGGCACTCCGGCTCGCAGGCTCCACAGTTGATGCATTCTTCAGTGATAAATGTCGACATTCAGGTGTCTCCTTTAGTTAAGCAAATGAATTCCAGATAATGACCAGTTCACCGCGCAAGCGATGAGCATGATTGCAGCGCCAACCGCTGAGTTCATGCGAAACGAGTATAGCAAATTGAGCCTTGAAAAACAAGCATTTTGCCTCGCAGCTTCGAGCCGAAATCGGTGATTTTCCTGACAAAATACCGTTGATCTGTCAGCAGAAAGGGCCCAGCTTTCGCTGAGCCCAACATTTTTTCCTGAACAATGAACAGCAATTTAGGTTCTCAGTTCCGCGGAGTTGGTCATCTCTTTTACCCGAGCCTTTCGCCGCTGCAGCGCTTCCCCAAGCCACGCGCCCACCGCAGAAAGAATCACAGCCGTAAGAAGCCAGAAGACAAAGGCAAGTGTCTCCTTGCCATGAACACGAGTGCTGGCCATATGACGGAAGGCGATGGAACTTGTCAGGGCGTACAATGCTCCCGACAACATTGGTTCAAGGAGTGTCTGTCCTTTTGACTTCCACCCCACCACAAAGGCAACCACCACCACTCCCGCCATCAGCCAGAGCGTTCCAAAGTCGACTGATCTGAAGCCAGCACCTTCCTCGCCAGGGAACCGCGGAAGCACGAGAGAGCTCCCCATCAGGTAGGTCGGCAACATGTGAAAGAGAACAAGATAGCAGTATCCCGCGACGACCCATCTCCAGTCAAATGAAAAAGAACTCTTTGTGTGTTCATCCATACGATCTGCTCCTTCTAGCGTCGTCTGAAGTGCCTGGATCCGAACCTGTCTATTGGAACTGACCTGTGTACGTCCAATTCCACAACTTCCCGTTTGGCTCCACCGACACCTCCACCGAACAATCTGTGAATTTCTTCGAGCTCGCTCGGATGGTAGCCACAAACCGAGCGGCCTGTGCATTCGGAAGTTCAGGGATCAATCGTAGAACATATGTCGCTTCATCAGTTTCTGTGAGAAATGAGGGCAGTGTGTAGCCTGCTAGTGCTCCGCCACCCCCGCCGAGAGCTTTCGGCAGGATACGGTATTCACGCGTCTTCCAGGCGATCTTGTTGAGCTCGTTGATGATATGGTCCCTGTTCGTCTGCACTGCCTGAGCGCTTCGCAGCGACTGCTTGACCTGGTAGGCGATGAAGCCGGTTGGCAGGACGGTGATGCACAGGGTCACGGCTACAATCGAGCTGGCAAGGTACACGCCACGGGCCACTGCCGGTTTCTTGATTCCCATCAGAAGAAGGGTCAAGGTCGGTACAACGAGTCCCGAGAACAGGATGCCACAAAAGGAGGCGTAGTAGATCGAGTCCGTAACTGGCTGAAGCGTCGTGCCCGAGAATTCCTCGAGGCCATTCGCGATCGTCTGCCCGCCTGCCAGCACCCAGGGATAGAGGAGCTGCATAGAGCCTCCCCCTTCGATGTGCATGGCGGCGAGCGGATTGATCCTTCCACCCAGAATAACTAGGGCTAGGACGAGCACCGACGCCACGACAAGGCTTCCGAGATATTGATTGGAGAGTTCCGGCGCAGGATCCGGGGACACGGATTCAGTTTTCTGTGACATACTGAAGTCCTTTCTCAGTTAGGGTCGCCCGAACTTGAATGGTACCTTGAGGTCCGTTGTAGGTGACGAACGAGGAGTCCCGTCCGCGATACCATGGATGCCGTGCCACGAGCACAACCTGCGTGTCTGAAATCGCGGCGAGGAATATGTCGTCGGGAGGATTGGGCATGCCCATCGGTCGAATGGAACTCCAGGGATCGCCGATATTCCCGGGTGGATACCGTTTGCGATAGACCTGCCCGAGGGATGATTTCGCCTTCTCCTTCTGATGATAGTAATCATCGAGAACGCTGAGGAGCGAATCGGTAAGCATTTCCTGATAGATACCATGGCCAATGATTGCGGCAATCTCTCCGAGTTTGTGACGCTGCCATTGCGTCTGGTCCTCCATCTGTCTCCACGAGAACACAGAGGCGACAACTGCAATCACGGCGACGCCAATGACGACAATCCGCCTGCGGCGCGTGAGATGAGGTGACCGCGAGAATACTCCCAGCAGAGCGGCAAGATACAGCAACAGACCGATGCCTGCATTGTTGATGTTCGGCCACAGGTCTGAAGACCGGCCGGGGAGGAAGAACGCTACGGAGACAATGATGCTGCCAACGATGAGCCAGAGAACGATCATATCGCCTCCAGGATCATGAGTGGATCGAGAATACTGCAGAAGGGTAAAGGAGAGAAAGAGCGAGCCTTGGGGCTTACACTATGTGGCTCATCTTAAGAAAAGGCCTGACAAATGTCAAACTCGTATCGAGCAGACCGCAACGTACTACAAGGGAACTAGACGGTAAAATATCTTGCTTCCGGATGATGAACAACAATCGCAGACGTTGACTGCTCCGGCTCCATCTGATACTCCTCCGTCAGGAACACTCCGATTCGCTCAGGTCTGAGCAGCTCGAAGAGCTTCACCTGATCCTCAAGCCGTGGGCAGGCGGGATAGCCGAAACTGTATCGCGCTCCCTGATAGCCCTGGCTGAACAATCGCTTGATCTCTTTCGCATCCTTTCCGGAAATCCCAAGCTCGTGCCTGATGCGTTTGTGGACCAGCTCCGCAAGCGCCTCAGCGCTCTCGACACTCAGACCATGGAAATACAAATAGTCCTTGTACATGTTCGCGTCGTAAAGCTTGCGGGAATACTCAGACGCCTGTTCGCCGACGGTCACCACGTGACACGCAAGCACGTCTATCCTACCCGAATCGACCGGGGCAAAGTAGTCGGCCAGACAGAGCCTCCGGTCACGTGCCTGGCGGGGGAAGGTAAACCGGAGAAGTTCAGTCAATTTCCGAGTGTCGATTGCCGATTGACGATTTGTGTCTGTCAAAGGAGCATAGACGATCAGATCGTTCCCCTCCGACTGGCACGGGTAATATCCATAGACGACCTTTGGCTGCAGGAGGTTCTTCTGGCGGACGAGGTTCTTCAGGTTGTTGTAGTCAGGATAGACTTGTTGGTCGAGAACGGATCTGTATTCGGCTTCCGACATGGAACCGCGCACGACGCGCCATTGTCCGCGAATGAGCGCCGCCTCATTGATGTACTCGAACACATCATCGAGCGGGATATCGGCAACGATCTTCGTTCCCCAAAACGGCGGACGCGGAATCTCGACGTCCCGCCTCACAGCCGACCGCCCATTCCGTTTTTCACTTGTGACGATCTCTGGTACATTGGCGCTCTGCTCCGCCTGCGCGAGCGCGATTTTCGCTTCTGCCCCCGTCAAGCCTTCTTCGAGAGTTGCTCTGGATGCCGATTGCTTTGCCGGGACGCTCTTTGTGCCCAGAATCGTCTCCATGTACCGAAGACCGTCAAAGGCATCGTTCGCGTAGTACACCTCTCCCTTGTAGAGCGGACGGAGTTCGCCATCAACATATCTTCTCGTGAGGGCCGCACCGCCAAGGATCACCGGGGTTTTCAGACCACGCTCATTCATCACTTCGAGATTCTCCTTCATCACGAGCGTCGATTTCACAAGTAGTCCGCTCATTCCGAGCGCATCCGCTTTGTGCTCACTCACGGCATGAAGCATCGTCTCAATCGGACATCGAATGCCGAGATTGATGACCTTGTATCCGTTGTTCGTCAGGATGATATCGACCAGGTTCTTTCCGATATCGTGCACATCTCCCTTCACAGTTGCGATGACGAGAGTTCCCTTCTGCGCACCCTCTTTCTTCTCAAGATGCGGCTCGAGGTATGCGACAGCCGACTTCATCACTTCCGCCGATTGAAGAACGAACGGAAGCTGCATCTGGCCCGAGCCGAAAAGTTCACCCACCACCTTCATTCCGTCGAGTAAGATGGTGTTGATGATCTCAAGCGCCGGATACTTTCGCAGACCCTCGTCCAGATCGGAGCCCAGTCCCACTTTATTCCCTTCAATAATCCGGTTCTTGAGCCGTTCTTCGATGCTCTGGCTGCTTGAAGAGGAAACGACTCTCTCCTCCTTCTTTGCGCCTCCGGCCACGGCCATGAGTTGTCCGAGAGGATCATAGACGCAGCGCCGGTCTGCGCCTTCACCGTCAAACCGCCGCTCATCGAACACAAGCTGGCGGCACAGCTCCCGCATCGTTTCGTCGATCTTGAAGAGCGGCTTGATCTTCGACGCGTGGACGATCGCCATATCGAGTCCGGCCTCCACAGCGTAGTGGAGAAAAACGCTATTCAGCGCATGCCGGAGGTTCGGCGCCAGACCGAACGAAACGTTGCTGACACCGAGTATCGTCTGAACGCCGGGGAGCCCCCGCTTGACCTGCTTGATTGCTTCGATCGTTTCGATTCCAGCGCGCCTAAATTCCTCATCTCCCGAGCCAAGCGTAAACGTGAGCATGTCAAATATCAGATCATGCGGTTTCATGCCATGCTTATGTACTGCGAGGTCGAAGATTCGCTTTGCCACTTCGAGCTTCGTTTCGGTCGTTTTTGCCATCCCGCGCTCGTCGATCGTGAGCGCAATGACGGCAGCGCCGTAGTCCCTGCAAAGACCAACAATCCGTTCGAGCCGCTCCTCGCCATCTTCCAGGTTGATGGAATTGATGACCGGCTTGCCGCCGATACGCTGGAGTGCATGCTCGATGACATTGATCTCGGTGGTATCCAGAACGAGCGGGATCGTGATCTGCGTATTGAAGCGAGAGATGATCTCGCCCATATCAGCGATTTCATTGCGGCCGGCATAGGCAACGCACACATCCAGCATGTGCGCCTGTTCCTGGACCTGCTCCCGGCCCATCGCGACCATGCCCTCCCAGTCTTCCTTCACGAGCAACTCCCGGAAGAGCTTGCTCCCGTTTGCGTTCGTCCGCTCGCCGATGAGTACCGGGGGAGGCTCCGTTCTAAATGGTGCCGGCTGGTAAAGGCTCGCTGCGGAGGGCACAACATCGATCTTCCGCGGGACCGGGGCAAGGGATCCGACCTCCTCCACCAGCTGGCGGATATGCTCCTTCGTCGTCCCGCAGCATCCGCCGACAACCTGAACGCCTAGGTCCTTCACAAAGTGCAACAGATACTTCACCAGCTCATGAGGAGAAAGATGATAGTGAGCCCGGCCGCCAACGTTTTCGGGCAGGCCCGCGTTCGGCATCACGATGATCGGTTTTGGAGAGCCGGCAGAGAGCGCTCGGATATGCTCCGACATCTCCTTCGGACCTGTAGCGCAGTTCATCCCGATAACGTCAACGTCAAAACTCTCGAGCGTCGCGATCGCCGCCGCAATTTCGGTACCGAGCAGCATTGTGCCAGTTGTTTCAATCGTGACAGAAGTGACAACAGGGACGCGCCTCCTGGCCTCGCGGAAGTAGCCGAAAATCCCAAACAGCGCAGCCTTGATCTGGAGAAGATCCTGGCACGTCTCTACACTCAGAAGATCGACCCCTCCTTCGACGAGTCCCCGCGCCTGCGTCTTGTATGCTCCAGCCATTTCTGCGAAAGAAATGTGCCCGAGGGAGGGCAATTTTGTCGTGGGACCCATCGAGCCGGCAACAAACCTCGGGTGACCGGAGCCGGAGAAGTCTGCCGCGATCCGTTTCGCCAGCTGTGCAGCTTTCAGATTCAGTTCATAGGCACGCGACTCCAGCCCGTACTCGGACAGCACAATGCTCGTGCTTCCGAAGGAGTTCGTCTCAATGACGTCGCATCCTGCTTCCAGATAGTCGCGATGGACATTCTCCACTGCCGTGGGCTTCGTAAGGACGAGGTATTCATTGCACCCGTTGAACGCCTCCCCGCCGAAATCGTCGGCCGTCAGCCCCTGGTTCTGAAGATGAGTTCCAGTGGCGCCGTCGAAAACGAGAATCTTGTCTTCGAGAATATCAGAGAATGATCTTTTCATCGGGAGATCGGGTCATTGAGATTGAGTCATCGCGTCATCGGGTCATTGAATCATTTCTATCGATCGGGATAAACAAAAAACCCGGCCTTGGCGCCGGGGGAATTTGGTTCCGCTTTGACGCTTTAGCAGTTTTCCCGATTTAAGGGTCCCGCCGATATCAGATGAATTGTTCTGGCGGGATGATTGTGGCCGCAAGCTGTCGTTCAAATTGCCACGGTGAATGGTACGAAACAATCTCACGAAGCGCAAACCGTCTCCCCGCTGTGCGATTACCTCCGTACAAACCTGCTACGGAACGAGCACGATTTTGCCAAACTGCTCGCCTGCTTCGATGATGCGATGCGCTTCCCGCACCTCCGTCAAAGGCAGCACGCGGTCAATCACGGGCTTGAGAACCCCGCGGCCGATGAGCTCGAAGATCGTCATCAGATCGTGCTTTCTTCCCATCGTTGAGCCGAGGATCTGGATCTGCTTGTAGAACACATAGCGGAGATCGGTCTTCGCTTCATAACCCGACGTCGCACCGCACGTCACAAGCCTCCCCCCTTTTGTCAGCGCCTTGATGCTCGACTCCCAGACCGCTGTACCAATGTGGTCAAACACGACCTCGACGCCTTTCTTCGCGGTGAGTTTTCTTACTTCCTCAAGAAGATCCTGATTCCGATAGTTGATGACGACATCAGCACCGAGGTGCTTTGCTTTTTCCGCCTTCTGCGCGGAACTGGTTGTCGCGATGACTCTCGCACCGAGCAACCGGGCAATCTGAATCCCCGCGCTCCCCACACCGCTCCCGGCTCCGTGAACCAGCACATCTTCTCCCGGCCGGACGTTTGCGCGGTCGACGAGCATTTGCCACGCTGTTAGGAACACGAGCGCGCTCGCTGCGGCGCTCTCAAACGATACTGAATCATCGAGATTGAGGATATTGTTTGCCGGTACTGCGATGAATTCTGCATCTGCTCCATCCCGATGCTCTCCAATGAGCCTGTACTCCCTGCAAAGATTGTCCCGACCGCTACGGCAGTGCTTGCAGTGCCCGCAGGCGATCCCCTGTGCGACCGAGACACGGTCACCGCGCTTGATGTGGGAGACCTCAGACCCAATGTCGGCAACGAAGCCCGCGGCGTCAACACCCGGGATCATCGGCAAGGGGAACTTCACGCCTGGCAGCCCTTGACGGACCCAGAGGTCGAGATGATTGACCGAGGTCGCCTTGACCTGCACAAGAACATCGTTCGGTCCCACCGTTGGTTCCGGGATCTCTTCGAGAATGAGCCGGTCGAGTCCCCCATGCTCATGGATACGGACAGCTTTCATAATGTGCGCCTTCTAGTGACGCCCATCCAGTTTTCGCGGCCGGTGAGCGTGAGAGGTACTCTATCCCTCGATGAGCAGATCCGCGGTCATATCGGACGGGATCGGCAATCCCAGCAGCTTCAGCACGGTCGGGGCGATGTCTGCGAGTTTTCCTTTCGATCTCAGCTTCGCGGATCCGCTTTCCCGGGCGATGTAGATCAATTCGACCGGAAAGAGGGTGTGGCTGGTCTTTGTCATGCCGGTTTGATAGTCAACCATTTGCTCAGAATTGCCGTGATCGGCGGTGAGCAAAATATGTGCATCCAGCTCCAGAAGCCGGTTCACGATCTTGCCGACATTCTCATCGACGATCTCGATGGCTTTCTTTGCTGCGTCAAAATTGCCCGTGTGACCTACCATATCTCCGTTGGCATAGTTCACGACTATGAACGCGTACGGGTTGTCCTTCAACCGCTCCAGCAATTCATCCGTGACGTTGTACGCATCCATTTCCGGATGGCTCGCGAATGTCGCGGGGTCAAATCGGCTTTTGATTTCGACCTGATCCTCCGATGGATAGGGCGTCGTAAGCTTCCCATTGAAGAAGCTCGTCACGTGCCTGAACTTCTGTGTTTCTGCAATGCGTAACTGGCGCAGCCCGTTTCGCGCAATCACTTCACCCAGGAGGTTCTTCATTCCTTCCCCCGAGCTCATGGACGCGAGCATGTACTCCGTAAACTCATCGTAGTATTGCGTAAAGCCGACGTAGGTCACGTTGGGTCTGGATTTCAACGCACCGGGGTACTTCGGATCGACAAATGCCCGCGTCAATTGAATGGCCCGGTCCTGCCGGTAGTTGGTGTGCATGATGCAGTCGCCGTCGCGGACGCCATCATACCCGCCAATCACATACGGCGGAATGTACTCGTCAAACATCTCGACACCGTCGGGAGTGGTGTCGTTCTTGTACGATTCCTCTACGGCCGTCTCGGACATCAACGCTTTCCGACCCTCTGCAAGGACAATGCATTTGTATGCGATGTCTGTCAGATTCCAGTTCTTGGAGCGATCCATGCCATAGTACCGTCCCATGACCGTGCCGATCCGGCATCCGCCCACTTG
>Ga0233425_10011085_pt1 | contig 10674 bp, 9 predicted proteins | sample Watercolumn_Towu_2_FD_181712 | JGI IMG/M metagenome (GOLD analysis project Ga0233425, IMG submission 181712) | Freshwater microbial communities from Lake Towuti, South Sulawesi, Indonesia - Watercolumn_Towuti2014_140_MG | ecosystem: Environmental > Aquatic > Freshwater > Lake | place: Indonesia... | reverse complement strand
TAGCCTGTCCGCTTCCCTGTTTTCCTGCCTTGGTACGAGTCGAAGATCTACCGTGTCATATTCCTTAAGTTTTTTTATTATCTTTTTGTGGATCCCGGCCAGGTCACTGTCTTTTATTTTCCAGAATCCCCTGACCTGATTGTACAGAAGCTTGCTGTCCGTAAATAAAATTATCCTGCTTATTTTATACTTTGTCCTGAATCTGCCGGACATATCCAGGGCCCTGTCAAATGCCGAATATTCAGCAAAATTATTAGTCTGTATTCCAATGTATTCCGAAATCTCGTCCACCCTGTTGTTATTTTTATCAAAAATGACAACACCTACTGCAGAGGGCCCCGGATTGTTCCTTGAACCGCCGTCAAAATAAATTTTTAAATACTCAAAGTTTAAATCAGCCAAAATAAACCTCTATAAGACAATTTTTTTAATCTCATCCCTGACCGACTCAATTTCTTGCGTATTGATAATAAGGAGCCTTCCGCACATCGGGCACTTATATATTTTGTCTTCATCCTTTATTTTTGCACGGTCACCAACCGGAAGCTCCATATTGCATATGTCACAGATGTTGTCCTTCATTACTGCCAGAGCTATGCCTCCCTTTTTCTGTTTCATCTCATTATAAGCAGAAGCAATGTCCTGGGGAACATTTTTCAGGGTTTCTGCACGTGTCTCGTTTAAAATACTTAATCCTTCTTCGATATTTTTTATTTTTGTCTGGAGCTCCAATGCAAGTTTTTTATACTCGTCCGTGAAGGACTTTTTTCTGTCTTCCGCACCTTTAAGCTTTGGGGTTATCTCATCTATGGAAAACATTATCTCCAGTTCCCTGCTTTCAAGCTCATCGTTTACATTCTTAAATTGTTTGATCTCTTCCTGGTAATTAACAAGCTCTTTTGAGCTTGTAATGGTTCCGCTGAAGAGTTTTTCTTCATTTCTTTTAATCTTATCATTCTGGACCGATACTGTTCCTTCAATTTTTTTCCTCTCAAGTTCCAGCGTATTTAACTGGCCAGACAGTGCCTCTAATTCGAAGTTTACCTCTTCAATCTGTGTCCGGAGTTTTGCAAGTTTTTCATTTTTTTTCAGTGAACTTATTTCAAGAGCTTTTTTTAATATTTCTTTTTCGAGAAACTGAAGCCTTGCAAGTTCTGCAATATTTATTTTTTTTGCAGCCAAATCACTCAATATAATACCTCCAGGGTAAAAATCCCGTTTTTGTTCTGTATAACTTGAAATCCTTTTCCATTTTTACTGCTCTGCCTGCCAGCTTATATAACAGGTCGATAGCAATTTTTTCGCTTTCTCCATGACCAATCTCTATATAGACTTTTCCGCTTTCTGCTATTTCCCGAGCATTGCTGTATTTAAGCTCACCGGCAATGACAGCATCCAAATCCATATCTGCAACAGACAATCTGCCGGTCAGAGAATTGGCGCTGCCGTTTATAACTGCAATTTTTCCTATTTTCCTGTCCGGAGTCCCGGGGCTATTTTCAGAAAGCCATCTTAAATTTTTAATGCCAAAAACCTTTTTTATCCTCTCCATCAATTCTGCAGGAGTGACTGGCGGATAAATATTTCCAATCCTTCCGATTCCGGCCCCTTCCGGGCTGTTTTCAAGCCTGATGACATCATATGCGGGCTCCTCATACGGATGAGCGGCAATCACGGCGGAAACGAGTGAACTCAAATTGTCACTTTCCACAACACATTCTATCCTCACCTCTTTTACAAACTCAAGCTTTCCCTTTTGCCCTATATAGGGTTTTGCTCCGTTTTGCGGCAAAAAAGTGCCGGTGCCGGGTGTGTTAAATGTGCAGCAGGAATAATTGGCATAACTGCCCCCGCCGTTTGCACAGATTACCTCCCTTGTTACAGCTTCAGCCTCAACAGGTACAAAAACTGTAAACTTAAACCACTGCCGCTTCAGATCATCGATAATCTTAATATCGGACAGACCGAGATTTACTGCCACCAGATCATTCAGGCCGCCCGTCATGGCATCAAGGTTTGTATGGGCACAGTATATTGCAATTTTGTTTTCAATAAGCTCAAGCAGTGCTGACGTTTTTGCCGAGTCGTCAGTAATTTTAAAAACAGGATTAAAAATCAGAGGGTGATGGGATATTATAAGGCCGGTCTTCAAATCCACTGCTTCCTGCACCACATCACGTGTTATGTCAAGGGTTACCAGTGCCGATTTTATTTCCCTGTCTGCTTTCCCTGCCTGAAGTCCGGCCGGATCATCTGGTAATGCCAGGTTTTTTTTAAAAACCATATCAAGAGAAGGTACCAGATCCTTTAACTTCATAGCTTTAAAAAAAGTGAAATTATTTTTTAATAATTTACATAAGAATACATTAGATTCGCAGGTTATTGCAAGCAGATATAATAGATTGCTGCAGGTTAAAAAATTTCATCAATATTAATAATATTTTTATTTTAACTTGTGTCAATAAAAGTATAAAAGTATTGACATTTATATATATTATGTTATTATACTTTTTAAAATAAAATTGGCATTTTTGTGACAAAAGATGTTACAGAAAATTTTATTAATTTATGGAGGTGAGCGGATATGAGAAAAAACAGAGTAAAAAAAGTGCTGGCTTTTATGCTGTTAATACCGGTACTTGCCCTGTTTACGGTAATTACAGGGTTTACGCTTCCTCAGTCCCCTTCAGCTTCGGATATCTCCTCTTACGGAGATACCACTGGTGAAGATTTGAATCCGGATGATGAAATCGGTGAAATTCCTGAAAATGGAACAGAGGAAGAAGAGGAAGAAGAACTGAAATTCTGGATTTGCGGAGTCTGTGGATACGTTTATGACGGCGGGTTAACAGATCCTGAAACAGGGGCAACCATAGGAACACCTTTCTCTGAACTTCCTGCTGACTGGGTATGTCCGGTTTGCGGTGCTTCCAAGGGTGAATTTGAGTTTACAGAGCAGGAGCAGATTAAAGATCCTCTTGTGTGGCTTGCTCATCTTGAGCATGTTCTGGCAATGAGGTCAAAACACCTGGTAGTTCTTCAGAGAGTTATTGATGCAAAAACATTCAAGAATGCAGATCTGCATTCCATAGTTGCACTGCAGAATGCACTGGTATCAAGCTCCAAATCAGTGATCAAAGCACAGACTGCAATTGACGAATATAAGACTTTAATGGGTATTGTTGATGAGCTGCCAGATGGTCAGGTAATTAATACGGACGCTACAATTACCGGAGAAGACAGTTCAGATAATGGCCAGAATGGTAAAGGCAATGGTAACAGCCAGAAGGAAAATAAATCCAACGGTAATGAAAATAAGCAAAATAACGGCAAGGCTAATGGCAAAAAATAACAGTCATGCGGAATCGGCCTTGATGCCGGAGAGTGTGCGATTTTTGGGATTTGGATTTAAGATTGCAATTTTTAATCTGGTGGTGGGCCCACCTGGATTCGAACCAGGGACCTCCGCATTATGAGTGCGCTGCTCTAACCAGCTGAGCTATGGGCCCTAAATTAATTTTGCAATTGCATATCATATATAAAATGATATTTAAAGTCAAATAAAAGCAGCTTTTAAACCTTAATTTAAAAGCTGCTTTTTGTTTTGCGTTGCAAGAAACTCCCCGCCTAAAGTAGCTGGCTTTACCTGCTTTTTAAGCTCTGAAAACATATAAAGATTACCTACCACAAGATTAAAATACTGCAGTTTAAAAACAGGCTCTGATTATGAGATTTCTTCACCTTCTGCCGGGTAATAATCAAATTAACATTTTATGTATTTACATATTTATATAAATATGCTATATTTTAAAACAATGCCGGCTCCCCTTTTATTCTCTTTGATATAACCGGCGAAAAATAAGCAGCAGGCTTGAAAATTATGGAAAATTGTTCAAAAAATCTGCCTGAAAATCAGGATTTATGCCTCCCGATAAAAAGCTGGCCGGAAAGCGAAAAGCCCCGGGAAAAGCTTATAAGGAACGGAAGCGAAATGCTTACCAATTCCGAGCTGATTGCAATTATGCTTCATACCGGTATCAAAAACAACGGTAAGAGTCTTTCTGCGCTGGACCTTGCAAAACTTATCCTTGCACGATTCGGAAGCTTAAATGAACTTCTTGACGCTTCTGCTTCCGAACTGGCAGAAATCAAGGGTATCGGCCCTGCAAAAGCTGTTCAGCTTATTGCATCCCTGGAGCTTGGGAAAAGAGCACTTTCCGAAAAAAACGGAAATCTTTTAAGCTTCAGGTGCAGCGAGGAAGTGGCAAATTATTATTCCCCGCTTTTGAAGGATCTTAAAAAAGAACAGTTCAGGATAGTGCTTTTTAATATAAAAAACAGAATTATAAAAGAAGCAGTTATCTCCCAGGGCTCTCTGACCTCAAGCATAGTACATCCGAGAGAAGTTTTAAAAGCGGCAATAAAAGCTTCCGCCGCATCCGTTATATTTCTCCACAACCACCCGAGCGGTGATCCGGAACCTTCAATTGACGATATAGAAATTACAGGCAGGCTATGTAAAAGTTTTGCAATTGTCGGAATATCTGTCCTTGACCACTTAATCATAGCAGAAAACGGATATTTCAGCTTCAAGCAGAAAAATATGCTTTAAAAATCTGTTAAAAATCTGTTAAATTGTCAATAAAACCTGTAACATTTAAAATGGCACGTAAAACTTCCCCAACCTTGTACCTGTTTTACATGCTTAATAAAAACAATCCGGATGTATTTATCACCGGGCTTAAAGTTTAGAAAATTAACGCCGGAGCAGGATATTTTAAAAGACAAAACAAAGAGTACATTGAAACTGCTTGAAAGCTGCACACTGTGTCCCCATCAGTGCAGGGTAAACCGGATTACAGGAAAAAAGGGGTTTTGCAGTGCGCCGGCAGAACCCGTTATATCTGCTGATATGCCTCACCATGGTGAGGAGCCACCCATTTCCGGTACATTCGGATCGGGCACAATATTTTTCTCTCACTGCAACATGAAATGCGTCTACTGCCAGAATTACCAGATAAGCCAGCAGCATGACGGGGCTCCTGCAAGCATCGAAAAACTTGCGGATATGATGATTTCCCTTCAGAAAAAAGGCTGCCATAATATTAATTTTGTCTCCCCTACGATATGGGTTCCCCAGTTAATTTCAGCAGTCCTCCAGGCCGAACAGAAGGGCCTTGGCATACCCCTTGTTTATAACACCGGTGGTTATGACAGCGTATCTTCCTTAAAGCTGCTTGAAAAAATTATTGATATTTATATGCCGGATATGAGATACAGTAATGATGAAATGGCTGAAAAATATTCGGGAGTAAAAGATTATATCAGAAACAACAGGGCCGCAGTGAAGGAAATGTACCGGCAAACCGGGGATCTCTTCCTGGGCAGCAATGGCACTGTAGAAAAAGGTATCCTTATAAGGCTGCTTGTGCTTCCCGGAGACGCCGGAGGTGTAAAACAAACTCTGGACTTTATAAGAGAGGAACTTTCACCTGAAACCTGTCTTAGCATAATGGCACAGTATCATCCTGAATACATGGCCGGCAAATATCCTGAAATTTCAAGACGGGTTTTCAGAAATGAATATCTTGCAGTTGTAAATTATGCCAAAAAACTTGGACTTGTAAATGGCTGGACACAGGATTACCGCTCGCTTGAGCAGGAAGATCTCTTCAGGCCGGATTTCAGCAAAAAAAATGTTTTTGAATATTATAAGAAGAAATCCGAAAGGTAATTGTCACTGTTAAGAAGCTTGAAAATTTTCAGCCTTCCTGTAAACTGCTTCTAATTGTAAAACAACCGGAGCAATGTAAACTGACTGTTACATCTGCTGCTGCTACATCTGCTGATTGAATTTTAATATTAATAATGCTACCATACTTTACTAATTTTATTATCGTGCCACGGAGATAAAAAATTGAACAGCATGCTGATAGCTCTGATTATTTTCATTCTCACCTATATAGTGATAATCACTGAAAAGATTAACAGGACAGTCGTTGCATTTGCTGGCGCACTGGCAATGATAATGTTTAAGATTTTCAACCTTACGGAAGCTGTCTCTTTTGTCAACTGGGAAACAATAGGTCTTCTGTTCGGCATGTTTATTATTGTCACTGCTCTTTCACAGGCGGGATTTTTTACATATCTTGCTCTTGTGATAGCAAGGTGGCTGAAATACTCCCCGACAAAAATATTTATATTTTTTCCTGTAGTCACATGGCTGCTTTCAGGATTTATGGACAGCATCACGGTAATGCTTTTTTTTGCAACACTGACATATGAGCTTTGCAGAATGCTGAAAATTGATGCCGTACCGCTTGTTATTACAGAAGTCTGTCTGGCAAATATAGGGGGTTCGGCAACCCTTGTAGGGGACCCCCCAAATGTCATCCTGGGTTTAAAACTCGGGTTTTATTTTAATGACTTTGTAATCCACAACGGTCCGATAGCGGTAATTGCCGGAGCGGTCACGATTCTTTACTGTTTCCTTGTGTCAAGAAAATCACTGATTCCGTCAGGTGGAATATCCACCAGGGAACTTGAGCAGATGGTTCCCGAGGATGCAATTGTCGACAGAAAAAAAATGAAACTTGCACTGGGCGCATTCGGCGTTGCCGTACTTTTCCTGATAACCCACACATATATCGAAAGACTTCTTCATTACCCTTTAACCGTTCCTCTTGCTGCAATGGTTCCTGCATTTATAATGCTTATACTTCTCGGTAAAAAAGGAGGAGAAGTGATTATAAAGGTTGATTATGAAGTCATACTTTTTTTCATAGGTCTTTTTGTCGTTGTGGGAGGGCTTGAACATACAGGGGCAATAAGGGTTTTTGCACAGTATATAACAGACGCTTTCAAATCCAATCACATAGGTCTTCTAAGCACACTTCTCTGGAGCTCCGGGTTTGCAAGCGGGATAATTGACAATGTTCAATGGCATATGTTCTTGAAAATATAGTCAAGTTTGCGGGGGTTCCCGCGCTGTCCATTATGGTGTGGGCGACATCTCTTGGAACCGATATTGGTGGAAACTTCACCCCGATAGGCGCATCTGCAAATGTCGTTGCGTATACTTCCATGGAGAAAAAAGGCGTGATAATCGGCTGGGCAAGATGGATAAAACTTGCAATACCCGCAACATTTATAGCTCTTACAGTCTCCAACATAGGCATCTGGGTTAAATATATTATGGGGTTCTATTAAAAAATAGCGGATTCAAATCTGAATGAACCTTTTTTATCTCTGCCCATGCATTCTTGCTTGTGGCATAATTCAAATAAAACACAATTATTTCAGAGTCTGCTTCTTCTCCATTCCTTAATCTCCGGCAGGGTCATAGTATTTAAAACATCGTCTTTTTTAAGACCGGCCCGCCTTGCAACCTCCACACCGAGCTTAATCATAGCAAGATTATCCGCCCGGTGGGAGTCGGTATTTATCACCATCTTTCCACCAATCTGTCTGAACTGTCTGGCAAGAACTTCGTTGATATCAAGACGAAGCAGGTACGAATTTATCTCGAGTGCCTTATTATTTTCCTGAGCTTTCTGGAGTATCGTGTCCATATCAAGCTGATATGGCGCCCTTGACCCGAAAACAACCCCGGTGGGATGGGCTATTGCATCCAGGTGTTTGTTCTCCAGCGCGCTGACGACCCTTGAGGTATTTTCCTGTTTTGAGTTGAGGTAGCTTGAATGCATCGATCCGAGAACAAAATCTACTCCCCTTAACAGTTCCGTATCATAGTCAAGACGACCCACTCCCGTAATATCAACTTCGGCACCGAGTAATATGCTGATATCCTCTACGGTGCGGCGCAAATCTTCGACGTATTTAATCTTTTTAATAAACCTCTCCTGACCCAACCCGTTTCCGTACTCATTGCTGATTGTGTGGTCAGAAAGCGCAAAATACTGGTAATTGTTTCTCCTGCAGAAAGAGAATATATCTTCCATAGTTAGAAGACCATCGCTCCATTCGGAATGAATATGCATGTCTCCCTTAATATCCCCGTAATCAATCAGGTCCGGCAATAAAAATCCTGAAGCAAGTTCGATTTCGTCATTTCCCTCTCTCAACTCAGGAGGTATATACTGAATTCCAATACTGTCATAAATTATTGAATCACTGCGCTCTTCTATAATTTTCCCCGTTTTAATGCTTTCTGCATTTATTGCTTCCTCACAGGATACTTTTCTTTCATTATATACATCAAGCATCTGCCCGACATGCTTTTTATTTCCGGTTGTTGTAAAAAGATCCAGATGATACCTGTTTCCGGAAGTTATGATAATTTCCATGTCAATACCGAAAACCGTGCTGTATCTTGCGCTGACATTGAACTTTCTTGAATCAATTTTCCCGATGCTCTTTATAAAACTTAAGCTCTGCAGGTCTTTCAGAATCTTAATGCTCTTATCCGGATTGAACTCCTTAAGATTAAAATCCGGCAAAACCAGAAAATCCATATCAGCTATAAAGGATTTTTTTCTTCTTAAAGAACCTGTCTGTATAACAGAGTTTATGCCTTGAAAATTTTGCAGCGGATTTAAAATTTTTTCAATAAAGAAATCGGTATAACCTTTCGGATAAAGATTCTTTGTCTTCTCAAAATATTCAAGAGAAAAAACGAGCCTGCCTATATTTGATTCTGTTACAGGAATATTATCCTGAAGAAAATCTCTGCTTTTTTCATAAATTTTTTTATGAATACTTTTATCCGAAACACAGGTTTTAAGATCTTCCAGGCTTTTTAATCCGAGAACATCATAAATCTTGAAAACCCTTCTTTTGCCAAGTCCGCTTATCCTTATGAACTTTAAAAGATCCTCCGGGTAACGCTCCTTCACCATTTCATATTCTGTAATTTTTCCCGTATCAAAATATTCCGAAATCATTTTATAAATATTATCACTAATTCCCGGAAGATATCTGACGGTACCATTACTATATGCCCCGGCAATGTCACCTGTATAATCACGAACTGTTCTTGCCGCTTTTGTAAATTCCATCACCCTTTCAAAATTCCCGTCTTTTCCTTTTTGAATTTCGGCAAGGTTTGTAAAAATACCTGCAAGTGCAAAATTAAGCATGTATTCTCTCTCTATCTGTAAATTAATTTCATTTCAGCTCCGGTTATCACTGAAGATATTATTTCGGTTGTAAACTTAAAAAAATAATAAACCTGTTATATTGCAGGAATGAAATATTTCTATAAATGTTAACAATTTAAGATGGAATATTCAATCGTAACCGGGACCGGGAAATTAAAATAAGAAAAATAACTAAAATGAATTTAAGATTGCATTAGAGAATTCATTTGAAAATCAGCTTAAGGGTGTCAACTGCAAAAATTTCCCAGTCTTCACCTTCCGGATCAATAAGTCCCTGAATAAGAAGCCCAACCGTCAATGAAAATAAGAGCCTTGCAGTCGTCCTGGGATTTACCTCCCTGATGTAACCAGCGTTTATTCCCTGCTGAACAATATCAGAAAAGAAATCAAGGTAGTCATGGTATGACCTTGAAACCACCGCTTTAAGTGAGGGGTCGCTGATGCCCCTGATGTAAAGTTCAAGAAAAATGGTTATCTGGTTCAGATCATCGACAAAAGCCGGTTTGATCTTTGCAGGCAGATTGATAACCATGGACATGAAATCCCCGGACTCTGCTCTTGCCTCATTTAAAATTCCTCCGATTTTTTCCATCCAAAGATTAAGAAGCATCAGCAGGATATCCTGTTTTGTTGCAAAGTGGTAATAGAAAGCCCCCTTGGTTACACCTGCATTTTCACAGATTTCCTCAACCTGTGTGCTTTCATAGCCCTTCCTTGAAAAACATTCAAGCGCCGAATTTAGAATGGCTGACTTTGTTTCTTTTCCCTTTTCTTCCAGTGTCATTTTTATAAATAAATGATAAATTTATTTTGAATTATTTTACCACTAAAATCACTTAAAAACTTAAAACTTTAATAATTTTCAGGGGACGGTTCTGGTTATATATTTTTTAAATCTTGTAAATTTTTCAGTTTTAAAAATTGCATTTTTTGCCTCTTCCTCAGTTTCCGTAACACAAAAAACAGCCGGACCGCTGCCTGCAAGATGAAATCTTTCTCCGGATGCATTTTCAAGCAAATCGAGCCACCTGCGGTATCTTGAAAAACTGCAGACGTAAACCTGTTCAAATACATTGTATATTTTATCCTGAAAATCCTGTCTGATGTTCCAGGGTTTTAATGTATTCAAATATATAGTACCGGAACTATCTTTTCCATTATGGAAAAATTTATTTCCTGAAAGACTTAAAACCTTTTCTTTTATTTTTTCTGTTTTACTAATTGCTTTAAGCATTTCAGCTGTGCGGGCTCCATTCGTATAGTTTTCCGGGGTAATCATCGAATAAAGCATCTTTGTTTTCTCTATGATTTCGATTGGAAGGAGAATAACGCCTATCCATTTTTGACCCGGAGATTCAATTTTTTTTATTATCTCACCCCTTCCTTCTGCTATACAGGTGCCGTTGTGAATAAAAAAGGGAACATCCGAACCTATCTTTGAACCTATGCGGGAGAGTTTTTCTGTGCTTAAATTCAGCCCCCACAATCTGTTAAGCCCTTTAAGTGTCGCAGCAGCATCACTTGATCCGCCTCCCAGGCCGGCGCTGGAAGGGAT
>Ga0233425_10011084_pt1 | contig 10675 bp, 9 predicted proteins | sample Watercolumn_Towu_2_FD_181712 | JGI IMG/M metagenome (GOLD analysis project Ga0233425, IMG submission 181712) | Freshwater microbial communities from Lake Towuti, South Sulawesi, Indonesia - Watercolumn_Towuti2014_140_MG | ecosystem: Environmental > Aquatic > Freshwater > Lake | place: Indonesia... | reverse complement strand
GCTTTACGGCAAGAAGAAATCGCTCGACTTCGATATTTTGTCGACTCATCCTTCGACTCCTGACCGCATCGCAAAGGCTGTCGCGGCGGCACGCCAAATTGGCGCGCCCGGCATCGGCGTCACCGACCGCATCGGCTATCTCGAGGCGATCAAGGGCGTGGCGTTCGGCGACGATCCGATGGAAGGTTACGTTCGCGACCGCAAATTCATCCATCCGCGACTGCGCTTCACCTTCGCCGCTCCCGAAGGCTTCCTTCTCGAAAATTCCAGTGAGGCCGTATTCGGCGTGCGCGAAGCCGACAACGAAGCCTTGCGGCTCGACAGCGTGCGCGCGCCGTCGGACGAAAACCTCGAGGCCTATGTCGGCTCCGGCTGGGTCGACGGGCTGCTTCCTTCCTCCGTTCGGAGGATGGACATCAACGGCCTTTCCGCAGTGACGGCTATCGCTCGGGCGGGCGAATGGAATTTCCGGCTTGCGGTGATCCAGTCGGGTGAGTTCCTCTATCGCCTGATATTTGCCGCCCGCACATTGAGCGATGAGGCTGACGCCCGCTTCATGGAGTCGATTAGGTCCTTCCGCCGCCTCGCGCCCGATGAGACCCATGACATCCATCCGTTAAGGATTGCCGTCGCGGTCGCGGCCCCGGGCGACACAATTGACACGATGGCCGCGCGGATGGTGGCTCCCAATCGGCCAGTCGAATATTTCATGCTTCTCAATGGGTTGTCAGCTGGCGACGCCCTCGTCCCTGGCGAACATTACAAAATTGTAACCGAGTAGAAACGCCTTTTTGCTCGCTCTGGGAACAACTCTCGCGCCCTGGCGGTTATCCCATCGAGGCAAAATCTTGGCGCGCGGAATAGCCGTTCATTTCAGTAGGTGACATCCGCGTATGGAGGGCGTCATGGCATACATGCCTGGACTCGGGCGTGAGTTGATCAAGGCTGCGGCCGAGGCCCCCTTCCTAGAGCGCGACGAAGAAAAGAAACTTGCCGTGGCCTGGCGGGAGCAGGGCGATCGCGAAGCGCTTCATAGACTCACCGCGGCGCATATGCGTCTCGTCATCGCGCTTTCAGCGAAGTTTAGACACTATGGATTGCCGCTCGCTGACTTGGTTCAGGAAGGTCACGTCGGGTTGCTAGAGGCCGCAGCGCGATTCGCGCCCGAGCGGGACGTTCGTTTTTCCACCTACGCGACATGGTGGATTAGAGCGTCGATCCAGGACTACGTTTTGCGCAATTGGTCGATTGTGCGGGGCGGAACGAGTTCATCGCAGAAGGCGCTGTTTTTCAATCTGCGTCGCCTGCGCGCGAGGCTGGCCCGCGAAAATCAGGGCGCCAATCCGGTCGATACATACCAGACGATCGCCAACGCGATCGGCGTTTCGCGCGCCGACGTGGAGATGATGGATTCGCGTCTGTCAGGCTCCGACGTGTCGCTGAACGCGCAGCTTGTCGACGATGATTCGTCGGGTTCGGCGCAGAGGATGGATTTTCTTGTCGACGAAAAGCCGCTGCCGGATGAGGTCGTCGAAGAAACGCTAGATTCGGATCGTCGCGCGCGCTGGCTCAAGGACGCCCTCGCGATACTTTCTGAGCGCGAGTTGCGCATTGTGCGCGAGCGTCGTTTGGCCGAAAATTTGGTGACGCTCGAGACGCTTGGAGATCGCCTCGGCATTTCCAAGGAGCGCGTGCGTCAGATCGAAAGCCGCGCGCTCGTCAAGCTGAGGCGCGCCCTGTCAAGGATGCTGGAGACGACGGCGCCAGACGAGGCGGCGAGAGCGTAATGCAAAAACCCCGGAAGTCGCTTCCGGGGTTTTTTATTTGCAGATTAGGCGGCGCGGTCGACGTCGGTCTCGTCGCCGACATCATCGCTGACGTCCCCCTCGCCCTTCGGTCCGCGGCGGGGTCCCTTCAGCAGAAAGGACTCGATGAGCTTCAGCGATTCCGAATCGATGAGCTTGCGCACGGCGGCAATCTCGCGCGCCATGCGGTCCAAGGCGGCCTCGTAAAGCTGACGCTCCGAATAAGACTGCTCCGGCTGCGTATCGGACCGGTAGAGGTCGCGAACCACCTCGGCGATGGTGACGAGATCGCCCGAGTTGATCTTGGCCTCATATTCCTGAGCGCGACGAGACCACATGGTGCGCTTGATGCGCGCGCGGCCGGTCAGCGTTTGAAGCGCCTTGTCGACGACCGCGGCGTTGGCGAGCTTACGCATCCCGACATTGACCACTTTGCTCGTCGGCACTTTAAGGAGCATCTTGTCCTTGATGAAGCTCACGACAAAGAGCTCCAGGCTGAAGCCCGCGACCTCTTGCGTCTCGACGCCGATGATCTGCCCGACGCCATGCGCGGGGTAGACGATGAATTCGTTGAGCTTGAAGCCCGGCCTGGGCGCCGCCGCCGGCTTCGCCTTGACCGGCGCAGCGGGCCGCGTCGCGCCGACAGGCATACGCTCCATGGGCGGGGGGGTCGTCGCCGGCGCGGTCATCGTCTCAACCGGTTTCGGCTGAGTTTCGGCCACGGGACGCGGCTTTGGCCCCGCAGGCGCGACGGCGACCGGCTTTTGCTGCTCAACGGACTTGATCGCCGGCTCCTTAGCCGCCACGACGGGCGCCGCAACCTTGACAGGCTTCGCCGCCGCGATCTTGCTGGGCGCTGCAGGCTTGGCCGTCTTAGTCGCTGAAGTCTTCGTCTTCGGCTTGGCGCTGACCTTTTCCGCCGCCGTCTTGGCCGCCTTAGCGGCGACCGGCCGCTTCGTCCCGCTCTTGGCTACGGATTTGGCGGGTGACTTGGAGTGCGACTTCGCGGTCGGCTTTGTGGCGGCGCGGGCGGCGCTGCGAGCGGCCGTCGCTCCGCGCCGCGTCGCTGCTGTGCGCGCCGCGGTCTTTGCGGTCTTGGCCTTTGCGGTCGATCTGGTTTTGGTCGTTGCTTTAGAAGTCATCGTTCTTGTGGTCTTGGCGGATGTTTTTGCGCTCGTCTTTCGGCTCGAAGCGGCGGTCCCCGCCGGCTTGCGCGCGGAGGCGGCGCGGCTGGGCGACTTCTTCGCCGACGAACTCCGCGCTGCGGCGCTCTTGGTGGCGCCGCTCTTGGCGGCTCGCTTGGCAAGCGTTTTGGAGCGGGTGGCCGAGCCCTTGGCGCGCGCCGCTGCGGTGGAGGCAGTTGCAGGCGACTTTTTCTCGGCTTTCTTGCTGGAGGGCATACGCGGGCTACTCCTATGCTGCCCCGCTGTGGAGACGGGGCCATCGCCGCCGCCTGACGAATCGCGAATGCCGACGGCGAAAAAACGCCGCGACACCGCGAAGGCGGCTAGTGGAAACCTTGCTAGCGCCGCATACCCAACAGTCGGGCCTCTGGCCGACCCTCGAGAATAGTGAAGCTTTCGAATGAGTCGCGAGACGGTGACTGCGGCGCCGGATCGCCATTCGACAAGGCGTGCATTTAGTGTGTGATTTATAACACGCCGGACTGTGAAAATCAAAGGCATATGCGCGCGGAGGGCGCTCGCGCTGAAGTCCAAAGTCGAGATAAGCTATTATATTTCATGGATTTCAAATTAATTAACGATGTGGAAACCGTCGCCCGCGCGCTAGGCGCCCGCCAGACTGCTGAACATCGTTCAGTCGCCTTCGCCAGCCTCTGTCGAAAAGAACTGCTCGAACTTGCCCGGCTTGCCATCCCATTCCTTGGCGTCGGTCGGCGGCTCCCGTTTGATCGTAATGTTGGGCCAGTTCTGCGCCATCTCAGCGTTAAGCTGCAGCCATTGCTCGAGGCCTTCTTCGGTATCCGGCTTAATCGCATTCGCCGGGCATTCGGGCTCGCAGACGCCGCAGTCGATACATTCGTCCGGGTGGATCACCAGCATATTCTCGCCTTCGTAGAAGCAGTCCACCGGACATACTTCGACGCAGTCCATATACTTGCATTTGATGCAGTTTTCCGTGACGACATAAGTCATAAGGGTGATCTCTCCGCGACCTCGCCGCTTGCTAGCTTTTTTGCCAGCGTCACGCAAGGCGAGCAGAAAAAAAGCCCGCGTCAGAGATATGATCGCGTTCTATAGTCACAAGGTCAGCAAATGGTCGACACAATAAATTCGGCGGGGACGACGGCCATGAGCCGACTGGCGCTGACGGCCCGCGCCCTGTTGCTCGGGGAGCGGATCGACACCGACGGGCTCGAACGGGCGGATCTCGTTTCGACGGCGCCTCTCGCCTTCCACGCCGGGCAAAGCGGATTCGCCGTGCTCTATCGCTTCGGGGTGGCGGTTCTCTTTGGACTATCGCCGCTCGAGGAGGACGAGATCGTCAAAAAGATCGGACTTCGCGTCGCGGGCGCGTCACGCGGCGACGACGAGACATTGATCGTAGAAGCGACGCCGGATGGCGAGGAGAAGGCGCTGCCGGACGGACGGCTCGCCGTAAAGGACCTTTCCGAAGCGCGGTTGCTTGTGATCGCCGACGTTTTGGCGAAAAGCGTCGCCCTGGCGCGCGACGAGCGTCGCGTCAACGCCGTCTTCGACACGATCGAGCCCTTCGCTGCCGAGCTCGCGGCAAAGGGCAGTCCGCCGTGGAAGCGAAAATCCATGTTGGAGCTGATGGGCCAGACTCTCCTCGTGCGCCACCGTGTTTCAGGCCGCGTCGCCGTCGACGACAAGCCGGACGTGCTTTGGGATCGGCCAGACCTCGAACGGCTCTATGCGCGTCTCGAAGATGAGTATGAGCTCACGCCGCGAGCGCGCACGCTCAACGCCAAGATCGACGTCATCGGCGAAACCGCCCGCGCGCTGACGGATCTCATCGATGCGGCGCGCTCGGTTCGGCTGGAGTGGACGATCATCATATTGATCGCGATGGAGATCGTCCTCACCCTGTTCCAGATGTGGGTCGCGCGCTTGGGCTGAGCGCGTCTTCGACGTCGCGCAGCGGCGTTTCGCCCGCAAGCCATTTGAAGCTCGGGAGCTGGTGGCGCGCGAAGGTGAATTGACGCTTGGCGTAATGGCGCGTGTCGAGTTGGCTCTGCAAAATCGCCTCGTCCAATGTTAGCCGTCCGTCGAGATAGGCGATGAGATGCGGCACGCCATGCGCGCGCATCGCCGGGAGCGTGGGATCGAGACCGCGCGCCTTGAGCGCCGCGACTTCCTCGATCGCGCCCGCCTGCGCCATGCTCTCGAAACGGGCGTCGATGCGCGCGCAAAGCGTCTTGCGCTCGGGCGCGAGGAAAAAGGCCGCGCATTCGGACGCCTTCAGTATCGGCGGGCTGCGCGGACCTTGAAATGAGACGAGCGGCTTGCCTGTCGCCTCCAGGACTTCGAGCGCGCGCAACAGCCGTTGCGGATCGGATTCGCGCAGCGCGGCCGCGGTGTCCGGATCGCGCGCGGCGAGTTCTGCGTGAAGCTGCTGCGGAGTCTTGTCCTGCGCCCAGGCGCGCAACGCTTCGCGCACGTCATTGGGCACGGCCGGAATGTCCGAAAGCCCGTAGAGCGCGGCCTTGAAATACATGCCGGTGCCGCCGACAAGAATGGGCGTCAGTTCGCGGGCGTCAAGGTCACGCAACACGCGCGCAAAATCCTCAAGCCAGCGTCCGACGGAATAGTTCGTGGCGGCGTCGACATGGCCGAACAAAAGATGCGGCGCGGCGGCTTCCTCTTCAACCGTCGGGCGCGCGGTGATGATCCGCAGGTCGCGATAGACCTGCATCGAGTCGGCGTTGACGACAGCTCCCTGCCCGCGGCGCGCGAGCTCTAGCGCCAGCGCGGACTTGCCCGAAGCGGTTGGACCTGCAATGAGAATGGCGCGCGCGCGCATGGCGCTATTGCCGCTGAAACGGTCGAGATGTCAAAGCCCATCGACTATGTCGCGACCTTCGTCGGCGGCCGGGGCGCTGCGCTGAACGAACGAGCAGTGTCAGGCGCTCTGTATGACGCCGGGCTGATCGATGCAGGACGCGACTGGCTCGCTCCAGATCTCGCCGTCGACGCATTTTTGTCGGGAGCGGGGCTTGACCTCGCCGAATTGCGCGCGCGCCTGCAGGTGGCGGTCGCCGATGATCCGATTGACGTCATCGTTCAGCCGACGACGGGCCGGCGCAAAAAACTGCTCGTCGCCGACATGGATTCGACGATGATCGGACAGGAATGCGTCGACGAACTCGCCGACCTCGTCGGCTTGCGCGAACATGTCGCGGCGATCACCGAGCGCGCGATGCGCGGCGAGGTGGATTTCGAAAGCGCCCTGAAGGAGCGCGTCGCGCTGCTTGCTGGCGTGACTCTCGCGCAAATCGAGACCCTGTTGACCCGCATTACGCTTACTCCGGGCGCGCGGCAGCTTGTGCGCACCATGCGCGCGCATGGCGCGCATACGGCGCTTGTGTCCGGCGGGTTCACGCAGTTCACCGAGCCGGTGGCTGCGCGCCTCGGCTTTCACGAGACGCGCGCCAATCGTCTCGAAATTTCTGACGGCGCGCTGACGGGCGCGGTCGTCGCGCCGGTGCTGGGACGCGAAGCCAAGCGCGCGGCCCTTGTTAAATTGCGGGAGGCGCAAGGGCTGCCGCGCGATGCGACGTTGGCGATCGGCGACGGCGCCAATGATCTCGACATGCTGCGCGAGGCGGGGCTCGGCGTCGCTTTTCACGCCAAGCCGAAAGTGGCGCAAGCCGCCGATGCGCGCATCGACCATGCCGACCTGAGCGCGCTGCTTTATGCGCAAGGATACAGGCGCGAAGAGTTCGTGGAGTGATACGATACCCCCTCCCTGTCCCTCCCCCGCTTCGCGGGAGAGGGGACGCCAAAGATCGGCGCGCGGCAAATTAGGCGAAGGGTCGAATCTGCTCCCTCTCCCGCCGAAGGCGGGGGAGGGTTGGGGAGGGGGTCACTCTACCGGCAAAGCGACGAAATGCGCGTCGCCCTGGCCGTTCGCGACGATGAGCAGAGCGGTTTTCTTGCCGTCGCTTTTCAGCGCCTTGACCTTCTTGACCACCTCCGCCGGGTCGTTCACCGCCTCCTGATTGACCTCAAGCAGCACCTCGCCGGGCTGCAGCCGCTTCTCAGCCGCCTCCGAGCGCGGATCGACGGCGGTGATGACGACGCCGCTCTTGAGCGTGTCCTTGATCTGGTAGCGCGTCCTCAACTCATCCGAGAGCCGCGACAGTTCAAGCCCCAGCACGTTTTGCGAGGATGCGCCGCCGCCATCTGATTTCTCCTTGTCGCCGTCCCTTGACGCGACTTTCTCGCCGTCCTCCAGGCGGCCGAGCTTGACGATCTTGGCCTGCTCCTTGCCGCCCCGGACGATCACAAGTTCGACGTCCCTGCCGACCGGCGTCGCCGCAACGAGCTTCGGCAGGTCGCGCGACTCCTTGATCGGCTTGCCGTCGAATTTGACGATCACGTCGCCGACCTTCAGGCCGGCCGGCTTCGAGGGGCCCTTGTCGTCCACGCCGGCGACGAGCGCGCCGCGCGTCGCGCCGAGGTTCAGCGTCTCGGCGATGGCGTCGTCGATATTCTGGATGCGGACGCCAAGCCATCCGCGGCGGGTCTCGCCGAACTGCTGCAACTGCTCGATGACGGGCTGCACCGTATTCGCCGGCGTCGCGAAACCAATGCCGACCGACCCGCCCGAGGGCGACAGGATCGCCGTGTTGATGCCGATCACTTCGCCGTCCATGTTAAACAGCGGCCCGCCGGAATTGCCTTTGTTGATGGAGGCGTCGGTCTGGATGTAGTTGTCGTAAGGACCACTATCGATATTGCGGTTGCGCGCCGAAACGATGCCCGCCGTGACGGATCCGCCGAGCCCGAACGGGTTGCCGACGGCGAGCACCCAGTCGCCGACCTTCGCCTTGTCGCTGTCGCCGAACTTGACCGCCTTCAGCGGCTTTTCCGGCTTCACCCTCAAGACCGCGACGTCGACTTTCTGGTCCTTGCCCAAGACTTCCGCCTTGAGTTTCTGGCCATCGTTGAAGATCACCGTCACCTCATTGGCGTCGGCGATCACATGGTTATTGGTGATCACGATGCCGGAGGGATCGATCACGAAACCCGAGCCGAGCGAACTCGACCTGCGTTGACGCGGCATCTCCGGCATACCCTGGCCGCGGCGCCGGAAGAACTCCTCGAAAAGATCGTCAAAAGGCGCCCCAGGCCCCACTCCGGGCGGCAGGTTGGGGCCGTCGTTGCGGGAGGTGCGCTTCGCGTCCACCGTAGTCGCGGAAATATTGACCACGGCGTCCGAGACCTGGCCGGAGAGCTCCGAAAGCGAGTCTGGACCCTTCGCCTGCGCTGGCGCGACGATGAAGTAGAGGAGAGGCGCGGTCGCGAGGATCGCTCTCGCGGCGCGACGAAATGCGGACGTCATGCGGTTATGTCTCCTGTCGAGGGACAAGTTATGCCCGGGCGCGGCTCAACGCACGCGCTTGCGAGTCATTTTTTTTTGTTTTGCTCCGGTTCCGGCTGGTCCGCGCTCAGCGCGGCGTTCGCCCCCGGAGCTGAGAAAAAACGGAAGAAATCCGATCGCGGACTGATCAGGAAACGCGTCTCGCCCGGCTTGAAGGCGCTTTCATAGGCTTGCATGGACCGATAGAAAGCGAAGAAGTCAGGGTCGCGGCCGAACGCCTCTGCGAAGATGCGATTGCGTTCGGCGTCGCCTTCGCCCTTCGTCTGGTCGGCCTGGCGCTGCGCCTCGGCTTTCAACACGATGACGTCGCGATCCGCCTTGGCGGTGATCTTTTGCGCCTGCTCCGAACCCTGCGCGCGATATTCGGCGGCTTCGCGCTGGCGTTCGGTCTGCATGCGCCCGTAAACCTTTTCCGAAATCTGCTGCGGGAGATCGACGCGGCGAATGCGCGCGTCGACGACTTGCACCCCGAACTTGCGCGCTTCGCGGTCCGCCTGCTCCTTGATCTTCACCATGAGGCCAGCGCGCTCGTCGCGCACGATCTGCTGCTGGTTCGCTTCGCTCAGCACGCGCCTCACGGCGGAGTTCAACACTGAACCGAGCTGATTGTTCGCGCCCATGACGCTGTTGACGGTCTGGTAGAAGCGCAGCGCGTCGACGATGCGATAGCGAATGAAGCTGTCGACCTCGAGACGCTGGTTGTCGGCGGCGAGCACTTCGAGATTTGGGCTCTCGACATCGAGAATGCGGTTGTCGAGCGTGACGACATTTTCGACGAGGGGAAGTTTGAAGTGGAGGCCCGGCTCGGTAATGAGTCCGCGGCCCGGCACCGGCTCGCCGAAACGCAACACCAGCGCCTGCTCCGTTTGCGAAACCGTGAACAATGCGCCAGCGAGCGCGATGACGGCGAGAAGAGCGGCGACGGCAAGCGTAAAAAGAAGCCCGGACCTCATTTGCGGCCTCCCTGGAAGGGCGCGAAGGCGGGCAGGGGCACGAAGGGCGCGACGCTCGCGCCGCCTTTCGACGGATCGTCGAGAACGACCTTGTCCGCTCCGCCCAGCACCCGCTCCATGGTTTCGAGATAGAGCCGCTGGCGAGTGAGCGTCGGCGCGTTCCTGTATTGCTCATAAATCTTTTCGAACCGCGCCGCCTGGCCGCGGGCTTCAGCGACAGTCTGTTCGCGATAGGCCTCCGCCTCCTGCAGAATGCGCGCCGCGGCGCCGCGCGCCTCCGGCACGACCCGGTTGGCGTAAGCCTCGGCCTCATTGCCGAGACGCTGCAAATCCTGCTGGGCGGCGGTCACGTCGCGAAACGCCGCGATGACCTGTTGCGGCGGATCGACGGACAGCAGCAGCACCTGCAGCACCAAAACGCCGGCGTGATAGTCGTCGAGCACTCTTTGCATCAGCTGTTGCGAGGCCGGTTCGATCAACTTGCGGTCGGCGGTCAAGATTTTTTGGATCTGCGATTGTCCCACAATCTCGCGCATCGCGCTCTCGGCGACCGCCTTGACCGTCAGCGGCGGATTGGCGACGTTGAAGGCGTAATCTTCCGGCTTCGCCGGATCGATTTGCCAGATGACGCGGAATTTGACGTCGGCGATGTTCTCGTCGCCGGTCAACATCAAGCTTTCTTCTGGCGCTTCCGGCCCGCGCGGCGCCGAGGGCGGGCCGCGGCGGCGCCCGTCGACGATAATGCCCGCCTCTTCGCGGAAACCGACGTCAGTGACATTACGGTCGGTGACCGCAAGCTTGATGACCGACCCTATCGGACCTGGAAGATTGTAGTTCAGGCCCGCCTGGGTTTTTCCCATATATTTGCCAAAGATCAGATTAAGGCCAATCTCATTGGGTCCGACGGTGTAGAGGCCTGAGAGCAGCCATGCGAGCACGGCGACGAGCACGAGTATCGCGAACCCGCGCCCGCCGAATCCGCTCGGCAGAATTTGTTTGAGGCCTTCCTGACTGCGGCGCAGCATCTCTTCGAGATCCGGCGGCTGGCCGCCGGAGCCCTGTCCCCATGGACCCCCGGGCTGACCCCAAGGATTGTTATTCTGATTGCGCGGCCCGCCTTGATCGCTCCAGGGCATTTCGTCTCGCAGAAGGGAATATGGCGGCGGTCGCGCCGCTTCGGCCAATGTTATAGGCATTCGCCGCCGCTGCGGCAATGACGCGCGCCTGCGGCAATCGCGCAAGGGAGACCGGAATGATTCGCGATTACACCAACATCGCGGCCAATGAGCGCACTTTTCTCGCCTGGGTTAGGACGGGGGTCGCGGTCAT
>Ga0233425_10011083_pt1 | contig 10675 bp, 9 predicted proteins | sample Watercolumn_Towu_2_FD_181712 | JGI IMG/M metagenome (GOLD analysis project Ga0233425, IMG submission 181712) | Freshwater microbial communities from Lake Towuti, South Sulawesi, Indonesia - Watercolumn_Towuti2014_140_MG | ecosystem: Environmental > Aquatic > Freshwater > Lake | place: Indonesia... | reverse complement strand
GCGAGATGAGCGTGCTCACGGCCCTGCGCACCGCGGCGACCTCGGCGCTCGCAGCGTCCGTCCTCGCACGCCCCGGGAGCCGCTCGATGGCGCTGATCGGTACCGGCGCACAGGCGGAGTTCCAGGCCCTCGCGTTCCAGCAGACGCTCGGCATCGACGAGATCCGGCTGTTCGACGTCGATCCGGCAGCCGTCGCCAAGGCGCGGGCCAACCTCGACCACCGTGGCCTGCGGCTCGTCTGCGCCACTTCCGTCGCCGAGGCGGTGGCGGGAGCCGACATCGTCACCACGGCAACCGCCGACAAAACCCGCGCCACGATCCTGACGCCGGACCTCGTGGAGCCCGGACAGCACCTCAACGCCATCGGCGGCGACTGCCCCGGCAAGACCGAGTTGCACCCGGGTATCGTGGCCGGCGCCCGCACCTTCGTGGAGTACGAGCCGCAAACACGTGCCGAGGGCGAAATCCAGCAGATGCCCGCCGGCTATCCCGTCACCGAATTGTGGCGCGTTCTGCGCGGCGACGCGCCGGGCCGCGTCAGCCCGGAGGACATCACCCTGTTCGATTCGGTCGGATTCGCACTCGAGGACTTCTCGGCGCTTCGCTTCTTGTGGGAGATCGCCGGCGCCGGGCCAAGCCTCGACCTCATTCCCCAGCCGGACGATCCGAAGGATCTGTTCGGATCGGTGTTTTCCCGAGGTCAGGCCTTCGAGCGGGCGGCCTGATCGGGCCTGCATCCGGAAGGCAGAAAGCGGCTTGCCCGCGCCTCCAGCAGGCTCACCAGTTCCGGCTCCATGAAGGCGTAGTCGTCGCGCACGTCGAGACAGACGATCCGGGCGTGCCGCAAGGACGGCCCGAACCGGCGCATCAGCTTGCGCCGATGCGCGCGGTCCATCACGACGATGATCTCGGCCCAGGCGAGGTGATCGGCCTCGACCGGTTCGTCCGCGTCGTCCGAGACGCCCGCCGACGCCGTCTCGAGGCTGGGCCAGCGCGAGAAGACCTGTTCCGCAGTCGGGCTGCGGGCGCGGGCCCGGCCGCAGACGAACAGGATTCTCACGCGCTCTCCGCCAGCACCGACTGCCGCTCGAACAGGGCGCGGTAGGCCCCGTCCGGACGCCGCATCAGGGCGTTGTGCGGCCCGTCCTCGACGATGCGGCCGCGCTCGAACACGAGGATGCGGTCGAGCGCCCGCACGGTCGAGAGGCGGTGGGCAATGACGATGGCCGTGCGCCCGCGCATCAGCCGCTCCATCGCCTCCTGCACGAGCGCCTCCGATTCCGAATCGAGACTGGAGGTCGCCTCGTCGAGAATCAGGATCGGCGCGTCCGCGAGGAAAGCGCGGGCAAGCGCCACCCGCTGCCGCTCGCCGCCGGAGAGCTTCACGCCGCGCTCGCCCACCAGCGTCGCATAACCCTTCGGCAGCCGCGCGATGAAGTCGTGCGCGTTGGCGAGCCGGGCCGCCCCCTCGATCTCCTGCGCCGATGCGCCGGGACGGGCGTAGGCGATGTTCTCGGCGAGCGAGCGGTGGAACAGCACCGGCTCCTGCGGGACAATGGCGACCTGAGCCCGCAGGCTGGCCTGCGTCGCGCCCGCTACGTCCTGCCCGTCGATGAGCACGTGGCCGCCGCTGACGTCGTAGAGCCGCTGGATCAGCTTGACGAAGGTCGTCTTGCCCGAGCCCGAGCGCCCGACGAGGCCGACGCGCTGGCCCGCGGGGATCGTCACCGACAACCCGTCGTAGAGCGGCGTGCCGTGCGTTCCGTAGTGGAAGCGCACCGCCTCGAAGCGGATCGCGCCGCCATCGACCTCGAGCGGCACCGCCCCCGGCCGGTCGGCGACGCCGACAGGCTCGGATTCGAGCGCGACCAGTTCCTCCATCTCGTTGACCGAGCGTTGCAGGTGATTGATGTGGCCGCCGATGTCGCGGAGATAGCCGTGCACCACGAAGTAGGTGGTGAGCACGTAGGCGACCTCGCCGGGGCTCGCCTGCCCCTGCCACCACAGCCACAGGGCCATGGCAACGATCGCCGAGCGGAAGGCGAGGAGAAGCCCCAGCTGCGCCGTGCCGCTCCAGGTCACGATCATCCACGTGCGCCGGGTGCGCCGCCGCCATTTCGCGAGGACGCGGGCGAGCCGTTCGTCCTCCCGCGCCTCGGCGCCGAACGCCTTCACCACCGCGTTGTTGCCGATCGTGTCGCTGAGCGCGCCGCCGAGCCGCGTGTCGAGCGCGTTCGAGAGCGTCGCAGCCGGCGCGATGACCCGCGTCGCAAGGACGATCGCGGTGCCGACATAGGCGAGGGCGCCGAGCCCGATCACTGCTCCCATCGCCGGCCAGTGCAGGCCGAGCACCACCGTCGTGCCCGCGAGAACAACGACGGAAGGCAGGAGCGACAGCAGCAGCACGTCGTTGAGCCCGTCGAGTGCCCACATCCCCCGCGAGATCTTTCGCACGGTGGAGCCCGAAAAGGTGTTGGCGTGCCACTCGGTCGAGAAGCGTTGGACCCGCGCGAAGCTGCGGCGGGCAATGTCGGACATCGTCCCGAGCGTCAGCGGCACCACGAGGCTCCAGGCGACGTGGCGCAGCAGCACGGTCGCGAGGCTCAGAGCCGTCATGGCGGCGAAAGCCGGGAGCGCGGCCTGAAGAGCGGCGTGCCGCTCGGCGCTGGCGAGCGCATCGACGAGGCGGCCGGCGTAGAGCGGCAGCATCACGTCGGCCAGGGTCGCGAGCGTGATCGCGCCCACGAGAGCCGAGACGAGGCCGAGACGTTCGCGCCAACCGCGGACGACGAAGCGGAGGACGCGGCGGACGGCATCCGCGCGCCGGGGAGAAGACAGGGACATGGTAGCTCCGACGGGGAGGCGTCGGCTCCGAGGAGCGCGGCGGCCTGGAGGCCCAGCGCGGCGAAATCAGAATGGGGAAGGTGCGTGAGCCGCGAGAGCCGGAGGGCTGGGCGGCGGCAGTGGAATGCGCCTAGGCGATTGCGGCAGAAGCCGAAGCCATTCCTGCGCGAGGAGAGACGATGCTGACCATCATGCTGCGCCTCCCTGTTCGAATGCGATCAGCTCGTCAGCTAATCGACGCCGCCCCGATTCGCAATCTCCCACGCGCCGCAGCCTTTCGCCGCCGCGAGATCTTATAACGCGGCCGTCTCACAGCGCTCACCCTCGTCAATGACAGTGCCTGCATCGCGAATGCGCAAGAAGAAGCGCATTCGTGCGAGAAATTGCGGCACTTGGTTTCGCTTTGCCGCACTGGTCGGGAGAAACGGCCGGGCTAATTGAAAAGCTTCCAGACAGGACGCGGGCCCGGGAGCCGTTTCCGCATGACTTTTCGTCTGACGCTGACCGTCAACGGTGAGCCTCGCGCGATCGAACTCGACGATCCGCGCGTCACCCTCCTTGATCTCCTGCGCGAACGGCTCGGTCTCACCGGGTCGAAGAAGGGCTGCGACCGGGGCCAGTGCGGCGCCTGCACGGTCCTCGTGGCGGGGCGCCGGGTCAATTCCTGCCTCGCCCTCGCCGTCAGCCTCGACGGCGCCGACATTCTGACCATCGAAGGACTCGCCCGGGGCGATGCGCTCCACCCGGTTCAATCCGCCTTCATCGAGCATGACGGCTTCCAGTGCGGCTTCTGCACGCCGGGCCAAATCATGAGTGCCGTCGGATTGATCCGCGAGGGACAGGCCGGCGACGATCCCGAACGGATTCGGGAGGGGATGAGCGGTAATCTCTGCCGGTGCGGGGCCTATATCGGCATCACGCAAGCCGTCCTCGACGCGCAGGCGCGCATGGCAGGCGCGACGCAGGGAGACGCCGCGTGAATCGCTTCGACTATGTCCGCGCCGGCAGCGTCGCCGAAGCCGTCGCGGCGGCCGCCGAGCCGGGCGCGGTCTATCTTGCCGCCGGCACCAACCTGCTCGACCTGATGAAGGGCAGCATCGCGCGTCCCGGACGATTGGTGGACGTCACGCATCTGCCGGGCCTCGACCGGATCGAACACCTTCCGGGCGGCGGAGTCCGCATCGGCGCGTTGGTCCGCAACAGCGATCTCGCCTACGACCCGGATTTTGCCAAGTCGCACCCGGCCGTCGCCGAAGCGCTGCTGTCCGGAGCATCGGCGCAGTTGCGCAATGCTGCGACCGTCGCCGGCAACCTGCTGCAGCGAACCCGCTGCCCCTACTTCTACGACCCCGCCAGCGCCTGCAACAAGCGCGATCCGGGCGCCGGCTGCGACGCACGCGGCGGCGAGACCCGGCTCCACGCCGTGCTCGGCTGGAGCGAGCACTGTATCGCGACGCACCCTTCCGACTTTTGCGTTCCTCTCGTCTCACTCGACGCCGTCGTCGAGGTCGAGGGCACGTCAGGCGCCCGAGAGGTGCCACTCGACGCCCTTCACCGCCTGCCGGAGGACAGGCCGGATCGCGAAACGGTGCTGGAGCCGGGCGATCTCATCGTCGCCCTGCGCCTGCCTGCGGAGGCTGCGGGCTTCGCCGGTCATTCGCGCTACCTCAAGGTCCGCGACCGGACCTCCTACGCCTTCGCCGTGGTCTCGGCCTCGGCTTCGCTGCGGCTCGAGGGCGGGCGGATCGGCGAGGCGCGACTGGCACTGGGCGGCGTCGCCCTCAAACCCTGGCGCGCCCGCGCGGCCGAGGCAGCGCTGACCGGCGCGGAGCCGACCGAACGGAGTTTCGCGCGAGCGGCCGAGGCAGCCCTGGCCGAGGCCCGGCCCTCGGGCGACAATGCCTATAAGATCGAACTGGCCCGGCGCCTGATCGTGCGGACCTTGACGCTTGCCGCCGACGGTACCCCGGAGCGCATGCCGGCGCTTCCGGCTTCCGCCTTCTCGGGAGACGCGCTCCATGCCTGACATCGCCTACGAGCAGGCCCGGCACGGGTCGAGCATCGGTCAGCCGGTCACCCGCCGCGACGGCCTCCTGAAGGTCACCGGAGCCGCGACCTACGCCGCCGACAACCGTCCGAAGGGACTGCTCCACGCGGTGCTGGCGGTGAGCCGCATCGCCCGCGGACGGGTGATGGGGCTCGATGTGGCGGCGGCCAAGGCCCATCCGGGCGTGGTCGAGGTGATGACGGGCGCCAACGCCCCGAAACTCGCCCAAGATCCGGATGCGAAGGACAACCCCTTCATGTTCCGGCTCGATCTCCTGCAGAACGACCGGGTCCGCTACGCGCACCAGCCGATCGCCGTGGTCATCGCCGAGACGCTGGAGGCCGCAACCGAGGGCGCCGAGCTGTTGGCCCCGCGCTACGAGGTGGATCCGCCGGGCATCGGTCTCGACACGGACGAGCCGCACGTGCCCGAGGGCGTCGGCGCGGGTGACAAGACGAGCGCGTCGCGGGGCGATGTCGAGGCCGGGCTGGCGCAGGCCGAGCGCCGGGTCGAGACGACCTACGAGACGGCGGCGCAATATCACAATGCGCTCGAACCCCACGCCGTGGTGGCCCGGTGGGAGGGCGATCGGCTGATCGTCGATACCCCGAGTCAGGCGCTTGCCATGGCCAAGATGCGGCTCGCCGGCCTGTTCGGCCTCGATCCGAAGAACATCCTGGTCCGCTCGCCGTTCCTCGGCGGCGGTTTCGGCTCGAAAGGCTTCATGTCCGGACCGCAGGTTCTCGGCGTCATGGCGGCGAAGCTCGTCGGCCGGCCGGTGAAGCTGGTTCTGCGCCGAGAGCAGATGTTCGGCCCGGTCGGCCACCGCGGCGAGACCCGCCAGACGCTGCGGCTCGGGTCCGACGCCTCCGGAGCGCTGACCGCGCTCGACCATCACACGCTGACGACAACGAGCCGCTTCGACGATTTCTACGAGCCGTCCAGCGCCATCTCCCGCTACCTCTACGCCGCGCCCGCGGTCTCGACCCGCCATTCCGGTGTCAGGGTCGATACCGGCACACCGCTCTTCATGCGCGCGCCCGGCGAGGCCTCGGGCAGCGTGGCGCTGGAAGGCGCCATCGACGAGATGGCGGAGGCCTGCGGCCTCGACCCGCTCGAGTTCCGCCTCAGGAACTATGCCGAGGCGGAGCCGATCTCCGGCCGGCCCTTCTCTTCCAAGGCCCTGCGCGAGTGCTACGCGCAAGGCGCCGCGCGCTTCGGCTGGGACAAGCGCATCGCCGGAACCCGTTCGATGCGCGATCCGGCCGGGCGTCTCGTCGGTTATGGTATGGGCACGGCCCTGTTCCCGGCTCTGATGATGCAGGCCGAAGCGTGGGCCGAGATTCGCGCCGACGGCACCGGCACCGTTGCCCTCGGCGCCCACGACATGGGGCAGGGCGCCTGGACCGCACTGGCGCAGATCGCCGCCGACGGGCTCGGGATCGACCTCGACCGGCTCGATTTCCAGAGCGGCACCTCGGACCTGCCGAATGCCGGCATTGCCGGCGGCTCGGCCCATACGGCCACCGCCGGCTCGGCGATCCATTCCGCCGCCGCCGCGGTGCTGGCGGAACTGGCGGATCTCGCCACGCGCGACGAGCGCTCGCCCCTGTTCGGTGCCGGCAATGCCGGTGTCTACGCCCGCGGTGGCCGTCTGGTGCGCCGGGACGACGAGGGACGCAGCGAATCGTTCTCCGAAATCCTGAGCCGAGCCGGCAAGACCTCGGTCTCGGCGCAGGGGCAGGGCGCCGCCGATCCGGCCTCCCGCGAAGCCTACGCCATGCACGCTCACGGCGCGGTCTTCGCCGAGGTCAGCGTCGACCCCGATCTCGGCCAGATCCGCGTGACCCGCCTGGTCGGCGCCTTCGCGGCCGGCCGAGTGGTCAACCCGCGCCTCGTCACGAGCCAGTATTACGGCGGCATGATCTGGGGCGTGTCCTTCGCGCTCCACGAGGGTGCCGTGGTCGACCCGCGTTCGGGCCGCGTAATGAACGCCAATCTCGGCGAGTACCACGTGCCCGTGAACGCCGACGTGCCATCGATCGAGGCGATCCTCGTCGAGGAGCACGATCCGCACGTGAACCCGCTCGGGATCAAGGGCGTCGGCGAGATCGGGATCACCGGCACAGCCGGTGCCATCGCCAACGCGGTCTATCACGCGACGGGGGTGCGGGTCCGCAAGACACCGATCACGCTGGACCGGTTGTTGGGATAGGAGAAGGGCTCGACGCCAACGCCGACATCGCGAGGCGGCGCCGGAGCATTCCAGCACTCGCCTTATACGGCGGTGTCGCGCTGCTGGATCGCCTCGCCCTTCGGCTCGCAACGAAGCTGGAGACCGACCGCCTCCTCCAGCAGCGTCAGCGCCTGCGCCACCGAGAGCCGCCGGATCTCCGACCGCCCCGGATCGCCGAAGCGCCGCTCGAGATGCCGAGTCGCCGCGCCCTTCGCGGCAAGCCCGAAATGGACGAGGCCGACCGGCTTCGCGGCGCTGCCGCCCCCGGGCCCGGCGATCCCGGTGACCGAGACCGCGACGTCGGCTCGTGACGCCTCGAGCGCACCCTCCGCCATGGCGCGGGCCACCGGCTCGCTCACCGCGCCGTGCGTCGCGATGACGTCCATCGGCACGCCGATCGATTCGGCCTTCGCCTCATTGGAATAGGTGACGAAGCCGCGCTCCACCACAGCAGAGGAGCCGGGCACCGCCGTCAGCAGTGCGGCGACGAGACCGCCAGTGCAGGACTCGGCGGTCGCGAGTTTTCGTTCCGCCGCCGCGTAGGCCCGAATCAGCGCCTCGGCGCGGGCGAGCAGAGCGGCATCGGCGATCAAGAGCGCCGCTCGTTCGTTTCCGCCTCGGTCTCGATCTCGGCGCAGATCTCCGGCACGCGCACCGTGGCGGCGGCCTGGGCGGCGAGGCCCTCAGCGCGGCCGACGAAGCCGAGCTTCTCCGTGGTCGTCGCCTTGATAGAGACGGAGGAGAGCGGCACGCCGGCCACCTCGGCGATGCGCGCACGGATTGCCTCGCGGTGCTGGCCGATCCGCGGCGCCTCCGCCAGAACGGTCACGTCGAGATGATCGATCTTGCCGCCGCGCGCCCGCACCAGATGGCAGGCATGGGCGAGGAACTGGTCGGAGGCCGCGCCGCGCCACGTCTCGTCGGAGGGCGGGAAGTGCGTGCCGATATCGCCGTCGGCGATGGCGCCGAGCAGCGCGTCGGTCAGCGCGTGCAGGGCCACGTCGCCGTCGGAATGGGCGAGCACGCCGCGATCGGCGGGGATCTTCACGCCGCCGAGCCAGACATGGTCGCCCTCCGTGAAGGCGTGGACGTCGAAGCCGGTGCCGAGGCGGGTCACGAACTGGGTCAACGCATCTGCCCTCCTTGTCGATCGTCGCTCACCGCCGACATCCGCGGTGAACAGTCTTCTTCCTGCTAGGACCGAAGGATTTGCCGCTCTTCGGTGGGCCGGCCAACTTTCGCCGAGCCCATTCCGGCTGGTCCGGCGGCCCTTCCAGCGGCTGACGCTCGAAGCCCGCCGTCGGCGCTCGGGCCTGCCGCCAGAGCCGCCCTCTCGGCGGCCGTGAGGTGGCGGAACTTGCCCTTCGCGACATCGCCGAGCCGGAGTGAACCCACCGCGACGCGGACGAGACGAAGCACGTTGACGCCGCTGAGCGCCATCATGCGCCGGATCTGACGGTTGCGACCTTCCGTCAGAACAACTTCGAGCCAGGCGTTGCGCTCGCCCAGACGCAGAACCGTCACCGATCGGGCCGCAAGCCTTTCCCCGTCGTCGATCAAGCCATCCCGCAGATTGGAGAGGAGAGCGTCGTCCGGACGGCCGTCGATCTGCACATGGTAGACCTTCTCGACATTCGAGGCTGGATCGAGAAGGTGATGAGCCCAGCGCGTGTCGTTCGTCATGAGCAGCAAGCCCTCGCTCGCACAATCCAGACGTCCGACAGGTCCGAGGAACGGCAGGTCGTGCCCATTGAGGCAGTCGTAAACCGTTCTGCGGCCTAGGGGATCGTCGTATGTCGTGAGCAAGCCGCGCGGCTTGTTCAGCAACACGTACACCTTCGCCGCGGACACGACCGGGCGCCCATCGACGCAGATGGCGGCACGCTTGGGATCGATCCGCAGGCCGGCATGACGAACCACTCGCCCATCGACGCGGACACGGCCGCTCTCGATCATGACTTGCGCCCGGCGTCGCGAGCAGAAGCCAAACTTGGAGAGAACGCGCGGCAGGCTGACGAGAGGAGGGTCCGAGTGGACCGCGACCGTGCCCCTGGCTCGCTTTTGCGAGCCAAGCTGAGGACTGGGCATATCGGACGCCTCAGCTTGTGAAGAACTGTTGCGTCCCGTGCGCCTCGATCGCACTCGCGAGACGGGCAAGTGCGTGGACATAGGCCGCTCTTCGCAGGGTCAGGCCGCGCTCCCGAGCCAGGCGCCAGATGGCGTCGCCCTCGCGCTCCATCGCCGTCTGCAGGCGCGCGTGCACGTCGTCGATCGGCCAGTAGTAGCCCTGCCTGTTCTGAACCCATTCGAAGTACGAGACGGTGACACCACCCGCATTCGCCAGAATATCCGGCAGGACGGTGATGCCGCGACGCTCAAGGATTGCATCCGCCTCCGGCGTCAGCGGTCCATTGGCCAGCTCGAGGACGGCGCTCGCCGTGATCCGGGATGCGTTGCCCTCGTGGATCATATCCTCCAGAGCGGCCGGAACGAGCAGGTCGCAGTCCACGGCAACGAGGTCCTCGCTCGCCAGAGCCGAGATGCCCGCGGAACCGGCCAATGCCGTCACGCTTCCCTCTCGCTTCGCGCGGATGGCGCTGCGGGGGTCGATGCCGTCCGGGCAATGGACGGCTCCGCGCGAATCGGAGATCGCGACGATCCGATGTCCGTCCTCGGCAAGGAGGCGGGCGATATGCTGTCCGGCATTGCCGAAGCCCTGCACCGCGACGCGTGCCTGGGTCGGCAGGCCGAGCCGGCGCGTGAGATGCCGGACGAGATAGTACCCGCCGCGCGCCGTCGCATCGTCGCGCCCGAGCGACCCGCCAAGTGCCATCGGCTTGCCGGTGATGACGGCCGGAGCCGGCTCGCCCTGGATCGAGGCGTATTCGTCCGCCATCCAACCCATGACCATGGAATTCGTGTAAACATCGGGTGCGGGAATGTCGCGGTTCGGCCCGATGACCTTGGCGAAAGCTTGGATATAGGCGCGGGAAAGACGCTCCAGCTCGGTCTTCGAGAGCGTCCGGGGATCGACCCGGACGGCGCCCTTGCCGCCGCCATAGGGGAGATCCATCACGGCGCACTTGAAGGTCATCCAGAAGGCGAGAGTTTCGACCTCCTCGGCGGTCGCCTCGGGATGAAAGCGGATGCCCCCCTTGGTTGGCCCGCGGGTGTCGTCGTAGCGGCAGCGCCAAGCCATGAACGATTTGCGGGATCCGTCATCCATGCGGATCATCAGCCGGACCTTCGTGGTCTCTCGGGGATACTTGAGCTTCTCCAGCACATCCGCATCGAGGTCGAGGTGCTTCGCGGCATCGTCCAGGCGCATCAAAGCCTGGTCGAAGATGTTCATGCCCTGCATTCTCGGATTTCCTTTTGCTGCATTGTCGCGAAGCTGCCAGCTTGCGGGGCGGGCGGGCGGGCCCTCGGCCCGACCGAATGCCTCACGAGACGTCCGACCGCGGCAGGTTCAGACCGTGGCGATGCCGGCGCAGCGGGCGTTGGGTGGACGAGGCTCAGCCCTGGAGATCTCGCTTCTCCTGGGCGAA
>Ga0233425_10011082_pt1 | contig 10675 bp, 9 predicted proteins | sample Watercolumn_Towu_2_FD_181712 | JGI IMG/M metagenome (GOLD analysis project Ga0233425, IMG submission 181712) | Freshwater microbial communities from Lake Towuti, South Sulawesi, Indonesia - Watercolumn_Towuti2014_140_MG | ecosystem: Environmental > Aquatic > Freshwater > Lake | place: Indonesia... | reverse complement strand
CGCAATGTTTTGTAAAAGTGCTAAAATCGCTGTCATGGGCTTCTCGTTGGTAAGTTGGTGTCTTGGTAAACAACAACTTTACCCGAAAAGCCCTATTTCATTCGCTTAATTTTGGCGAAGGTATTGCTTATTTGGACCAATTTTAATAAACCTTGAAGCTGATCCTTTTTTAATAATATCCATATAAATCATTGCCCCCATCGTTTGTGCAGGAGTTGCGCCATGAGTTATCAATAAACCATCCGCAAGCGCATGGTCTGTAAGTTCTTCCTGCGACATTGGACGGTTTGTTTTTTTTAGGACTTGATAAGCTGAATCCAGAAAAGAGGGCATTTTATTTACCTCTTACTATTGAACTTTGTATTCGCATGCCTTGGCAATTTTCTTCGTCCGCTCGTAGTACCACGGATTTACTTCAGCACCACTGATTAAGGAGAACAACTCTTTGCCCTCTACATACATTCCAAATGTATAACAGAAATTTACTAAGTCACACAATTTCTCGTCGCTCAGTTGCAATGAACTACGCCCCTGGAGATAATCCCGGATCGTTTCAACTTCCTGATCGAGAATCCTATGCATCGGGAAAGCCTCGGTAGGCATTGTTTTATCTACAGCAAGAAAGTGGCTTTCCCCATTATTGTGGGGGATAAGTGAAGAGGCTCTGGCCCTACGCCTAGTTCTTGGTTTCTCATTGGATAGATACGTCGCATTGGGATGTTCTATCAACCACTGGTGACCTTTCTCGGTCAAACGCCAAATGCCGGTTCGCGGCGCGTCTAAATAACCGAGTTGTTTGAGTTTCATTCGGCTCCATTGCACATTCCATTCCCAGCGAATATGGCCACTCTCGTTCTGGGTAAACCCGTGCTGGGTTATCTGATCTCTATAGGTTTCTTCGAATAAGCGTAATACATCTTGACATTTGCCGGTATGGCTGGAAAATTTATCCAGAACTCTCATCAATGGAACAATAAAGTCACCGAAAGTCTCCAGCATAAGTCCTCCTTCTAGGTTTTTCTCGGTTGCCTTTGTTGCATATGAATCCGTTCTGGAAATCGCTGGGGAAAGAGATTGTTTTATAAATAAACTCACATCACGATTAGGTATATTTGGGTATTCACGGAGCCATTGGTGACCTTTCTCGGTCAGCCGCCATATGCCGGTTTTAGGGGAATCCATCAACCCCGACTTTACCGCCTCATAGCGAAGCCATTGAATATGCCATTCCCATCTCCAATAACCCTTATTGTTCTTTGTATAATGCTCGGGCGGAATATCGCTGCGATACCTCTCCTCAAATAACCCTACCACTACTTTGGTTGCACCTGATCGTTGGGGTAAAGAATCTAACAAGCTAAGGAGAGGTAGTAAATAATCTTCACGTTTCTCAAACATAAGAAACAATCTCCCAAGCATCTTATCTTAAGAATCTTAGCCGGTCTTGATTCGACTCACCTGGACCATCTTTCGAATGGACTGAGCGTACTCCGATTCCAGTTGGCTCTCATCCAAATGATCATAAAGCGCCAGAGTTTCGGCGTAAGCTCCTCGATTGTATGTGAACTGGATCCAAGCCCCCAACTCGCGCATATTCGGCTTGTGATCGCCCTCACCGTTCAAAAAGCGACGGATCACCCGCAAGTGGGCTTGAGCCGAAATATCTTGAGCAGAACTCATCTGTTCGCGCTCCTTCGATGTGGGCAGACGCCAGCGGTTAGTACGCTTATCTAGCCAGAAGTTTTGTTCCAACAAACGTTCCAACCGGCCTGGCTCAACATCGCCCCCTTGAAGGGTCGCTGTCGTGGATTGCCAGTTAGGGATCAGGTCACCAATCGTCTGGGGATTGGATGACAGCACAGCGTTTAACCACGCAATCGCTCCTATATCGCTTTTTAGGTCGAACACATTGCCACCGGCCACCGCTTCCCCGCGCAAGTACCAGCGCCCATCAATTTGCTTGAAATAATGCGGTAGGATTGCCCCGACTTTTTCCATTGAGACATCCACCACGCCCTCAGCTAACATATCGTAGAGGATTTCATTCCAAAAGTGCTGTAGGGTGCGTTTTTCGGGAGGGGGGTTTGTTGACATGAAATCGGCGATCTTTTGAGCGATGCGCTCTTCTGCTTCACCGTTACGGGCTGTATTTGAGCTATTGACTTGCCGAGTAAAGTGAGGCCCAGGTTTGCGCAGATTCAACACAATGTCTTTGTTAGTAACTCGTTCCAACCCTTTTGCCCCTTTATGACCTTTAAATGTCAATTGTTCCTTGTCGAAGCTGTTAATTTCGATTAGTTCTAATCCCGCGGATTGCGCAGCATCCAAGATTATTTGCCAAATTTTATCGTCAGAGTTATGAAATACTACTGACGCCCACCTATTAGGCTTTAAGACCCGGTACATCTCCGAGAAAGACATTGTCATCAGACGAGCATAAGAGTCTAGTGTATTCTTCTCCTTGACCTTCAAATGGACAACAGCTTCATTTACTTGGTCAGTGGATGATTTAAACCATGCTTCCCAAAGAAAATTTAAGTCAGCATAGAATAAATTAGAGCCAAACGGAGGATCAGTGAAAATGTAGTCAATGCTAGACTCGGGTATTTCGACTAAATCAGTCGCAGATCCCACTCGAACTATTATGTCCTCAAGGTTAAATTTCTCCGATACATCTACCACGTAATCAACAACGTTGTGAAATTTGTCTTCAAAGAGCGACCATACATTTCTTTCAGCCGATAAAGCCGGGAAATATAAAGTGCCCGGTAGCTGCCCTGCCAAGTTTATTTTGTTGGGACCTCGAAAACTCACATTTGACATTCTTGAGGCTAGTTTTACCGACATTGACGTAAACGCAAATTGCAATTTGCTTCGAATAGATGAGTCTTGAACACAAGATAATTGATTCCAAAGCGTGGCCAAAGCTCTCAGATTTCGTTTCGTGTAAAATTTGCTGCTATCGGTTATTGCTTGATCCCGATGGGCAGCTCTCCACATCTCAAACGATTCATCAAATGGCTCTTGAGGGTACCAATACTCTATTTGTAATGAGTTAATTTCCTCGATCTTTTCTTTTTCAAGCGATGTGGTAGGGTGTTCCCCTCTCTTTGGAGAACAGTAATTGCACTCGTAGCTCGTGTAGACAGGATCGCTTCTTAGCCATCGCAGCTTGCGCTCTGAATGTTGTTTCTGGCAATTTGAACAAATATAATTATCGCGAACTTCTCCACTCTCCTTATCCATAGACAATTCCCATAAGTTGAGGGCTTGGCCACATCTATCGCACTCAAGAACATCACACCATAAAGTGTAATGAATAATTGCTTTGCCACCGCAACGCTCACATATAGTTTCATACAGCCAACCAAATTCATCTTTCACGGCGTCTTTTATACGCTTAAATTCCTTTTGCAAGATGGGTATTTCTGCTGGGGTACAATAATTATAGGCAATATGGGCTGCGGCAGGAGATAAGTCATTGAGAATAATGCGCCTTCTTTGTTTCAGAGCAGCTACACCTGTCATCCCCGACCCACAGAACGGATCCAGCACCAGATCGCTCGGGTTTGTGTAGTTTGCAATATATGGTGCGATTCCTTGCGGTGGTACTTTGGTATGATAAGAATGCGCATTGTAAATGGCTGTAGCCTTGCCAGCCTTGACTGGCGAAGCAAACGGTGGGCGGCGATAATCATCCGTCGCCGGATCATACGGCTTTCCAAAGCGTCGGACAAATTCAGCGAGATCCATCTGTGAGTTCAGAGAATCCATAACAAGCTCATTATTTCAGGTTAATGCGTATGTTCTTCTTGCCCGGATTGTTTCGCTGGGCTTCTTTGAACGCTTTGAGTAGTAATTTCCGGAATTCTTCAACTACCTCAGGAATATCGGTTTCTTCCAAAGAACTATACTTCTGCAAGAGAGAACCCACCGCATCACTTTCTATAGTGACAATTTGCTCCTGGTGTAACAATTTGCGAATTACACGCACAATTTTCTCGTTCAGTACATTGACCAATGCAGTCATATCAGCCGCTTGAATCACCTGCAAGAACTGGCCCAAAGCATCGCCTCTTCCACTTTCGAGTACCCTCTGGATAGTTTCACTTGCGAGCCGGCGTTGCTGGTCCATTAAAGCCTGATCCAAATCGCGTGTGAATTCCTCCACGGCTTGCACCGGCGCAGTGTAGATCATTTTCCGTTTGCAGTAGGAACAAACAGGTGTAGTGTCCACATTCACTTCTTGATAATTGGTTATTGAGCAAGGCTCTAATCCTTGAAGCAGTTCAGCATAGCGATTCTCTAATTTTTCGCCAATGGCAGGGCCTAATTCAGCAATTCCATTTAACAGAGCTAGAGCATGCAGGTGAATCGGAACATCTACTATGCTCTTCTGAATCTTGATGAGTGCAGCATTCGTATCGCGGTGGAATTTCTGATATTCATTGCGATAGCGTTTTTTGAAATCTTCGAAAGTTGCCCAGATGCTGCTCCATAGGTGAGGTTGGGCGGCCAAACTATACAGGTCGAATTGTGTCAGGAGCGTCATGCGTTGGGCGTTCAGCTCGCGGTCACTTTCCTTCAAACTGACCTGCTGGAGATACCGGTGTGCTTCGCCGATTTGAGCGACAGAGCCAGATAATGCTTTTAGTCGCCCGTAAGATTTCATTGCATCTTTGAGCGTATCAGGAGACTGAAAGAGATCCTGCGCCTTTTCATAAAAGGCTTCATAGCTAGATCTTTCTTCGAACAGGGCTTTCAAATCACTGAATACTTTTTGATCCTGCTGATGCAGTTCTACTCCAAGTGTGCGTTGCAAAACTTGCAAGTCGGATAGATGTTGTGTAAGTTCTTTATCAATGCGTTCTAGTCTTTCCAAAAATCGCTGGCTTTCTGTCTCAATCTCAGTTTGATTAACCGTTGCACGCAAGTCATCAACAATCAAGCGGCCATACTCCAACACATCGTTCCAGTGTGGGCCAACAGCATGCACCAATGAGTCCATAAAAGGCAAAAGGTCTGGTTTCCATTGCAGTTCGGTGATCATTGCAGCGTTGATGCGACTTTGAGGTAGAGGCCGGTTATCGCGCGTCCGAAATTTGTGGTTGAGCTTGAGGCTTAAATCAACGCGTGGGTTGCCGCGACGCAAAAAGGCCAACAAATATATTTGAATAACAACGTAGGGTAGCCCATACGGAGGCCGAGATAACGTTTCACAGATTTTGTAAACTTTGAGCTCGTTGCCTTTTTCGGCTGCGAGAAGCTCACCGATTTTTTCAAGCGCCATTGCACTTTGTTGGGGGGAAAATTGGGCGGGTTGGTCTGCAGTGGAAAGCCCTAACCCGACACCGTAGTTTTTTGTTGCAGTCGCCTGCGCCGGTCCAGGAGATTTGCTGAAATAACCCTCAAATAACTTCCCTGCCTCTGTTGGTGTTAGAGTGCTACGCAGTAGATTCCAGTCAAAGAGCGGTTCTTTATAACAGGCCGAAAGTATTCTTTCTGTTAGCAGGCTGATCTGCCCCTCAAAGCCTACCCTGCTGTAGATTTCGCGTGTGGCGATGCCCAAGTTATCGCGAGTAGTAACTATACCATTACGATACAGCCCAAGATGTGTTTGCAACAGGCTGTTGATGTAAGTGGACTTTTGGGTCGCCAACCAACCCTGGATAGTCTCAGCTTCTTTGCCATTCCTGCTCTTGTAATCATCATTCATGCGACTCCAGGCAAGATATTCTGTTGCAGCCCGATTCGCTTCATCACTTAAAACTGCGGGATATATCACTGCAATCCTGGGATCTTGTAATTCTTCCGGCTTTACACGTTGAGCAACATCGGCAACCATAATCACAATTCGGAAGTGCTGGTCATCAGCTACCAATTGCATACCCCAATCTGCTTGCCAGCGAGTCGCAAGGATTATTTCCCCCGAGTATTGTAAATTATGCACTTCAAAAGATCGAATTACCGGGCGATCGGGTTCCAAATCAGAGAACATGCCGGACTTGGTATTAGTAAACAAGGTTTTCCACAGAAGACTATCATTCCAAGTGCTGATTACTGGGTAGCGATCACCTTGTTGAATTTTGCGTACGTATTCTCTAAAGATGTTAGGAGGTAATACTGTATCCTCGGATGGAATAAAACGAGCAGTTTCTCCTTCAAGTTGGATCTGCGGTAATGCATTGAGATCGCTGAGCACTAATAATACATTGTCTTCGGCCTTCAATACATTGTCGACTAGCAAAGTAGCTTCGGTTAAATCTTTAACAGAAAGTGGTTTATCTGGTCTGTCGAAATTCGCTTCGTACCACAAATAAAGAGTCGTCAATAGGTTTTTCGCCAGTTCGAGATCATCGCCGATATCTAAAGATGGAAGAGCCTGCATGGCATTGTTGTAGGCGGTGAAATGAGGTTTATAGACAGGCTTATTTAGACAATCTCTGAGTAGGTGTTCACTGTTGGTTAAATCGCTCGCCCGAATAAGAGTATCTCTTTCTAGCAATTCTTTATTTTCAAGTACTTCATATAAAATACGGATACCAGACCGTGGACCAGGTAGCTCTCGGGAAGTGATCCGCCTAACGATTTCAAAACAGCGTGGCTGGAATGGGTAAGTTTCTTTAAATTCGTCTTCGGTTAAACGGTGAGCAAAATCAAATGATTGTTGATAGAAACGATAATAATCCGAAATTTCCGGATAGCACTGGGGATTCAGACTGCGCACACGGCGGGAAGCAATAATGTCATAGTCTCGTTCATCTTGCGATGCCAACAAGGGAAGATTGATAAACCGATCCCCCTCTTGTCCACCTTGAAGTTTCACAGGACAAGCGCTTTGCGAAGCGACAATCGTATGGATGGCCAATTCACTTTCCTTGAAGAGCAGATACCCAAGCGTTTCAAGTAAATCCTCATCTTTGGCACGCGCATCCAGGTTGTTGGCATGGATATTGGCCCACCCTTCGTACTCATCAATGATTATTAATAGCCCCGCATAACCCTGAGCGATGATCTGTCGATAGATGGCTTCTAATCTACCTTTCACGCTAGTTGTGACCAGTGCCTGGACGCGTTTCTCTGCCAGGTAAGCTTCTAATTGATGGGCAATTGTTTCATGATCGCCATTCTCTAACAGAATAGAGATACTCGTACCGGTCTTTTTCTGAATATAGGAATCAATCCCGTTCTTATCTGTCGTTGACTGACTCTCGTACCAGACAAGCATATCCTGCGCAGTGGTGAGCTGAACGCTATTTTCCAATCCTGCCCGCTTTAAGGCCAAACGAAACCCTTTTTCAAGCAATACATCCATCAGGTTTCTGGAATTGGTCGCTTCCGCGCTGGCTTCTCCCCGTAAAGATAAAATTACAGGGAATAAGCGGTGATCTCTTAGACGGTCCTTATATTGTCGAACAGTACTATCACCGACTTTGGCCCAAAGGGAATCTGAAAAATCGCTCAGCAATGCAGTCAAAGTTGCCAGGAAATGAGTCTTGCCCGAACCATATTCAGCTTGTACCCAATACCCTTGGCCTCGTCCTTGAGCAACGGTATCAAGTACAGCTGTGAAATGGTTAAGGATGGTTTCCGTAAAGATATAGGTCTCTACGGTCTCTTCAGGCGTTTTCAAAGCAGCATCGCTTAACTCAAGTGTCAGCAAAGGTGTTTCTTTGTGTACGATCAAATCGCGGAGCGGCAATCGTGGCATAGTTCACCCTTCTTTCACAATAGCTTCTTCAGGGATTTCTGTTGCAATATATTTCAAAATTTCGTACGGCGAGAATTGAATGAATGCAGGCAAAATTTTCGTAGGGTGGAAATTAACATCCAATGCGGACATAGCCAGAACTATCATACAACTCTCGCTGGCAAGTCGCATAAACATACTCATCGGTAAACGATAGCGGTATAGTAAATCAACTCCAGTTACCAGCAAAGCTCGTTGTTGTCGGCTTGGTGGAAACTCCTTTGCGATCCAATTCTCTATCACATTTGATAACTCCCGTCTGGCAGCTTCTTCGCCATAAGGGACCTTGATTAAATCCTGGCATAATACATGTAAATTTAGTATCTTGATAAATCCTGACGGGCTCCGTGAAATTAAATCACTCGCCTCACCAATCCACAAATAAATATGGCGATTGGTCAAAGCAGGTATTGGGTGATTCGCAAATCTTGCAATTAGATCTAGCAATTCGCTTTGCATCATAGGCGGATTGTGTTCTTTAAATATTCTTCATAAGAATATTTAGTGGTGATCTGTTCAAGTTGATCAATAATAGCGTATTTAGCAATTACTCCCTTGGAATACGCATCTTGCAATATTACCCGAATTGCTGCAACATCCCGAATACCCAGAAGCTTCCAGAAAGTTGCTTCAATTATGTCTGATAGGCGGACGATGCGAGGAGTAGGTGCTAACTTTGCATGTAGGGCAATAAGAAAGGCATTATCAGGCAAGGGAATGGGTTGAACGACAGTTCCTTTTGGTATCGAAGTGATAAAGCCCATATGGATAAGGAAAGTCCGTAATCGGGTGTATGAGTCATACTTATATGTACCAAACTTTGAACTAATATAGTCTTGTATGGTCGAATTTTCAATTACCGAACCGGGTGGAACCGCGAATATATACTCCAGAAGAAATTTAGCAATAACTGGTTCTGCCTCGAGCGTTGTCAAACGAGCAATATCCTCGAGTATTTTTTCGTCTCGATAAGCACCCCACACCTTCGTATTTAATCCCTGAAGACTCCTTTCAGGAAATAATCGTAACATGATCAGGTTGGTATAACGCTTTCTGACCCCCTCAGAATTTTGTCTCATATTCTGAAATAAATGCAGGCGAAATGATTCGAAGTCAGTAAACTCGATGCTTTCTCTTACTGCTGCCAATCCTGTTTCCCAAGCAACAGATTGAATTGAAGATGGCTTAGTTGATGGAGACATCCGAAACTCCTAGTTGGGCCGATTTTCATCTTTCAATAATGGCAATTTAGGCGTACTTCTCGATGCAGTCGTTCCACGCCATTCGTGGTGCGGATCAACCGCCGATGAGCAATCGGGAGAGAAAGATGACGTGATAAATATGCGTTCGGACTAACCTTTCTGCAAGGTGACTCTAAACTCAGTTGGCTCATACACAGTACGTTTATATTTATCATTAGCAAGATTGCCGGATATTAAATCAATTACAAACCATGTGCCTAAAGATACAACCCATGCAAGAACTTCACCACCGCTGATTTTGTGTGGAATCCGCTCTTCTTTTTCGTATTGGCAAAGCTTAAACCCTGCAGGGCCTACGACAGTAATTGGCTTCCATCCATCGTTGAATTCTTTTTATAAATCCTGCATAATTGCTAATTGATTCTCATCCCAAAAATAGTGACGAGCTTCAGTTGGGCCTCCTCCTGCACCGGGGCTGGACCAGATTTGTCCCAAACTAAAACTTCGTATATAATCCTTTGTTTCCATGGTAACTCACTACTCCTTTCTTGGCATAATGATATTTACATGGAATCTGCTATTGCGCAAATCTATCAAGAAGAAACTCTTATCAATACCTCAATATTTTCTGCTGCCCAACTCGCGTTTGAGCGGATCGTATAATGCCTTATGGACGATCCGTATAAAACCCTAAACGTGTGGAATTCCATACAGCTCTGGGTTAGAATATGATGATGAAATTATAGCATAAGCCCCCACACGTAAGAACAAAAGACGCCAAACCAAAAAAACTGCTCGACCAGGCGCTTATTCCAGCATAAGCAGGCTGCTCCGAGCTGGAAATTCAAACTCCTCGCGGGTGCATTCTTCTAACGCTTAGTCTCAAGAATAAGCATTCAGGGTCCCCCTATTTGCTCTAGGGCAATTTGATTGTGTTTGCAAACCCCAAGTTTCCGACATCGGAAATTCAGAAAACGCCCCATCTTTGGGGCGTTTGGTTTATCTGGGCTATTTCTTCCATATCTGATGTTCGACCCATGACCTTCTCCTTCGCAATACTAAGTTGTACTTCCAGTTGTTATTCTGATAAAGGAACACCGGCGTTCCCTTTCTGGGACGGCTGATAATGCACCTTAGAAATTCCTTTTTCTATGGCTTTATCGGCCAGATCAAGCAACTGTCGTTCACATTCTGTCAAGGGTTGGGCCTTGTTGGCAGATTGTTTAGGGTGGGCTTTCGGCGGTTTTGGTTTCAGATTGCGCATGGCCCTTATTCACTCCTTGAAGATCCAATTTATAGGCAGCATAGGAAGCAATGTCAGCGATAATCTCCGGGCTGGCCTGACCGGCCTTGATTGCCTCAGTGGCGTTCTCGAAGATGGTTCTCAGGGCCGGTACCATCTCGATCAGGGCGGCTACACCTTCCTCAAGTGTAGCTTTTGGACTCAGGGTGTCCAATAGAACAGAAGGACGCATCCCCATCCAATCGCTAATCTTGATCACTGTTCATCCTCCGCGAGAAAAGCAATTATCGGGTTTGGGCTGTGATGTTATCTGCGATCCCCGTGCTCTTTGAACTCCACTATTATTATAACCATTTAGGACTTACGCAAGACTGAGAGATTGACGATAGTCAAGAAAGGCGTTATTGTTGGTGCATGAAACCGAAAAAGGAACGAGTAACGCGATTGGACTATTGTCAGTATTTGCTGGTGAGCCAAATC
>Ga0233425_10011081_pt1 | contig 10676 bp, 6 predicted proteins | sample Watercolumn_Towu_2_FD_181712 | JGI IMG/M metagenome (GOLD analysis project Ga0233425, IMG submission 181712) | Freshwater microbial communities from Lake Towuti, South Sulawesi, Indonesia - Watercolumn_Towuti2014_140_MG | ecosystem: Environmental > Aquatic > Freshwater > Lake | place: Indonesia... | reverse complement strand
CCGGACGGGTCTGGAGTTGGCGACGAGCGCGTTTGACATGCCGTTGAACGACTTTACCGCGGCGCCGAAGTTCGAGGGCGGCGGGGGCGGACTCGTCTCGACGGCCACGGACTACGCCCGCTTCTGCCAGATGATCCTGAACGGGGGACGGCTGGACGGCGGGCGCATCCTTGCGCCGGACTCCGTCGGTCTGATGGGCCGGAACGTCATTCCCGACGCGGTCCTGGCGAGGTTCAATCCGCTGCGGCTGCTGCCGTTCAATCCGGCCTTCGGTTTCGGCCTCGACTTCGCCGTCGTCATCGATCCGGCCGCGCTGGGCCTCGTCGAGGGCCGCGGCACCCTGAGCTGGGGCGGCGGCGGCGGGACCTGGTTCTGGATCGACCCGGAGAACGACCTGATCTTCATCGGCCTGATCCAGCGGCTGGCCGATCCCGTCGGCAACGCCTTCCGCGCCCAGGCCCGCGCCCTTGTCTACGCCGCCCTGACCCATCCCGAAAAATAGACGGGCCCGAAGGCTCGCTTCACTGAGGAAACGATCATGAGCCAGACCGACGCCATCGCCGCAGCCCCGCCATCGCCTGTCGGGACCAGCGTCGGCTCAAGGGCCTGGATCGCGCTCGGCTCCCTGTGGTTCATCTATGTCCTGAATTTCCTCGACCGGCAGCTGCTGTCGATCCTCGCCAAGCCGATCCAGGACACGCTGCACATCACCGACAGCCAGCTGGGCCTGCTGGGCGGGCTCTATTTCGCATTCTTCTACTGTTTCATCGCCATTCCCGTCGGCTGGCTGGCGGACCGCACCAACCGGGTGGCCGTGCTGGCCATCGCCTGCGCCATCTGGAGCGCGGCGACCATGGCCTGCGGGCTGTCGCGCAACTTCGGTCAGCTGGCCGTTTCGCGCATGACAGTCGGCTTCGGGGAAGCCGGCGGCGTGCCGCCGTCCTACGCCATCATCACGGACTATTTCCCGCCCGGTCGGCGCGGCATGGCCCTGGGCATCTACAACCTGGGCCCCCCGATCGGGGCGGCGCTGGGCATCGCCTTCGGAGCCTCGGTCGCCGCGGCCTTCAGCTGGCGCGCGGCCTTCATCGTCATCGGCGCGATCGGCATTGTCGCAGCGGCGGTGGTGATGTTCGTCGTCAAGGAGCCGAGGCGGGGCGGCCTCGATCCGGCGAACGCCGTCGGCGCGGAAAAGGCCAGCTTCTGGGGCACGTTCCGCATGTTCTTCTCGCGTCCGTCGCTCGTCCTGGCCTCGGCGGGCAGCGGCGTCACCCAGATCATCACCTATGGCCTGGGCAATTTCGCCACCCTGTTCCTGATGCGGGAGAAGGGGATGACGCTGCAGGATGTCGCCCTGTGGTACGCTCTCGTCGTCGGCATCGGGATGAGCGGGGGCATCTTCGTGTCGGGCTGGCTGATCGACCGGTTCACGCGACGGTCCAAGCAGGCCTACGCCTTCCTGCCCGCCATCTCGCTGGCGCTGGCCATCCCCTTCTATCTGGCGTTCGTCTGGGCCCCAACCTGGCCGCTGGCGCTGGCCTTCCTGATCGGCCCGACCTTCCTGAACTACTTCTATCTGTCGTCGTCGGTGGCCCTCGTTCAGGCCGAGGTTCGCCCCGACCAGCGCGTCATGTCGGGCGCGCTGCTGCTGCTGGTGATGAATTTCGTGGGCATGGGACTGGGCCCGACCATTGTCGGTTTCGCCAGCGACTTCTTCCGCGCCGCCCATCCGGACAACTCGCTGCAGATCGCCCTCTATGCCCTGACGCCCTTCTATCTGGCCGCCATCGGGCTGTTCCTGTGGCTGGCGAAGGTGCTCGGACGCGACACGTCGCGAGCAGGAGGCCTGCAATGATGCGGTTGTTCAACCATCGCGCCGCCAGAATCGCCCTCGGCGTCTTCCTCATGGGCGCGCTCGCCACGGACGCCGCCGCGAACCCGTCCCGATCAGACGACCGGCAGCCCGAAGTCGCCGCGCCGGCCGGGATCGTGCGGGGCCGGACCGCAGGCGATGTCCTCGTCTTCAAGGGCATTCCCTACGCCGCGCCGCCCGTGGGACAGAACCGCTGGCGGCCGCCGCTCTCCGCGCCACGATGGTCCGGTGTCCGGGATGCGGGCGCCTTCGGCCCGGCCTGCATCCAGCCGACGCCGGGCGCGCCGCACATCTATTCGGACAACCTCGGCGCAACGAGCGAGGATTGCCTGTCGCTCAACATCTGGACCCGGTCTCCGGCCGGCAAGGCCCCCGTGATCGTCTGGATTCACGGCGGTTCCCTGGTCGCCGGGTCCAGCAAGGAGCGGCTCTATGACGGCTCCGCGCTGGCGGCCGAGGGCGTCGTCGTGGTGTCGATCAACTATCGGCTCGGCGTTCTGGGCTGGCTGGCGCACCCCGATCTGAGCGCGGAGTCGCCGGCGGGGATTTCGGGCAACTACGGCCTGATGGATCAGATCGAGGCCCTGCGCTGGGTCCAGAGGAACATCGGCGCTTTCGGCGGAGACCCGGCCAATGTGACCATCGCCGGCGAGTCCGCCGGCGGCCTCAGCGTCGTCTATCTGATGGCCTCGCCGCTCGCCCGCGGCCTGTTCCATCGGGCGATCGCACAGAGCGCCTACATGATCTCCACTCCCGAGCTGAAACAGGCCCGGTTCGGCGCGCCCGCGGCGGAAACCGCCGGGACCAGTCTGGCCCGCGTCCTCCAGGCGCCGAGCCTGAGGGTGCTGCGAGGCATGGACCCGCAGGCCCTGACCGACAACGCCGCCCGCGCCGGCTTCGCGCCGTTCGGCGCGGTCGACGGCGTGCTGCTGCCGGGCCAGCTGGTCGACGTGTTCGACCGCGGAGAGCAGGCGCAGGTTCCGATCCTGGCCGGGTTCAACAGCGGCGAAATCCGCTCGCTCCGGTTCCTCGCTCCGCCCGCGCCGGGCGGCGCGGCGGACTACGAGCGGATTATCCGCGACCGGTACGGTGATCTGGCCGAGGAATTCCTGCGGCTCTATCCGGCGTCGGCGATGGGCGAGAGCATCCTCGCGACCACCCGGGACGCCTTGTACGGCTGGACCGCCGAGCGCCTGGTCCGGAATCAGACCGCCCTGGGCCAGCCGTCGTTCCTCTATCTGTTCGATCACGGATATCCGGCGACGGAGGCGGCCGGGCTGCATGGCTTCCACGCCAGCGAGCTGCCCTACATGTTCGGCATGCTGGATCGCACGCCTCCGCTGTGGCCGAAAATTCCGGACACGGCCGAGGAGACGCGTCTGTCCGCCGCCATGGTCGACTACTGGACCAGCTTCGCCAAGGCCGGCGCGCCGGGCGCCGCCGATGGCCCGGAGTGGGCAGCTTACGGTTCATCCGGCCGCTACATGGCGTTCCGGGCTGCGCCGGTTCCGGCAGAAGGGCTGTTTCCGGGCATGTTCGCCCTGCACGAACAGGCCATGTGCCGGCGCCGGGCCAGCGGCGATCTCGCATGGAACTGGAATACGGGTCTTGCGTCCCCGAAACTTCCGGGTGCCCTGCAAGGCTGCAGTTAGGGGTTCAGGACAGGGGCGTCACAGACGCGGTCTCGTCCTCGGGATCCACGTAGTCGGCCTCATCGCGCGCCAGCAGGCGGGCGCGGGTCGGATCGGCGACGGCGTTCCAGACGGCCAGGACAGCCAGGGCGAAGGCGCAGACGAACGCCAGGTAGAGGGCGAACCTGGGGTCGTTGAAGGCGTCGCCGAGGACTCCCATCGCCAGGGGCGCGATGACCGCGCTCAGGCAGGTGAAGAAGAGCAGGATGCCTGCGATCTGGCCGTGGCGCGCCTTTTCAAAGCAGCTGATGCCCTTGGAATTGATCGTCGGATAGAGGACCGACATGAACAGGCCCGAGACCGGCAGGGCGAGCGCCGCTGCGCCCTGGCCGCCGATGGCGGCGACGCCGAAGCAGACGAGCATGCCTACGCAGCAGATGGCGAGCACCCGCTGCCAGGGCAGGCGGGCCAGAAGCCAGGCGCCGAGAAAACGGCCCGCAGCGCGCAGGATGAAGAAGATCGAGACCGCATAGACGGCGAACCAGCGCCAGTCGCCATCATAGCCGGCCAGATAGGTCGGGGCCCAGACGTAGACGGCGGCTTCGGCGGCGACATAGAGCATCAGGGCCACGCTGAATCCCATGGCGTAGGGGTCGGAGATCAGGCGCAGGCTGTCGCCAACCCGGGCCGGCCCGCGGGTTTCAGGGGCGGGGCGGGCGGGATACCGGGCCAGGCTGCTGGCCAGGATCAGCCCGCCGCACATGACGGCGGCGACGACATAGAGCCATTTCCAGTCCGCGCCCGTCTGCAGCAGCCAGGCGACGATCGCCGGGCCGACGATGGCGCCGATGCCGAAGAAGCCTTCCACCGTATTCATGGTGGCGGAGTGCTGGCGGGTCGAGGTTGAGATGTCGCCGATCAGGGCGAGCGCGCCGGCCTTGAAGACCCCGATGCCGAGACCGGAGACGAACAGCAGGCCGACGAAGAACAGGAAGTCTTCGCCAATGGCGAAAAGCGCCGAGGAGACGCCGAACAGGACCAGGCCGATGACGATGGTCGCCTTGCGCCCGAAGCGGTCAGCCAGAAAGCCCAGGCCCAGCGCGGCGATGGCGATCCCGGACATGGTCGCATACTGGAAGGCGCCCCCCGCCGTCATGCCCAGGGAGAAGCGCTCGATGACGTGCGGGATGATCACCCCGACCGAGTCGGTGGTCATCGCGAACATGGCGAACATCAGATAGGCGAGAATCCTCAGGATCCGGGTGTCGCCGCGGGTCGTGGTCATCGCTTCCTCCGTGCCGAACTGCGCCGGCTGTTCTGCATGAGAGACGAAAACGTCTCGCTACGCAATCGTTCGCACACGATCGATCCGGTCCGGCTCCATATCGTCGCGGCCTTGGCGGGGATTCCGCACCATGGCGCGATGTCGCGCCTTGCCAAGTGAAAAGAAGAAAGGCAAACGATTGCACAGAGAGTGGTCGGATCAGGCCCCGAGGAAACGCTTGCATGATGGGCGCGCTGATGGATACGGCTGAACTCGGCGCGAGCGAGGCAGCGGACCTGTGGGCCGGTGCGGCCGAAACACTCACGTCTCTCTACGGCGACACGCCCGGGTTCGCCGACTGGCTGGCCTCGATCCGGACCCTGGTGACAGACGCCGCCGCGGCCCGCCGCCCCGACCTTCGCGAGTGGGACGAGACACATGCCGGCTGGTGGCGCCGTCCGTCGAACGTGGGCTACTCCGCCTATGTCGACCGGTTTGGCGGCACGCTGTCCGGCGTGGCCGGACGTCTCGACTATCTGCAGAATCTGGGCGTCACCTACCTCCACCTGCTTCCCCTGATGAAGCCCCGCGCGGGCGAGAGCGACGGCGGCTACGCCGTCGCCGATTTCGAGGACGTCGATCCGGCGCTCGGGACCCTCGCAGACTTCGTGGAATTGATGGACCGGGCGCGCGAGCGCGAGGTTCATGTGGTGACCGATCTTGTGTGCAATCACGTCGCCGACGATCACAGATGGGCGCGGGCGGCGCGCGCCGGGGATCCCCGCTATCGCGACTTCTTCCACCTCGTGGCTGACGAGGCCGGTGTGAAAGCCTGGGAAGAAAACCTCCTCGAGGTCTTCCCCGACAGCGCGCCCGGAAACTTCACCTGGTCGGACGAGCTCGACGCCTGGGTCTGGACCAGTTTCTACCCGTACCAATGGGACCTCAACTACGCCAATCCGGATGTCTTCCGGGCCATGACCTCGACCCTGCTGAATCTCGCCAACATGGGCGTGTCGGGCTTCCGGCTGGATTCGACGGGCTTCCTCTGGAAACAGGCCGGAACGACCAGCCGCAACCTGCCGCAAGTCCACCAGATCCTCGCGGTCTGGCGGGCGCTGCTGACCCTGGTGGCGCCGGGCGTGGTGCTCAAGGCCGAGGCGATCGACCGCCTCGAGGAAGTGCTGCCCTTCTTCGGCAGTCCGCAGCGGCCCGAGTGCGACCTGGCCTACGCCAACGGCGTCATGGCGGGCGCCTGGACCGCGCTTGCGCTCGGCTCCGCCAAGCCGGCGCGCGCCCTGATCCAGGCCGCCTCGGCCCGACCGCCGCAGGCCGCCTGGATCAACTACGTGCGTTGCCATGACGATATCATCTTGTCCGGCCTGGCGCCCCATGTGTCCCCCGCCGAGCAGCGGGCGGCGGCGGCCCGGCTGATCGGGGAGGGCGATGGAGGCTTTGGCCGCGGCGAGATCTTCCAGGTGTTCGACGGCGTGCCCAGCCTGAACGGCATGGCCGCCTCCCTCTGCGGCCTTCACGTCGACGGGCACGGCGAGGCGCGCCTGAAGCTGCTCTACGGCCTCTGCTTCGCCTTGGACGGCACGCCGGTCATCTATATGGGCGACGAGATCGGGCTGGAGAACGACGAGACATTCCGCGCCGATCCCGCGCGGGCGGCGGAGGGGCGATGGCTGCAGCGCCCTCGCATGGACTGGGACCTGGCCGACGACGCCGTCGTGGGACAGGGACCCTCGGCCGACATCCTCAGCGCCTTCATCCACTATGCGCGGAGCCGCGCGCGCCACCCGGGCTTTGCGGATTCAAGCCCGGTCAGGGTCGACCCCGGGCAGCCGGAGGCTGTCCTGAGCCTCCGGCGCGGCCGCGGCGAGGCGGCGGTCCAGGTGATCGCGAATTTCTCCGACCGGCCCTGCAAGGGGCGGGTCAACCTCGACCAGCCCTGGGTGGACCTCCTGACCGGCGAGAGCGGAGCGCCCGGCGATCTGGTCCTCCAGCCCTACGACCTCAAGTGGCTGGCGGTGCGATGACCGGCGTGGCGGCCATCGAACTGGGCGGCACCCGGGCCGCAGTCACGGTGGGCGAGGCGCCCGAGCGCTGCGCGCCGCCCGTCGCCTTGCCCACCACCAGTCCCAAAGACACCCTGCAGGCGATCGGCGACGCTCTTGAGGCCCTTGACCGGCAGGGGCGGCCCTTCGACCGGATCGGCGTGGCCAGCTTCGGGCCGCTGGGCGTCGCGCCTGGCCGGGCGGACTGGGGACGGATCGGCGCCACGCCCAAGCCCGGCTGGTCGGGAAGCGATGTCGCCGGAGTCCTGCAGGCGCGTTTCGGCGTGCCGGTGGTCATCGACACCGACGTCAACGGCGCGGCCGTTGGAGAAGGCCGCTGGGGCGCGGCCCGGGGCTGCGGTTCCCATGCCTATGTCACGGTGGGGACCGGGGTGGGCGTCGGTCTGGTGGTCGACGGGCGACCCGTCCATGGGCTGTCCCATCCCGAGGCCGGGCACCTGCGCCCACGGCGCCTGGCGGGCGATGTCTATGGCGGGTGCTGCGCCTGGCACGCGGACTGTCTGGAGGGGCTGATCTCCGGTCGGGCGCTCGCCGATCGCCTGGGACGGCCCGCGGACGATCTCCCGGACGACCACGAGGTGTTCCGGACGGCGGGTCTCTATCTTGGCGATGTCCTCGCCTCGGTCTGTCTCGTCGCCTCGCCGGAGCGAATCGTGGTCGGCGGCGGGGTCGGGCGACGCCCGGCGGTGCTCGCGTCGGCCCGCGCGGCCCTCAGCCGGTCGCTCAATGGTTATGTGCCCCAAATATCGGATCGTGCAGGTGAATTTCTCGCCGCTCCCGAGCTGGGCGCCCACTCGGGACTGTTTGGCGCTATGGCCATGGCGCTTGATTCAAGAGGTGGCTTGCAATCGTTTGCGTAGCGTGATCATCATCGGTTCAACATAGATAGCCTGCCGCGTGGCGCAACCGATTGCGCGCCCGAGGACGGGATACGGGAGGAAATAATGCGCATCATTCAACGCCGTTCGGCGAACCCCTCGCTGCGTCTGCTTGCGATGTCCGGCGCCGCGATCGGCCTGGCGCTCGCTTTCGGCTCGACCGCTCTGGCCCAGACGGCGCCGGCGCCCGGCGCTTCCACCCAGCCTGTCGCCCAGGACCCGGAAGAGGAAGCGACCGAGATCGACGACGTCGTCGTCACCGGCACCAGCATCCGCGGCATCCGACCCGTCGGATCGGCCACCGTGCCGCTGACCCGGGAGGAGATCCAGCAGACCGGGCTCACCTCCACCGCTGACGTTGTCCGCACCCTGCCGCAGCTGCAGAACCTCGGCATCGACGAGACCCGCAACTCCGGTTCGCAGGACGCCGGTACGAACCATAGCCGGGGCACCTCACTGAACCTTCGCGGCCTGGGGGCCAATGCAACCCTGATGCTGGTCGATGGCAGACGCATCGCCCCTTCGGGCACCACTTCGGCGTTCGGGGATCCGAACCAGATCCCGATCGCCGCGCTCGAGCGGGTCGAGGTGGTCACCGACGGCGCCTCGGCCATCTACGGCACCGACGCGGTCGGCGGCGTGGTCAACTTCATCATCCGCAAGAACTATGACGGCGCCGAGATCACGGGCCGCTATTCCGCGGCCGACGGATACGACCAGTGGGGCGCGGCCGCCGTGGTCGGCCGGTCCTGGGACTGGGGCAATTTCGTCGTCGCCTATGACCACGACGACCGCCGCGCCATGCTGCGCGGGGACAGCCCCTTCCTCCGTCAGGATCTGCGGCCCTTCGGCGGCAACGACAACCGGATCAACGGCGCAACCGTCACGGCTCGCGTGCCGGTCATCGTCACCCAGGGCGGCGGCGTGATCCGCTATTTCAGCGTGCCGGAGGGCTATACCGGCGGACCGCTGACGGCCGCCCAGTTGATCCCCGGCGCGGACGTCGTCGATTCCGCCGACTACACCGACTATCTCCCGCGCCGTGAGCGGGACTCGCTCACCGCCTTCGGCAATCTGAATGTCAGCGACACCCTGAGCCTCTACTATCAGGGCTTCTTCAGCCGTCGGGACAGCGCCCTGCGGGGCTATCGCGTCGACACCGTCACCGTTCCGGCCTCCAGCCCCTTCTACATCAGCGGTCTGCCCGGCGTCGCGCCCGGGGGATCGCTCAGCGTCCGGTATCCGTGGTTCAAGGACTTCGGCCGGCGCTACACGATCGCGACCGAGCGGAGCTATTCGCAAACCGTCGGCCTGACCTGGGACGCCGGACAGGACTGGCAGATCGACGCCTACCTCACCTATGCGCTCGCCAAGAACTGCCAATGCGAAAAGGGCCCCAGCGCGGGGATCAACAACACCGCGGCGCTGAACGCCCTGATCGCGCGCGGAGACACCAATTTCAATCCGTTCGCGAACGTCCCCGTCAACGACTACATCCGTCAGCGCGTCTTCGGCGAAAACAACCTGCGCAACCGCACCGCGCTGACGGACATCGTCGTCAAGATGGACGGCCCGCTGTTCAACCTGCCCTCGGGCGAGATCCGCGCCGCCCTGGGCGCCGAGTTCGTCCGGCTCGACGGCACCTATCGCAACGCCGGCACGACGACCAACGTCGATAACCAGTTCAGAACGACCTACTTCGGCGCCAAGACCCGGGATGTGAACTCCCTGTTCGGCGAACTCTTCGTTCCCCTGGTGGCCGAGGACTCCAACATCCCGTTCGTGCGCCGCCTCGATCTGAGCGTGGCGGCACGCTACGAACACTATTCGGACTTCGGCGACACCACCAATCCGAAGGTGGGGCTGACCTGGGAGCCGACCAACGACCTCATGGTCCGGGGCACCTGGGGCAAGTCCTTCCGGGCGCCCAGCCTTCAGGAGAACAACGAGGACGTCGTGACCATGTTCGGTCTCGCGCAGTATTCGAACGGCTCGGGCGATCCGCTGATTCCCATCAGCAATCCCCTGACCGGCACGTCCAACGTTTTCGCCCGCACCCAGGGGGGCAACAACAACCTGGGACCGGAGGAGGCGACCACCTTCTCGATCGGCGCGGACTACAATCCGTCCTGGCTCGAAGGGCTGCGCGCGTCGATCACCTATTACAATATCGACTACAAGGGGAAGATCGTCACCATCGGCGATCAGGCTTCGACCTTCCTCGCCACCCCGGCCAACCGCGCCGCCTTCGCCGCCTACATCGTGCCGGCGCCGCAGCCCAGCACCTGCGTCGAGGGCGACGTCTCCACCTACAATCCGGTCTATCGGGACCTGATCAACCGGGGCTATCCGATCCCCTTCAGCGCCACCCCCTATTGTTCGCTGGTGGCCTATCTGAACGGCCAGGCGCAGAACCTGGGCACGGTGGAGCAGGACGGGATCGACCTGAACGTCGGCTATGACTTCGACACGTCCTTCGGCCAGGTCACGACCGGCTTCGCCTGGACCGAGATCCTCAACCTGAAACAGACCCTGTCGCCGACCTCGGGCCTGATCGATGTTCTCGACACGCTGAACAATCCGGTCAGCACCCGCGTCCGCGGCAATCTGGGCCTGCGGCGGGACTCGATCAGCGCCAATCTGTTCGTCAACTATGTCGGCGGATACACCAACACCGCGCCGATCACGGTCAACGGGGTGCGGCGGCCGGTCGAGGAGATCGACAGCTGGACCACGTTCGACGCCAACCTGTCCTGGTTCGCGCCGGACGACGCCATGGTCTGGGCGCGCGGCCTGCGGGTCTCGCTTTCGGTCCAGAACCTGACCGACGAGGATCCCAATGTGGTCCTGACCGGAACCAACGCCTTCGACACCCAGCAGGCCAATCCGTACGGTCGCATCTGGTCGTTCGAAGTCACCAAGAGCTTCTAGGCCGACAGGAGAACAGAT
>Ga0233425_10011080_pt1 | contig 10677 bp, 9 predicted proteins | sample Watercolumn_Towu_2_FD_181712 | JGI IMG/M metagenome (GOLD analysis project Ga0233425, IMG submission 181712) | Freshwater microbial communities from Lake Towuti, South Sulawesi, Indonesia - Watercolumn_Towuti2014_140_MG | ecosystem: Environmental > Aquatic > Freshwater > Lake | place: Indonesia... | reverse complement strand
CCAGCCAGCAGGAGTTCGACCCGCCCCTTCATGTCGAAGAAGTCGAACGCGGGCACGTTTTTCACATCCCATGCCGAGGCAATCCGCGCACCCGTCATCACCATCGCCAGTTTGCGCGGCTCGTTGGGAAGGTCGTTCTTGACAGGTTCAAACACCGACCCGACCTCGAACATGGCAAGCGATTCGGCTTTAGCGTTTTTCTCCGCCACCTCCAGCACCGAGGTCAGCAAGCTGCGGCGCAAGACGCTTCGCTCTGGCGCGATGGGGTTTGCCACGCGGACGTACTCGGTAAGGGAAGGTCTCAGACCTTCCCCTACAATTAACCTCGATTCGCGTTCGGGCGAGGTCATGCGATAGGTGACGACCTCCTGCAAGCCGATTGCCACCAGCAGGTCGCGCAGGTGTTCCTCCCACTCGTGTATGGGATTGCCGATTTGTGGCGGCAGGGCGTCTGCCATTGTCGTGGTTGGGATGTTTTCGTAGCCGTACGAACGCGCCACTTCTTCCAGCACATCGGCAAGACCGACAACGCCTTCGTCGATGTCCATGCGGTGCGGTGGAGCGGTGACTTGTAACTTCTCACCTTTTACTTCGCACTTGAACTCGAGGCGGGTGAGCAGCGCGGAAACTTCTTCGAGCGTGAGTTCGATGCCGAGCAGGCGCTTCACGTCTTTGGCGCTGACTTCGACCACTGAGTCCTTCGGTTGCAGCGGATACACATCGACCAGTCCAGGCGCGACCTTGCCGTTTGCCCATGCCGCCATGTACTTCAAGCCGAGCTTGACCCCATGTTCGGCGACAGCGGGGTGAACGCCGCGCGAGAAACGGAACGAGGCTTCAGAGGGCAGGTTGTGCTGTTGGGCGGTGCGACGGATGTTGATGAAGTTCCACGCCGCGCCTTCGAGCAGGATGTTTTTGGTTGCGGCGGTCACTTCGGATTCCGCGCCGCCCATCACGCCCGCCAGCGAGAGCGAGCCTTTTTCATCGCAGACGAGGACGTTGGACGCGGTGAGCGCGCGCTCTGCGCCGTCGAGGGTGGTGAGTTTTTCGCCGTCCTGCGCGGTGCGGGTGATGATCTTGATTTTCTTCCCGTTGGCTCGTCCCGCCAGCACGTCATAATCGAAGGCGTGCAGCGGTTCGCCGAGTTCGAGCATGGCATAGTTGGTCGCGTCCACGATGTTGTTGATGGCGCGCATTCCCGCCAGTTTGAGCCGCCGTTGAATTTGGTACGGGCTGGGCTTGATTTCCACGTCGCGGATGAGTCCCGCCACAAAGCGCGGATTCATCTCCGGGTTCGTGATTTCGATTTCGACGAGTTCATTGACCGGAGACAATTGACCGTTGACCGTGGTCTGCTGTCCACCGTCCACCGTCTTTTTCAACTCCCGCCCCAGCAGCGCCGAAAGTTCCCGCGCCACGCCGATGACGCTGGCATTCCGCGCCATGTTGGGCAGGATGGAAACATCCAGCACGGCGTCGCCCATGTAATCGGCGAGGGGCATTCCAACGGGGGCGTCGTCGTCGAGCAGGATGATTCCGTCGTGGTCTTCGGCAATGCCGAGTTCCTTTTCAGAGCAGACCATCGAGTAGGAATCCACTCCGCGAATCTTGGCGCGTTTGAGGGTGGTCAGCACCAGCCCGTCGGCGTGACCGTCGTAAATCGTCGCGCCTTCCTTGGCGTATGCCACCTTGATGGGTTTGGGCAGTTTGCCTGTCCCTTTCAGGTGGAAGATGTTGGGCGCGCCCGTCAACACCACCTGTTCCTGCAAACCGTCGTACAGGTCGAGCAGGGTCAACTTGTCGGCGTTGGGGTGCGGCTTCACCTCGCGGATTTCCGCCACGACGATTTTTTCCCGATTCCAGCCGATGCCGTTGGTCTTGAACTCGTGCTTCTCGCCGTCTTTGCGCGCGGGCATTTCGAGACCCGCATACAAAATTTCATCCACTTCCAAACCCGCCAGAGTCAGTTTGCGGGCAATGTCTTCGACGGAAAGCCCGTCCAAATCAATGAAGTCTTTTAGCCATGAGAGAGGTATTTTCATATAAAGTTCTCCTTCGGTGTCACCGTGTCAGGTGAGGCTGTGTTCCTGTGTCAAGTTGCCCAGTGTCACGTGACACCTGACACCGAAACACCTGACACTGCCTCATTTGACACTTTAGAATTGTTCAAGGAACCGCACATCGTTACCCCAGAAATAACGGATGTCGGTGATTTTATTTCTCAGCATCAACTGGCGTTCGGGCCCCATGCCGAAGGCAAAGCCTGTATAACGCCTGGGGTCGTAGCCGCCGTTTTGCAAAACGTTCGGGTGAACCATGCCGCAGCCCAAAATCTCCAGCCAGCCAGAGGTCTTGCAGACATTGCAACCCTTGCCGCCGCAGACAAAACATTCCACGTCCATTTCGGCGCTCGGCTCGGTGAAGGGGAAGTACGAGGCGCGGAAGCGAACCCGCGCGTGCGCCCCAAACATCCGCCGCGCAAAATCGGTTAGTGTGCCTTTCAGGTCGGCGAAGGTGATTCCCTCGCCAACGGCAAGTCCTTCCACCTGATTGAATTGAATCTCGGAACGCGCCGTAATCTGCTCGTAGCGATAGCACATGCCGGGCAGGGCAATGCGGATGGGCGGTGGATTCTGTGGGTTCGTGGCGGCAGCCTCACGCATCGCGCGGATTTGTCCCGGCGAAGTATGCGTCCGCATCAAAATGGGGTTGTCGCCGCGCCCTTCCGCCTCGATGAAAAAGGTATCCTGCATGTCGCGGGCGGGGTGGTGCGGCGGGAAGTTGAGCGCCTGAAAATTCATCTCGTCGCTTTCGACCTCGCGCGAGGTGTAAACTTGGAAACCCATCTCCGCGAGGATGGACAACACGCGCCGCAACTGCTGGGTGGATGGGTGCAGACGCCCGATGTGAACCGGGCGTCCGGGCAGGGTCACATCCAGTTCTTCCTCTTCGAGGGACTTTGCCAACATGGCTTCCTTCACCGCTGCGGACTTTTCTTCCAGCGCGGATTCGAGCGCCACCTTGACTTTGTTCGCTGCCGACCCGACGGCTGGTTTCTCCTCCTTCGAGAGTTTTCCCAACCCGGAAAAGACCTGCATCAGCGGGGAACTGCGTCCCAAATTCGCCACCCGCCACGCATCCAACGCAGACTGGTCGCCGACTGACGCCAGACTTTCCAAAGCAGATTTTTCGATTTCGTTCAATTGTTCCAACATACAGCCTCCAAAAAATGACGGTGGACGGTGGACGATACGGTCTATCGTCCGCCGTCTATGGTCTAAAAATAAAATCCTCCCGTCCACAATGGGACGGGAGGGAGTTTCCCGTGGTACCACCCACATTCGCCGCCCTGAGCATGGTCGAAGGGCAACGCGCTTCATGCCGACAATCATCGGCTTCCCAATAACGCAGGGATTGCGTTCCAAACTACTGACGTTCAACCTGCAACGTTTAACGTGTTAACTTGGAAGACTCGAGAGGGAACTTCAACGGGGTTCGGTCGGGCGCAATTTCACCGCTTGCCTTGCGCTTCTCTGGCGGCTTCCGCCCGTCTACTTTCCTCTGTCATTGCCTTTTTTGGCTCGCCTGTTGCGCTTATTATCTGCGAAAACGGGGGGATGTCAAGGCTTGAATCTAGACTGCGCGCGAAGGGATGGCGATTGGGAAGATGTGACATTCGTCAATTTTCAGGCCGGTTCGATATGGGTATGATGGTAAACATGAAACCAGTCTCCCATGACGAATTGATCAACGAAGTCTTGCATCACATTCAAACCGACCCGCATAAACGCGGCGCGGGGTTATCGGATTTCATTTTGGGCGCGCAGGATGGATTGGTCAACGTGCTGGGCGTGGTGTTGGGGATTGCCGCCGCCACGAACGACGCCCGCATCGTTCTGGTTGCCGGTCTTGCCACCACCTTTGCCGAATCCATCTCGATGGGCGCGGTGGCGTTTACGACCACGCTCGCCGACGCGGACCTGTATCAAAGTGAACGCGAGCGCGAATACCGTCACATCAAGACCACGCCCTACCTCGAACAGAAGGAAGTGCGCGATATTTACGCGGGGAAGGGGTTTCAGGGAGAACTGCTCGAACGCATTGTGGAAAGCATCACGGCAAACCAGGATGTATGGGTGGCGGTGATGATGGCTGAGGAGCATAAACTCGCGCCAGTGGATCGCAGGACGGCATTCCGCGCCGCGCTGGTGGTCGGGATTTCCGCGATCCTTGGATCGCTCATCCCCTTACTGCCGTTCATGTTCCTGTCCGTTGCTGTCAGCATGTGGTCTGCCGTGTTGATTACCGCGCTGGCGTTGTTTGCCATTGGCGCGTATAAAGCCCGTGTGACCGTGGGCAAACCTGTGAGAAGTGGGTTTGAAATGGCGGTCATCGGGACCGTCAGCGCGTTGGCTGGCTATCTGGTGGGCTGGCTGCTTAAAGTTCCCCCCACGCCGTGAATTCCTAGAACAATTTGCTGTAACTGTAGGCGACTTCCGCCCGGCGGGTATGGGTAATCAGGAAGGTGTTGATGTAGCGTGCAAAGACCTGCGCCAATTCCTTCTCGTTGTTGTTGAAAAGGGATACTGTAAAGCGAGAAAGCGAGAGCAGCCCCACAATTCCGTTTTGATCCGAAAGCGGAACACCCATCCATGAACGTGTTTTCGACGGCGCATGAACGCCCTTCCAGGCCGGGGCCATTTTGACATCTTCGATGATGAAGGGCTGGTTCAGCGTAAAAACGGAACGAAAGATTTCGTTTGCGCGCCAGAGGTCGTCCAGCAGGGTTACGTGTTTGTTGCCCCTCAATGTCCCGTAGTTCGCTTGATGCTGGATGACGATCTCCGCTTCGTGATAGGGGACGACGAGCCGCAGGCTTTCCAGGATCAACTCCAAAATATTGCGGTCCGAAGTTTCGTTGGCGAGCAGCATTTCGATGTTGTTGATTGAACTGATGACGCCGTTCAGGTTGCTCAATAGCTGGGACTGACTCAATAGAAGCACATACATGTCCAACATTGCAAAATTGCCGTCTTCATATTCGACAATAATGGGTTCGTAGGTGCAATCCTGCGAGCGGCTAAGGGCGAGTTTGGCGGCGGCGCTGATGTGGAGTTGATGCCTGAGCGTAAATGTCTCGGTTTTCAATTCCAGCAGCAGGTCGCTGATGGGTTTCCCCAAAAATAATTCCACCCCATAGCGCCGTCCAAGCCTTTCGAACATCTTGTGCCGCGAGATAATCCCCAGCAACCTTTTCCCCTGCATGACAATGACGCCCGGTAACAGCGGGTTTGCCTGCAAGTGGTTTGCCGCCTGTTCGACCGGGACACTGTATGAAACCGTGTAATCCGAAAGCGGCAGGTCGCCGATGCAAACCGGAACGGGGATTTGCCCGGTTGGGAAGATATTAAAGTAATGGGGAATGGGATTTGCTCTCATAATACCGAGAGCATTGTAATGAGCGGCGCTTAACCCCTTTTGAAATCCGGGTTAACGCGGGTTAAACGTTCTTCTTGAAGTACAACGCTGCCAGGTTCCCCAAAAAGAAGACGAACAACACCGCCACGATGACTTCCGCCGCCCAGCCGATGATGGGGAAGAAGTTGAGGATTTCCAGCGCCAGGTCTTTCAGAAGGGTGGTCAATCCCCAAATTGCCACAGCCGAATACCCGATCTCTTTCAAGCCGAGTTTGAACTCATACACCTTCGCCAGGTGGACGAGCATGTAAATTTCCAGCGCGGTCAACAGCAGGGATGTGCCGGGGATGGGCGCGGTTACGGCTGAGACCACGCCCGCAATCAGGGTGTAGATCAAAATCAGTTTCACCAGACACGCTCCAGGTTTTCGTTATTCCCCACCTGACGTCCCACCTTTGCCATGTCCACCCATTCGCCGTGAATTTTCACGCGCACCACGTCCGCCGTGTAATCGGTGGTTGTGCCGTCGCCATTGCTGAACAGATACGAGCCGACGGCGTAAATATCCACCGGCACTTCCAACTTCTCGAACTTGCGGATTTTATCGGGATTGAACCCGCCGGAGACAACGATTTTGACCCGTCGACAAAAGTCTTGCGCCCGTTCCTTCCACGCCTCGGGCAGGGTCCAGTTTTCCCAGGCATGGTCCAACCCCTGGCGGACATTGAACACAAGCCTCGGGTTGACTCCCAAATCCAAAGCGGGGTCGCCCAGCGGCTGGATGGAGACATCGCGCAGGCTGGCGCTGGTGTCCAATCGCACGCCGTACAAACGATACTTCTTCGCATCCTCTTCGTTTCCCGCGTCCATCAACTCACGATATTTGGCGAACATCTTGTCGAGCACGCGCAGCGAGTCGCGCACTGAGTCGTTGTTGAAATCCACCAGCGCAATACGTGGAATTTGGGCGGGCAAAATGCGCGAGGAAGGAGGCGATTGCGGCGTGCGCCACCGTCCCGCCGCCCGCGCCACCCCACCAGTCGCCCTGCGCGTCGGTCGAGACAAAAGCGCCGATGTCGTGTTCGTGGTCGCGGTTGAAGCGCTGCAAGGCAATATTGTAGGCATAGCCATCCGCCGCCTGGACTTCGTGCAAATCAAATCGGGCGGGGAAGAAAAGCACGGGCTTGCCTTTCGACGCGACGAAGGTTTCGTACACGTTGGTCGCCACGCGGCTGGAACGGGTGAGGATTCCCAGCGTGGGCGTTTCGAGCAGGGCAAAATCGCGGTAACGCCCGCGCACTTTGATGACAGGCTGGATGTTCTTCGGGTCGCCGTCGTACTTGACCGTCGAGCCGTCCTGTGCCGCCCAGACTTCGAGTTTGTCCGACGTATCGATGAAGGCGTCACCCTCGAAATATCCCGTGCAATGCCGAAGCATGGCGAGCGCCTTGTCCACGCCGACGACGGTGGTCTTGCCCATGCGGCGGGTGAACCACTGCATTTCCACTTCGATGTCGCCGACGGCAATTTGTTCCGGCGAAATTTCCGCAGGCAGGTTGTGATGTTCCCCCGAATAGGCGTAGCCTTCCTTCGAGAGCGCGGTCAACATGCGGTTGATGTTCTCGAAATATTTATCCGAATACCACCCGCGCCTCATGCGTTCGATGTCGAGTTTGAAAGTTTCGTTTGTCAGTCGCTTGCCGTCGAAGATGGACATGGTTCCTCATTCACCAATCTACCAATTTATCAACTTACCAATTCACCAACCTGCCAATCACCCCAATACTGCTGTTGACTTGATAACCTTCATCCCCGCCTGTGCAAACGTTTCAAAGGCTTCGTCTGCCTGGTCGGTGAAGTCTGCGCCGGGGACAACGACGGGGGAGGTGCAGTCGTCGAGCAGGTAAACTTTTTTTGCCAGTTCGGGGTCGGTTGCGCGGATGTCATCCAGCAGGTCGGAGATTGTCCACGCCACGCAATGGCTCTTTGCCTGCCCCGCGATGACCAGTGCGTCCACCGCCTGCAAGTCTTTGATGAAAGAGTCGTTGTGCTTGCCGAGCGTCTCGCCCTTGGGACCTTTGACCACGTCGGGCTTGATAACCGAGTAATGTTCCGTGAAGGGATGTTCGCCCTTGACCTCGAACTTCGGCTGGGAGAGTCGCGCAATCGAGTGGAAGAAAATCGCTTCCTCCGCGGCTGGAACAAGGGCATGTCCGATTCCGCCGAGCATGGCGTGATAGGGCCAGATGGTCAGCGCGTATTTGCCGCGCTTGCGCAGCGTCTCGGCGTAGTGAACCATCATCTGTTGACCATATTCGGGGGTGATGTTGTAACGCGGTGCGAGGGCGGGATTGAATTTCCATTCGCCGCGCTGAAGTTGCTCCGCCTGAACGACGGTGTACGGCGACGGGTGATTCCCGTCCGCGTTCACGAAGAAGACGGGATGGAAAATCTGCTGGGAGAGGTGCGTATCCATCGTGGCGGTGATGTCGGTGATATTCCCCAAATTGCGGTAGATGAATTCGCACAGGCGGACGTTGTCGTCCACTGCCCCGCGTCCGCTGCGCCCGGCGACAAAGAGTTCAAAGTCGGGGAGGCAGAAGGTGTTTTGCACATCCACCAGCAGGAGGGAGATTCTGCCGCTCGAAACGGGAGCGGGTTCGAGCGCGTGTTGTTTCGCCCAATCCCGTGCCTGGGCGGCGCGGGCGGCATAGTCCACTTTCCAAATTTCGCCGACACGGGACGAGTCAAAAAAAGATGGGATGGGAAGTTGTTTCATGCCCTTAGTATACCCTTGCGCGCAAAAACAGGCTCCAAGTCCACTGCGACCCGGAGCCTGTTTTATCTTGTTTGTAGCAAACGGTTTTCCCGAAGCCCCCCCTTCCCATCTTTATGCCAGCGCTCTTGCCTCACGTATGACTGTCTTGCGGGTGAAAACGAACAAGACGGTTGCGAGATATGTCAGGTATCCGATGATCTCTGTTAGCGAGGGATTACCGTTGTATCCAAAGAGCGTTTTGAGCAATTCGCCAGTGACGGATGTTTCATCCACGATGGCGTTCACATCCCATACGTGTTCAATGATATTGGGAATCCAACCGGCCTCGTTGAATTCGTGAATGCCGTGAGCCACCAACCCAGCCGCGAAGAGAATGAGCAGGTAGCCTGTGACCTGAAAGAAGCGTTTGAGGTTGAGTCTTGAAGTTGCCGCAAGCAATGACCAGCCGAGGAGGATCGAAGTGCCAAGCCCAAGCACAACGCCAGTCAGGGTGAGAATGGTGTTGGTTGTGAGGTTCTCGTTGTTCCCGGCAAAAAAAGCGGCGGTGATGAAAAGCGCCAGTTCCACGCCTTCGCGTACTACGGCGATAAATGCCAGCCAAAAGATGGCGCGTTTCCCGCTGACAGAGGCGGCCTTATTTACGCCTTCTTCCAACTCGACCTTGATGTTTCCTGCCTGGCTGTTCATCCAGAAGATCATCCAGGTTAGAATGCCTGCTGCGAGCAGCATGGTAATGCCTTCGTAGATCTTTTCCCCCCTGCCTTCAAAGTTCAAGCCGAGCATGGTCAGCAAAATGGTGGCAAGTATGCTGGCGCCGACTGCGAAGACTATGCCGAGCCACAATGCGGATGTAAGGTCGGTGCGGTGGATCTTCCGAAGCGCGCCAAGTATGATACCGATAATGAGTGCGGCTTCCAAGCCTTCACGCAGGGACAGTAAATAAGTAGGGAGCATTTTGTGAATTCCTCGTATGGTGGATTGAAAATAAAAAACAGCCTGTTTCGCAGGCTGCTGATTGAAAAATTCTAACACGGGGATGTGTAGTTTACAAGATATTTGTTATATAAATAAACTATACTGCCTGTCACATATAATGGACTGACGACCACTTACAAGGTTTCGATGGCGCTAATTTTCTTCCTGGCACCACGTAAAAAGAATAGCGGAATGATGATTGCCGCCGCCCCGCCCGGAATGCACAGCGGCAGGAAACAGGCGAGGTAAAAACCGAGCAGCGCGTACCCGATGGAAGGCAGGGTGACGTCAGTTGTGCTTCCATCCGCAGCGACACATTCCATGTAAATATTTTTCTCGCCGGGGCGGTTGTACGACGCGGTGTATTCCTCGTAGTTCATCGTCCCGTTGGGACAGGAGAGCGGCGCAACCAACCCGAATACTTCCTCTGATTTGGTTGCCATGCCCACGCCTGCAATTCCCCCAAACGAAACCAGCGCGATAAATGTCGAAACCATGCACACGATGACGATCCCAATAATCTGTCCGATCAAAACACCAGTAAAACGGGATTTCATGTCAGTCTCCTTCTGCCAATAAAAGGTTTTTCAAGTGACAGTCACCCCGCAGGTGACTGTCACTTTTACTTCTTCTTGTGCGGACTTGCCTTGCCCTTCATCACCCTTCGATACGGAGGCATGTCAATCACCAACACCTGCGACATGGAAGGGTCGAGTAATTTATTCCACAAGTTGGGATAACTCAGAGCAAACGACTCCGCCCGCATGGTGGAGGTGATGACCGTGGGCAGGTGGGCGTTGTAGCGGTAGTTCAGCACGCTGTAAAGTTTATCCTCTGCCCACACGGAACTGGCTCCGCTGTCCTTGAGGTCGTCCAGAATCAACAGCGGTGTGGTGCGGATTTCATGGAAGCGTCGGTCGAACGGCACTTCGGAACTGGGGCGGAAGGTTTGGCGCAGATAATCGAGCAGGGCAGAAACTTCCACCAGCAAAGCCTGTCCGCCCAAGCCAATGCGATAGTTGCCGATTGCCGCCGCGAGATGGGTTTTGCCGCAGAACGACTGTCCCAGCAGAACCAGCCATCCGTTTGGCTCTTCCGAAAAATGAGCCGCCGCGCCGTAGGCATCGTGCAGGGTTTTCAAATCCTCTTTCGTCACTTTGACGCGGGTGATTTCCTTGTCTTTGTATTTGTTGCCAAATTTGTCCTGCTTCTCGGTGACGGTGGTCGTGACCGCTTCCTTGCCCAGTTCATCATCGCGCATCTGGAAGGTCTTGAAGGTCATGTTCTTCATCTCAGGCAGCGAGAGCATCGAAATGCCCGGGTTGCTGGTCTCTTCGGGACGGCGGTAATCGGGCGCGCTGATCTTTACGTAATTGACGAACTCTTCATCCTGCAAGCGCGAACGAATGCGCCCTTCGATTTCGTCCAGCATCAGGTTGGTGGTGATGACCGTCGCCAGTTTGTTGATGTAGCGGAAGTTGATGATTTGGAAAAGTTTTTCCTGC
>Ga0233425_10011079_pt1 | contig 10678 bp, 11 predicted proteins | sample Watercolumn_Towu_2_FD_181712 | JGI IMG/M metagenome (GOLD analysis project Ga0233425, IMG submission 181712) | Freshwater microbial communities from Lake Towuti, South Sulawesi, Indonesia - Watercolumn_Towuti2014_140_MG | ecosystem: Environmental > Aquatic > Freshwater > Lake | place... | reverse complement strand
GCGCACGCCCGCGACCCGCGTCGCGCCGACGATCTTGCCGTCGCCGCCGTGTCCGCTGACATCCTTGGCGACGTCGCCCTCCTCGTCGAACGTCCAGTGGCGCACCAGCCCCGCGCTCACCTCCTCACGCGCGCCAAGGCGGCCGAGCTCGGCTTTGCTCAGTGCGCGGTCGTAGACGCGCATCTCGTCGAGCCGGCCGGCGAGCACCCAGCGCCCGCCGCCGAACTGCTCGCGGCCCAACGCGATGCCGTTGTTGTTGTCGCTCCACGCCGCGCCGTCCGACGAGCGCAGGCTGACCTGCGCGCTCAGCGGCTGGCCCTCGGCCGTCAGCTCGACGACCAGCACGTTTTCGCTCGCCGCCACCCACGAGCGCGCCAGCAGCCGGCTCTCGCCCTTGCTCAGCGTCAGCTCGGTCGTCGCGCGCAGCAGGTCCTGCTCGGCGCGCCATGTGCCACCGGCCAGGGCGGGCACAGCCAGGTCCAGCCGCCCCATCGGCCGTGGCCCGCCGCTGCCGTGCCGGAGCAGCCAGAAGTCGTTGGTCGTCAGCAGCCAGGCCGGCCGGTCCGGCGTGCCGGCCAGCACGACCAACGCGTCACCGTTGCCCAGCAGCGGCCCGTCGACCGCGCTGTTGGCCGGCGTCTGGCGCGGCGCGCCGTCGAACACGGTGCGGCAGCGGCCGACCACCGCGAGGGCCTCCTCGGGCACGCCGGCGACCAACAGGGGCAGACCGAACAGGCAAGTGAGCGGCATGGCAGCCTCCAGGGACGACCGGGGCGTTCAGTTCGCGCGGTACGCGGCTTAGCCTGCTCCCAACGGACGCGACGGCGCGCGTCACCCCCCTGCCTCGGCACGGCCCGCGACGCCCGCGCTGTTCTTGACCATGCCCCTGCCCGATGCTATCCTGGAACTGCGGCAACCGCCCGGAGACGACGCGCCATGCTGATCATCAAGCTGTCCGAGCTCGAAGACGGCACGATCGTGGCCGAGACCCCGCGGCAGGTGATCGGCCGCTTCCCCGGCGCCGCCCGTTCGGACGTGATCGCGTACCTCGAGCACAAGGCCCGCCAGTGCGACGAGGAGTTGCGCATCGTCGAGGACTTCGCCGACACGGACCCGAACGCCCGACTGACCAGCCGCGATTTCCGCCACATGATGAAGCGGCACTTCTGAACGTCGACAGGGCAGCGGGCACGACTTGCCCGCGACGGCGATCAGGGGGCGACGGCCTCGGCCACCTCGCGGCCGTCGTCCTTCAGCGAGCGGCACCTGGACCCACGCAACGACTGAAGTGCGCCTCCCCGCACTCCAGCTCGACCGACCACCCGGCGTTAGACGGCGCGGGGCTGGACCATCGTGGCCCGGGGCCCTCGCCCGTCGTCGTTGATCTCGTACTCGACCTCTTGCCCTTCAAAGAGCGTCTTGTAGCCCTGGCTGGAGATCACCGAGTAGTGCACGAAGACATCCTGTCCACCGTTGTCCTGCTCGATGAAGCCATAGCCCTTCTGATCATTGAACCACTTGACCTTACCAATCGGCATCGCGGGCTCCTGCCTGCGGCGCTCTCGCGCTGCCCGAACAACTTCGTCCAGACCCATCCGACACGCGCCGCCCGCGACACCTTCGCGCGTGGGACAGGCTCCGTGGCGCGGACGCCATCAGGCAACATCAGTGTAGCGTGTCCAGATACCCGTCGCCAAGGGGTGCGGCCGCTCTCTTGCAAGAGTTTCGCAACAATTGCCACGAAATTGTCACATCGCAGGGCTCCTCTTTGGGTAGGTGGTGGCGCGCAGGCAATCGCCCCAGAACCACGGCCGGGCGCGAGCGTCCAAGAATCGGACCGGTGGCCGCGCGAGCGGCGGAGGTGGACCATGTGGCGGCGGTGGGGGCTGGTGTTGGCACTCGGCTGGGCGGTGGCGGCGAGCGGCGCGCCACGGGCCGGCCTTGCCGGCGCGCGTCCGGTCGCGGAGCCCGGCGCCGGCAAGGCCCCGCCCACCAACGAGGGCACCTTTGTCTGCAAACTGGACGGCGCCGACCTGCTCCGCCTCGGCGGGCCGACCGTGCCGGCCTGGCTGCCCGGCGGCAAGCAGCTTCTGTTGGCGACATCCAACAGCCTGTACCGTATCGGCGCCGACGGCACGGGCAAGGCGCTCGTCTACCAGGACCGTGCCCTGGCCATCATCCTCGGGCTGTGCGTGTCGCCGTCGGGCAAGTTCGCAGCCGCTTCGGTGGTCCGCGCGCGCGACGGCGCGGGCGCGGTGCGGGTGTGGAGCGTGGCCGACGGCAAGTTGCTGGTCAACGACGCGGTCTACGAGAAGGCCGTGGTGGACGAGGGCGCGCGTTACCTGCGCGCGGTGCTCGCCTGGGCGCCACGCCGGGACCGCCTGGCCTGGGTGCCCATGGAGTACGTCGGCGTGTCCAAGCGCACGCGCGGCGTGAAGGTTTTCGATGGCGAAACCGCGCGCTGGAGCACGTGGTACCTCGAGCGGCCAGTCGAGTCGCTCGCCTGGCACCCCGAGCGCGAGACGCTGCTCGCCGCGACGGGCGAGACGATCACCGAGGTCGACGACAACGGCCGCGCACAGACTGCCCTCGTGCCCTCGATCATGGGCGGCGGCGCCGGCGACTCACCGCTCGTCTGGCTGCCCAAGAGCGACGCTTTCTACTGGGGCCAGGGCTTCTACGGCCGCGGCGGGCAGCCGATGCTCCCCGAACTGCCCGACAACGACGGCCCGGCCGCCAAGGTCTGCTGGGTGGCGCCCGACGGCCGCCATCTCCTGCTCGCCACCAGCCGCGTGCGCGACAACGGCGAGTGCGAGACCGACCTGCTGCTCGGCGGCCTGGGCAGCGCCCTCAATACCTTCCGCCGCACCTGCCGGCTGACCTGTGTCCCGCAACAGGTCTTCCTCTCGGTCGACGGCGCGCGCATCGCCTATGTCGTGGGCGGCTATGTGCCGGACTGAGCCCGCAGGCGGCGACCACCCCCTGACCCCCTCCTTGGCAAGGAGGGGGAATCGCGTCTCCAGCCCCCCTTCCCCCTCCTTGCCAAGGAGGGGGTCAGGGGGTGGTCGCCGCTCAGAGCCCCAGATGTCGCACCGACTCGGCCCAGCAGCCAGCGCGACCGCCTCCCCGTCTCCCCACCCGGCAGCAGGTGGCCCGCAGGGCCGGAAGAGGGGCGCCAGCGCTTGGCTCCTGCCGCTGTTTGTGACCCTCGCCCCCCTCCCCGCGCAACCCACCGCCCCGCTCGCCCACCTCGGCCTCCCGGCCTCCGTGCGCGCCCTGAGTTTATCGGTCAATGACGAGCCCGCACCGCGCACCTGCGCTGCTTGGGCCCAGCAGGCCGGGCTCAACCTGTTGGTGCTGGACGTGCCGCCGCAGGCCGCACTCGACCAGGTCGCCGCCTGGTTGGACGCCGCCGCCGCAGTCGGTCTGGGCGTGGCGCTGCGAGCGGAGCCGGGCGACGCTCACCGCGCTGCGCAAGCGCTGGTGCAGCGCTGCGCGGCGCACCCGGCGCTGACAGCCTGGGCGGTGACCGGAGACGCGCGCGAAGCGGTCCGCTGCTTCCGGGCGGCACGACCCGCGCGGCCGGTGCTCGGTTGGTGGTTCGACGCCGACGCGAGCGCGGCACACGCGGCCGGGGTGGATGTGCTGGTCGGCGCGGCCGGGGCGCTCTACCAACCGGCGTTGAGCTACGGCGGCTGGGCGCGTTGGCTGGCGGCGCAGCGGGCGAGCTTCGGCGGGCCGGTGCTGGCGGCGGTCGAATGCACGCCACCGGCCGACTCTGCGCCCCTGACCTGCGGTGAGGCGGCGCTGGTGCCCGAACCGGCGCAGATCCGCCTGCAGACCCTGGCCGCGCTGGGCGCCGGCGCGCGCGGCGTGGTGTTTGGGGGCGCGCGCCACTTGTTCGGCGACGGCCCGCTGGCGCGCGCGGCCACCGACCGGGCCGCGGCGGTGGTCCAGCTCGCCGAGGAGCTGCGCCGCGTCGAGCCCTGGCTGGCCGCCGGCGAGCCGCTGTTCCCCCTGGTGGCGAGCCCCGGCCTGGCCGCCGGCCAGTGGCGCCTGGGCGAGCGCCGACTCGTCGTGTCCTGGCGCGACCGCAGGCTGGACTCGCGACTCGTCGGGGCCGCGCCGGTCAGCCCGGCCTGGGTGGCGGCGCAGCCCGCGCCGGGCCCGGGCGAGCGGGTCGACCTGCTCACGCCGACGGGGTTGCTGACGCGGGGCGCGGACCAGCGCCTGAGCTGCCCGGAGGTGGATCTGGGCGCGCTGTGGGTGCTCGGCCCGGCGCACGAGGAGCACACCGCCTGGCGCACGACAACCGCGCAGGGGCTTGCCGGGGCGCTGCCGGCGGTGGTGGCGCGCTCCGTGCTGCTCGCCGGGGCCCGGTTGGCCAAGGTGGAGTCGACCGTGCGCCGGCTGGAGGCCGTCGGCCGCTCGGCCGGGGGACGCGCGCCACTGGCCGCCGCTCACACGCTGCTCCTGGAGGCCACCGAGGCCCAGCGGTACGGCTACCTCCAGAGCGCCTGGGACCTGGCCACCGCCGCCGAGCGCCTCACGCGCAGCGCCCAGGCGCTCGAGTTCGAAGCCGCGCTCACCGCAGCCGGCACCGGCGGCGGCGCCCTGCCCTACACCACCTTCGCCACGCTGCCGCACCTGTTCGAGCGGCGCTGACCGCTCAGAACGACCGTGCGGCGCTGACCCGGAAGACCGGCCGGAAGTGGTGCGCGTTGGGATCGGTCTGGCGCGCCGGCAGGTGCAGGTCGAGCGCGGGCGAGAGCCGCCAGTCACCGACCAGCCGGGTCACCGCCAGGCTGACGCGCGCGTCCTGCCAGCCGTTGAGGCGGCCGCTGTCGAACCCGACGTCGCCGCTGATGTCGAACGTGCCGCGGTAGTCGGGCAGCATGAAGCGATGGCGCAGCCCGAGCTGGTAGTACGTGCCGGGGTGGTTGTTCCAGTCGTACCAGGCATACAGGGACGGCTTGCCCGGCACGTTCAGGTCGACTCCGGCGAACAGCTCACTGGTTTCCGGCCCGAGCGCCGCGCGGCTGCGGTCGTAGTGCACCGCGCCGACGGTGAACGCCGCGCGCGTGCGGTGCAGCCACGTCCACTTGAGCGAGTAGTCGGTCTCGGCCAGCGCGAATCCGCCCTCCAGCGAGAGGTTGGTCCACAGCGAGGCGGTCAAGGTGTCCAGCAGGTTGTAGTTCAGGCTGGACTGCACCGAGGTGCCCTGGTGCATGTTCGCGCCGCGGAAGACGTACTCGGAAACGAAGTCGGTGGTCAGGTCGATGCCCGTGGACGCGGGCGCGCGCCACGCGCACAACAGGGCGGCCAACACGAGCGAGCGGGGCAGCGCCATGGTCAGGCTCCCTTGCTGGGGGTCAGTAGAACCAGTCGCGGCTGTACCGGAAATCGCGGTCGATCGTGCGCTCGCTGACCTTCGCGATGACCGGCAGGCGGCGCTTGAACTGCGAGCGCTGCACCAACGTCGCCACGCGCTCAACCAGCGCCCGGTCGGAGCCCTGCGCGACCACGTCGTCTGGCGCCAGCCGGCGGTCGATCAACCGCACCAGCGCCGCGTCAATCGCCGCGTAGCGGAACCCGAGCTGGTCTTCGTCGGTCTGCCCGACGAACAGGTCGGCCGTCGGCGGCTTGGCCAGGATGGGCGCGGGCACCCCCAAGTGTGCGGCGAGTTGGCGCACCTGGGTTTTGTAGAGGTCGCCGATCGGGTTGAGCGCGTGGGCCATGTCGCCGTGCAGCGTGCCATATCCCAGCAACAACTCGGTCTTGTTGCTCGTGCCGAGCACCAGCGCCCCGAGGTGCTGCGAGAAGTCGTAGAGGATGGTCATGCGCTCGCGCGCCATTTTGTTGCCGCGCCGCAGGCGGTCGGCGGCGACATCGCTCTCGACCGGCACCACCGCTTGCGCGTAGTAGGCGTCGATCTGGGGCGTGATGTCCACCACGACGTGCGGTACGCCCAGGTCGCGCACGCAGTCGAGCGCGTGCTCGAGGCTATCGGCGCTGGACGTGCGGTACGGCATGAGCACGGCGTGGGTGTTGGCCGCGCCCAGGGCCCGCGCCGCGAGGTACAGGCTGACGGCCGAGTCGATGCCGCCGCTGAGCCCGACCACCACCCGCTGGAAGCCGACCTTGGTCACCTCCTGGGTGATGAACGCGGACAAGAGTCGCTCGACGACCGCCGTGTTGAGCGCCAACTCGGGCCCGATGCCTTCGCGCTCCACCATCGCCCGCACGCGCTCGTTCACCGGTAGACCTCCCGCGCGATGCGCGCCAGCTCGCGCCGCACCAACTCGACATCGCCCGCCGGCTCGCGCGGCAGCACGCTGCGTTGGCGCCGGGAGAGCGCCGCGGGGTCCAGCTCCACGCTGAGCAACGCCTCGTCGAAGAGCGGCGCCTGCACCAGGGGCTCGCCGCCCGGCGCGAGGATCTCGCTGCCGCCGGTGAACACGTACTGGTCCTCGACGCCCACGCGTTGCACGTGAAACACCGTCAGGCCGTACAGCTCGGCCCACAGCGCGTTGAGCCGCCGCCAGACCTCGAGGTTGGCGACCGTCTCGCGCTCCGTGTCCTGCACGCCGCGCGCGGGCGAGTTGGCCAGCGTGATCAGGCTGGTCACGCCCTCATACTCGGGCCCATCGACCGCCAGCAGGAAGACGCTGCTGGGATGCCAGGCGTCCTCGCACAACAGCAGGCCCGCGCGCCCCAGCCCCGGGCCGTCGAACGCGGCGCAGCGCCGCCCGGGGCTGAAGTAGCGGCCTTCGTCGAACATGCCGTAGGTCGGCAGATGCACCTTGCGGTGCACGTGCACCAGCGCCGGCGGCCGCGCCGGGCTCAGGTGCAGCCAGGCCGCCGCGTTGTAGCAGTGCCCCCCGGCGCTCAGCTCGACGAAGCCGAGCACCACGTCGAGGTCACGTTCGCCCGCGGGCACAGCGGCGAACGCCTTGGTCAACTCGGCGGTCGTCAGCGCCACCTGCGCCGTGTAGTCGCGCAGCAAGTAGCCCGTCAGGCTCAGCTCGGGGAAGAGCAGCAGGTCGGTCCCGTCGGCCCAGCCAGCGCCGATCAACTCGCGGTGGCGGTTGATGTTGTCCGCCAGGCGACCGAGGCGCGGCGCGATCTGCGCCAGCGTGACCTTCACCGTCAACTCCTCGCCAGAAACGCGCCGAGCCGGCGCAGGCCTTCCTCGATGTCGGCCAGCGAGGCCGCGTAGGAGAGCCGGACATGGCGCGGCGCGCCGAAGCCGTTGCCCGGCACGACGGCGAGCCTGGCCTCGGTCAGGAGCCGCGCGGCGAACTCGTCGGCGCTCTCACTCGGCGCGAAGTGCGCCGCCACGTCGGGGAAGGCGTAGAACGCGCCGCCCGGGTCGTTGCAGGTCACGCCCCCCAGCGCGCGCAGGCCGGCGATCAGCACGCCCTTGCGCTGCTCGAAGGCCACGCGCATCGTCTCGACACAGCCCTGGTCACCACGCAGCGCGGCTTCCGCGGCGTACTGGGCGATCGAGGTGGGGTTCGATGTCTCGTGGCTGGCGATGCGCGTCATGGCGTCGATCAGGCCCGCGTCGCCCAGCGCCCAGCCGATCCGCCAGCCGGTCATGGCGTAGGCTTTGGCGCAGCCGTTGAGGATCACCGTCTGCGCACGCACCGCCTCCTGCTGCGCGATGCTCGCCTGTTGCGCGCCGCCGTAGACCAGATGCTCGTAGATCTCGTCGGAGAACACGGTCAGCCGGGGGTGCGCCGCGATCACCTCCGCCAGCGCCGCCAGCTCGGCGGGGTTGTACGTCGCGCCGGTCGGGTTCGACGGCGAGTTGAGCACCAGCACCTTGGCGTACGGGTACTGCTCCAGCGCGTCGGCCAGTTGCGCCGCGGTGATCTTGAACTCGCTGGCCGCGTCGGTGGGCAGCAGCACGGTCACGCCGCCGGCCAGCCGCGTCTGGTCCACGTAGCTCACCCAGTACGGCGCGGGCAGCAGCACCGCGTCGCCCGGGTCGAGCAGCGCCTGGAACGCCAGGTACAGCGCGTGCTTCCCCCCGCACGTGACGATCACGTTCTTCGGTTCGTAGCGCAGCGCGCTGTCGCGCTGCGTCTTCTCGCAGATCGCGGCGCGCAGGCCGGGAATGCCCGCCGACGGGGTGTACTTGGTCAGGCCCTTGGCCAGCGCGGCGCGTGCGGCCTCCTTGATGTGCTCGGGCGTGTCGAAATCGGGCTCGCCCGCGGTGAAGCCGATGATGTCTTGACCGGCGGCCTTCATGGCGTTGACCTTGGCGGTCAGGGCGAGGGTCGGCGAGGCCGTCGCTGCGGCGGCTCGGCTGGACAGTTGCATCACACGTTTCTCCTTGCGTGGAACAGGCTACGGAGGGGGAGGGATTCGAACCCCCGGGGCTTGCGCCCTGCGGTTTTCAAGACCGCTGCCATCGACCACTCGGCCACCCCTCCTCTGCGCGGCATTATAGCACAGCGGCGGTCTGCCTCAGCGCGGCCGACTGGCCCGCGCCGCGCTGCCCAGCGCCTGACGCAGAGCCTCGCGCTCCTCGTCGGTGAGCGGCACCGCGGCCTGCCCGCCGCGGATCGGCTTGCCGTACAGCGCGCTCGATTCGCGGGCGAAGATGCTGGTGATCAGCACGCCGTCGCCGTGCTCGTCGAGCAGCGCCAGCGTGAAGCTGACCTGCCCGCCGACGGTTTCGAACGCGTCGTAGCGCACCAGCCCGACGTGCTGCACGCAGCGCCCGGTCTGCGCCCGCAGGCTGTGCAACTCCGCGCGCAGCCCGTCCAGCTCGCCGCGCGCCTGCTGCAACCGCCGCAGGTGGCTGTCGAGCAAGCCCTCCAGGTTCTCGCCGTCGACCCCGGCGGCGAGTCCGGCGTAGTGCGCGCGTGCGCGCCGCAGGGCGACCGCCTGCCGCCCGGCCACGACCGTCAGCACCAGCGCCCACCCGGCAGTCAACGCGACGACCAGCCCGAGATTCGCCTGCGCCCAGGCCGCCAGTTGCTCCAGAATTGGGTTCACGGTGCGATCTCCAAGCGCGCCGCCGCCTCCTCGCGGCTCAGCCCGACCAGCAACGCCACCTTGTTGCGCGCCCGCTGGCCGCTGACCAGCTCGACCGCGCCGCGCGCCAGGCCGCAGCGGTCGGCCAGCAGCCGAACCAGCGCGCGGTTGGCCTCGCCGTCGACCGGCGCGGCACCCAACCGGACCACGAGTCGGCCGTCGCGCTCGCCGGCGAGGCCCGCGGGCTGGGCGCGCGGCATAACCCGCAACGCCACGCGCACCCCCCGCGCGTCGGCACTCAGCGCGCTCACAGCCCGAGCCGTTCCGCGAGGCGCTCCAGGTCCTCGGCCGAGTAGAAGGCGATCGACAGCACCCCACCCGCACCGCGCCGGCGCAACTCGACCTTCGTGCCCAGCGCACGCTCGAGCCCGGCGACGTAGGCTGCCCAGTCGGCGTCCAACGGCTCCGCGTCGCTCTGGCGCGGCGCGCGCCGGGGACGGGCGCGCTGCTCGCGGGCCAGCGACTCGACCTCGCGGACGTTGAGCTGCTGCTGCTCGATGCGCCGCGCGAGCGCCTCCTGGGCCGCCGGGTCCTCGAGCGCGAGCAGCGCGCGCCCATGGCCCTCGCTCAGCCGGCCCTCGGCGATCGCCGTCTGCACGCTCGGCGCGAGCTTGAGCAGCCGCAGCGTGTTGGCGACCGCCGGCCGCGACTTGCCCACCTGCTCGGCCAGCTCGTCCTGGGTCAGCCCGAACTCGTCGAGACAACGGCGGTAGGCGAGCGCCGCCTCGATCGGGTTGATGTCCTCGCGCTGCAGGTTCTCGATCAGTGCGATTTCGAGCAGTTCGCGCTCGGTGCACGGGCGCACCTGGGCCGGAATGGTGGGCAGGCCCAGCTCGCGAGCGGCGCGCAGGCGCCGCTCGCCCGCCACGAGCTGGTAGCCGTGGCCGTCGGGCGCGTTGCGCACCGTGATCGGTTGCAGCACCCCGTGCACGCGGATCGACGCGGCCAGCTCGGCGAGCGCCTCGCGGTCGAACTCGCGGCGCGGCTGGTAGGGGTTGGGCCGGATCTGGTCGATCGGCACTTGCGCGCTCGCCGCGGCGCCCTCGGCATCCGGCAGCAGCGCGCCCAGCCCGCGCCCGAGTCCTGACCGGTTCATGACACCCTCCTCACGCCGCCGCGACCGCCAGGCCGAGCCGGCCGGCCAGCTCGCGCGCCAGCTCGCCGTACGCCCGCGCGCCCGCCGAGTCGGGCGCGAAGATGCTCACCGGCTCGCCGAAGCTGGGCGCCTCGCTGAGCCGGATGTTGCGCGGGATGACCACGTTGCACGCGCGGTTGCCGAAGAAGCCGCGCACCTCGTGGGCCACCTGCCGCGCGAGGTTCGTCCGCGGATCGTACATCGTGAGCAGCACGCCGTCGAGGTCGAGGCGCGGGTTGAGCCGGCGTTGCACGAACTGCACGGTGTTGAGCAGTTGGCTCAGCCCCTCCAGCGCGTAGTACTCGGCCTGCACGGGAATGAGCACCCCGTCGGCCGCCACCAGCGCGTTGACCGTGAGCAGCCCGAGCGCCGGCGGCGCGTCGATCACGACCACGTCGAAGCGCTCGGCGACCGGCCCCAGCGCGTCCGCCAAACGACGCTCGCGCCAGCCCGCGCCTGCGTCGCGGACCGCCAGCTCCACCTCCAGCCCGGCCA
>Ga0233425_10011078_pt1 | contig 10679 bp, 6 predicted proteins | sample Watercolumn_Towu_2_FD_181712 | JGI IMG/M metagenome (GOLD analysis project Ga0233425, IMG submission 181712) | Freshwater microbial communities from Lake Towuti, South Sulawesi, Indonesia - Watercolumn_Towuti2014_140_MG | ecosystem: Environmental > Aquatic > Freshwater > Lake | place: Indonesia... | reverse complement strand
CTATTGTATCGGCTTCCCGCCGGAAATCTGGTACGACATCGCCGACGAAGAGGGCTTTCTGATTCAAGACGAATTCCCCATCTGGACCCTGGACGACGATCCGGAAAAGCTCCAGGCCGAGAAGATCGTCCCCGAATACATCGAGTGGATGCGGGAGCGGTGGAACCATCCCTGCGTGGCGATCTGGGACGGCCAGAACGAGAGCCACATCACGGCCAGCGGCAAGGCCATCCAGGCCGTGCGCCACCTGGACTTGTCCGGGCGCCCGTGGGAGAACGGCTGGGAAGCGCCGCAGGCCGCCACCGATTGCGCCGAGTCGCACCCCTACCTGTTCATCCGTACGTGGAGTGGCCAGAAGCCCTTCCGCATGAGCGAGTTGGCCGGCATGGACGGCAAGCCGCGTCTGGAGGGTCGGCAGAAGCAGTTCGACGTGCCGGTGATCATCAACGAGTACTGCTGGCTGTGGATTACGCGCGACGGCAACCCCACGTGCCTGACCGACAAGGTGTACGAGGGCCTGCTGGGCAAGAATTCCACGGTCGAGCAGCGGCGGCGCTTGCATGCGAGGTACGTGGCTGCGCTCACCGAGTTCTGGCGCTGCCATCGCCACGCGGCCGCGGTCATGCACTTCTGCGGCCTGGGCTACTCCCGGCCCGGCGACAAGCAACGCCCGGAAGGCGGCGCCACCAGCGACGATTTCACCGACATCGAAAAGCTCACCTTCGAGCCCAATTTCGCGCGCCACGTGCGCGGGGCATTCAATCCCGTGGCCCTGATGCTCGATTTCTGGGCCGAGGAGGCCAAGGCCGGATCGAAGCAGGCGCTCAAGGTGCTGGTGATCAACGACCTGGAGCGGGAGTGGAAGGGCGCTGTGCGGTTGCGCGTGCTGCGCGGCGAGCAGGCGGTCTCGGAGCAATCGGCCGACTGCGCGGTTGCCGGCCTGGGCCAGAAATCGGTCAGTTTCCAGCAAACCATGCCGGCGCAGGCGGGCGATTACACGATCGCCGCGGAACTCACGGACAGCACCGGCGCGGTCATCCACAGCCTGCGCGACTTCAAGGTGAAGTAGCGTCGGGGTTGGTCATCGGCGAGCCGCCGCCTACAATTGGGGATTATGGACGCCTTTCACCTGTGCCTGGCCCTGGGGCCGGTAGCCGTGTACCTGCTGTTGCTGGGGATGCTCAACCTTTCCCGGCGATCGTTCCTGGTGGCCGGCGTGCGCGACGCGGCGGCTTTGGGTTTGGCCCTGTCCGGACTGGTGATTGTGGGCCCCTTGGCGCTCTGGTTCCCGCACAGCACTGCCGCGCACATGGGGCGTTTTGGGGTGGAACTGGTGTGGCTGTTCATGCTCTCGCTGTACGGCCTGTGCCTGGTGCTGGTGCTGTTGGTGCTCCGCCCGCGACTGGTGATCTACAACATCTCGGCCGACCAACTCCGCCCCATTCTCGCCGACCTGGTGGAAAAGCTCGACCCCGAGGCGCGCTGGGCCGGCGATAGTCTGGTGTTGCCGGACCTGGGCGTGCAGGTCCAGCTTGAAAGCCTGGCCTGGATGCGCAACGTGTCGCTGGTCTCGGCAGGACCGAACCAGAACCTAGGCGGCTGGCGCCGCCTGGAGAACGAACTCGCGCTGGCACTGCGTCAAGTGGAAGTGCCGCGCAATCCCCGCGCCGTCAGTTTGCTGTCGGTGGGGACAATGATTGCCGGGTGGCTGATCTGGCAAGTGGCCAAAGATCCCCAGTCCGTGGCGCGCGTGCTCTTCGATATCCTCTCGGAATGCTGGCAGATGGTGGGGTTGGGGAAGTAGCGCAACCCATGAACGTCACCGCCGACCCTGTGTCGGCGGGACGATGATTGGCAGCTACGGCCCCGCACGCCCCCCTTTTCCGTTCTCACCACGACAACGCCTACGGGATCTGGAACACCGACTGGCTCTTGACGATGGCGTAGTCGTCAGGGAATGTGTGAAAGGCCTGGACGACGAGCCGCTTGGTCCGGGTCTCGACGTGGACGTAGCTCATGGCCCCCAGCGCGATGCGCCCGCTGGAATCAAAACGGTGCAACATGCCCTCGCGCATGCCGTCCTCGACCAGTTCCTGCTGAAAGGTCCAAAAGACCTCCGGCTCGACGGGCTCAAGTTGAAAGCTCACGTCGTAACGCACGCCTGCGCGACATTCGACGCGGTCGGACCGGTTCCCCTTCAATGCGTAGGACATCAGCCTTCGCTTTTCGGGCAGCGGGTGGTTCGCTGCAGCGGCGACTTCCGTAAGAGTGATGCCCCCGTACCGCCAAGTGACCACGTGCCCCGCGCTGGTGATGTCGATTTTAGCTTCGTAATTTCCTCGCTGGACCGTGCGCGACTGATGCACCTCGAACAGTTCGGGGTGCAATGGCCGCCCAAAAAGCTGAAACACCAACTCGGCAATTTTCGGTCGAACGGTGAGCACAGCAGCAGCTCCTTTCCGTTGGTCGGTCATGTCCCAAGACGGGACGAGTTGGTCACAAGTTACACAGAAGCAATTATAGTGGATCTCGTCGGTGCGACCAAGGGAAGTTTTCCGCCGAAAGGGCCTAACAAAATCAGCCGGTGTAGGACGGATTGCCAATCCGTCCTACAGTTCGGCTAGTGCCTCCAAGGAAAAACGCGAAGTGCCGTTACACCGTGCCATGCTAGCACAAGTGAGGCGCCGTGGCTGGCTTGAGTAACAACGCAACGTGCGTATTTTTTCTGTCTCCCCTAGGCGGCGTCGCCTCTCTGCGCTACCATTGCATCATGGAACCCATTCCTGACGATCCGGGCCGGCGCGGCGCCGTGGCAATTATCCCACGCGATGGGAGGATGCTCATCATCCGTCGGTCCCAGACCGTTGTGGCCCCGCTCACCTACTGCTTTCCCGGCGGCGGCATCGAAGACGGGGAATCGGAGGAAGTCGCCTTGGTCCGCGAGGTCCGCGAGGAAATCGGGGTCACGGTCCGGCCGGTGCGGCGACTGTGGCAATGCGTGACTGCCTGGAAGGTCCAGCTCGCCTGGTGGCTCGCAGAGCTGGACGACCAGGCAGTGCCGGTCCCCAGCCCGCGCGAAGTTGAATCGATCCACTGGGTCACGCCCCGCGAAATGGCGCAGTTGCCCGGACTACTGGACAGCAACCGCGTCTTTCTGGAGTTGATCGAGCGCGGGGAGATCCAGTGGGACGGGAAAGAGTGAGGCGAAACAAGAGTAGTCGGACCAGCCAGACGAATCAGAATGATCGGACCAGTCGGACTTGCGGCGCTGCTACTCCGTCTTCTCTTTCAGCGCCTTCGCGGCGGGAGTGGGCAGGGTGGCGGGGGCCGCGGAACCAGGCGCGGCCGATGCGCCGAACTGACGATTGAAGGCCTCGGGGTCAAACGGATCGTCCGCAGGCCCGGTTTGCCGCCGATCGGACTCGCTGCCCTGTCGGATGGGGTGCGCCGCGTGCGAGGCCCGTGCTGGCTTTGGCGACGCGCCCTCCGCGACCGGCGCTTCCGCCGCAGCCGGGATGGCATCGGGGCGCAAACGCTTTTCAGGCCGAGGCGTCAATCGTGCGCGCGGCTTGACCGGAAGAGGACGCGGCGGCCCCGCTTCGTCATTGCTGCCAAAGGCGTCGGCCTTCTGCATCTCGGCAGCGAGATCCGGGGTGACATCCGGCGCGGGCTGTTGCGCCACCTGGTACACCCACTCCAGCAGTCGGCGGTACTGAAGCACCTGCCGGTCGGTGAACACGGCGGCTCTGTTCGTCCCATGAGGACCGCTGGCCGCCGATAGCAGCTTGCTGGCCGCCGGGTTGTCGCGGTCAACCCATTGAAGCACGGCGTGCAGGTTGCGCTGGGTGAGGCGGCGCGTGGTCGGCTGCCCTAACGGGGGCCGCATCAAGCGCAAGTGTTTCTCAGTCGGCGAGGCATGGCATCCGCCGGTCATGCAGTGGTGGATGAGGATGGGCTGGACGACCTGAGCGAAGCCCTCGACCGTGCCCGGCGGCATCCCCCGCACCAGGCGGTCTAGTTCCTCGCTCGTGGGCACTTTGCTCTCCGCTGCGGCAGGCCGAGGCGCCGCGGCCGGCTTTTCCATGGCCGCTTTCAGCCGCCGATGGAGCATGGCGACCATGGGGTGCTCGGGGTCAATGTCCATGGCCGCCGAGATTTCATTGGCCGCGCAGCCCAGCAACTCATGGCGCAGGCACCACTGTGCCAAATCGAGGTGGCCCTGGATGCTGCCAGGCCCGATGGAAGCACGCTTGCGTTGGTATCCTTCCTCCAGGTCGCGGCAGACGAACTCCACGTCGGCGGCGCGCAGGCGGATCTCGCCGTTGGGCATTGCGATTTCGTAATGGTCCGCAGTCCGCTGCACGCGGCCCTCGATCACTTGGCCATTGCGGAGCAGGACCAGGCTGGCCGGCGCGTCCGCAGGCGGGGCCGGCACCTGGGCAGCCCCGGTCCCCGGCCAACCGGACACCAGGATCGTGATTGCCAACGCGCGTAGAGTGTTCCCCAGCATAGCGTGATAGAGGCTACAGGTTTGGGCAGCCCACGTCAAGAGCATTCGCAGGCGACTTGACTTGCCTCCGCCCCCTGGACTACGCTCGACTTACCTGCCAGATCCATCCTACCCAAGGGAGCCAGATCATGTCCGTGTCGAAAACGATTGCCCACCGGCTGGGAGCTTATTTCCAGCCGATTTCCGTATTCCTTATTTTTCTGCTGGGCGTTCACGCCTCGTGCCAGGCCGAGGTGTGCAACATCAAGGTGGTCACCGACGCCAACCCAGACTACTCCGACATCGGCAGCCTGATCCACAGTGCCACCTCGAACTGGCCCGAGAACAAGGACAAGTGCTGGGCCTTGTGGTACTGGACGCACATCGCCCGGCGCCAAACCTCGCCCATGATCCTGCACGGCCAGGAACTGACCGACCCGATCCGGCAGTTCAACGATTACGGCTACACCATGTGCAGCACGATCGCGGGGAACAACTGCGCCATGTGGGGGGCGATGGGCTTGAACGTGAAGTTCTGGGACATCAGCCTGCATACCGTGCCCGAAGTGGAGTACGACGGCAAGTACCACCTCTACGACAGCTCGCTCTCGGCCATCTACACGCTTTGCGACGGCAAGACGATCGCCGGGGTGCAGGATATTGGCGCCGACGGGGCCTGCCCGGCCAGCGGGGGCAAAATGGAGCCCGGCCACGTTGCCAAGTACCACTGCCTGAACGCCACGAGCAACAACGGCTTCTTGACCGGCTGCGACACGCAACGCTCCGTGGCCGACGAGTACCGCTCCTTCCGGCCGAACGTGCTCATGTACCGCTACTACTACAACAACTGGAACCTTGGCTATCGCTACATCCTCAACCTCCGCGACGGCGAAGCCTACACCCGGCACTACCACCGCCTCGACGCGGGCAGCGCCGCCAAACCCAAGGAGGGCGAGGCCAAGCACACGTCCGATCCGGCGTACTACGTGCCCAATGAAGGCAAGGACCCCGAGGCGGTCAATCCGCGGTATCGCATTCGCGGCAACGGCGTGCGCACCTGGGCGCCGCCCTTGACTGCTGATGGCCTGGCGAAGAATGCCTATTCCATGACCGGCGTGCGCGCGGCCGGCGCCTCGGGCGTTGAGCCGGCCGAAGCGGGCAAGCCCGGGCAGGTCGTGTTCAAGGTCGAAGGGGCCAATGTCATCACCAGTATAAAGATCAAGGCCACGCTGGTCCGCAAGGGCAACGACGACGTCAACGCGGTTTCCATCAGCACCACCAACGGCCTGACGTGGAAGGAGGTCTGGAAGAACGACAAGACGGGCGAAACGCCGGCCGAACTCCGCCTGATCAACGAAGTCAGCGGGGCGTACGAAGTCCTGGTGAAGGTCGAATTGCTGGGCAAGGCTGCGGCGTCGGATGCCCAACTCAAGGACATCGGTTTCGAGACCATCACCATGGTCAATAGCAAGACCCAGCCCAGCTTGCGGCTCGGCAAGAACACCGTTCATGTCGGCGTTGGCGAGCAGACCCAATCCACGGTCCTGTGGCCCGAACTCCAGGCCGACCGCTACAAGCCCTACGTGGTCGAGGCCAAGAACGTCAAGACCGCGGCCAAGCACCCGGAGTACATGGGCACGATGTTCGCGGAAAAGGCGGGCCAGGAGGCTTATGTGGTCTTCAAGCTCGACGTGCCCCGCGACATGACGCGGTTGACCTACGGCGGTCGTCTGTACAACCGCGGCCTCCGCGCCCACATCGACTTCCTGCACTCCTTCGACGGCGGCAAGACCTGGACCAAGAGCTACTCGCTCTCTGACACCACGCCGCCTTGGGACGTGATCCGTTACGAGAAGATCGGGAACATCCCGGCCGGAACCAGGTCGGCGCTCATCAAGTACCTGTGGAACGGCTACGGGGCCGGGACCTCGGAGTGCAGCATCTATTCCGTGCGCATGGAGGCCAATTACCAGCCGCCGGACACAACATTCAAGCCCATGGAAGTGACCTTCACCTGGGGCGAACGTCAGGAGGATTATTCCCTGGTGCCCCGCAGCCACACCCAGCTTGTGGAAAAAGTCCCTTGCACGTACACGATCAACGTGGGCGGCGTGGACCATCCGGTGGTGGATTCGTTGCGTTTGAGCTTCAAAGGCAAGGCGCCGCAACAGGTGAAGTACGGTTACTCGGACGACAAGGACGTGGGCGGCCAGAAGTTTCAGGAGCGCTGGGTCACTTATGGCAAGAACCTGGCCGAGGGCAAGCCGTACACCTGCACGGCCCCCTCGCGCACCGGATGGGGCGCCGGCGACCCCAACGGCAAGATCCTCACCGACGGCGTGGTGGGCTCGCCTTACGTTGGCGGCACGGCCTACCAGTTCGGCGCCCTGTGGCAGCAGGGCGACAAGCCGGTGGTGACCGTGGACCTGGGCAAGGCGGAGAAGTGCGCGGCCTTCCGCATCCAGACCGGCGGCTGGCCCTTCTGGGACGCCCTGGCAGGCGAGGTGACCGACAAGGTCGAAGTCCTGACCTCGGTCGACGGGAAGGAATTCGCCAGCCAGGGCTTTTTCGACTTCAAGCTGCGTTGGAAAGACATCCCGGCCAATCACTGCTGGCCCGACGAAGAGACGCTGCGCGGCCCGAACTACTTGCTGCTCGCGCCCAAGCCCGTGGACGCGCGCTATGTCCGCTTCAACATCACTCCGGCGCGGATCCTGTCGGTCAGCGAAGTGCAGGTACACGACACGGTGAAGTTCGAGCCCTTCGACCTGAAACTGGCGCTGCCCGACGGCAAAGACCGGTCGGACATCACGCAGTATCCGCTGAAGCACGTGGATTCGAGCCCGAAGAAGCAGGCGGAAGGACCCAAGAAGGCCGGCAGTTAGGAGGACCGTAATCGCCTGCCCGGCATTGACGTGGGTGGGGGAGCAGTGCCGCTCCTCGAGAAAACGTGCAGTTAATATCGTACCGTCCATTATGGTTGAAGCTTGGTCCATTTCTAGCGCTAATGGCGTGAAATGCAAATCCGAAAACTCGGCCCGCTTGCGTTTCTCCCTTGCTGGGCTTATCATGGTGGTCGAGTAAGTTGGTTTTCCTGAATTCTCGCGCCTCGAAGCCTGGCGATTGCCGATACAAGGCCAACTCCGCACATGATCGAGAACCACGACCACCCCTGGGCAACGCTGCGGCCTGAAAAGGGCCGCGGGTCCGCGAGCCTGCCGGCCGCGCCGGGGCGCTTGCGGTTCCGCTGAATCGGTGCTTCACGCCGCTCGTGTCGAGCGGCACACGCCCCTGAGTTTCGGGCCTCTTGCCCGGTGGGGCATAAGATTGGACCGCTCGCGGCCAACGGTCGCTGGCCGCTTTCTGTTACGGACCTTGAGTGTTTCCTTCCACAACAAAGGAGGTGCGTATGAATCGATGGTGGCTCGCCGCCATTGCACCGGTTTTGGTGGTCCTGGCGTTGGGACCTCCGGCCGGCGCGGCGGACAAGAAAAGTCCGGCCAAGAAGAAGCCGGCCGCAGGGGCCGAGAAAAATGCCTCTGCGGAAAAAGGGGAGGCCGGCAGAACGCCGGTGGCCGTTGAGCCGGCAACCTTCCCCATGGAGGAAGTGCCGGCGTTCGGCAAAGAGGAGGTGGACGGCAAGACGCGGTTCTACTATCCCTTCGGCACGATGGCCATGTGCAGCACCGAGCCGAACAAGGAGGTGAAGTACCCGGAACTCAAGTCGAAACGGCCGCTCTACGGGGCGGTTTCCTTCGACGCCAGCCCTCGGGACGCCAAGTCCGGCAAGACCTTCTACTTCGTGCTCGACGAATCGGGTGAGAAGAAAGCGGACGAGGCGGAGAAGAAGAGCGAGGACGCGGACAAGAAGGCCGACGAGGGCAAAGGGAAGACGAAGTCCCGGGCCCGGCCCGCGCCGGAACTGAAGTACGACCGGCTGTACATCGACTGCAACGCCGACCTCGACCTGACCAACGACGCGGTCGTCAAGTTGGCCGAGAAGCCGCCCTTCGAGGGGCTGCCCGCGGGGGCGCAAAGCGGCTGCTTCGAGGACGTGAAGCTGATGCTGGACTATGGCCCGCCCACGGGCAAGCAGCCCTTCACCGTCGTGCCCCTGGCGCGTTCCTACTTCCGGGACAATGTGGCAGTGCAGGTGGTGCCCAAGACGGCGCGCAAGGGCAAGATCAAGCTGGGCGGCCAGGAGTACGTGGCACGCCTGAGCCAGACGCGGACCCTCACCGGCCGTTATGATCGGCCGCAGGTGCAGATCGACCTCGTGCCGGTAGACGGCAAGGCCGGGGGCATGGTCACGGGATCGCTGGCCATGATGCGCTCGATCGACGGCCAGTTCGTCAGCTTCACGGCTTCGCCGCTGGGCGACAAGCTGAGCATCGAGCCCTATCGCGGGGAAACCGGCGTGCTGGAGGTCGTCTCGGGCGGCAGGGCCATCACCGAACTCGGCATCACCGGGCAGCTCACCTCGAGCAAAGGCGTGATGCTTGCCTTGGGCGAGGGAATGCCGCAGGGACCGGGCGACATGCCCCGCCGCTACACGCTGCCGGTCGGCGACTACACGCTGCCGTCGTTTACGGCGCGTCACGGCCGGCTCCGCTTCAGCGGGCGCATGACGGCCAACGTGTCGCCGCCCTCGGGCCAGTCGCCGTCCTTCCCTATCGAGATCCGCAAGGACAAGCCCTTCGAGGTGAAGTTCTCCGGCAAGCCCGAGGTGAGATTCATGGCGCCTCCCCAGGAGCGGACTTACAAGCCCGGCGACAACATCTACATCTCGGCCATGCTCACCGAGCCTTGGGAGAGCATCCAGATCACCGGGCTGTGGGACATCAGCGAGAAAGAAGGCAAGCCGGCCGGCAACTCGCTCGATCCGACGATTGCCATCCGCAACGCGGCGGGCGAGGTCGTGAGCACGGGCAAGATGCCCTTTGGCTGAGGGGGGACCTGCGGGTACTCGTGGCGAGTGCCAAAGGACCTCAAGATCTCCGGCGAGAAGGAAACCTATGTCGCGACCATCACCTACGACACCCTCGACCTCTACGGCAAGATGGAGGCGACGGTGAAGCTGGCGTTTGAAAAACAGCCGTAGTCCGGCGATCGCGATTGCCGAATGCGGTGAAACCTCTAGGGCGTTCCCGGGCCGCGGCCCGGGAACGCCCTTTTTGCGCGCTGCCGCCCGCCCTACGGGGAGACGCACTGACAGGCTGTCCGGAAACGGGGACTGGCTCCCGGATGTTGTATGTCCGATGCCGATGCTCCACAAGATGTAGGGTGCCTGTCCCCGTTTCCGGAGAGCCACTGAGACGAGACAGCCACGCTGGATTTGCCCGTTCATCAAGCCTCTTCCCATTGAATCTCGGCACACGCACGCCCTCCGTGCGGCGCGCAGCGCGCGGCAGTCCGCCGCACAACGGCAGTAGGCCGTTGGCCGATCGCATCGACGCGTGTTGGCCTCGCCCGACCGCGCTCAGGTGGCGCAATGGCCTTGCGCGATCCGGCCACCGGGTATTTGTTCCGCAAAAGGCGGGGCGCCCGGCCTGCCCAAGGCGCTTTCCGCGGGCACGGGGCCGCCGGGTATTTCTTCCGCACCAGGCGGGGCAAGGCCCGCCTGGCCCCGATCTCCTGTCTTCAGCCTGCCGTGTCCCTCCTGGCGAGCGTATTTTTCCGCAAAAGGCGGGGCGACGGGGCCCTTTCCAGCGCGCGGCGCGGCAGCGGGGATTTCAAAGTAGTCGGCACACTCCGTGTGCCGGACCATGCCTGCAGACGGCGGGGTGGTGTTCTCTCGCCCTCCAACTCCCGGCTCCTGCCTCCTGTCTCCTGTTTCCCGCCGCCCCTTTGCCTCCGCGGGCCCGATTTCTTCTGCAGCAGCCGGGGCGCCGGGCTGCTTCTCCAAAAGGCCCGGGCTGCCCGAATCGGCTTCTCCAGGGCCTGGCGCATCGTCGTCCAGCCCCGTGTCCTCTGTCTCCTGGCCCCCGGCCCCCTCCTCTAGTGTCACGCCTTCCCCCGCAGACGGCCCGCTGGCGGGCGCGTCGGCTGCCGGCGGCGACATCGGGGCATCGTCGTCGTCCCCGTACGGCGGCAGGCAGTCCTCCGGCACGTAGTCGGCCCTGTCTTCCAGGACCCGCGTGGCCCCTTCGGTCAGCGTCTCGCCTAACAGCCGCCGAATATCTTGAAGCAG
>Ga0233425_10011077_pt1 | contig 10681 bp, 7 predicted proteins | sample Watercolumn_Towu_2_FD_181712 | JGI IMG/M metagenome (GOLD analysis project Ga0233425, IMG submission 181712) | Freshwater microbial communities from Lake Towuti, South Sulawesi, Indonesia - Watercolumn_Towuti2014_140_MG | ecosystem: Environmental > Aquatic > Freshwater > Lake | place: Indonesia... | reverse complement strand
CGGTGAATTTGAAAATCGGTCCGCCGTTTAACGCCATAAATTCTTGACCGTCGAGTTGAAACGTCATCGTCATCACCGTTCCGACGGGTCTGCCCGATGCTTTCGCGCCGGCTTCATCATAACGCGCGACATTCGTGATCTTTGAATTTTTGAACAGCGAGACGTAAAAATTGACGGCGGCTTCGGCTTGATCGTCAAACCACAAGCACGGTGTAATTTTTTGCATTTTGGTTTACTCCTTCATTTTTTGATTTGTCATTTCGAATGTCGCGCCACGCGCAAATGTAGCGGACGTTCACCGTAGCGTCCTGATTCGCGACCGGGACGGAACGGCGTCCGTTGGCTACCCGCGCACAATATCGTACTCCAAAAATGCTTGCCCGCGTTCGCGCAACGCCGCGCGCATTATAGCGCAAACCTTCGCGCGCGGCGTTAAACGAAGATAGGAAATTCCTCCTCCCCGCGAAATTTTGACCAAATCGGTCATTTACAAACCGCGCTAAATGTGCAAAAATGACAACGCTGTCAATTGACAGCGTTGTCATTTTTGAGGTTGAAATGGGCAAAGCCAACGGCAAACACCACGCCACCATTACCGAGGTCGCCTCCGCCGCCGAGGTGTCGATCAAGACCGTCTCGCGCGTGATGCTCGGCAACGGACCGGTCAGTCAACGCACGCGCGAAAAAGTCGAACGCGTCGCGACTAAACTCGGCTATGTGCCGAATCGCATCGCGAGCAGTTTGGCGAGCGGGCGCACAATGTCAATTGCGATGGTCTCGCCCGACATCGCTTCGATTCACTTTGCCGAAATCGCGCTTGGCGCGGAAAATGCCGCGACAAAAGCCGGCTACAATCTCATTCTCGCCAACACCTCCGGCAGTCCCGAACACGAACTCGATGTGTTACGGTTTATGCACCAAACGCGCGTGGACGGCATCATTATGGCGGGCGCGCGTTTGCCCGACGCCGATTTGTTGCGCGCGTTGACGCGCTATCCCGCGTTCGTTTCGATCAATCATCCGCTCGAATCCAAACCGAATGTGCACGTAACTTCGGAGCATGCCAAAGGGATGCTCGCGTCGGTCGAGCATTTGGCGAAACTCGGTCGCCGCACGATGGCGTTTATGGCGGGACCTGCCAACTCGTACAGCGCGCAAGAACGCATGCGCGGTTTTCGTCGCGCGATGAAAAAAATTGATTGCGCGATTGATCCCGCTTTGATCGTGCCGTACACCGCGAATTTTGAGTCGAACTATCGCAATCAGTGGGAGTGGTTCAATTCGGCGGACGTTGGCTCGGCGCGCTGGAACGAAATGCGTAGCACACTGGGATTGCGCGGCGCGCTCGACTTGCTCACCGCGCATCCGCAGGTGGATGCGATTGCGTGCTTTGAAGATCAACTCGCGTTCGGCGTGTTACGCGCGTGCGCGCAACTGGGTCGCCGCGTGCCCGCTGATGTCGCGGTGATCGGGTGCAACGATATTCCGCTCGCGAGCCAGGTTACGCCGACGCTGACCACGCAACGGATTCCGCGTTATCAAATCGGCGAACGCGCGGTCGAGATGTTGCTCGAACAATTGAACGGCGCGCGGCGCATCGAGCCGGTGATTTTCCCCCACGAATTGATTTTTCGCGAGAGCGCGCCCGCGCTCGCGTAAATGTTTTGACGGCGAGGTTGTATGGATCGCACTCTCACGCGTCGCGAATTTCTCCGCTTGATTTCTGCCGGTATCGGGCTGGGCATGTTGAACGCGTGCGCGCCAGCAACACCGACGCCGCAACCCACGCGCGCGGCAACGCCGATTCCACCCACGCTCGCGCCAACGATTTCTCCGGCAAAGGATCCGACATCGCCTATGTTTGTCGTCGCGTATCAAACCTCGCCCAAAGACGCGTGGCAAGATCGCCCCACGCGCACATTCCTGGGATTGAACGGCTCCGAAAATGTCGCACCCGATTCAAACCTTGATCAGTACGGTGGATGGAAAGCACGCACAGGCAAAAAGACGGGATTTTTTCACACCGAAAAAATCGGCGAACGTTGGTGGTTGATTGATCCCGAAGGCAACGCGTTCATTCACAAAGGCGTTACGTCGGTCGCGATACAAGAAACACCCAAGAGCCAAGCCGCGTTCAAAACACAATTCGGCGACGAAAAAAAATGGGCGGATGCAACCGCGCAACTTTTGCGCGCGCACAGTTTTAACGGCACGGCGGCGTGGACGAATGATCGGTTGTTACGAAATGCCGCGACGCCGCTCGTGTACGCGCCGTTGTGGAGTTTTATGAGTTCGTACGGCAAAAAGCGCGGCGGCACGTACCAACAACCCGGACATACCGGTTATCCGCTCGATTGCATTTTCGTTTTCGATCCCGAGTTTGAAATTTTTTGCGACGAACACGCGAAACAACTCGCCGCGACCAAAGACGATCCGTACCTGCTCGGACATTTTTTCGATAACGAGTTGCCGTTGCCCGCGAGCGCGCTCGACAATTATTTGAAATTGCCGAGCGTTGATCCGGGGCGCCAAGCCGCGCGCGATTGGCTCGCCGCGCGCAACGTTCAACCCGACGCAATTTCCGATCTCGACCGCGCCGCGTTTCTGACGTTTCTCGTCGCGCGTTATTGCAAAATCGTTGCGACCGCGATCAAAAAATATGATCCGCATCATCTCTTGCTCGGACCGCGTTTGCACGGCACCGCGATGAACAGCGAAGCCGTTCATCGCGGCATCGGCGCGTATGTTGATATCGCGTCCATCAATTTGTATTCGTCGTGGACGCCGGATCCGGCGCGGATGGATGATCGCAATCGCTGGTCGGGCAAACCATTTTTCGTTAGCGAGTTTTACGTGAAGGGTGCGGACTCGGGGTTGCCGAACAACACAGGCGCGGGCTGGGTCGTCAAAACACAAAAAGATCGCGGCTGGTTTTATCAGAACTATGTTTTGCAATTGCTCGAATACAAAACGTGCATTGGCTGGCACTGGTTCAAGTACATCGACAACGACCCGACCGCGCCGAATCCCGAACCGTCGAATATCGATTCAAACAAAGGCATTGTCTCGAACGAATACAAACCGTACACCGCACTGCTCGATACGATGAAACAATTGAACGAGCGCGTGTACGCGACGATCAATTATTTCGATACCAAGAAATGGAGTTGAGAAAAATGTTTGACAAACTTGTTTTGATTCTTGCGATTTTTTTGCTAGGAGCAGTTATTACCGCGTGCGCGCCCGCTGCAACGCCGACACCTGTTCCGCCAACAAGCGCACCGACCAAGCCACCTGAGCCAACCAAGGTTCCACCAACGAACACCGCTGTGCCGCCGACCAACACGCCGCAACCGACAGCGACCGCAGTTCTCGCGCCGCTCGCATTCGATCCCAGTATTTTTCTCAAGTCGCGCTTTGATAATGTCAAGGTCACGCGCGATGTTGCATTCGCGAGCGTGAAAGATTACAAGGGCAACCTCATCAATCTCAAACTCGATGTGTATCAACCCGATGGCGACAAATCGACGGACCGTCCCGTGATTGTGTGGGTTCACGGCGGCGGATTCAAAGTCGGCACGGACAAGTTGCAGAATTACATTGTCAAGTACGCCACCGATTTTGCCAAGCGCGGTTACGTGTCAATGTCCATCGATTATCGCATTCGCGCCGCCGCCGATTTGCCGACGCCTGAATCGGAATTTCCCGCGCTCGTCGATGCGGTTACCGATACAAACACCGCGCTCGCCTGGGTTCGTTCCAAAGCGAAAGAGTACGGCTACGACGCAAAATATATTTTCCTTGCGGGCGGTTCGGCAGGCGGACGCACCGCGATGAACCTGGCTTTGTTTGAAGGTGATGCCTCGCTTACCATCGACAAGAGCGGACTTGTAGCAATTGCGAATATGTGGGGCGGGCCCGAAGAGAATATGCGAATGTTCAAAGCGGTTACAGCCAAGGCGTTGCCTGTCGTTTTCATTCACGGCACTGCCGACACGACTGTTCCGTTCATCAACAGCATGGATATGTTCGATAAAATGACTGCCGCAGGCGTGACAGTGGAAATGCACGCGATTCCCAATGCGCAACACACGCCGACGGGCGATGCGAACGATCCACAAAACCAGGAATGGATCGCGAAATTTTTCGCGCAAGAGTTGGGCAAGGCGATGCGCGCGACAACGCGCGCGACGCCGCTACCCAATCCAATCGCGATTGCGACGCCGCTTCCCACGCCCACGCTCGCGCCGACAGTCGCCGCGCAAGCGTTCGATGTCGCGACCGGCAAACTCATCGTCGCGTCCGATGTGCACGTCGTTGATGGCTCGAACGCGACGTTCAATTACGGCGCGCAAGAATATCTTGGCGTCAAGGGTAACGCGGCGGCGGGTACCAATCGCCTCGCGTACATTCGTTTCGATTTGAAAGACGTGCCCGCGAATTTCAAAACCGCGACGCTGTTCTTGTTTCCGTACAACATTGATCAACCCACTTCGCGCGGGATTGATGTGTACGGCTTGAGCGATAACTCCTGGATCGAAGGTATCGAAAACGGCAAAGCGCCGCCGGACACAAGCATCACGTTCACGAACAAACCGCCCGAAAGCGCGGCGACGTTGATCGGAATGACCGAGCCAAAAAATTCCGTGCCGGTGAACAAATGGATTTCGATTGATGTAACCGATTGGGTCAAGCAACAAATGAACGCCAAGCGCGTGGCGTTTCAATTGATGTACGCGGGAACGGAAAAGCCGTTGATTCGCCTCGTGAGCAAAGAGACGACCGCGACGACGACGCCGAACTATCAGAACAAGATTTATTTAGAGTTCAAGTAACTTGTCTGCAACCGGAAAGGAATCGAGAATGGCAATCGCGAAAAAAAGTTTAACGCGTTCTGCACAAGCGGAGATCGCGCCGCGCGCGCGTTTTCGCGAACGCGTGCTCAAAGATTTCGCGCGCAACAAGTTTTTGTATGTGATGCTCGTGCCGGTCATCGCGTACTATCTCATTTTTCAATACGGTCCGATGTACGGCGCGGTCATCGCCTTTCAAGATTTCAGTCCGACCAAAGGCATTTGGGAAAGTCAGTGGATCGGGTTTGATAATTTCGTAACCTTTTTCAACGGCGCGTTTTTTTCGCGCTTGATTCGGAACACGCTCGCGATCAACATCATTGACCTGGTGTTTCACTTTCCCGCGCCGATCATCCTGGCTTTGCTCTTGAATGAAATCACCTCGCCGCTGTTCAAGCGCACCGTGCAGACGATTACGTATATGCCGCATTTCATTTCGCTCGTCGTCGTCGTCGGAATGATGGTGGATTTTTTCGCGCGCGATGGTTTGGTCAACAACATTATCGTCGCGCTCTTGGGCGTCAAGGCGATTCCATTTTTGCAAAGCGCGGATTGGTATTGGACGCTCTTCGTCGGCTCGGCGATTTGGCAAACCATCGGCTGGGGTTCGATTGTGTATCTCGCCGCGATCACGAATATTGACCCCACGTTGTACGAAGCCGCGACCGTGGATGGCGCGAGCCGCTTTCGTCAACTCGTGCACATTACCATTCCTGGGATTATGCCGACGATTATCATTCTGTTGATTTTACGCATTGGCAATATGATGAGCGTGGGTTATGAAAAAACCTTGTTGCTCTACAACCCGATGACGTACGAAACCGCCGATGTGATTTCGACGTACGTCTATCGCAAGGGCGTGCTCAACACCGATTACGGATTTAGCGCGGCGGTCGGCTTGTTCAACTCCGTCATCAACTTTGGCTTGTTGCTCTTTGCGAATCGCGTGAGCAAACGCGCGAGTGAAACGGGACTGTTTTGAAGGATGAAAAGCAAACCAGGTTCATCCTTCACCCTTAAATTGGGGTTGCTATGTTGATCAAACGCACGCGCTCGGAACAATTTATTTACGCGATCATTCTCGCGACGATGGTCGCGCTGATTGTCGTAACCGCGTATCCCTTGCTCTACGTCTTGTTCGCGTCGTTCAGCGAACCGGCGGATTTGATGCGAAATCGCGGACCACTGCTCGCGCCGTTGGGTTTTTCGACGGCGGCGTACGAAGCCGTGTTCAACAATCCGATGATCGCGGTCGGCTATCGCAACACGATTTTCTACGTCATCTTTGGCACGGTGTTGAATTTAGCCTTGACCGTGCTGGGCGCGTACGCCTTGTCGCGCAAAAATTTATTGTGGAAGACGCCGCTGATGTTCGGCATCGTCTTTACAATGTTTTTTCATGGCGGGTTGATTCCGAATTATTTGCTCGTTACACAAACCTTGAACTTGCAAGACAATCCGCTTGCGCTCATTTTGCCGGGCGCGATTAGCACCTGGAATCTGATCATTCTGCGGACGGCGTTCGAGAGCGTGCCGACCGCGCTCGAAGAAGCGGCGCGGATGGATGGCGCGAATGATTTTCAAATTTTGTGGAACGTGGTGATTCCGTTGTCGTTGCCCGCGCTCGCGGTCATCACGCTGTTTTACACCGTCTCACATTGGAACGCGTGGTTCAGCGCGAGTTTGTATCTTCGCACGCGCGAATTGTATCCCCTGCAACTCGTCCTGCGCGAAATTCTCATCACCACCAACACCGAAAGTATGACGACCGGCGTTTCCGCGGGCGATGTGCAACCCATCGCCGAAACGATCAAGTTTGCGACCATCGTCGTCGCGACGATTCCGATTTTGTGCGTCTATCCGTTCCTGCAAAAGTATTTCGTCAAGGGCGTGATGATCGGCGCAATCAAAGAGTAAGGATGAAGGATGAAGGCGGAAGGATGAAAAAATTCCTTTCGATTTTCATCCCTCATCCTTGAGGTTTAAATGTTATTCCCTCAATCAAATCCGTACCGTCAATCCATCAATCTTTCCGGCATCTGGGATTTTTGTTTCGATCCAGAGAACGTTGGCGCGCAGGCGGGCTGGGCAAATGGTTTCACGACTGCGCGTCCGATTGCCGTGCCCGCGAGCTGGAACGAACAATTTGCCGATGGGCGCGATTATCTCGGCTGGTCGTGGTATCAAACGCGTTTCGATTTGCCCCTGGGGTTCGACGCGACGCGACAAGAAATTTTTTTGCGCTTTGGCTCGGTGAATTATTTCGCGGAGGTCTGGCTCAACGGCGAATGTCTCGGCACGCACGAAGGCGGTCACTTGCCGTTCGAGTTCGACGCGACCGCGTCGCTCAAGCGCGAAGGCAATGTTTTGGTCGTGCACGTCGAAGGCGAATTGAAATATGATCGCGTGCCGCCGGGAAATATCGCGCCGCATCTCACCGTCGCGAACGAAGTAAAATTTCCGTCGGCGTCCTTTGATTTTTTTCCGTTCTGCGGAATTCATCGCCCGGTATTTTTGTACGCGGCGCCGCGCGGCGCGCTCCGCGATGTTACCGTTACGACCGACATCGTCGGCGCGACCGGCACTGTGCGCGCGCAAATTTACGCGGGCGACGCCCAAGCCGCGCGCGTGACGTTGGAGGGACACGGCGCGCGCATCGTCGCGGAAACGCCAACGAATCCAATCACGTTTCAGGTGCCGCGCGCCGCGCTGTGGTCGTGCGAATCGCCCAATCTCTACACGCTCACGATTGAATTGTTGCGCGACGGCGCGGTGTTTGATCGTTATACCTTGCCGATTGGCATTCGCACGATTCGCGTCGCGGGCGATCAATTGTTGCTGAACGGCAAACCGGTGTACCTTAAAGGATTCGGTCGCCACGAAGATTTTCCGATCAGCGGGCGCGGTCAAAATTCCGCCGTCAACATCAAGGATTACGCGTTGCTCAAATGGATCAATGCCAATTCATTTCGCACCGCGCATTATCCGTACTCGGAAGAGCAAATGGATTTGGCGGATCGTTTGGGCTTGCTCGTCATTGATGAAACCCCGGCGGTCGGATTGTTTTTTGCGGACGAAGGATTGGAACGGCGATTGAACGTGTGTCGCCAAATGACGCACGAGTTGATCGCGCGCGACAAGAATCATCCGAGCGTGATTATGTGGAGCGTTGCGAACGAGCCGTGCTCCGATCATCCGCACGCGTCCGCGTTTTTTCGCGATTTGTTCGACCTGGCAAAATCAATGGACACCACGCGCCCGGTAACACTCGTCAGCAATCAAGGCGTGAAAGAAGAATCGTTCGAGTTTATGGATGTGCTGTGTCTCAATCGCTACTATGGTTGGTACACTTTTCCTGGTCAGGTTGAAGAGGGCGCGCAAAAATTGAGCCAGGAATTGGATGCGTTGCACGCGAAATTTCACAAGCCGCTCATCTTTACCGAGTTCGGCGCGGACACGTTACCGGGTTGGCACGCGGTCGAAGCGGAAATGTTCAGCGAAGAATTTCAAGTCGAAATGATTTTGCGCGACATTGAAATTTTACGCAGTAAATCATTTGTCATCGGCGAACACATTTGGAATTTGTGCGATTTCAAAACCGCGCAGGGCGTGCGTCGCGTCGGCGGCATCAATTACAAAGGCGTGTTCACGCGCGAACGCCGTCCCAAAATGGTCGCGCATCGTTTGCGCGAATTGTGGAGGTGAGTATCGCGATCAAAAATCGCTCACGATAAAAGCGTGTCTGTTCAAAAAAATCAAAAGGAGGATCCAATGTTTGCAAACACATTTACGCGCGGGTTACTGATGGGATTGCTTCTCATCACCCTGGTCGCGTGCGCGCAAGCCACACCCACGAGCGCGCCGAAACCCGCGCCGACGACCGCGCCGCAAATCGCGCCGACAACGGCGGCAACCAAACCCGCCGCGACCATCGCGCCGACCGCGGTTCCCGGTCCCCAAGCGTTGACGTTGCCCATTGTAAAAGAGCCGATGAGTATTTCATACTGGGCGGCAATGAATACCGCGCCTGCCGCTGTGCTCAAGAGTTACGGCGAAATGGGCGCGTACAAAGAATTAGAAAAACGCACCGGCATCAAAATCGAATTTCAACATCCACCGACCGGGCAAGGCACCGAACAATTCAATCTCATCGTCGCGTCGGGAAAATATCCTGATGTGATTGAAACCAACTGGCTCAGCGCGTCGGGTGGACCCGGCAAGTATCTCAAAGATGGGGTGATTATCCGGCTCAACGATTCGATTGACAAGTACGCGCCCAACTTGACCCGGTTGTTCAAAGAGCATCCCGATTGGAAGCGCATGATTCAAACGGATGAAGGCGATATCTATTGCTTCCCGTTCATCCGAAGCGATCCCATTCAGGTTACGTTCACCGGTCCCGTGCTTCGCAAAGACTGGCTCGACAAGTTGAATCTCAAAACGCCGACGACGATTGACGAATGGTACGTCGTGCTCAAAGCGTTCAAAGAAAAAGATCCGAATGGCAACGGCAAAGCCGATGAAGTTCCATTCAATCCGTACGTCAGTCCTGATAGCGCGAATGCTTATCGCGGCGCGTTCAACAATTACGCGTTCATCAGCGCGTGGGGCATCGGCGCGAATTTCTATCAGGAAAAAGGCGTCGTCAAGTACGGTCCACTGCAACCTGAGTTCAAAGAATTTCTCAAAGTGATGGCGCAGTGGGCGAAGGAAGGTTTGATTGACCCGGACTTTTACTCGACGAAAAAGAGCGTGTTCGACGCCAAAGTTACCGGCAATCAACTCGGTTCGGCGGTGATGTTGTCGGGCGGTGGCATCGGGACGTACATTCCGTTGATGGCTAAAGACCCGACGTTCAAACTCGTCGCCGCGCCGTACCCGGTGCTCAAAGCCGGTGACAAGCCGGTGATGAGTCAGCGCGACAATACCTATCCCGGCGAAGGTTGCGCCGCGATCACGACCGCGAACAAACGCGTGGTTGAAACGGTCAAACTGCTCGATTACGCGTACAGTCCCGAAGGACACCTGCTGTTCAATTTCGGCATCGAAGGCGTTTCGTACAAAATGGAAAATGGCTATCCCAAGTACACCGATGAAGTTATCAAGAATCCCAAAAACTTGCCGATGAGCCAGGCGATGGCATTGTATATGCGCGCGAATTTTAACGGACCCTTCGTCCAAGACCCGCGCTATAACGAACAATTCTCGGCGTTGCCCGAACAACAAGACGCGCTCAAGACCTGGCGCAACGCGACGAACGAAAGACATTTGCCGCCGATCACGCAAACTCAGGACGAAAGCAAAAAGTACTCGACGATTATGACCGACATCAACACGCTCTACGATGAAACCTTTAGCAAAATTTTGTCGGGACAAATGCCGGTGGACAAATGGGACGACTTTGTCAAACAGATCAAAGCGATGGGCATTGAAGACGCGATCAAACTCCGCCAAGCCGCGCTCGATCGGTACAACAAACGACCGTAAATGCGCGTTGATCGTCATCGGCATTGCGATGCCACGCGTTTGGATTGATTGACAATAACAGGCGCATCACACAAATCTGTGATGCGCCTGTTATAATTTTTACGCGATTTTTTTATACGCGCGTAATTTTCTTGTAAGGTTTTGGTGGTATACTGCAAACAACCAATCGCGATTAACTTGAACCACAGAAAAAACTCGGCGTTCTCTGTGGCGCAACTAATCAAACGGAGGATTCGATGGAAAAAATTCCGGCGTCCGAAATCACGCCCGAACATTTATACCTTTCACGGCGACAATTCATCGTCGGCGCGAGTGCGCTGGCGGCGAGCGCGTTCTTGAGC
>Ga0233425_10011076_pt1 | contig 10683 bp, 7 predicted proteins | sample Watercolumn_Towu_2_FD_181712 | JGI IMG/M metagenome (GOLD analysis project Ga0233425, IMG submission 181712) | Freshwater microbial communities from Lake Towuti, South Sulawesi, Indonesia - Watercolumn_Towuti2014_140_MG | ecosystem: Environmental > Aquatic > Freshwater > Lake | place: Indonesia... | reverse complement strand
CGCTGGCGGTCCATCGACATGGCGTCGTCGACAAAGTAGAAGTGCCGTGTGCCGTAGTCGCGGTTGAGGGCCGTCATCTCGTCGACGACACTGTCGGCCGAGCGGAAGCGGAACTTCTTCCCGAACAACGCACCGGCACAATACGCACACCGTGCCGGACAACCGCGTGAGGTGAAAATGTGTGCGTGCAGATCGGCGTTGCCGGGCGGGCCGAAGTCGGCTGGGTTCACCAAGTGGCGGGCAGGCGAGGGCAACGCGTCGAGATCGGCGACCGGTGGCTGAGGCTCGTTGTGCTGCAACCGGCCATCGGGCCCGCGATAGACCAGACCTTTCACCGTATCGAGCGGCGTCTTACCCAACACGGCGTCAACCGCCGCGACGATCGTCGGCTCACCTTCGCCTACGACCACCGCGTCGAAACCGTGGTCAAGCGGTTCCTCGGGCAGCAGCGTGGCGTGCGGCCCGCCGGCCAGAAGCCTCGCCCCGCAGGACCGCAGGCTCGACGCCAACCGATATGCCTCCTTGACCAGGGGTGTTACCAGCGTAATCCCGATCACGTCCGGTCGCAGTTGCGTGGCTGTGTCGACGATTTCAGCCGAGTTCCGCCTGCGAGCGGCCGCGTTTGCATCGAGCAGATGGACCCGATAGCCGGCCTTTTCGAGAACCGCGGCCAACATCAACAGGCCCATTGGGCAACTGAAGTGCAACTGTGTCCGCGACGGCGGGTAGATCAACAGCACACTGGGGGACTCGGTCGACATGGGCATTCCCCGCAAATAGGTCGCTATCATCCGAACAACCGGCACGTCTGCTCCTGCGTCTCAAGCATAGCTTATTCGGGGTACCGCGGGCTGCTAGGCCCAGGTAACCATCGGAATACAGGCACAGCCATCGTCGAGAGCGGCAACGGCCTTCACCCTGCATCTTCAGCCGCAATCGCGTCCTCCTTCAGCACTCGCTGCCGACGTCGAGCACGCTCCAGAACTTCGACAACGGCCTCCTTGGAACTGGCCTTCACCCGCAGGCCCCACAAGGCATCTTGCAGCACCGCTGCCGGCCTCGGCGTGCCGAAAATGCTGTCGAGAGTGAGGCGTGGGTCGCCAGTTCGCTGCACGTCTTGGGCGAGACTGCCTACGTTTGCATGGCGGTTTTGCACAAATGCAGGACGCGATCTCGCCCCAGATACCGGGCACCAGGCAACTCGAAGATGAGAATCGCCGCAGAACGGCGGCTGATAGTAAGCTTGCAGGCAGCCGGGCGGACACACACGCTGCACAGGTCGGATGAAAACCTTGGCAAGTTCCCGCCATACGCAATACTGTCGAACACTACTGCCAGGACTGGCTGCCTACACCGTGGCGTAGAGCAGCGTTCAGCCGTAGGCGAGGGGCCAGAGAGGCGGGGCGAGCCAAGCTGCTTGGCCGAAGATCATCGCCGGTTGTGGCGGCGACAACGAAGGTGCGGCGGGAGTGTGAAGATGCAGGTGAAGATGGTTGCGGGCATGCCTTGTGAAAGTCCTGGCTGCTGGCCTGCCTGGTTGACGACGACGAGGACAACGGTGAAGATGCCTGCGGAGGCCCTCGCCAATCTACAGGTACACCGCCATGATCGACGACTGGTTCTCGGCCATCGAGCTACCGATAACCTGGCAGCAGTTCTGGCAGTTGCCCCAGAACCCGGCCTACAAGTACGAGTATTTCGACGACCGTGCCTGGCTCTCGCCACGGCCCAAGAGCTGCCCCGCCGTTCTCGACCTGCAAACATACGCAAGCCCGGAGGGCGGCATCGCAACCCGCAGTGAAGTTGCTATCCGGCCGCTGGAAGAGGCAGACTGGTCGGAGTTGCCGTCCTTGTTCGCCGCCGCCTTCCACCGTGTACAGCCTTTCGCAAGCCTTACGGATGATACTCGCCTCAAGGCGGCCGAAGACTGCCTCGGCCACACGCGGGCGGCCGGCGAAGGGCCGCTTGTCGGCGAAGCCTGCATGGTTGCTGCACAGGACGACATGCTGGTCGGGGCGATCTTGATTACCCTGCCGCCCCGCCATGCCATCGAGGCCGCTGTCGGCCTGCCCCACGTGACCTGGATCTTCGTTGCCCCCTTTCACGCCCGCTACGGCGTGGGCACGGCGTTGCTCGATGCGGCTGTTCAAGCACTGCTGCGGTTCGGGCACGCTAAGCTGTTCAGCACGGTCTTGATCGGCAACGAGTCGAGCACGCTCTGGCACTGGCGGGCCGGCTTCAAGCTCCTGGAGCAGCCTTGGACGCTACGGACGATCCCGAAAGGGGCCGGAGGCTGATGCCATGCCCTTCTGGCCGATCAACACGGGGCTGCTTCGCCGTGCGGATAGCGGTAGTCGGCTCCCAGGTTTGGCGATACGCGCGTGGTCGAGCCGTCGTCCAATCGGTACACGAAAAGCTGGCCTTTCCCGGTCTGGTTCATCATGTGATAGACCACCGCAGCCTCGCCCTGGATCCACCGCGGATAGGCGTACCAGAACGGTTTGGCTTCCTTGTTGGCAATGGGCTTGAGGTTCGTGATGGTCCGCTTTGCGGCGTCGAAATCCGCGATGTAGAGGGTCCGCCCCGGATCCTTGTAGGTGAACCCCGTCTGGAACTCGAAGCACACTTTCTTCTCGCTGGGCGACACGCTGACTCGGTCGAGCAGGCCCTTGGTGGCGAGCTCGCACGCGATCCGTTCATAGCGGGATTTGCGTCCCTCGCCGCGGGACATCAGGAAGTAGCCCCAGCCCAGCGTCGGGTGGTTGCACGACACGACAAGCCGGCCATCGGTGAGGCTCGAGAACGCCCAGGTGTGATAGGCATCATCCGTCACCACGACTTCTTCGCCGGGGCGACCGCCGATCTTGCCCTGGACGACGAAGAAGCTCCCCGTCTTCGGGTTCTTACGGTTCCAGATCGGCGTGTTCTGCCCGTCCCGCGTCCACGTCGGGTTGAAGTTCCCTACCGTGGCGTCGGTCAACTGGTGGAAGCCCGAGCCGTCCACGTTAATGATGCAAATTGCACTCAGCCAGTTGACGGTGACGGGATCGTCTTTGTAACGCCGAAAGAACACGAGCTTGTCGCCGGTCTTGGACCAGGACGGCTTAAAGTCCCAGTGGCCCGTCGTCAGCGGCTTTCTGTCCGGCTTGCCGACCTCGCTGACGTGGATCTCGCCGTCGCGGAAGTAGGAAATCCTAGGGCCGGTCTTGGGATTTGCCTCACCGTCGTTGGCCAACTGGGACGCGGCTGCAAAGGCCATGCCGGCACCAGCCCCCATCGCTGCGGTTGCCTGACTGATCCCTTGCAGGAACTGGCGACGGGTGAAATGTTGCATCTTCATGATACCGTTCCTTCTCCCCGCATGGGACGAATGCGATTATCCAAGATAGCCAGGCACAACGACGGACATTGTACCATGAACCGCCCGGGCCGCCTGTTGCGTCCTTGCATCAGTTCGTATCCGTTCGTATCATCGGAGCCCGGCAGAGTGGGGAAATCGCTTTCGCAGAGGACATTGAATAGCACTACCGCGACTTCGTTCTCAACATCAAAACCACCGCAAAGAGACGCGACCGACACGCACGAGCCCACGTTCATGGCCACAATTTCATCTTGATTACAAAGTCTGCCCGCCTGTGTCATGCTGGAACGCAGTATCGTGGGTCGATCTCGGCCTTATTGAGCGACAGGCTGACAACGGTTTCAACCCGCACGTTCATACCCGGCACCACGGCGAGCATCCCTTCGATCATCAGCCGCTCGATTTCCGCCTTCCGCTCCAGCACGCGATCGTCTGCGGCACACTCGATAACGACCTGATCGTGGATGGCACTGACCAGCTTGTAACCGGCCCGCCACAAGAGCCACAGGCCGAGGATCGCCCCGTCGGCAGCAGGGCCTTGAAATGGTGTGTTGCGACTGCTGCCGAACAGGGTGTTCGCACGCAGCCTACCGGTCACGGTGAACACAGAACGCCTGCCCGCCCAGTCGCGTACCGCTTCCCAGAGTTCCTCATCGGCTTCCTGTTGGGCGAGTTTGGCGGCCAGGTTAGGCTTCAATTCGAGGTGAAGCTGCTGGGCCTTGTGCCAGAAGAAATCGATCTCCGCGAGGGAATAGGGCTGCCCAGACGCACGCTTAACTGGCTGCGATTCGCGAAGTACCCGGAGCAGCATCCCGCCCAGCCAGCTTTGCGGCAGATCGGCATCTTGGCCGTAGGCGGGGCATCCAAGGGCTTCGTTGTACTCCGCCGGCGTCAGGCCCAGCGTCTCCGCGATCACCAGGCCGGCATCGACCTCATCGACGAGGAAGGGCGTCAGTTCCGGGCAGAGGCAGTGGTAGGCGTCGATACGCTGCTGGACTTCGGCGACAGAGAGATCCTGTTTGAAGGAGTTCTTCGCGTACCGTTGAAGGCCGGCAACGCCCATGCCTCCGGGGCGACCGAACGACACGGCCTTGGCACCGTTGCGTTCTGCCTTGGTGACGTCCGAGATGTCCTTGTCGAGCACGGCGGCGGCAATGAACTTGTGGATGTCGTGGCCGGCGTTGATCAAGTCGTGCAGGGAGGAGCCCAGCTTGAACTGATGCTTGAGGATGTAGGCGAGCACCACGAGCTCGATCTGCCCGTAATCCGCGTCGATGAAGACCTTGCCCTTGCCGGGCACGAAGCAACCGCGGACCGACAAGGCGTCTGGGTCGCCCGCCAACAGGCCCGATTCGCGGGGCAGGTTCTGCAGATTGAAGCCGTCGCACGAGGTACGGCCCGTACGCAGCAGGTAATTGAACCGGGGGTGCAGCCGGGGCCGGTCCATCTTCGACAGGTAGGTCGACTCCAGCTTCTCCATCTTGCGGTAGCCGGTGTAGTCGCTGAACAGCGGGTCGACGGCGGCCAGGCCCGCGATGTCGTCCTCGGCCGCTGACCACTTACGGCCGCTGTGCGTGCGTTCCAGGGCGATTTCGGGGTGCTCGGCGTGAAACCTGTCGATGGCAGCCTGCATGGCCTTGCCGGCACCTTGGCCGCCGATGGGGAACTTCCGCTCTCGCAACCGCTGTTCGTAGATGCCCCGCTTCGCATTGACGTCCCGGAGCTTCTCCGCCTGCCGGGCCTGGTCGATGCCGATGCCGTTCTTCCGCAGCACGTCGCAGACGATGCTGGCCTTTAGCTGGACGTGATGCGTCAGCGGGCCGAAGCGGGCAATCGCGTCGCGGAGCCACGGTTCATCGACGTACCCGCGGACGTGGGCGGAATTGCGTAGGACATCACGGACAAGGCGGTTTAGTGCCCAGAAGAGGTGCCAGGTCACCACGGCGTCGCTGGCCGCGTATCGCAGGTAATCAGCGGGGATCGTGGTGAGTGGGGCAAAGAGGTACTGTCCGAAGCTGCGGCGGATTGCCTGGCCGGCGGCGTCTTGGACGGCCTTATCCAGGTCAATGTTGAGATGGGCCTTGGCACAGGCAGCAAGACTAGCCTCGCCTTGAGAGGTATGGCCTTCCGTGGCGAGCGACAGCAGCCGCTTCAGGATCATGGTATCCCAGACCTTGCCGGCCTCTACAAGAGCGTAGAGGTCGTGGCGGTCGCCGAGGAGGTGCTGCGTAACGGCCAGATCGTAGGCCGCGTTGTGGCAGATGAACGGTACGCCGGCATGGGCCTGGAAGAACGGCAGGACCGTCTCGCGGGTCAAGTACACGCCACGCTGCCCGTCACAGGCGGTGCCGATCACGAAGTCGGGCGTGAGGTCGGGGCGGTTTTCGAGGATGTCGGTGGTTTCCGTGTCGTAGGCGTACATCTCGAAGATGCAGCCGGTTTCCGGTGTCCAGGTCTCGAAGGGGCAGCGGTAGGGGCCGACAGTAATATCTATGTGCATGGTTGGTTGTTCCTGTTCAGGAGCGGGCCGGCAGGCGGCCTAGAGCCACTGCGGGTCGTTGCGGGGGTGTTCTGGTAGGGAAGCAGCCTTGGGGCTTGCGGTAGATAGGCACGGCGTAGGGCCGGCCGACAGCTCTTCGGCCCACTCGGGCCCGCCGTCGCCCTCTGCGAGCACCACGGGCACGGCCTCGGCGGGCTTGGGGCAACAGCAGCGGCATACCACGATGCCGGTAGGAAGACGCCAGCCCCGGAGCCGTAGAGCGGCCAGATTGACCTCACGTGGGGCGTCCGACGGCGGATTTAGGGCGGCCAGCCAGGCCGGCGGCCATTTTGGCGGGCTGGGCTCCGCAACACCCGCAACACCCGCAACATGTTGCACAGCATTGCAGTCCGTATTTGCGTTCTTTGAATCGACTTTTGTCTTTTGCATCCTCTTTTCTCCTAATGTCATTCTTATTTCCTCGAAATGGGATAAACAGGAGTGTTACCTGTTGCACCTGTTGCGGAGCCCATTTTCCCGAGGTTTTTTGCGATTTTTACCTGTTGCGGTACCTGTTGCGCCTGTTGCGGAACCTGTTGCGGCCCAGCCCCAAGGACGCCGGGAGGCGACCGGCCGGCCCGATCCGCAACAGGTAACGGGCGGCTCCTGTTGCGGTCCCGAGGTCTTTTCGGTTCTTACCTGGCCCGGCCCGCCGCCCCCGCCCCAGGATGCCCCATGTGGCGAAGCATTGCACTGCGTATTGGCTTCGTACGAATGGATTTTTGCCTTTTTCGCCTCTTTCATTCTTAATTTCCCCATATTGTATGAACATGGTTGTAACGTGGGGCATCCTGGGGCGGCCCCGTATTTCCCGAGGAATATGGCACTTTTTGAGGCAAATCATCCTGGGGCAGATCATGGGGCGAGGTGGGGCGACATGGGGCGGTCGGCCCCTTGGCAGGCCCCGCTGCCGCCCTGCCGGCCCGGGCCGCCCCAGGATGCTTGGGGAACATGGGGCGGAACATGGGGCGGATCATGGGGCGGATCATGGGGCGGTACCGTGCTTCCTGCTGCCCGCAGGGCGATGCCCGTATGCACGCGGGTGTGGTCGTGGAGTTGGCCGGCACCCAACGTCGCCACGGCCGTCCGCAGGTCGCGGCCAAAGACAACTCGGTTGGAGACGTACACCATGCCTTCGCCCCGACACCACCGCTGGTACGCGTCGTACAACTCACTACGCGGCACTCGCAGCCCTGGCCCCACATCACAGCACTGCCGCACAAACGCCCCCACCGGGCTCGTGAGGTCATGCAGCTCCTGCTGTATTTCCCGCGACGACTCGGGCACCACAAAGTGCCCCCTTTCGCGTAGCCGCCGCCAGCCTTCGATAGCCCAGAGCAGGATGCCGGGTAGCTCGGGCTCCAACCGTAGGAACAGTCCGGGATCCTCTCGGCCGTACCAGCTTTCGGAGAGCCGCAGGAGGATCATGCGACCGGCAAGGGCACCGCTCACGTCGGAGAACCGGGGCAACTCGTTGCTGAGGAGCATCAGCCGCGTATCCAGCTTCAACTCGACCGCCGTCGTGTTCTTCCGGTCGATCGAGAGCGAATCCTCCCCGGAAATACTCAACAGCCGCTCCGTCACGATCGAACCGTCCGTACGCCCGCCGAGGCGTGCATCGGAGATGATTACCACGCTCTTTCCCAGCAGCGGCTGAAGCCCAAACGGACCTGCTAGACTCGCCAAGGTCGGGCCGGCGACGTTGCGTTCGCCGATCAGTCTCCTGAGCACCCGGGCGATCGTGCCCTTGCCGGAACGTTTGGGGCCTACCACCATCAGGATCTTCTGTTGTCTGGTGTCGAGCGTGAGGCAGTAGCCAAACCACTCCTGGAGCGTGGCGATGCTTTGCGGGTCAGCGGGCCAGAGCTGACTCAGGAATCTCAGCCATTCGCAGGGCGGCCCTGCGTTGGCGTCGAAATCGTAGTTCAGGGCCACCGGCGTAAAGAACCGCGGCGTTGCCGGGCAGCAGTGCTCGCCGCCGTCCACAAGCGACGGCAAGTAGACCAACTCATTGCGGCACGCCAAAACCTCTTCTGCCGGCCACGGTCGAGTTGGCTCTCCGAGCCATGCCGGCGGGCTGACCTGACTGGGCAGTGCCGATTGGGCCTTCAGGTGCATCTTGTGGTTGGCGACAACCGAAGTCGTCAGGTGGCTCGCCGATTCGCTCAAATGCCGGACGAGCATCCCCTGAACATCGTCCTCAGCCAACTCGGCGTAGTAGCCGTTGCCGTACTGATACCAGGCCCCTCGCCAATACCGCAGCCGGCACACTCCGTCCTGCTCTTGCATCCGTAGAAACGCCTGGACTTCCGTGCAGGGATCCAGACTGTTGCCCCGCCTTCGCATCTGCAACGCGTTGGGCTCCGCAGGGGCTTCGGCCGCATCCAGTAATTGCTGGAATGCCTCCAGCCCGTGGGCGACGATATAATCATCGACACCGAGCTTGGTCGGGTTGCCATCATCGTCGGCAGGACCATCCGGCAAACGCACAACCCGGACACAGGCACCTTGACGCCGCAAGAGTGCCGCGAACATGGTTTCCGCGTTGAGCACGTCCGGATTCTGCCGAACATCGGAATCGAAGACGATGCGTACTTCACGGCCGGTCCACGACAGCGTTTCCAGTTCCGGCAGCAGCCGATTCTGGCGGGCCATCTTCCAGCCCCACACGCCGACGAGCCCTACGGCAACAAAGCCTGCTTGATCGAGGGCCAGGGCTTTCTTCTCGCCCTCCGTGATGAGCAGCATCTCCTGCGGATCGTCGAGACGGCAGCGGCTACAGGGCGGCAGATAGACCTGGTTGGATCGTCCTTTCGGCGACTCGTACTTGACCCGCCTGCCCTGGCAGGTGCGTGGGTCATCCGGCTTGACGCGACAGTAGCCGTTGGAGCCATCGACCCCGACATAGGGAAAGACCAACGACGGCGATAACTTCCGCGGCACGTTCCAGCCGAGGATTCTGGTGAGCCGGGCGAGGTCGGTTTCGGAGTAGATGCCGGCAGCCTGGATTGTGGCGTCGCTGAGCCCGCTGGCCCGTAGATCGGCAATGTGGTTCGGATGGAGCGGACTGCCTTGAACGTCGTCCTCCGGCTGCTCTGCGGCCGGCTCGGGTAACTCGGCCACGGCGGAAGCGACGCAGGTATCATTGTCTGCCGGCGAATCCGGTGTGTTATCGGTAGAAGGTACTGGGCCGACGCCCACGGTTAGATTATCAGCCTGACGATCGTTGTTCGTCTCGCCAGGATTGCTTCTTCTCTGATCGTTTGTTATACTATTCACTGTTGTGGTCACTTGCTGTGTGACTCGTTGCTGCTTGCTGGCGACCGTCGTCAGCTAAAAATCAGATCCAGCTACAGGCCGGCTATCCTGCGACAGCCGGCCTGTGCTGTTTCATAGCCTCTCGGCTCCGCCGCGAAGTTTGATTTTGAAATCAAAGTGAGCAGCCCTCTACTCCGTAGGCTACGGCTTCATCCTGTAGTCCTCGAAACCCGGTACTAACTCCGGCAAATCGCCCGTGACACTCAGGATCGCATCTACAGCCTCTTTATCTTCGAGCCACCTGTCGCGGCCCCAGACCTTCGTCCAGTGCAACTTCGTATGGTGCCGCCCCGGTAGCCGCAGCCAAGAGCCGTGTGGCCGGTGCGGGTTTACCTCGGGTTCGCCGGGATATACGTCGGGGGCTTTTTTTAGCCCGTAGACGCCGAAGTCCTGCACCAGCTCCGTGACGAAGCCATGCACGACCTGCGAAGGAACTACCCCAGAAAGGCAGACCAGCAGATGAAAACCGCCCTCGCCGTTGGCGTCGAAAAACAACGGATGAAACCCGAGCACCTGGAGAACCCCGTACCACGAAAACGCCGCGTCGATGTTCTCCTCGACGAGCACGGGCCCGTCGGCACCGTGCTGGTCCACGTCAATGGCGAACCACTTGCACGTGTTCTCCACCGAGATCGCGTGTAGCCCGACAAGCCTCTCAGGATTGCCGCGAAAGTGCTCCTCGATGATCTCGCGGTTCAGTGCTCCGAAAACCCGATCGTCCTCGTTCCACGGGGCGGTGAAGGTAATGTCCCGGCCAGGAACGCGGTAATCGAGCCAGCGGTAGCCCCGGTAGGCGTCATCGCGGTTGACGAGCCGTTCGAGCGTCCACTGTGCCAGCGGGCCTGCGGCGTCGTACCAGGGCTTGCCGGGGAAGTTGTTGATTAGATCCAGCATTGTCCGCGGACGTTGCAGTTCGGTAGCTTGTACTCCAGCAGCCGGATGGCCTGGCTGGGTGATTACGAGGGCGTTGTGGCAGTCGAGTAGTTGGGATGAATTGTCCATGCTGTGACTTTCTCCTGTGTGGGCCAGGAACTTGCCGGCCGCTGTTGTTTTCGTTCTATTCCGCAGTTTCTGCGGCTACGGCTTTGCCGTTCTTCAGCTTGATGCCGAAGTGCTTGGCCAGCGTATTCACGTCTTCCTGTTGGAAGACGCGGCGGTTGGCAATTCTAATCGCGGGCTCTGCGATCATTCCCGTTGCGATTGCATGATCGATTCGATGCGGTCGAATACCGAGCAGTTTGGAAACGTCTTTAAGTGACCCGCACCAGGTTGCTAAAGTGGCTGTCATGTTGGACTCCTTGCCGCGGTAAGACGCGGCGGAAACGACGATGCCCGCTGCACGCCGAGCACCAACGCGGTGCCCCGACAGGCGTGCCAGCGGGAACAAGAGAGGAAGACGACCAGAGTGGCGAAACGACCGCCGAAAGGTCAAAAGAAAGTAGAAAGTCAAAAGTCAGAAGTTATC
>Ga0233425_10011075_pt1 | contig 10685 bp, 5 predicted proteins | sample Watercolumn_Towu_2_FD_181712 | JGI IMG/M metagenome (GOLD analysis project Ga0233425, IMG submission 181712) | Freshwater microbial communities from Lake Towuti, South Sulawesi, Indonesia - Watercolumn_Towuti2014_140_MG | ecosystem: Environmental > Aquatic > Freshwater > Lake | place: Indonesia... | reverse complement strand
CTATTCGCCCTCATGGCCTTCGCACACCCCCGTACGTCATTCCTGCTGTTGCTCGTTGGCTGCTCCTTCTTTTCGGGCGCCGCCAATCTCGCGCCCGGGCAGGCGCTTCCGCCTCCCGCCATCCCCGCCCGCCCGCCCGCGACCGGCGCTGCCGCCACCGAACCGGTGGTGGAACTTTCCCCCTTCGAGGTGCGCGCCGATGCCGACGTCGGCTACCAGGCCGCCAACACCACCAGCGGGTCGCGCCTCAACTCGCGGCTGCGCGATACGCCGGCCTCCGTGGCCGCTTTTACTCCGGAGTTCCTCGCCGACATCGCCGCCACCAACCTCCAGGAGATGCTCGGTCACGCCACCAATATCGAGATCGACGTCGAGGACGCCAACGCCGGTTTCAACAACCCCCAGGGCCGCGGCGCCGACGGCAACGACTACCAGTTCCGCATGCGCGGCTCGCCCGCCGGCGCGTCGCGCGACTTTGTCGAGTCGAGCATCCCGGTCGACCTCTACAACGTCGAGCGGGCCGAGGTCGCGAGCGGGCCCAACTCGATCCTGTTCGGCCTCGGCCAGGCGGGCGGACTCGTGTCGCTGTCGGGCAAGCGGGCCGGCCTCCAGCGCAACCGCAGCACGCTCAAGTCCATGTTCGGCTCCTGGAGCTACGAACGTTACGAGGGCGACCACAACCAGGTGCTCATCCCACGCCGCCTCGCTCTCCGGCTGCTCGGACTCTATCAGAACAACCAGGGTTGGCGGTATTGGGACTTCAACGACCAGGCGCGCTGGACCACCGCCCTCGCCTATCAGCCGTTCAAGCAGACCACCGTCCATCTGTCGTTCGAAAAGGGTTTCATGGACAACAACCTCACCCTCGGCTGGAACGCGCAGGACCAGATCTCCGCCTGGTGGGATGGCGGCCGGCAGGTCTTCGACGGCACGGCCGTGCCCGCCGGTTCCGGCACCGCCCGCTTCAACGCCAACAACCAGAACTTCGTCTTCAACCAGCAGGACGGCCTCGTCTACAACTACCGCGGCGAGTTTCAAACTGTCGGACGGAACGGCACGGCCGAAGCCGCGCAGACGCTCCTGCCGCCCTCCGTCTCGCCCTACGATTACAACCTCACCGGCCCGGGTGGCGTGCGGCATCAGACGTTTCGCAGCCATCAGGTGACGGTGCAGCAGCGCCTGCCCCACCACGTCAACGTCGAGCTGGCCTACTTCAAGAACCGCACCGACGTCGAGGCTCACGGCATGGCCATCGCCGGCAGCAACCTGCGCGCCGACCCCAACCTCACCCTGCCGCGCCCCGACGGCGCCACCGGCACCATCCCCAACCCCTACGCCGGCCGGCTCTACTTCGAGTCGAACTGGTTCAAGGACTGGATCGTGACCGACAACGAGATCTTCCGCCTCAGCGCCGCGTGGGAGGGCGGCAAGTCCAGCCGCTGGTATGGCCGGCACCGCATCGCGGGACTGGTGGAAAACTCCGTGCAGGACCGCCTCCGCCGCTGGCGCAACGAGACGTTCGTCGACGAGAACAACGTCCCCATCGTCAATCCCACCACTGCCGAGAACGCACAGAATCAGGTGACGCGCCGCAACTACATCACCGAAGGCGCCTACCGGACCTACTACGCGAGCGATCCCAGCCTGCCGATCGCGCCGTTCATCTGGAACGGCCGGCCATACCGCGCCACCTACGCCTCCCGTTCCCGGGCCAACACCCAAACCGTGAAGAACATCGATTCCTACATGTTCGCCAGCCAGAGCTTCTGGTTCAACGACCGCCTCGTCACGACCCTCGGCGCCCGGCGCGACGACATCCGGTTCAAGAACGCCCAGGAGGCGCGCATCCTCGACCCGAACGATTCCCGCGTGAAGTCCAAGGAGATCGCCGTGGGCGAATGGTATTTCGACGGCACGTATGTGAAGCACCAGTATAGCCCGACCACCTTCACCGCCGGCGCCGTGCTGCACGCCACCAAACGGCTTTCCGCCTTCATCAACCAGTCGCGCAACAACGGCCAGCCCCGCTTCGACCGCTCCGTCCTCCCCTCCGGCGACGTTCCCGAGCCCACCGAAGGCCGCGGCCGCGACTTCGGTTTCATGCTCGACGTCCTCGGTGACGACCGCCTCTTCCTCCGCACGACCTGGTATCGCACCGAGCAGCTCAACGACGCGCCCATTCTGCCCGGCAGCAACGCCCTCGGCGTCGACAACCTCGCGGCCATGCTCGGCGCCCTGCAGTCCGCCGGCAAGATCACCCAGGCCGACTACGACCGCCAGGCCATCACCTGGACTTCCGCCACGATCGACATCCTCACCGAGGGCGTCGAGATCGAGGTCGTCGCCAATCCCACCCGCAACCTCACCCTGCGCGCCAGCTACTCGCACTCCGAACGCCGACGCCAGAACTTCTTCACCGAGGTGTTCCAGTTCTTCGATTCGCGCGTGCCCGAGTGGCGCCGCCAGCTCGCCGGCCATCCGACGGAACTCGCGACGTTCGAGACCGCCGTCCGCGACCTCTACAGCGAACTCGACTTCCAGGTCGACCGCCAGAACACGCCCTTCGGCAGCCGGCCGCACAAGGCCAACGGCACGGTGCGCTACCGCTTCAGCGAGGGCCGCCTCCGCGGCGCCTTCCTCGGCGGCTCCGTGCGCTACAACGGCAAGAACTTCCTGAGCTGGGACCGCGCCACCGGCCACATCTACTGGGGCAACGAAAGCGTGCTCGGCGACGCCTTCGCCGGCTACCGCTTCCGCCTGCCGCGCACGAAGATCAACGCCACCCTGCAACTCAACGTGCGCAACCTCACCGATTCCTACCGTGCCAACATCGGCCGCTACAACGACACCTACACCGGCGTGCGCCGCATCTACTTCAACGAGCCGCGCAGCTACCGGCTGACCACCACCCTGGAGTTTTGATTGCCGCCAGTCCGCCGCGCTGGCGCCGCCTTCTCCCCTGCATGCCCTCCAAACGCACGCCCCGACCCCGGGTGCCGACCGAGGCCGAACTCGATCGCGATGCCGATACCCTCGATCGGCTGGCTGCCGATCCCCAATTGATCTCCGGCGTCTACAACTACTGCGATCGGTGGTGCGAGCGCTGCGCCATGACCGACCGCTGCCTCTCGTTCCGCATGGATGCAGAAACGGCCCGCCAGCGCGGGACGGAAGGCAAGCGGCCCGGCCTCGATACCCGGTCGTTCTGGGACGACATCGCCCGCAGCTTTGCGCTGGCTCGTCGCCTGGTGGAGCGCGAAGCGCGGCGCCAGGGAATCGACCTCGATTCGGTGGAGACGTTAATCGAGGCGGAACGGGAGGAGCGGCAGCGCCGGCGCCTGGCCGCACGGCAGGGCAGTGCGCTGCACCAGGCCGCCTCCGCCTACTGGAAGAAGACCAAGCTGCTCCTCGATCGCCTGCAGCCGGAACTGGCTGACACCGCCGCCGAACTGCGGTGCCAGGCCCGCCTTGGCGCCGGCCACCCCGAGGAGACGGCCGCCGCCATCCGGGACGGCCTCGAAGTCGTCCACTGGTACCTGTTCTTCATCGACGTGAAACTGCAGCGTGCCGTCGCTTCGCGCGTCGACGAGACCCGCGATGGCGACGACGGTTTTCCCAGTGACGCCGACGGATCGGCCAAGGCCGCGCTCATTGCGGTCGATCGTTCGATCGGCGCCTGGGCGCGTCTGCGCGAACACCTCACCGGCCACGCCGATGCCATCCTGGATCGCCTGGTCGAGCTCGAACGCTTGCGCCGGGCGGTCGAGCGCGAGTTTCCCCGGGCCCGCGCTTTCAAGCGCCCAGGCTTCGATTGAGGTGGGCGCCCGCTTGCCTCCGCCGTCGCGTGTCGCGCGGGCAACCTGCCCCGCCTCCTCTCTCGCCATCTTGTCGGTTGCGACTTCGCGTCGCCACCCGACCTCGCGTTTCACCCCGCTTCAGGCCTACAGAGGGCCTTCCGGATCGTCGGCCTGCGACGGACGCAGCGCCCGGATCAGCGCAATCACGGCGAGCGGCAGGTGCCGCTCGTGCGCCACCTTTGGACCAGGCGGACGGTAAAAGGCCCGCACCGCCGCGCTCGCGAGCTTGTCTGGTTGGCTCCAGGCCCGGATCAACCTCCAGTGGGGCTTGAGATCGGGGCGTTCGAGCGCATCTCCCCACGCTTCGGGCCATTCCTCGGTGGCGCGCATGAACCCGCGGGCCCATTGCGCGAGCGCCTCCGCCTCGTGCACCTCGTCCTCCAATTCATCGGGGAAGACGTCGATCGGATCGAGGTCCGGATCGTTGTCCTCGGGGTCGGCGCATTCCTGGATCAGGAGGCTGGTCGAGTTCCAGTAGAATGCGAGGTTGCTCATGAACTTCTGCGCTTCCTCCGGCGTTTTCCACCCCCGTCCGCTGGGACCCCAAAACCTCTCCAACAGCTTGCTCGGCATCACCAGGGTCGGGCAGGTCAGCATTCCTGCGACCATTCCGGAAAACTCGTAGAACGTCGGCGTCGATTCCGGCTCGTTCTCGAAAAACGCCATCAACTCCTCGCGCGCCTGCTCCTCCATCGCCTCCATCTCTTCCTCGCCCGGCTCCGCGTCTTCGAGGTCGTCGTCCTCCGCGAGGCTGTCAGCTGTGACCACATACGTGAAGCCCTCCTCCCCAAGGCGCGCCCGGAGGATTGCGAGCACCCGCTCGGTGCGCTCGCCGACGTCATCCGGGCCCTCAACGTAGCACGGCTTGCCGTCCTTGCCGTAGGTGAACGTCTCGGGGCAGTCTTGCACCTCGAGGCCGCCGAGCACCCGCCGTGCCTTGCGGAAATCGCGGTGGGGATCGAAACCGAACTTCTGCGCGTACGCGACCGCCCCGTCGATCAGCTTGCGGGCGCACGCGGGGTGCAGGCGCTCCCGCATGTCTTCGGGCAGCTTCTCGCGGATGATGTCCCGGAACTCCGCTTCACTCAGATCCTCGAGGAGGAACGCGTTCTTCACGCCCAGACACCACAGATCGACGAGGAAAAACCCCATGTCCCCGAGGCCGTTGGCCCGAAAGCGGGCCACCACGACCTGGGTCATGCCGGAATCCCGAAAGTCCTTTCCCACGAATGCCTCGTAGCGCGTCATCGCACCCGACCGTGAAGCCCCGCTCGCACAAAGAAAAGCGCGAATCGCGCGCAAACCGGCTAGCCCCGACTTCGTCGGCCCGACAGGGACGACCCCGACTCTGTCGGGGCACACCTCGGAGTGTGAAATCTTCGGGCTAGTAGACCTTTTCTTCCAGCAGCGCGAACAGTTCCGGTTCGTGGATCCGTTTCTGCGTCATCGTATCGCGGTCGCGCAGCGTGAAGGAGCCGTCCTTCTCGATCGTCTCGAAGTCGATCGTCACGCACCAGGGCGTGCCGATTTCGTCCTGCCGCCGGTACCGCCGGCCGATCGCGCCCGCCTCGTCGTAGAACACCGCGTAACGGCGCTGCAGTTTTCGATACAGCTCGCGGGCCCGGGCGGTCAGCATCTCCTTGTTCTTGAGCAACGGCAGCACCGCGACCTTCACCGGGGCGATGCGCGGCGAGAGGCGCAGCACCATCCGCTTCTCGAGCTTGCCCTTCTCGTCGGGCGCCTCGTCCTCCGCGTAGCCGGCGCACAGCACGGCGAGCAGGATGCGGTCGACCCCCACGGCGGGTTCAATCACGTGCGGCACGAACTTCCGCTTGGTCGCCTCGTCGAAAATCTCCTGCGGCTTCCCGCTACACGTGGCGTGCTGCTTCAGATCGTAATCGCCCCGCGCCGCGATCCCCCAGAGTTCCTGTACGCCGAAGGGATACTTGAACATGATGTCGACCGTGCCCTTCGAGTAGAACGCGAGCTTCTCCTGCGGATGCGCGTAGAGCGAGAGGTGCGACTCGGGCAGCCCGATCGAGAGCAGCCACTGCCGACACCATTCGATCCATTCCTGGTGGCACTTCGCCCAGTCGGCTTCCTCGTGAATGAAATACTCCATCTCCATCTGCTCGAATTCGCGCGAACGGAAGATGAAGTTGCGCGGCGTGATCTCGTTGCGAAACGACTTGCCGATTTGCGCGATGCCGAAGGGCAGCTTCACCCGGCCGGTGTCGACCACGCTCTTGAAATCGACAAACATCCCCTGCGCCGTCTCCGGCCGGAGGTAGGCCACCGATGACGCGTCGGTCATCGCGCCGACATTGGTCTGGAACATCATGTTGAACGCGCGGGCCTCGGTCAGGTCGCCCGGATTGCCCGTCACGGGCGAGGGAATGAGCGGAACCTCCTCGGGCTTCGCCGTGGTGAACTCGCGGGCCACTACCGGGGCCAGTGCACCCTGGATGGCTTTCTTGCGCTTGAATTGCTCGGCCATCGCCTGCAAGTCCCGCGCGGTGTCGTCGCTTTCGACTGCACTCACATGCCCGACCGTCTTCCCGTCGACCACGACCTCGGCAAAAAACAACTGATCCGCCCGAAAGCGTTGCTTCGTCACCTTGCAGTCGACCAGCGGATCGGTGAAGCCCGCGACATGCCCCGAGGCTTCCCACACCTTGGGATGCATGATGATCGAGGTCTCGACACCCACGATGTCGTCGCGTCGCCGCACCATGTCGTTCCACCAGCAGTCGCGGATGTTCTTCTTCAACTCCGCCCCCAGCGGACCGTAGTCGAAGAAGCCATTCAACCCCCCGTAGATCTCGGACGAGGGGAAGATGAAGCCGCGGCGCTTGGCCAGCGCGACAATGGCGTCCATGGAAACGTCGGGAGAGGCGGATTCAGCGGGCATAAGGCGCGAGAGTAAGCCGGGCGCCGGCGGCCCGGTCAAGGTCAGTGGTGGCGCCCCCCGGCCCGCGGGTGCGCCGCCGCGCGCGCCGGCCCCGGCCGGGCCAGCGCGAGGTTGCGTTCGAGGGCGACTCTCCGTCATCTCTGCCGGCCATGAAACTCACGTTCCTCGGGGCGGCCGGCACCGTGACCGGCTCCGCCTATCTGGTGGCAACCGCCCGCGCGCGCCTGCTCGTCGACTTCGGCCTCTTCCAGGGCGGCGCCACCGATGAGGCCGGCAACGCGGTGCCGCCGGTGCTGCGTCCCGCCGAACTCGACGCCATCCTCCTCACGCATGCCCACCTCGATCACTGCGGCCGGCTGCCGCTGCTGACGAAGACCGCTTTTGCGGGCAACATCCTCTGCACGGCGGCCACCCGCGATCTGGCCGCGCTCATCCTGCGCGACTCGGCCAAGGTGCAGGCCGCCGATGTCGCCCGCACCAACCGCAGGCGTGAACGCGCCGGACTGCCGCCCGAGGCGCCGCTCTACACTCTGGAGGAGGTCGATGCCCTGCTGGGCCGCTTCCGGGTGTTCGACTTCGATGCGCCGTTTGCCGCGGCCCCTGGGATGACCGCCCGCTTCTTCGAGGCCGGCCACATGCTCGGCTCGGCCAGCATCGAACTGACCATCACGGAGCAGGGCCAGCGTCGCGTGGTGGTCTTCTCCGGTGATCTCGGCCCGGCCGGGCTCGCCATCGTCCGCGACTTCACTCCGCCCACTCACGCCGATGTCGTGGTGCTCGAGTCCACCTATGGCAACCGCGACCACCGCCCACTCGCCGATACCCTGGCGGAGTTCCACGACCTCGTGCAACGGGCGGCGCGCACCCGCGCGCGGATGCTCGTGCCGGCGTTCGCCGTGGGCCGTTCGCAGCAGATGCTCTTTCACCTCGAGGAGATCTTCAGCCGGGGGGATGTGGAGCCCTTTCCGATCTACCTCGACAGCCCGATGGCCATCGCCGCCACTCAAATCTACGAACGGCACCCCGACCTCTTCGATCGGGAAACCCGGGAACTCGAGCGGCGCTCCGGTGCCATCGCGCAGTACCGGCACCTGCGTCCGACCGAGACGCCCGCCGAATCGGAGGCGCTCAATCGCGCCCGCGGGCCCTGCCTGATCATGGCCGGCGCCGGCATGTGCAACGCCGGGCGGATCCTGCACCACCTCCGCCACAGCCTGTGGCAGAGCGGCACCATGGTGGTCATCGTCGGCTTCCAGGCCGTGGGCACGCTCGGCCGTCGCCTCGTCGACGGCGCCGAAAGTGTGACGATTTTCGGCGAGAAGATCGCGGTCAAAGCCGAGATCCACACCCTCAACGGTTTCAGCGCGCATGCCGGCCAGAGTGAACTGCTCGGCTGGTTCCAGCCCCTGGCCGACTGTCGTCCGCGGGTGTTCCTGACTCACGGTGAGGCTCCCGGTCGCGAGGCGCTGGCCGCCCAGCTCGCACAACGGCACGGCTTGCGCGCCGCGCTGCCCGGTCTGGGCGAGGCGATCGAGATCTAGCCCGGATTTTTCACGGTGACGAAATCAATCTTTGGAGAAAAATCCGTCCGCCCTCTGGGCGGAGCGACTTCGTCGCGGCTAGCCCCGACTTCGTCGGCCCGACAGGGCGAAGATTTCACACCTCGAGGTGTGAAATCTTCGGGCTAGCACTGCTCATTCGGACGGTCCGAGAATGTTGCCGCGCGGCAGGTTTTCTCCGGTCGGGTTTCGCCGCCAGCTGAAGTTTCGCCGGCCGGCGAAACTTCTTCACCCGCTCAGCCACAGCACCCCGAGGAACAGCGTCAGCAACGCGATCGGAGTGCCCGCCTTGAGGTACTCGCCGAACGACAGGTGCACGCCCCGGCGCCGGGCGATTTCCGCGACAATCAGGTTGGCGACCGAGCCGAGCAGGGTGAGGTTGCCGGCCAGGGTCGTCGCCATCGCCAGCGTGAGCCACGCGCTGTGCGGATCGGCCAGCGTCGGCACGACGGGTCGGAAAAGCATCACCGCCGGCACGTTCGACACCAGGTTGCTGAGCACCAGCGAGGCCGCCGTGAGCCGGGCCGGACCGCCGTCGGCCCACGGCCGCAGCCACGCAAACAACTCCGCGCCCAAGCCGCTCGCCTCGATCGCCCCGGTCACGACAAAGAGCGCCGCGAAAAACACGAGCAGACCCCAATCGATTTCCTCGAAGACATGCTCCGGGTCGCGCCGACGGCTGATCAGGAGAATTGCGGCCGCGACGAGCGCCGCGAGCGGAATCGGCGCGCCGGCGATCAACGCGACCAGCATCAGGGCCGTGGCGATCGTCGCCTTGCGCAACAGATTCGGATCCTCGTCGCCGGGCAGGGGGAGATGCTCGCTCTCGAGCCGGGTCGCGGCGAACTCCGCGCGATAGACCACGATCATCACGAGCCAAATCACCGCCAGCCCCGCCAGCGCCACCGGCGCGAGCGCGGCGGTGAAGCGCACGAACGAAATCCCCGACGACATGCCCACGAGCATGTTCTGCGGATTGCCGGTGATGGCGGCCACCGAGCCGACGTTCGCCGCCGTCACGAGCGCGACGAGGTAGGGCAGGGGATTGCGCCGCAGCGCCAGCGCCAGTTCGAGGACCAGCGGCGTCATCATCAGCGCGATCGTGTCGTTGAGAAAGACGGCTGAGAGCACGCCCGACACCACCACCACCAGCGCGAGCAGGCGGCGCGGGGTGCGCGCCAATCGCACCACGTGCGAAGTGACGAGGTGAAAGAACCCCGCGATCCGCAGGTTCACGTTGAGCACCATCATCCCGAAGAGGAGCACGATGGTGTTCCAGTCGATCGCGTGGAATGCCTGCTCGAGCGAAATCACCCCGAGGGCGATGAGCACGGTGGCGCCGACCAGTGCAATGGTGGCGCGATTCATGCGCAGCCACGGCCAGCGGCCGATCGCCACACCCACGAGCGTCGCCGTTGCCACTACCGCAGTGATCGTCTCCGGGACACTCATCGGTCGTCAACCTCGCGCGCGCGACGCCAATCGTCAGATCTTCCCGATCTGATAATACTCCCGGAACCAGTCGACGAAACGGCGCAGTCCTTCCTCGAGCGGCACCTTCGGCGCAAAACCATACGCCGCCTGGATGCGGGTGAGATCGGCGCACGTTTCGAACATGTCGCCCGGCTGCGGCGGAAGCAGCTCGACGTTCGCCTTGCGCCCGAGCAGCTCCTCGAGCATGCGCACAAACAGCAGCGTTTCGACCGGGCGGTGGTGGCCAAGGTTGAAGATTCGCAGGGGCCGCACGGTCGGCTCCATCGCGGCACTCGCGGCAGGCTGCTCCGCCGACGGCGGATAGAGCAGCACCTTGAGTACGCCGTCGACGATGTCGTCGATGTAGGTGAAGTCACGCCGGTTCCGGCCGTGGTTGAAGAGCTTCAGCGGCGCTCCCTCGCACAGCGCGCGGGCGAAGAGGGTGGGGGCCATGTCGGGGCGGCCCCACGGCCCGTACACTGTGAAGAACCGGAGCCCCGTGAGATGCAGGCCATGGTTGAGCGCGTAGCTGTGCGCCATCAGCTCGTTTGCTTTCTTGGTCGCCCCGTAGTAGGAGATTGGGTGGTCGGTGTTGTCGCCTTCGCGAAACGGCGGCTGCGCGCCCGCGCCATACACGCTGCTGCTCGAGGCGAAGACGAGGTGCTTCGGCGGCGTGCGCCGGCAGGCCTCGAGCACCGCCGCAAAGCCGACCAGGTTGCTCCGCGTGTAGGCGGCCGGCTGCTCCATACTGTGCCGCACCCCGGGCTGCGCCCCGAGGTGAACGACGTAGTCGGGCCGGAAATGCTCGACCAGCCCGGCAAACTTCTCGGCCTCGGCGAAATCCGCCTGCACCAGGCGAAACCCCTCGAGCGGCTCGAGTTGGGC
>Ga0233425_10011074_pt1 | contig 10685 bp, 13 predicted proteins | sample Watercolumn_Towu_2_FD_181712 | JGI IMG/M metagenome (GOLD analysis project Ga0233425, IMG submission 181712) | Freshwater microbial communities from Lake Towuti, South Sulawesi, Indonesia - Watercolumn_Towuti2014_140_MG | ecosystem: Environmental > Aquatic > Freshwater > Lake | place... | reverse complement strand
TCTGATGGGAATCTGGCTGCTGATTTCGATAATAAAATCAGGGCGGTTGTAGCGCAAACCACCCCGGATGGGGCAAAATAGACAACTTTCTGAAGCGTTTCGATATGGCTGATAAAACGATACAAAAAAAACTCGCGGCGCTTCCATCGGTGGATGAGCTGCTCCGGTCGGAAGCGGGCGCGGCGTGGCTTGAGCGACACCCGCGCAGCCTTGTTGTCGCGTCGATTCGCGAGGCCATCGACGAGGCGCGAAGGGATGTGAGGAACGAAGGTTCCGCCCTGAAGAGTTCAAACATCACCGATGGCATAGCCATGCGCCTTGCGAAAAAATCCCGACCGCGTCTTCGCCCGGTGATAAACGCAACAGGCGTGATTTTGCACACCAATCTTGGCCGCGCGCCGCTTCCGGACGCCGTTTTGAACCATGTGATGGAGGTTTCGCGCGGATACTCGAACCTCGAATACGACATCGAGCACGGCGAACGCGGCAAGCGTTACAGCCACATAGTGGGCATATTGCGCGAGATTACCGGCGCGGAAGACGCTATCGTGGTGAACAACAACGCCGCCGCCGTGCTTCTCTGCCTGTCGGCGCTTGCCGCCGGGCGTGAGGTGGTGGTGTCGCGCGGCGAGCTTATCGAAATAGGCGGCGCGTTCCGCGTGCCCGACGTGATGCGCGCGGGCGGCGCTATCCTGCGCGAGGCGGGCACGACGAACAAGACGCATCTGCGCGACTACGAGGCCGCGACCGGCCCGGAAACCGCGCTCTATCTGAAGGTGCACCCCAGCAACTACCGCATAATCGGCTTCACGAAGGAAGCAATGCTTGCCGATCTGGTGAAACTTGGGCGCGAGCGCGGCGTTCCGGTTATGTACGACCTCGGCAGCGGATCGATCATCGATCTTGCGAAATACGGCATCGGCGGCGAGCCGACCGTGCGCGAGGTTGTCGAGGCAGGGGTTGACGTGGTCACATTCAGCGGCGACAAGCTTCTGGGCGGCCCGCAGGGCGGTATTATAGTTGGCCGCAAGGCGCTTGTTCAGACTATTCAAAAACATCCGCTCACGCGCGCCCTTCGCGTGGACAAGATGACGCTTGCCGCGCTGGAAGCGGTGCTGATGCTCTACCGCGACCACGAGCGGGCGATACACGAGCTTCCGGTGCTTTCGATGCTGACCGCGCCGGACGATACGCTCAAGCGCCGCGCCGCGCTTATCGCAAAAAAACTCGCAAAGGCGGTCGGCGGAGCGGCGGACGTGAAAATTCTGCGCGAGGCTTCGCAGGCTGGCGGTGGATCGCTTCCGGAACACGAGATGCCGACATGGGCCGTTTCGATTTCTCCCGCTGAAATGTCGGCGGCGGCAGCGGAAGAAAAACTGCGCGCCGGAGAGACGGCGGTTATCGTGCGCGTGAAGGAAAACCGTGTTCTGCTCGACGCCCGCACGATAGCGGACAGGGAGATACCGGCGCTGATCGTGGCGTTGAAAGCGGTATTAACCGGCTGACGATGACCGACGCCGATCACGCCGATCATCGAAAGCGGCTTCGATCCCGCTACGCCGAAAGCGGCCTTTCGGGCTTCGCCGATCATGAGGCGCTCGAGTTACTTCTCACCTTCGCCATTCCGAGGCGCGACACAAAACCGATCGCCAAGGCGCTTCTCCACCGATTCAAATCATTTGGCGGCGTGATGAACGCCGACATGCGCGATCTGGCGTCGGTTGACGGAATCGGCGAACATGCGGCGACGCTTATCTCGCTGACGCGCGCAGTCTCGGAACGGCTGCTGCGGCAGGACGCCGGAACCCGCTTCACGCTCTCATCGCCGCAGACGCTCTACGACTACTGCCGCGTGTCGTTCGGGGGTCATGGCCGCGAGCAATTCCGGGCGTTTTTCTTGAACACCAGAAACGAGCTTGTGGCCGAGGAGATACTTCAGGAAGGCACGATCGATCAGGCTGCGGTCTATCCGCGCACCGTGATCGAGCAGGCCATCCGCCACAAGGCGTCGGGCGTGCTGTTTGCACACAATCATCCAAGCGGAAATCTGACGCCGTCGCCGCAGGACATCGACCTGACGAGACGGCTGTCGGAGGCAGCCGCAACCGTCGGCATCCGCGTTCACGATCACCTCATAGTCGGCGAACACGGCTACGCCAGTCTGCGTGAGATGGGCTATATGTAGGCCATGGCGCGGCACTGCAAGACCAACGAAGGCGCCCTCGTCGCCGACTTCTGCTGCGTGCGGAAGGGAACGAGGGTTTTGGCGCTGACTGATTCCCCCGTCGCCACCCCCCTCGATACCCCCGTCAACGGGTGGAAGAAAACCACCGCCCTTACCAACAGGGCGGGAGAATCTAATGCCCTTGGCAATGGTGAGGCGTTAAGCTCCCTCCCCGTTGACGGGGAGGGCCGGGGAGGGGTTTCTTCTCTCAACGGGGAAGTCTGGGGAGGGGCAATCTCCCTTCCCATCGAATCAATCCCTCCCGGCGATTTCGTCCTCGGCCACAATGGGAAGCCCAATCGCGTAGTACGCGCCATCCACACCACCGGAAAGCGCCTTATCGGCCTTGTTTCACAATGCCAATACAAACACGGCTACATAAGTCTGCGCGAGACGGGAGATATGTAGGCCATGGCCCGCTATGTAATCCTCGGCACAGCCGGGCACATTGACCACGGCAAAAGCTCGCTTGTAAAGGCGCTGACCGGAACCGATCCCGACCGTCTGAAAGAGGAGAAGGAACGCGGCATCACGATCGAGCTTGGCTTTGCCGATCTTGCCTTCGACGACGGCCTGACCATCGGCATCGTTGACGTTCCGGGCCACGAGCGGCTTGTGCGCAACATGCTTGCGGGCGCGGGCGGAATCGACATCGTCGCCATGGTGATAGCCGCCGACGAGGGCGTGATGCCGCAGAGCCGCGAGCATCTGGCCATATGCGACCTTCTGGGCATCGGGCGCGGGCTGGTTGTGCTTACCAAAACCGACATGGTCGATGCCGACTGGCTGGAGCTTGTAAAGGATGACGTTCGCGCCTTCATCGCCGGAACGTTTCTGGAGGGAGCGCCGATAGTGGCGGTGTCGTCCAAGACCGGCGAGAACCTCGACGCGCTCAGGGAAACGATTCACCGCATGGCGCTGGAAACCACGGTAAAGTCGGAGCGCGGCGTATTCCGGCTTCCCATAGACCGCGTCTTCACGCTCAAGGGCTTCGGCACGGTGGTTACGGGCACGGCCACGGGCGGGAAAATATCGGTGGACGAAACGGTCGAAATCCTTCCGCGCGGCATAACATGCAAGGTGCGCGGCCTGCACAGCCACGGCAAGCCTATACGCATGGCGCGCGCCGGACAGCGCGTGGCGGTGAACCTTCAGGGCATCGAGAAGGATGAACTTGTGCGCGGCGACACGCTGGTATCGCCGGGGCGGCTGGAATCCACTACCGTGATCGACGCGCGGGTGCGGCTGTTGAAAGACGCTCCGCAGCTTAAAACCATGTCGCCCGTTCATTTCCACACAGGCACGGCGGAAACGGTCGGCAGGATCGTTCTTTACGACACCGAAGTGCTGAGACCTGGCGAGGAGGCGTTTTGCAAGTTCCGCATCGACAACCCTGTTGTCGCGATGTCGGGCGACAGGTTCGTCATCCGCCGCTTTTCGCCGCTTCAAACCCTTGGCGGCGGCGTGGTGCTCGACCCCTCGCCGCGAAGAAGACGGCGCGCCGACGGCATCGCCGACATTGAGGTCTACGCTTCCGGCGATCTGGCGCGGGCGCTTGAAACCAAGATCGGGCGCGAAGGCATTCACGGCATGACGGCGGCCCGGCTTGAGGGCTGGATCAAGGCCGACGTTCCGGAGATCGCGGCGGCTGTGCAGTCGCTCAGGAAGGGCGGCGCTGTTCTGCCGGTGGAAGACGCGTTCATCCACTCGACCGCCGTCGCCGCGTTCCGGGAAAAGGTGCTTGCGAGGCTGCGGGAGTTCCACCGGGCCAATCCGTTGAAGCCGGGAATGGCAAAGGAAGAGCTGCGCGGCATGTTTCCGGGGCTTCCGGCCAGGATTTTCGGCGGCCTGCTTGCGCTCACGCGCGAGGTTGCGGTGGAGCAGGAGCTTGTTCGGTCTGCCGGCCACAAGGTGGAGCTCACGGAGATCGACGAGGCAACAAGAACGCGGGTGCTTGGCAAGCTTGCCGAAGGCGGATTTCAGCCGCTTCTTCTTAAAGAGCTGGCCGACGAGTTGAAAATTCCCGAAAAGCGCGTGGCCGACATTTTTAAGCTGCTCGCGACCGAGGGCAGGCTGAAACGCATCACCGATGCGGTTTACATCACAAAAGAACGTTACGACGAGATGATCGCGCTTCTGCGGAAATTTCAGGCCGCAAAGCCGGAGATGACCGTGGCCGAGTTCCGCGATCTGATCGGCACGACGCGCAAATTCGCGCTGCCGTTTCTTGAGCATCTGGATTCCTCAAGGGTTACGATGCGGATAGGCGAGGCGCGAAAGATCATACTAAAACCGGCGGGGAGTGAGCACGCATGAAATACCTCCTTGTTTTCCTCGGCGGCGGTTTTGGCGCGATGGCCCGCTACGGCTTGGGCGGACTGATCCACCGTTACAGCGGGGCGGAATTTCCGCTTGGCACGATGCTTATAAACATCCTTGGCTCGATCATGATCGGCATTGTCATGAGCATGTCGGAGCGGCACATGGCCGTCACGCCGAACGTCCTGGTTTTTCTCACCGTGGGCATCTGCGGCGGGTTTACCACATTCTCGACCTTCAGCTACGAAACAATGGCGCTTCTTCAGGCCGGGCAGCTTGTGGCCGCCAGCGTGAACGTGGCGGGTTCGGTTGTCTGCTGCATCGCGGGCGCATGGGCGGGCATCCTGCTTGGCAGGGTTATCTGACAACGAAGGGGGCAAAATGAAGACATCGGACATCGGCAAGCTGCTTCGCATATTCATCGGCGAAAGCGACCGCGTTCACGGCATACCGCTATACGAGGCGATTGTGCTGGAAGCGCGAAAACACGATCTGGCAGGCGCGACGGTGCTCAAATGCGTGGCCGGCTTCGGCGCGTCAAGCCGCATTCACACCGCAAAAATCCTGCGGCTCTCGGAAGACATGCCGGTTATTATCGAAATAGTCGATACGGAGGAGAAGCTCCGGGCGTTCATTCCGATCATCGACGGGCTGTTCGATGAGGCCAACTGCGGCGGCCTGCTCACGCTGGAACTGGCCGAGATCGTCCGCTATCAGCCGAAGAAGACCGGTTGAGCGATGGCTTCGCCGGGCGCTTGCAAGGCGTAAACGTGGCGGTGAGGCCGTTGCTACTAACCGTGCCCGGAGTGCCCGAAACCGTAAATGAGTCGGCAATAATATTGCAACTGTCGGTTGCGTAGCCGTGTTTCCCGGCAAACGACAGAAAGCGCGCTATCCATAGCGCGAAGTATGGCGCATTATTTTCTTGAACGAGCTTTCGTTACAGTAGATGATTCTGAAACTCGGTCAGGTGCTTTTTAACTGAAGATAAAGCGTGTTCATGCTGGTTGAGACTGATTCGCAGGCAGGATATACTGACAAATATGCCGGTTTCCGCAGTTTGCGGATACATATAATCACTGTTAGCGCAAGATGGAGGTGAAATATACATGCCTGAAGTAGCGAGATTTTATGGAATTATCATCAAGCTGTTTTTTGGTGATCATCCACCAGCGCATTTTCACGCTGTGTACGGTGAGGATGTTGGGTTGTTCAGTATCGAAACACTTGAGATGATTGAGGGTGATCTGCCGAATAGGGCAAAGAAGCTGGTGTTGGAGTGGGCCGAGACATACAAGAACGAGTTGGAAAATATGTGGAAAACTCAGGAATTTCACAAGCTTCCGCCACTGGAGTAACAGCCATGAATGTGCCGAAAATATTAGCAGCCACCGCAATTGAAAACCACACGCTCCTGATCCAGTTCGACAACAATGAAAGAAAGAAATACAACATCGCTCCTTTGTTAAGCAAAGAGATGTTTGCTCCCCTGAGCAATGTAGCGCTATTCAAGTCGGTTAGGGTGGAGCGTGGCGGTTATGCTGTATTCTGGAACAACGACATTGACATAAGCGAGTATGAGTTATGGATTCATGGTGAAAAAATGTCTTAACCGTTGGCTTGGCCTCAACTTGAGGTCGGATGTCAATAGTGGACCCTTGCCACAAGCCGTTGCAAAATATCCCCTTGGCCGGGCTGCATGAAATCATGTAATCTGACGGCTACCGGCAGAACGCCTGTATTGAATTCATCGTAATGTGAGGGGTACCATATGCGCCATTCAAACGGATTTATCACCGCATCGGCATTGGCCGCGATTCTTGTTTTCCCGCAAACCGTCCTTGCCGTTCCGGCCGATAAAGTTTTGAACTGGCCGGGCGGCGGACGGGGCGCGGTTGTCTTCGATGGCGAAGAGCACACGAAAGAAGGCTACAAGTGCGAATATTGCCATCCGGCTATCTTCGAGATGAAGCATGGCGCGGCAAAAATGACCATGGCGGAGATGAACAAGGGACGTTTCTGCGGCGCATGTCACAACGGCAAGACAACGTTTTCGACAAGCGACCCGCGCAAGTGCCACGAATGTCACAAAACCGCGTGGAACAATGGAAAAGCGCATCATTCGGACGGAAAGCATGACGGAAAGCAAAAAGAATAGCCGGGGTAAGTCGAGCTGGACACGTCACTGTCAAAACGCATCGCCGGAATCATTGTTCCCCGTCTGAACGGCGCGGAGCTTGAGACCGGTTTCGACCGCTACCGCAAGCTGGCGGAGGCCGGAATCGGCGGTTTCATAATCTTCGGCGGAAAGCTGCCGGTTCTGCGCGAGGCTGTGCGCGAGCTGAACCATGCGGCTGGCCGTCCGCTACTGATTATGTCCGACCTGGAGCAGGGGCTTGGCCAGCACGTCGAGGGCGGCACGCTCTTTCCGCCCGCCATGGCGATGGCCCATGCCACGGGCGGCGATCCGGCCGGAGCCGAGATGTTCCGCCTGGCAGCCGCCGCGATGCGCGACGAGGCGCTGGATGCCGGAATAAACGTGATTCTCGCGCCGGTGGCCGACGTTCACACCAACCCGGCCAACCCGATCATCTGCACGCGGGCTTTCGGAACCGATCCGGATGAAGTCTCGCGGTTCGTGCGCGAGCACGTAAGGGCGATTCAGCATGGCGGCGCTGTTGCCGCCTGCGCCAAGCATTTTCCCGGTCACGGCGACACCGAAATTGACTCGCACCTGAGCCTTCCGCTTCTTGCCATGGACGAGGCGCGGCTGGAGGCGGTTGAGCTTGCGCCGTTCCGGGCGGCCATAAATGCGGGCGTGTCGATGGTCATGGCCGGGCATCTTCGCGTTGATGCGTTCGACGACGAGCTTCCGGCCACGCTTTCACACTCGGTTATCGATGGGCTGCTTCGCCGTAAACTCGGCTTCGACGGCGTGGCTATAACCGATGCGATGAACATGGGCGCGATAACGGAGCGATACGGCGAGGCGCGCGCCTGCCTGATGGCGCTGATGGCGGGCTGCGACATCATACTTCACCCCGACGACCCCATGGCGGCGGCGTATGAAATTGCCGGTGCGTGGGAGCATGTCGAGGCGCGATTTATCGAGGCCGAGCGGCGCGTCGAGCATCTGCGGGCGATGGTTTCAGCGCATCGAGCGACCCGATCGCCGGATTATGCCGCGAACCGGAAACTTGCTGAAGAGCTGTCGTCAAGGGCGTTGCGGGTGAGAAAGGGCGGAATATCGTTAAGTGGAAGCGAGGCGGTTGTCGTGATCGATGACGATAATCGCTCGGTCATCGCAAGCGATGACGACAATTTCACGGTCATCGCAAGCGATGACGACAATTTCACGGTCATCGCAAGCGATGACGACAGGCCGGCAAACGGCGCGGTTTTCGTTGACGGGCTTCGCGCGAGGTATCCGGGTATCAGCCGAATTGCATCCGAAAAATTCGCCGGAGGCGATGTGGTGGTTGCCATATTTTCGAAGGTGGCTGCGTGGAAAGGGCGCAGCGGGCTGTCGGATGAATCGAGGCTGCTGCTCGACGGCATCCTGAAATCGGCGCGAAGAAGCACGGTTGTATCGTTTGGCTGTCCGTCGATTCTGGACGGCATTTCAGCCAATACGCTGATAGACGCATGGTGGACAGGCGGCCCGGCGCAGCGCGCGGCGGCGAAACTGCTAACCGGCGGGCAGGCATCACCGGAGAGATGAATCAGGTTATCTGACATTTCCGCAAGGCGGCCAAATCTTCCGGCGCGCCTTCGGCCAAGCTTTAATAATTATATTCAGCATCAATCAACTCCGTAATTTCCGGGACTTCCGGGGTGGACGATTCCGGGTTGTACACGTGGTAATAGATCTCGGTTTCCTTATTTCATCCTTGTGCAACCCGCCACTATCTCTCCATACATGCAGAACATGATTTCGGTGATCGTTGCTTAAAATAAAATGCGGGTTACCGTCAGAATCCAATATTCCTCTGGCGTCATAAACCACCGGATTACCGCAAGTACCTGAACAACCGGCTATTGCCGAAAGAACCAAAACAGTGACACATATTTTGACAATTGAGCGCATTACGTTCCTCCCCGGACAATTCCCTCACTGAAGCCGGGGAGGGAATTGTCCATGCAACCGCTATTGGACTTCGATATTGACGCCGTACCAAATAGCCGGAGGGTATGCACGGGCATCGAAACGGTAGAATCGTTTATCTCCAAAAACCAATACTCTCCATCACTACTGATGCTCCCCCATGTTGTATGGCCAGACTGGTTACATTGTGTGGGCATAAGCAGTAAGAGACCAGTTCTGCTTATTGCAGGTTCTCCCTCCGGATTGGCCTGTAGTTTTGTAGCTGACTCCATTTTCTAAATACCGACGTGGCTGTGTATGGGGTCTGCTCAATGGATTGAACGCCGGTTTTGCTCGCTGTATCAACTAATATGATGTGTGCTTCATTAGCTTTGATATTGACCATAGCATCACCACGGGTCAATCCTGCGTTCGCTCCGCTCCCCACTTCCCCTAACTTGGCAACATAACCACCTGTTGAGATCGCATCCGATTCGAAAAGAGATGTGGTATACCGTTTGGGCAAGCGCCACGCGATACTGACAAAGCCGGAGCAGTCATTTCCCAATTGATTGCCTGTTGAAGAACGCAGCGTTGTCACTGCTTTGGCAAACTCGGTTACATTCTGTTGCTCACCACATTGACTGTATGCCATTCCACTATACCAAGTCGTTGACGAGTAATTATATTTTTTGGTTGATGTTGCGCAATTCAAAAAACTTTTATTCGGTTTCCATGTCAGATTCATCATGTTCTTTGCAGATGTTGATATCTCATTTCTGGACAAGGAACCCCATTTGTCACCAGTCCATGCAAAAGAATCTCCTGCTGACATAGTTACCGCCAGAATAATCAATGCAATCACCGCAAACTTTCTCATAATAACCGCCTCCTGCTAGTTAATTTTACTTCCCAAAGGGAAGTGTCGATATAACTAATCTGTCCTTGCTGGGCTCCATCACAAGAATTTCCCCATGATTGCCGATTACCATTTGTCTGATTGACCAATACATAAAGTCGTTTGGTATGGAAACTTTATTGATAAGCTCTCCTGAAGGATCAAGCACTAGTACATCCATTAATATTTTGTTATCTTCAGTGGACGACTCCAGTGTTACCATGAAGTTTCCTTGCCGGTCTTCTCCCAGAAATTCAATACTGACAATTTGCTGCAACGGAATGGATATTTTATACCTGTTGTCGTGATCGATTATTTCGACTCCGGCAGTTCGTTCTTCACGATTAAGGCTTGTCAGATATTGCCTGCCGCTGTTTCCCAAGGCAACATCTTCCAACGGTTTCACATATTCATCAGGCGATACGGCTATTAAGCCATCGTGCAATCTGGCGATCATCACGTCGTTGTCGTTATTCCCTCTGACATAAAGCGAATCTCCAATAACCGACATGGGGCCTCTTGCGCTCCATCGGCTCTCGTCGATCCTGATCTCCTTCACGAACTGCCCGTTTGCCGTATATTGCCGCAAGAATCCGCCAATGGCATAGACATATGCGAAACCGTTTCTGTCGATAGCTATATCATCCGGCATAAATCCTTCCGGCATATTAATGCTACGAACGTGTTCGCCGTTTGCGGAATAAACCTGAATTCGATTATTAAACGTATCGCAGACAAAAATATCGCCGTTTGCGGCAACTGCAAAGGAATGCGGCCCACCACTATAACCCTCATCACCGCTTAACTTTCTGATTTCTCCCTTGCCTTCACCGTATGGAATAACGAATGATTTCTTGCCGGTAGGAGGTTCATCGGCTTTATTAAGAACAGACACGTTTTTTAACATGAATCTGCCGGATGTTGCCTTGTCTTTCTCGAAAACAAATGCGTAGTTTGTTTTAAGCAATTGCTTCAGCACCGTTTCAAGATCGGCGTTCTCGATTTGTAGAGTTATTGTTCTTGCGCTAATGCTTTTGTCGCGAATGGATATACCCACCCCGGTCTTTTCTTTTAAAATGCGGAGTATGTCGGACACCAAAACATCCTTGGCGTTAATGCTGATGGTTCCATCTTTGACCGCAACGATTGGTTTGTCTGCA
>Ga0233425_10011073_pt1 | contig 10686 bp, 6 predicted proteins | sample Watercolumn_Towu_2_FD_181712 | JGI IMG/M metagenome (GOLD analysis project Ga0233425, IMG submission 181712) | Freshwater microbial communities from Lake Towuti, South Sulawesi, Indonesia - Watercolumn_Towuti2014_140_MG | ecosystem: Environmental > Aquatic > Freshwater > Lake | place: Indonesia... | reverse complement strand
AATGATATCGGAAGTGTTAGCCGCCCTGGTCAAGAGACTGAACCATGATGTCCAAAGCGCCTTGACTCTTGAGGAAGGTCTCCGGTTGGCTTCCGCATCGGACTGTGACTTGATTTTTCTGGATGTCTTCCTGCCCGATGGAAACGGTTTGGAGGCCTTACCGAAACTGCGTTCTTTGCAGTCCAGTCCGGAAGTCATTATCATGACCGGCTCGGGCGATTCCTCCGGGGCGGCCCTGGCCATAAAAAACGGGGCCTGGGATTATATCCAGAAACCCTCTTCCGTCGAGGGAATGACTCTGCATCTCATCCGGGCTCTGGAATTTCGTGAAGCCAAACAGGCCCGCAAGCCGATCACGGTTTTAAAAAGGCAGGCCATTGTCGGCAACAGTCCACAGATCTTATCCTGCTTAAATCAAGTTGCCCAGGTGGCCAACAGCAACATCAATGTGTTAATTGCCGGAGAAACCGGGACAGGCAAAGAACTCTTTGCCTGGGCCATCCATAACAACAGCCCGCGGTTCGGCAAGAGTTTCGTCGTCGTCGATTGCACGGCTATTCCTGAAAACCTGGTAGAGAGCACCCTGTTCGGCTATGAGAAAGGGGCTTTCACCGGGGCGGACAAGCCTTTTGAAGGACTAATCAAACAGGCCGACGGCGGGACCCTTTTTCTGGATGAGGTCGGAGAGCTGCCGATTTCCATTCAAAAGGTGTTTCTCAGGGTCTTGCAGGAACATCGTTTCCGCCCCCTCCGGGGGGGTAAAGAAATCGAAAGCGATTTCCGCTTGGTGGCGGCGACCAACCGGGATTTATCCAAAATGGTCAATCAGGATCTCTTTCGGAAAGACCTCCTGTTTCGTCTTCAATCCTTTACTATCGAACTCCCCCCCCTGAAAGATCGTTCTGAAGATATTCCGGACCTGACCATGCATTATATCACCAATCTTTGCCGCCGCTATGGATCAGAGATTAAAGGTTTTTCTTCCGATTTTTTTGAAACCCTGATTTCCTATGACTGGCCGGGAAATATTAGAGAATTATTCCATACCTTAGAAGGGGCTTTTACCGCCGCCCTCCATGACCCCATTTTATTCCCCAATCACCTTTCCAGCCATTTTCGCATTAAGCTATTAAAAGCACCGGTGGAAGGGACTACCCCGCCGGGGAGAGATGACTTGGACCCCCCTGGTATACCGACCAGTCTTCCGCCCCTGAACACCCTCCGGGAAGAAGCTCTGGGAAAAGTGGAGAAACAATATATGCTTGACCTGATTTCCCTGACGAAAGGCAACATCGCCCATGCCTGCCAATTGTCCGGTCTCTCCAGGGCCCGTTTGTATGGGCTGCTAAAAAAGTATTCCCTCTCCGTTAAAAGTCAAGAATGATCTTTTTCGGCACATCCCCCTGATCTTTATACCTTTGGACACCATAGGGGAACGGTTGATCTTCTCGAAACTTGGATTTTGATTCTCTGCTCAGCTTCGTTTTTCCAAAAAAATACAATCAACGTCTGCCTGAAGCAGACCTTTTCTTATAACAGTGGATTTTTTCTTAGATAATAAGACTAGTCCATGGTTTCCTTCCCTTAATCTTCCGAAGTTTCTAGCTATAACCGACTGGAATTGTTGTTTTATTAATTTTTTTGTCGGTTGGTATGGATATTGTATTTCTATTTCAAGAATAACTAGGGCCGAGGAATGTTTGCGATAAGCCTAAAGGTGGAGAGGTGTTGGAAAAAGGCGGGTAAGAGGAGCGATGAGTCTTCGAACCTAATCCATACATAGACTGAAGATAAATTTTACAGCAACTATGGATCAGGCTTTTTGAAAATGAGCCGGAAAGAAATGGTTATTTATGGGCGAAGAGACAGTTGATCAGAAACAGACCTACTGGGATTTTTTTAAAAAAATGGTCGATGCCTGTGCTTTGAACGGGCTGATTTTTGATTCCGAAGGGAAGCCGGTGGATTCCCGCTTTTTAGCCGTTAATCAAGCCTTTGAATCGGTTTTCAATCGTTCGGCGGAAATGGTAGTAGGAAAGACCTTCAAAGAAGTCTTTGGTGAGGTCCCTTCTTCCTGGCTCCGGAACGGTCATCAGGTCACCCTGGCCGGCGAACCCAGTCGGTTTGAGGAGTCCCTGTCAGGACTGGATAATTTTTGGGAGATTAGCTGTTGTCAACTAGACTCAGAGCGATTCGCCAGTCAATTCCGGGACCTGACTGAACATAAACATATCGAAAATTCTTTACGGGAAAGTGAGGAGCGGTTTCGGGAATTGGTTGATAAGTCCACTGAGGCCATTGTTGTTCTCGATGTCGACGAAAATCGTTTTGTGTCGGCTAATCCCAAAGCGGAAAAGGTCTTTGGCCGCACCCGGGAAGAGCTATTGGAGTTCGGTCCGCAAAGGTTCTACGCTTCGAACCAACCGGATAGACTCCCGGTTTCCGAGTCTTTCCAGGATAATATTTCAAAGGCCGTGGCTGGAGAAGAGGTGATCTTTGAGCGAGTGATCCTAAGGGAAGACGGCCAGGAAGTTTTTTGTGAAGTGCGGTTGATTCGATTGCCTTCCACGGACCGAAAGTTGATCCGGAGCGCCTTTGTAGATATTACTGAACGTAAGCGAATGGAAGAGGCCTGGCGAAAGGCGGAAGAAAAGTACCGCCGGATTGTGGAGAATGCCGACGATGGGATATTTCAGTTCTCCTTTGACGGGCGATTCACTATGGTTAATCCGGCCTTGGCCAGGATCCATGGCTATGATTCCCCTAAGGATTTCATGGATTCCATACATGATTTAGATGCACAAATTTTTGTTCATCCCGAAGATCGGGTCAGAGTGAAGGCCCTTCTTAAAGAAAATGGGAGGGTTGAAGATTTTGAATATCAGGCTTTTCGCAAGGATGGAAGTACGGTTTGGCTTTCCATGAACGTCCATAAGGTCTGCGATTTTGAGGGGAAATTGCTTTATCATGAAGGGACTGTCAGAGATATAACCTTACGTAAACGCATGGAGGAGGACATGCGTCAGACGGAAGAAAAATACCGAAGCATTGTGGAAAATGCCTCTGAAGGGATATTCCAAACCACGGCTGACGGCCGGTTCCTGATGGTCAATCCCGCCTTGGCCAAACTGCACGGCTTTGATTCCCCCGAAGATCTGATCCAGGGTATCACCAGCCTGGGGCATCAACTTTACCTTTATCCCGAAGATCGCCTTAGGATGAAAAAGTTGTTTGAACTTCAGGGTAAAATAGAAGGGTTTGAGTTCCAGGCCCGACGCAAGGACGGTACCCCCATTTGGGTTTCATTGAATAATCATGGGGTCTATGACTCGGAGGGAAAATTACGTTATTACGAAGGGACTCTTCAGGACATCAGCGAACGCAAACGCATTGAGAGGGCCTTGCGTCAGGCGGAAGAGAAATATCGGGGCATTGTGGAAAATGCTTCGGATGGAATATTTCAAACCACTCCGGAGGGCCGTTTTCTTATGGTCAATCCGGCCGTGGCCAAAATTCACGGGTATGATTCTCCGGAGGATTTTATTCATTCCATCAACGATGTGGCCCTTCAGATCTATGTTAATCCCGAGGATCGGGCCAGAGTGAGAAGCTCTTTGCAAGAGAGCGGGAGAGTAGAAGATTTTGAATATCTGGCTTTTCGTAAAGACGGAGATAAGATTTGGCTTTCCATGAATATCCATAGGGTCTGTGACCCTGAGGGAAAAATACTTTATTATGAGGGGACGGTCAGAGATATTACGGAGCGGAAGCGGTCCGAAGAGGCACTACAAAAAAGCCAGGAAAGCTACCGACGCATTGTCGACACCGCCAACGAGGGGATTGCCGTGATTGATTCTTCTCGATGCTATACCTTCGTCAACCGCAAGAAGGCCGAAATGCTCGGCTATCAACCGGAAGAGATGATCGGCCTTGCGCCTGCGGATTTTATTCATCCTGATGAATTGGTTAACCACAATCAGAACATGGAGCGGCGTCTTATGGGACAGGGCGAGACCTATGAACGACGGTACCTGCATCGAGACGGTAAGACTGTCTGGTTCTCAGTCAACGCTACTCCTATTTATGACGACCAGGGGAAGCATTGCGGGTCCTTCGCTATGTTCACCGACATTACCGGGCGCAAGCAGGCGGAATTTAATTTACTCGAAGAAAAGAAATTTATTGATACCGCCATCAACAGCCTGCCGGGAGTCTTTTATGTGATAGACGAACAAGGCCGCTTTGTGCGCTGGAATCATAACCTTGAATTGGAGAGCGGATATTCGGCTGAGGAGATTTCTCTTTTGGGCCCATTGGATTTGTTCGGCGATGAAGAGAAATTAATTGTCGCCGAAAGGATTCAAGAGGTATTTAGCCAAGGACAGTCGGTGGTCGAGGCCCGGATAATTGCAAAAGACGGCCAACGCACTTTGTATTTTTTTACCGGTCACTTATTTAAGGCCCAAAATCAGAATTATCTGGTCGGAATGGGGATTGATATCACCGAGCGGAAACGGTTCGAGGAAACCCTTCAACAGAAAAAGAAGGAACTGGAAGAATCCAATATCCGGCTGGAGCAGATGATTGCCGTAGCCAATGACCTCGCTTTGACGGCGGAGAAAGCCAATACGGCCAAGAGCGAATTTTTGGCCAACATGAGTCACGAGATCCGCACACCGATGAACGGGGTCATCGGCATGACCGGCCTGCTGCTGGATACCAATCTGGATTCGGATCAACAACGTTATGCCGAGATCATTCGATCCAGCGGAGAGGCCCTGCTGGAGCTGATTAATAACATCCTGGATTTTTCTAAAATCGAGGCCCGGAAACTGGAATTGGAGATCATCGATTTTGATTTGCGTTCCACTATGGAGGATATTGCCGAGATCATTGCCGTCAAGGCTCAGGAAAAGGAATTGGAACTGACTTGTCTGGTGGCACCGGAGGTGCCGTCATTTATTCAGGGAGATCCGGGACGGCTGAGACAGATCCTGGTAAACCTTTCGGCCAATGCGGTTAAGTTCACCCAAAGCGGAGAAGTGGCTATCCGAGTGGATAAGCTCTCGGAGAAGGATGAGGAACTGGTACTCAAGTTTGCCGTAAGCGATACAGGCATCGGCATTCCCAAAGCCCTGCAGGCCGGTATTTTTTCTCCTTTTGTCCAGGCGGACGGCTCAACAACCCGTAAGTTTGGGGGTACCGGTTTAGGACTAAGCATTTCCAAACAGTTGGTGGAGATGATGGAGGGTGAAATCGGTTTGGAGAGCGAGGAGGGGAAAGGCTCGACCTTCTGGTTCACTGCTGCTTTCAAAAAGCAGGATGAGAAAAGCCTTCCTGTTAAAGAGGTCCAGGCCGATCTGCATGGTGTGCGGGTCCTTATCGTGGACGATCATCCCTCGAATCGATTATTGCTTAAAACGCTTTTGGACGACTGGGGGTGTTACTCCGAGGAAGCGGAAGAGGCCCGGAATGCTTTACTTTTGCTCTATAAAGCCCGGTGCCGGCGGGAGCCCTTCCAGGTGGCCCTGTTGGACATGGCCATGCCGGGTATGGACGGCGAGACCCTGGCGACCCAGATCAAAGCTGACCCGGAATTAAAAGACACCTTATTGATTATGATTACCTCCCTGGGGTTACGGGGAGATGCGGCTCGTTTAAGGCGGGTGGGCTTGGATGGGTACATTTCTAAACCTGTCCGCCAATCCCAATTGCGGGATTGTCTGTCTTTGACCTTGGGCCGGGCAGGGGATGCATCTCAGGGCAAAACGGAGAGTATGATAACCAGGCATACCGTATCCGAATCGAAGCGACGCCAGGCCAGGATTTTAGTGGCTGAGGATAATTCAACCAATCAAATGGTAATTTTAGGGATTTTAAAAAAGCTGGGCTATCGTGCCGATGTTGTGGCCAACGGCGTGGAAGCGGTCCGATCCCTGCAGGAAATCCCTTATGATCTCGTTTTAATGGATTGCCAGATGCCGGAAATGGACGGCTATGAAGCGACCCGCCGTATTCGGGCGGCCGAATCCAAGGAACTTAACCGCCATATCTCCATTGTTGCCATGACGGCCTATGCCATGCAAGGTGACCGGGAAAAGTGTCTGGAGGCCGGTATGGATGATTATTTGCCTAAACCGGTTCAGTTCAAGCAAATAGCCGAGGTTTTGGAACGTTGGCTGAATAAGAGGGCCGAAGAAGAACCTTGGGAGATGGAGCATGAAACTGTAGGGTTAAAGGAAACCTCCGTTAAGGGAGTGGATAAAACCGTTTTCGACGAAGAAGAGCTTTTGGAGAGACTTGACGGTGATAAGGATTTGGTTCATCTGCTTCTCCTCGGTTTCATGAAAGATATTAGTTCGCAGATAACCAGGCTGAAAGAAGAACTTGCCGAAGGGAATCTTCCCGGAATCCGAAAACAAGCCCATACTCTAAAGGGGGCGGCGGCCAATGTCTCGGCCGGCCGTCTCAGGGATGCGGCGCAGGAAATGGAACTGGCTGAAAAGGAAGAACTTTTTGAACGGGCTCCGGGTATGATATCTCAGTTTGAAGAGGAATTTGAAAGATTCAAGATAGTTTTATGCCAAAAAGAACAGCTCTTGACAGATCCTCTAATTAGTGGATAATAATAATAAGAAAACAAAGGTCCTGGGAGTATGAATCTTAAAATCCTACAAGGGATTGGCCCCCGCAATATTATTTGTTTTAAAAAAGGAAAGGGGAGGGCATGAGATCTTTGGTAGTGGAAGATGATTTTACCAGTCGGTTTTTATTGCAGACTATTCTTTCTACTTATGGCGAATGCCATGGGGCTGTTAATGGGCGGGAGGCCCTTGAAGCCTATAAGGCGAGTAAAGAGAAAGGAGAACCCTTTGATCTTATTTGCCTGGATATCATGATGCCGGAGATGGACGGCCAGGAGGTCCTTAAAGAGATTAGAGACATTGAAAAGGAAGAAGGGCTCACCTCAGAGCAGGAAGTAAAAATTATCATGACCACGGCCCTGAGCGACAGCCAAAATAAAACCCGGGCCATCTCAAATTTATGCAACGCCTACCTAATTAAACCCATCAATAAAGCAAAATTGCTGGATCATCTCAAATTCTTCGGTCTAATCTAAGAGAATCCGCAGATAGCGGTCCAAGAGTTTAAACCCGCCAGATAATTCTTTTCATATTCCAATATAAATTTATCTCTCGAACAACTTATTTTCCGATCCAGGCCAAAGGAAAAATCCCTTTTGTCCGGCCGGCCTATTTATCCTTTGTCCATCTGCATCAGACATAATCTCATCCAATTGGATATTATCTCACGGCGCAAGAATTTTATTGATTTTTTTGTCTTGGAGATCGCCCATAATTTTTATAATCTCTTTAATTTATTAACAAATTTATTTTAATATGGTTTGGTATGGTTCTTGTAAATAAGAAAGGCAGGTTTGCCCGTGATGGTTTTGATGACGCCCCTTTTATTTTTGTTTGAGGAGAGAGGATGAGCTTAATTGTTTTTATCCCTAAGGCGGATGAAGCCGGCCGGCGGCTTCACCAGATGATCGGACAATTAATGTGGCAGGATTCGATAGAAATTTTTTCTCATTTTAAGCAACTTTATGATCGGTTGGGGCGACCTTCAGGGAATGAAGATATAGGTCTTTTCTGCGCTTCTACACCACAAGACCTTGATGACCTCGTAAACTGCGTTCATCTATTTGACAACCTGCGTCTTATCCTTATTCTGCCGGATAGGGAAAATCAAACCATTGCCAAGGGGCATCTGCTCCGGCCGCGGTTCATGTGTTACCTGGACAGTGATTTTTCAGACCTGGCTTTGGTCTTGAAGAAGATGGAACAAAAGACCCTTTCTTCCTCTCATTCGATCAAGAGTGAGAATATTCTCCCCAGGGGTGGGGTCATCCCCCACCCCCCTTCCTTTGCAGGCGAAGGAAGGAATCGAAAATCTGCTAAAAAATCAAAAAGTGAGGCTGCACTCGTCAGAACCTAAAAAAAATGGATAAACGACTTGATCAAATGATGGCCTGAGATTTTGGAGGATTGAAAAATGGAACTGATAAAAAAAGGAGTTTTAGAAATATATAAGGAGCCAACAAAATGAAAAATCTTTCCATTGGAAAAAAGATTAAAATTGGTTTTGGGATTACCTTGTTCTTGCTGGCCGTGGTGGTGATGTCGAGTTTTACCGGAGTGGGGAGGATTCTGGTTGATGCCCAAGACGTCATCACTTCCAATGTTCTGGAAAAGCACCTGGCCCAAAGAGAGGTCGATCATTTGAACTGGGCCAAAAAGGTCAGCGCCTATATTATCGATGAAAATGTGACCACTCTGGGCGTGGAGTTGAATGATCATAAATGCGGCTTCGGTAAGTGGCTTTATGGAGAAGAGCGGAAAAAGGCCGAAAAGGTTTTTCCTCATATCACCTCTCTGCTCAAAGAGGTGGAAGAACCGCACCGTTTGCTTCATCAGTCGGCGGTGGATATTACCAAGTCGGCTTCCAAGGTGGAGGCCCGGCAGATTTATCTTTCCCAGACCGCCCCGAATCTGGAAAAGATCCAAAGTTTACTGAAAAAAACCCGCGAAACGATTCAGAAGGTTGTCATGACCGGAGAAAATTTGGTCAAAGAGACCAGAGAATTTAAAACCAGGGTGATCCAACTGGGGACCATCGCCATCGTCCTGGGTATTGTCTTCGCTCTGTTGATCGCACGGGGGATTACAAAGACTTTGATCGGGATGTCGGTTGAAATGGCCGAGGCGGCTGAGCAAGTCGCCTCGACTTCCGACCAGATCTCAGCCAGCAGCCAGGTCCTGGCCAACAAAGCCTCCGTTCATGCCGCCGGTTTGGAAGAGACCTCCGCGGCGGTGGAGGAAATGGCCTCAACGACCCAAAAGAATTCCGAGAATGCCAATTCGGCCAATCAGATGATGACCCAGGATGCTGCAAAAAATTTTCAGAATATCGAAGCACGGATGACTCTCATGGAAGAAGTCATGAAAGAGACCTTGAATGCGGGTGAAGAAACGGCGAGAGTCGTCAAGACTATCGATGAGATCGCCTTCCAGACCAACCTCCTGGCCCTGAATGCCGCAGTAGAGGCCGCCCGGGCCGGCGAAGCCGGGGCCGGATTTGCCGTGGTGGCTGATGAGGTGCGTAATCTGGCCCTGCGGGCCACTCAGGCTGCCAAGAATACCCAGGATCTAATTCAAAACTCCAGGGAAAAACTTAAAGATACCGACCTCTCCTTCCGGCAGATTGCCGATGTGCTTGAAATGAACGGGGGAATTATGAAGAAAGTGGCCGGTCTAATCAATGAGATCACCCTGGCCTCCATGGATCAGGCTCAAAAAATAAAATATATTAATAGGGCCATGTCCGAGATGGATCAGATTGTTCAGCAAAATGCCGCCAGCGCCGAAGAGTCGGCCTCGGCCTCTGAAGAGATGAGCTCCCAGGCCATGGAAATGAAGGGTTTTGTGCAAAAGATTGCCAAAATAATCGGAGAAAAACAATATGCGTCGGAGCGTTCCCGGAGGTTAGCCGATAATAATGGGAAGGGATCAAAAAAGAGGCTCATTTTTGAGGATAAGCCCCACCTGCAACGATTTCTGACCAAAGTGGGGAAGTTAAACAGCGAAGAAGATTCGATGGGGAAGAGAATGAAGTTACCCAAGCCGAAGCCGCAGCTCCTTCCGGAGGAAGGAAAGGACCTGACATTTTGAGGAGGCCTCCCGGTGGTTGGAAGAACGAAAATTCAATTCATAGACTAAGGAGAGAATGATTATGGCCGAGTTGGCAAAAACGTTTGATCAGGCGGTAAAGAGCATGGCCGACCGGGAAGGAAAGTATCTGACCTTTTCCCTGGCCGGGGAGGAGTATGGTATCGGCATCCTGAAGATTAAGGAGATCATCGGCCTGATGCCGATTACCAAAGTCCCCAAAACCGATTACTATGTCAAGGGAGTAATTAATCTGCGAGGGAAAGTCATTCCGATAGCGGATCTCCGGTTAAAATTCGGGATGGAGGAGATGCCTTATACCGATCGGACCTGTATCGTGGTGGTGGAGGTTCGGGGAGGTGCCGGGAATATTCTTATGGGGGTGGTGGTTGATTCGGTTTCCGAGGTTTTAAATATCAAAGGCAGCGAGATTGAGGACACTCCGGCCTTTGGAACGACTATGGATACTTCCTATATTCTCGGTATGGCCAAGCTGCATGGAGGGGTTAAGATTCTCCTGGATATCGACCGGGTTTTAGGCGCGGAGAATGTCGCCTTCTTAATGGAAGGGGTTTAATAGAAAAAAACGGTTAAAGGTTCAAGGCGTAAGGTTCAAGGAGAAACATAAATAACAAGGTAAGGATTATCATGAACACCATTGTCACGGCCAAAGAATTAGGACAGTTTCTTAAGTTGACGGAATCGACCATTTATAATTTAGCCGGCAACGGTGAAATTCCCGGTTTCCGGGTCGGACGATCCTGGCGGTTTTACCTGGAGGAGGTCTTGGAGGCGATCGGTATGAGCGACATGCCGGAAAATTTTTATTCCTCTGCTTCTCCTTCTACTTCCTGTCCGGCTTAAGAAAGGAAATAAATCCTCAAAACCAAGCTCTCAGGCCCGATTGAGCGGAAGGCACGAAGGAAAAAAATCCCCCCAACCCCCCTTTTTCCAA
>Ga0233425_10011072_pt1 | contig 10687 bp, 12 predicted proteins | sample Watercolumn_Towu_2_FD_181712 | JGI IMG/M metagenome (GOLD analysis project Ga0233425, IMG submission 181712) | Freshwater microbial communities from Lake Towuti, South Sulawesi, Indonesia - Watercolumn_Towuti2014_140_MG | ecosystem: Environmental > Aquatic > Freshwater > Lake | place... | reverse complement strand
GGCCGCCGCGTGCGGCCGCGTCCGCCCCGGAGAGACCCATGCCCCGCACCATACCGCTCGAACGCGTCCGCAACATCGGCATCATGGCCCACATCGATGCCGGCAAGACCACCTGCAGCGAACGCATCCTCTACTACTGCGGCCGCAACTACAAGATCGGGGAGGTGCACGACGGCGCGGCCACCATGGACTACATGGTGCAGGAGCAGGAGCGCGGCATCACGATCACCTCCGCCGCCACGGTGGTCCAGTGGCAGGACCACCAGATCTCCCTGATCGACACGCCCGGCCACGTGGACTTCACGGCCGAGGTGGAACGCAGCCTGCGCGTGCTGGACGGCGCCATCGCGCTGTTCTGCGCCGTGGGCGGCGTCCAGCCCCAGACCGAGCAGGTCTGGCGCCAGAGCGAGAAATACGAGGTGCCCAAGCTCTGCTTCATCAACAAGATGGACCGCGTGGGCGCCGACTTCCTGGGCGTCATCGAGGAGATCCGCTCCGAGCTGGGCGGCAACCCGGTGCCCATGGTGCTGCCGATCGGCCAGGCGGAGAAGTTCGAGGGGGTCGTGGACCTGCTCGAGATGCGGGCCGTCCATTTCGACGAGGAGTCCAAGGGCGTCAAGCTGGTCTTCGGCGAGATCCCGGCGGCGATGCGCGCGGACTGCGACAAGTGGCGGCACCACCTCGTCGAGAAGGCCGCCGAGCAGGACGACGCGCTCCTCGAGAAATACCTGGCCGGCCACGAGCTGTCCCGCGAGGAGGTCATCACGGGGCTCCGCAAGGGATGCATCGGCCGCGCGCTCGTGCCCGTGTACTGCGGCACGGCCTTCAAGAACAAGGGGGTGCAGCCGCTGCTGGACGGCGTCGTCCGGTTTCTCCCGTCGCCGCTGGACGTGGGGCCGGTGCACCAGGCGGACGACCATGCCGTGGTCCGGAATCCCTCCGACACCGAGCCCTTCGCGGGGCTGGCCTTCAAGATCCTGTCCGACAAGCACATGGGCAAGATCACCTTCGTGCGCATCTACTCGGGCACGCTGCGCGTGGGCGCCACGCTGCGCAACACGACCGTCGGCGCCGAGGCGCGCATCGGCCGGCTTTTCCGCATGCACGCCAACCGGCAAGAGGCGATCGAGGAGGCCTGCGCCGGCGACATCGTGGCGGTCGTGGGCCTGGCTAAGACGCGCACCGGCGACACGCTCTGCGACCCGGCGCACCCGATCGTGCTGGAGTCCATCGAGTTCCCCGCCCCCGTGATCTCCGTTGCCATCCGGCCTGCCAGCCGCGGCGACAACGAGAAGCTCGGAGCCGCCCTCCATTCGCTCGCGGCCGAAGACCCGACCTTCCTCGTGCACTACGATCAGGAGACCGGCGAGACCATCATCTCCGGCATGGGCGAGCTGCACCTCGAGATCATCGTCGACCGCCTGCGCCGCGAGTTCCTGGTCGCCTGCGAGGTGGGCCGTCCGGAGGTCGCCTACCGCGAGACGCTGACGACGCCGATCGAGGGCGCCTACAAGCACGTCAAGCAGTCCGGCGGCCGCGGTCAGTACGCCCACGTCTGCCTGCGCCTGGAACCGAAGGATCCGGGCCACGGCTTCACCTTCGAGAACGAACTCAAGGGCGGCGCGATCCCGGAAGAGTACGTGCCGGCGATCGAGAAGGGCGTGATCAAGGCCATGGAGCACGGGCCGTATGCCGGCTACCCGGTGGTGGACGTGAAGGTCACGGTGTACGACGGCTCCTTCCACGAGGTCGACTCGAACGAGTTCGCGTTCATCGAGGCCGGACGCGCCTGTTTCCGCAACCTGTTCCTCAAGGCCAACCCCGAGCTCCTGGAGCCGTTGATGGACGTCGAGGTCACCGTGCCCGAGGAGTACATGGGCGCGGCGACGGGATCGATCTGCCAGCGCCGCGGCCGCGTCGAGGGCATGGAGGACAAGGGCGGCGCGCGCCTCGTGCGCGGCTTCGTGCCGCTGGGCGAGATGTTCGGCTACTCCAGCGCGATCCGCACGCTGACGCAGGGCCGCGGCTCATTCACGATGCACTTCGAGCACTACGAAGCCGTGCCGTACGAGATCGCGGAGGACGTGATCGAGAAGCGGCGCAAGGCCAACAAGATCCGCTAGCCGCCGGTCAGTTCGGCATGTGGATGATCTGGCGGTACCTGGGCCGTCCGTCCGGGCCGATGGGTCCGTATTCGACTACGCGCTCGCGTTCCGTCCACTGCCTGGGCATCTCGAAAGCCGTGCGGCCCTGCTCCTTCACCCGGGTGGCGCTGGCCACCTGCGCCAGCAGCTTGTCGCCCTCGCCGAACACGCTCACGACGACGCCGCAAAACGCGCCTTCGCGGTCCTCGACGATGCTGAAGCCCCGCAGGCGGTACACGTAGCTGTACGGCAGGTCCACCGGCTTGAACTCGCAGGTCGCCTGCCGCGGGGTCACGTTGCTGACCGGGGCGAAGCCGCTTCTCCTTCTCGTAGCGCTGAATCTCCCGGTCGACGGCCTGCAGGGCATCCAGGTCGCCCTTCTGCTTCGCGGCCTGGCGCTGCCCATCGAGAGCGCGGCGGTATTGACCCAGGAGGTCGTTGCGGGCCGCGTCCGTTTCCTGCCGGATGGTCTGGAGTTGCTGCTGGAAGATCGTTCGCGACCGGGTCAGGTCGTCCGCCGCGCGCTGCACCGGACAGAATGGCCAGCGCCGCCAGCACCGCCAAGCCGTCTTGTCTGTCCGGGTGACGACGCATGTCAACCTCCCGCGGATCGCCGCGATTCGCGAGCCGCTTCCAGCCGAGTGCTACCCCCGGCGGCTTGCGGCCGTCAAGAGGCGCGCCTCCAGCCAGTCCAGGATGCGGGCCGCCACGTCAACCTTGGACAGCAGGGGCAGAGCCGTCGGCGGGCCGTCGGCCGTCACGAGCACGACGCGGTTCGTGTCGACGGCGAATCCGGCGTCGGGCTGCGAGACGTCGTTCGCCACGATCAGATCCAGGCCCTTGTCCGCCAGCTTGCGCCGCGCCTCCGGCAGCGGGTCGCCGGTTTCGGCCGCAAAGCCGACGAACACGCGGCCGCCCTTGGCCGGCCGGATCGTGGCCAGGATGTCGGGGTTGGGCGTCAGCTCCAGCACCGGCGACATGGCGCGCTTCTTGAGCTTGACCGCACCGGCCGCCTTGGGCCGCCAATCCGCCACGGCCGCGCACATCACCAGCGCCTCGGCGGCCGGCAGGTGCTTCTCCACCGCGGCGAGCATCTCGCACGCGCTCACCACGTCCACGCGCGTCACGCCGCCGGGCGTCGGCAGTTCCACCGGACCCGCCACGAGCGTGACGGCGTGTCCGCGGCCCGCCGCAACGGCCGCCACCGCAAAGCCCATCCGCCCCGTCGAGCGGTTGCTGATGAACCGCACCGGGTCGATCGCTTCGCGGGTCGGCCCCGCCGTGATCAGCAGTCTCATTGTGCCGCAATCTCCGGCAGTGCCGAGCACAGGGCGATGAAAGCCCGGGCCCTCTCCAGCGCCTCTCCGGATTCGGCAGCCGTGAAGGAAACCCCCGCCGAGTAGTCGCTGACTTCCCGGCGATCCTCGAGTTGCCCCAGGAGCGTTGCGGCGGTCTCCGACAGCAATCCGGCACGCACGAAGTGCAGCACGAGGAGCTGGTGGGCGCCCCGGTGCGTCCGGCTCTCCAGTCCTTTCGTGTACAGCACGGCGCGCGTCCAGTGATAGGCGGCGTAATACGCGCGCGATATCGCGTCGTTATAGAGGCCCAGCCGGTGAAGCTCGGCGGCGGCGCGCAACGCTTCGTTGCCGCGGACCGTCTCCTCGTGGGCGTTGGCCCGTTCGTTGTCCGGACTCACAGCGGCACTCCTTCCCGGTCCACCTCGCGGGCGAACAGCCGTTCCCGCTGGCGCAGGCGGAGAAGATCCTCCTCCGCGAGCGTGATCGCGGCGAGCGGGATGCCGGCGTCGAGAACGCCCCGGCGCACGGCGCGGCCGGAGATCCAGTCGCGATCGCCGTCGCCGACCCGGTCGAGAAGGACCAGAACGTCCACGTCCGACGTCGCCTGCCAGTCGCCCCGCGCCGCGGAACCGAACAGGCGGATGCCGCGCACGCGCGGTCCGAATTGCCGGCGGACGTCGTCCGCCAGCAGGCGGGCAGCTTCGCGCGCCGTCGCCAGGCGCGCCAACGTATCTTCCAGCGGGGACGTGGCGACATTCTCCATGCCGAGTACCATACGCCCGGCTCACACGGGATGCAAGCGGCGGGTGGAAGGTACAACTACGCCGCGTCGTCCCGTGTCGCCGTCAGCAGCCGGATCGCCTCCTGCGCGGCCATCAGCCCCATGATGCCGGTCAGGCAGGACGAACTGCCCATGGCCCGCCGCCGACGGCCGCCGGGGAAGGGTTCAGGGTTCAGGGTTCGGGGTTCAGGCTCTCCCTCGCCGCACTCCGCACTCCGCACTCCGCACTCGACCGTGGCATCGTCCGCCGCCTCGCCGGAAAAGACGCAGCGGATGCCGCTCCGGATGCCGCGGCGATGCAGCCGTTTGCGCACGAAGCGCGCCAGCGGACAACCGAACGTCTCGCCGATGTCCGCCACGCGGATCTGCGCCGGATCGGTCCGCCGCGCCGCGCCCATGCTCGCGATCGCCGGCACGCCGGCTTCCACGCACGCGGCCAGCAGCGTCACCTTGGCGTTCAGGCTGTCGATGGCGTCAATCACCAGGTCCGGCCGCGGCTCCAGCACGGCCGCCACCGTTTCGCGGTTCACGAAAAGCGCCAGCGCCTCCACCGCGCACGCCGGGTTGATGTCCTTCACGCGCGCCGCCGCCAGTTCCGCCTTGGGCCGGCCCAGCGTGGACTCCAGCGCGTAGAGCTGGCGGTTGATGTTGGAAATCTCGACGCGGTCGAAGTCCACCAGCCGCAAGTGCCCCACGCCGCCGCGGGCCAGGCCCTCGACCGCGTACGAACCGACCGCGCCCAGCCCGACCACGGCCACGCGCGCCGCCGCCAGCCTCGCCAGCGCCGCCTCGCCCAGCAGCAGCCGCGTGCGCTCGAAACGTGGATCGTGCATGTCTGCCTCAGCCGAGCGGCTTCGGTGCCGCATCGCGCCCTGTCTCAGTCGGCCAGAATCCGTTCGCAGGCGTCCAGCACCCTCCGGACCCCGATCGCCAGCATGCATGCCGCCGGCTCGGCTTCGCACGGCGCGCGCTTGCGGTTCATGTAGCTCAGGCACGGGCCGCAGGGCACGTCGCCGGTGAGCACGCCGGTGCGGTCCGGATCGCCGGCCGGGCCGTAGCGCACCGTCGACTCGGGCCCGAACAGCGCCACCAGCGGCGCGCCCACGGCGTCGGCGAGGTGCATGACGCCCGTGTCGTTGGTCAGGACCAGCCGGCAGCGCCGGAGGACGGCGGCCAGCGTCGGCAGGTCGGTCTCACCGGCTAGCACGCGCACGCGCGCCCGCAGCGCCTCCGGCAGGAGGGCACGCAGCGCCTCGGCGCGCGGGCGCTCGTCCGCGCTGCCGGGCACCAGGATGCGCAGGTCCGCGTGCGCCTGCAACAGCGCCCCGGCCACCTCCGCGAACCGCTCCAGCGGCCAGCGCCGCTGCAGGCAGAGGCTCGTGGCATGCGGGTTGAGCGCCAGCCAGTCGCCGCCCGCTCCCAGCAGCCGTTCCGCGGCGGCCTCCGCCGTCGGCGGCACGGCGATGCGGCCCGCCGGCAGGCGCCGGTAATCCACGCCCAGCGGCGCCAGCAGACGGGCGACGCACTCGCGGAAATGGATGTCCTCGCGGAAGGCGACGCCGCCATCAATCAGCCGGCCGCGCCAGCGCGCCGGCAGGCGGAAGCCGAAACGGTAGCGCGCCCCGCTCGCGGCGCAGAAGACCGTGCTGAGCTTGGAGAAGTACTCGATGTCGACGATCGCGTCCGGCCGGCGGCGCCGCAGTTCGCGCCACACCTGCCACACGCTGCACAGCAGGGCGCCGGGGGAGGCCGCGGAGACGGCCAGCACGTCGTCGACCCCCGGCAGCAGCCGCGCGGCGGCCTCCGTTCCGCCGGCCAGCGTCACCACCGTGACCCGCGCCCGCGGCTGCGCCGCGCGCAGGCCGCGGAAAACGCCCGCGCAGGTCAGCAGGCTGCCGAGGCCCAGCAGCTTGACGACCGCGATCTCGCGCGGCGCGGCCGGCAGCGCGCGCCGCCGCCGGGGCCACAGCCCCAGCAGCACGGCCAGCGGCCAGCCCAGCCAGGTGTCCGCGCGCCGCAGGGTGTCGAGCGCAAGCACGTTGCCACCATAGCAGAGCGGGCGTTGGAAGACCACCGGCGATGTGGTAATCTGATTCGCACGGGACGTGTGTATGAAAGTTGACCACGAACTGTTCCGCACCGGGGTGCCGGCGATTGACCGCCAGCACGAGCACTATATCGAACTGTCGGAAGGCGCGCTCGCGCTGTGCGCCGTGGCGCAGCCCGATCCCGCCGCCCTCGCCGCCGCCGTCAACCATGCCCTGCGCTACGCGCGCGAACACTTCGACACCGAGGAGGGCATCATGCGCGCCGCGGCCTATCCGCTCCTCCGGCAGCATGCCGCCAAGCACGACCTCTTCCGCGCCCAGGCCGCCCGGCTCGCGGACGAGCTGGCCGCCGGCGCGCCGGCGGCGGATTTCGCCGCGCGGCTCGCCAAGCTGCTGGTGGACTGGTTCGCCGCCCAGGTCCAGACCGACGACCTGCGCCTGGCGCTCTTCCTGAAGCAGCCGGCCAACGCGAAGAAGTTCGAGGCCCTGCTGCGCTGAGGCCGCCCCGCGGCGAAGGAGAAGACTCATGACCCGACGCGAACGCGTGCTGGCGGCGCTGAACTTCCGGCCGACCGACCGCGTGCCGAAGGACCTCTCGGCCATGCGTTCGACCGGCATCAGTTGCTTCGCCTACCCAAAGCTGGTCGCCGCGCTCGGCCTGCCGCCGCGCCTCCCGCGCGTGTACGACACCGGCCAGATGCTCGCGCTCCCCGACCGCGACGTGCTCGACGCGCTGGACTGCGACGTCTGCACCGTCGAGGGCGACGGCTGCACGAACGCCTACGACGAGCCGGAGCGCTGGCGCCCGTACGACTTCAACGGCCGCCTGCCGGCGCTCGTGCAGCGGCCCGAGGCGTTCCAGGTCCGCCCCGACGGCGTCATCGTGCAGAACGGCCACTCCCTGATGGGGCCCGACTCGTTCGTGTTCGACGCGCCGGGCGCAGGCCAGCCGCTGGATCTCGACCGCGACCCCGAGCCGTTCGACCTCGCCCGCATCGAGGCCGACCTGCGGGACGGCCTGCCGACGCCCGAACAGGTCGCGCAACAGGCGGCGTGCTGCGCCCGGGCGCGCGCCGCCACCGACCGCGCGATCCTGTTCGCGGGCCTGGGCACGGGCCTGGGATTTCACGGCGGCATCGCGCGCTTTTCGATGCTCTGCTTCACGCAGCCGGACCACATCCACGCCTACCACGAGCTGCGCACGCGCTACGCCCTGGAGCGCGTCGAGCGCCTCGTGCCGGCGATCGCGCCGCATGCGGACGTGCTGATGATGTCGGCCGACGACCAGGGCCTGCAGACCGGCCCGATCCTGCCGCCGCAGAAGTTCGGCGAGCTCTTCGTGCCGTACTACCGCCGCGTGAACGACGCCGTGCACCGCCTGGCCCCGGGCGTGAAGACCTTCCTGCACTGCTGCGGCGCGGTGCACGACCTGCTCGACGGCATTGTCGCCGCCGGCTTCGACGCGCTCAACCCCGTGCAGTGGTCGGGCGGCACGGCGACCGTCCGGCAGTGGAAGGACAAGGCGCGCGGCCGGCTGGCGCTCTGGGGCGGCGGGGTCAACACGCAGACCACGCTGCCCTTCGGCACCGCGGCCGACGTCGAGCGCGAGGTGCGGCAGGTGGTGCCCGTGCTGGCCGCCGACTCCGGCTACGTTTTCTGCGCCATCCACAACCTCCTGGCCGAGATTGCGCCGGAAAAGGTGATCGCGCTCTACCGCGCGGCGGGAAGGAAGGCGTGACGTGAAGCTGGATCGCCTGGTGGCGGCGCTGGACCGCGAGCTGGACCTGGCGCACGCGGAGCGCTTCCGCGACGACTCGCACAACGGCCTGCAGGTGGCCAACCGCTCCGGCCGCGCGACCCGCGTGGCGCTGGGCGTGGACGCCACGCTGCCGTTCTTCGAGCGCGCGGCGGCGGCGGGCGCGGATCTGGCGATCGTGCACCACGGGCTGAGCTGGGGAGACTCGCTGCGCCGGATCACCGGCCTCAACTGGCGGCTGCTGGATTTCCTCCTGCGCCACGACCTGGCCCTGTGGGCCTGCCACCTGCCGCTGGACGCGCACCCGCGTCTCGGCAACAACGCGCGACTCGCCGCCGCGCTGGGTTTGCGCCGGCAGAAGCCTTTCGCGCTGTACCACGGCGTGCCCATCGGCATCCAGGGCGTGCTGCCGCGCGCCATGCCGCGCGCGGCCTTCCACGCGCAGGTGCGGCGCGCCGTCGGCCCGGAGATCCGCACGCTGGACTTCGGCCGCGCGCGCATCCGCAGCGTGGGCATCGTCTCGGGCGGCGCGCCCGGGCAGATCGCCGACGCCGTGGCGGCGCGTCTGGACGCCTACCTCACCGGCGAATCCAGCCTCCAGGCGCGCAACCTGGCCGAGCAGGAGGGGATCAACGCCGTCTTCGCCGGCCACTATGCCACCGAGCGCTTCGGCGTCTGCGCCCTGGGCGGCTGGATCCGCCGGCGCTTCGGCCTGCCGGCGAAGTTCATTGATCTCGCCGTAACATATTGACGCGACAAAAGGTGATCACGACGGCGACGACCCGCTTTCGCGCTCGCGTGCTACGGCGCGGCACGCAGCGGATGGAGTGAGAGATCCGTCAATCGATCTTCGCTCGCCCCAACAATGTGTGGCAACGTCAGTTCGAGGAAAACATGCTACCATGCCGGCGATGAAGTTGCGCTGCCCACACTGCCAGACGGTCTTCGAGAAGCTGGAGAAACCGGCGTGTCCGACCTGCGGCCGGACGCTGCGCATGGCGTGGGAGCGCGACATGAAGACGCCCGCCGCACGCCTGGTCTGGCGCCAGACGCACAAGCGGCGCCAGGAGATGCCGCCGCGCCGGCAGGTCTCGACGCCGAAGCCGGGCATGATGATGCTCCCGCTGTTCCTGCTCACTTACCGCTCGCGCTTCTTTCTGTGGACGCTGGTGCTGGTGACGGTGATCGCCGGCCGGATCCTCTTCACCCGCGTGAAGGAGGTGCCGATCATGCCGGACGCCGAGAGCTGGCAGGTCCAGCGCGCCCGCGCCGAGTTGCGCGCGCTGCGCACCGGTCTGGAGTGGTTCCGCGCGCACTGCAAGCGCTATCCGACCGATGCGGAGGGGTTGCGCGCGCTGGTGCGCGACCCCGAGCCGGGCGTGCCCGGCTGGGACGGCAACTACATTGACCAGTTGACGCCCGACCCGTGGGGCCGCGCCTACCGCTACGCCTGTACGAACGACACGGTCGCGCTGGGCTCTTGCGGGCCGGACGGCCGGCCGGGAACGGCGGACGACGTGGCCGCGCCGGAGCCGGACTGGAAGGCGCTGCTGCAGCGGGTGGACGTGAAGGAGCTGCCGAAGTGGGGGACGAACGCGGTGCCGCCGGCGGCGGCGCCGCTCAGCCGCCCTTGACCTGCTGCGCCCAGGTGGAGGTGCCGAAGTCCGTCAGCAGCCGCTTGCGCATCTCCTCGGCACGCGAGCCCTGGTTGATCTGCTCGAACGCCTTGGCGGCCTTGAAGAGCGCCTCGGCCTGGGCGGTGCGCACGGCGCGGAAGAGCGTCACCACGCGCAGGTAGCCGTCCTTGAGCGCGGCCTTGTTGTCGCCCTTGTCGGTCAGCAGGTCGCCGCGCACGATCAGGGCGAAGGCCGCGGCCTCGGCCGAGCCGGACTTGACGGCCTGGTCGAGCAGATCCTCCAGCTTGGCCGTGCGCTGGACCTTGCGCAGCGCCTGCCAGTAGAGCGGCGCCATCTCGCCCTTGTAGGCGGCCTCCTTGTTGGCGGCGATGACCCGGTCGCAGGCGCGCACGGTCTCGGCGGCCTTGCCCTCCTTCATGTAGGCCTCGGCCAGCCAGCGCCCGGCGATGTCGTCCCAGCGCAGCATGGCGTACTTCTGGGAGACGGCCTCCATCACGGGAATGGCCTGCGCCGTCTTGCCGTCCTGCACGGCCTTGACCGCCTCGCGCAGACCGGGCGGTTCGGGAATCACCAGGTCCTTCACCTGCGCCGGCGAGATCTCGACGTCGACGGTGGCGCCCGAGCCGCGGCTCTGGGAGACGACGTAGACGTTGGCCACGGCCCGGTAGACGATCTTGCCCTCGAAGCGCTTGTCGTCGCGGGTGACGATCGCGCCCATGACGTCCTGCGCCCGGACGGCGCCGGCGGCAAGCAGGAGGAGGATCGCGGGCAGGGCCCGGCGGACACGGCGGAACATCGGCAACGTCTTCATTCGCATGGCTCCTTCAGAACTTCGCAGTAACGGTCGCGGGGTTTACCTACGGGGCGGGCGTGGCAGGTGTCGGCGTGGCAGGTGTCGGCGTGGCAGGTGTCGGCGTGGCAGGTGTCGGCGTGGCAGGTGTCGGCGCCGGTGGCGCGCCGGGGGGCGGGGGCGGCGGCTTCGGGGCGGGCGTGACGGCGCCGGGCCCGATTTCGATTCCGGCC
>Ga0233425_10011071_pt1 | contig 10687 bp, 8 predicted proteins | sample Watercolumn_Towu_2_FD_181712 | JGI IMG/M metagenome (GOLD analysis project Ga0233425, IMG submission 181712) | Freshwater microbial communities from Lake Towuti, South Sulawesi, Indonesia - Watercolumn_Towuti2014_140_MG | ecosystem: Environmental > Aquatic > Freshwater > Lake | place: Indonesia... | reverse complement strand
TGTGACTATGCGCGACGGGCGCTGTCCAGACGTGACACCAGGTCTTCCGCTCGCAGGTGCGTGTACCGCCGAAGCATTTGCATCGACTTGTGACCGGAGATCGCGGAAACCTCCTGGTCCGAAAGGCCGAGTTCCACGAAGCGGCTGACGGCGCCGAATCCCCGTCGAGGCGATTATGATTGTTGGGGAGGGCGGACGTGCGGGCCATCCTGCGGGATGACGCAACGTTGGTACGAGAGACGCGAGGTCGCGACGCCACCGACGCTCGGTGTAATAGCGGGCTCGCGCAGCGCGTTGACCAGCCGCTGCGGTGTTCGCGACAGTGTCGGGGGCGGGTGGCGCCGGACGATCTCGCGGCCGGCGCATTACACGCAGGCGCTGATCGCGGCCGTCGGGATGACGTACGTGATGTTGTAGATGCCGGAGGCGGCGAGGCGGCAGGTGGTGGCAATTTCGGAATCCTGCCGTATAATCAGCGTCCCGCCGGTAGGGCTACTTGATACCGGCGGATGTGCGGGCCGGAGCCATTGATTCACGCCGTTTCCAAGTCCGGAAGCCTCCCCCGCTACCAGGACATATGAGGTAACCAAATGGCCCCGGTATCGGGGCCTTTTGTTTTGAACGGCATGCAGGAACAGGCATCGCGATTGCGGGTTTTGCTCGAGCCGGTGGTAACCGGCCTGGGGTATGAACTGGTCGGCGTCCTGCTCCTGCCGGCCGGGCGTGGTTCGGTGCTGCGCATCTACATCGATCACGCGCCCGGCGTCACCGTCGCCGATTGCGAACGGGTGAGCCGCCAGGTCAGTGCCGTGCTGGACGTCGAGAATGCGGTGCGCGGTTCCTACACCCTGGAGGTGTCGTCGCCCGGGTTGGACCGGCCGCTGTTCACGCCCGAGCACTTTGCCCGGTTTGCCGGCGCCAACGTGCGCGTGCATCTGCATGTGCCGCAGGACGGGCGGCGCAAGTTCGTGGGGCGCCTGGGCGGGATGCGGGGCGATGCCGTGGTCGTCGAATGCGAGGGCGTGGAGCGATTGCTGCCGATGCGGCAGATCGCCAGGGCGCGGCTGGTGCCGGAATCAAACATGCGGGCGGGTTCGGAATCATGAACAAAGAGATATTGACGGTTGTCGAGGTCGTCTCCAACGAAAAGGGCGTGGCCAAGGAGGTCATCTTCGAGGCCCTCGAGGCGGCGCTCGCCAGCGCGACCAAGAAGCGCTACCACGACGACATCGAGGTGCGCGTCGCCATCGACCGCAAGACCGGCGATTACAACGCCTTCCGGCGCTGGCAGGTGGTCGAGAACAGCCTGCTCGAATTCCCGGAACGGCAGGTGACCGTCACCGACGAATTCGCCGAAGGCCGGGCGATCGGCGAGTTCATCGAGGAGCCGATGGAGGCCGCCGCCTTTGGCCGCATCGCCGCCCAGACCGCCAAGCAGGTCATCGTGCAGAAGGTCCGCGAGGCGGAACGCGCCCAGATCGTCGAACAGTACCAGGGCCGCAAGGGCCAGCTCGTCTCCGGCATCGTCAAGCGCATCGAGCGCGGCGGTGTGCTGCTCGACCTCGGCGCCAACGCCGAGGCGATCGTGCCGCGCGAGCAGGTCATTCCGCGCGAGCCGGTCCGCGCCGGTGACCGCCTGCGTGGCTACCTGTTCGACATCCGTCCGGAGAAGCGCGGCCCGCAGCTGTTCGTGAGCCGGACCTGCACCGAATTTCTGGTCGAGCTGTTCAAGCTGGAGGTGCCGGAAATCGGCGAGGGGCTGATCGATATCCTCGGTGCCGCCCGCGACCCGGGCCTGCGGGCCAAGATCGCGGTGCGCAGCAAGGACGCCCGCATCGACCCGGTAGGCGCCTGCGTCGGCATGCGCGGTTCGCGCGTGCAGGCGGTATCGAACGAACTCGCCGGCGAGCGCGTCGACATCATCCTCTGGGACGAGAATCCGGCCCAGTTCGTGATCAACGCCATGTCGCCGGCCGAGGTGGTGTCGATCCTGGTTGACGAGGACACCCACAGCATGGACGTCGCCGTCGCCGAAGGCGAGCTGTCGCAGGCCATCGGCCGCAACGGCCAGAACGTCAAGCTGGCGAGCCAGCTGACGGGCTGGGACCTGAACGTCATGACCGAGACCGCGGCTGCCGAGAAATCCAGCCGCGAGGAACAGGAGCTGCAGCAGCAGTTCATGGAACAGCTGGACGTCGATGCCGAGGTCGCCCGCATCCTGGTCGACGAGGGTTTCTCCAGCATCGAGGAAGTGGCCTATGTGCCGGAATCGGAGATGATCGAGATCGAGGAGTTCGACGAGGAACTGGTCGCCGAGCTGCGCCGCCGCGCCAAGGACCTGCTGTTGACGCGGGCGATCGCCTCCGAGGAGCACGTCAGTGACGCGTCTTCCGGGCACCTGCGCGACATGGAGGGAATGGACGACGAACTGTACGAGGTCCTGGCCGGGCGCGGCATCGGCACCATGGACGATCTCGCCGAGCTGTCGGTGGACGAGCTGATGGAGATCGACGGCATGACCGGGGAGCGGGCGGCGCAACTGATCATGACGGCGCGGGTGCCGTGGTTCGCCGAACAGGCCAGTCAGGCCGAACAGCAGCCGGCAGAGGAAAAGAATGACTGACGTGACGATCAAGCAGTTCGCGGAGCAGATCGGCGTCGCCGCCGAAAAGCTGTTGGTCCAGCTGGCCGAGGCCGGACTGCCGGCGAAGACGGCGAGCGATTCGATCAGCGACGACGAGAAGAGCCAGCTGCTGGGTTACCTGCGCCGGACCCACGGCCGCGACGACGAGGGCGCCGAGCCGACCCGCATCACCCTGCGGCGGAAGACGGTGAGCGAGATCAAGGTCCCCACCGACAAGAGCAAGCTGCGCATCCGCCCGGGCATCAAGGCAGTGCCGACCAAGACGGTCAGCATCGAGGTCCGCAAGAAACGCACCTACATCAAGCGCAGCCTGGTGGTCGACGAGGAGGCGCAGCGGCTGGCCGAGGAGGCCGCCGAGCGCGATCGGCAGGAGGCCGAGCGGGTCCGCGCCGAGGAGGAGGCGCGCCGCCAGCGCGAGCAGGAGGAGAGTCGGCGGCGCGAGGAGGAGGCGAAGGCGCGGGCCGAGGAAGAGGCCAAGCGCCGGCAGCACGAGGAGGAGACCGCCAAGCGGGCGCGCGAGACCGAACGCCAGCCCCCGGCCGCGCCGGTCGCCGACGACAAGGGTGGCAAGCGCAGGAAAGAAGGGGGCGAACGCGAGGGGTCGCACGACCGCGCCGAGCTGCACGTCGACGCCAGCCGCACGCGGCGCAAGCGCAAGCAGCCGCTGCGGCGGCCCGCCCCCACGGTCGACGGCAAGCACCGCTTCGAGATGCCGACCGCGCCGGTGATCCGCGAGGTGGCGATCGCCGATGGCGTCACGGTCGCCGACCTGGCGCAGCGCATGTCGGTGAAGGCCGCCGAGGTGATCAAGGTGCTGATGAACCTCGGCACCATGGCCACCATCAACCAGGTGATCGACCAGGAGACCGCGGCGATCGTGGTCGACGAGATGGGTCACAAGGTCAAGCTCATCGACGCCAACGCCATCGAGGCGCAGTTGCGCGAGGAGGTGGCGGCGTCGGGCGGCGAGGGCGAGCCGCGCTCGCCGGTGGTTACGGTCATGGGCCACGTCGATCACGGCAAGACCTCGCTGCTCGATCGCATCCGCCAGACCAATGTCGCCGCCGGCGAGGCGGGCGGCATCACCCAGCATATCGGCGCCTACCGGGTCGAGACCGCCAAGGGCCGGATCACGTTTCTCGACACCCCGGGCCATGCCGCCTTCACGGCGATGCGTGCCCGCGGTGCCCAGGCCACCGACATCGTCGTGCTGGTGGTCGCCGCCGACGACGGCGTCATGCCGCAGACCGTGGAGGCCGTGCAGCACGCCAAGGCCGCCGGCGTGCCGGTCATCGTCGCGGTCAACAAGATCGACAGGCCGGACGCCGACCCCGATCGCGTCCGCCAGGGTCTGACCCAGCACGGCGTCATCCCCGAGGACTGGGGCGGCGATACCATGTTCGTGCGGGTGTCGGCGAAGACCGGCCAGGGTATCGACGAGCTGCTCGACGCCATCCTGTTGCAGGCCGAGGTTCTCGAACTGAATGCGGTGCACGACGGCCCGGCGTCCGGCGTCGTCATCGAGTCGCGCCTCGACAAGGGCCGCGGCCCGGTCGCCACCGTACTGGTGCAGAGCGGCACGCTGCGCAAGGGCGACATCCTGCTCACCGGCTTCGAGTTCGGCCGCATCCGCGCCATGATCGACGAGAACGGCAAGCCGGTGGACGAGGCGGGTCCGTCGACGCCGGTCGAGGTGCTGGGCCTGTCCAACACCCCGAATGCCGGCGACGAGGCCATCGCGGTGGCCGACGAGCGCAAGGCGCGCGAGATTGCCGCGTTCCGCCAGAACAAGCAGCGCGAGCAGCGCATGGCGCGGCAACAGGCCACCAAGCTCGAGAACGTGTTCTCGAAGATGCAGGAGGGCGAGCAGGCGACGCTCAACCTGCTGGTCAAGGCCGATGTCCAGGGTTCCACCGAGGCGCTGTCCGAGGCCCTGACGCGGCTGTCCAACCCGGAGGTCACGGTCAACGTGGTGGCCGGCGGCGTCGGCGGCATCACCGAATCGGACGTCAATCTGGCCATCACCTCGGGGGCGATGATAGTCGGCTTCAACGTCCGCGCCGATGCCTCGGCCCGCAAACTGATCGAGGCCGAGAAGATCGATCTGCGCTACTACAGCATCATCTACGACGTCATTGACGACGTGAAGGCCGCCATCAACGGCATGCTGGCGCCGGAGATCAAGGAACAGATCGTGGGGGTGGCCGAGGTCCGCGACGTGTTCCGCTCGTCGAAGTTCGGCGCCATCGCCGGCTGCATGGTGGTGAGCGGCGCCGTCAAGCGCAACAATCCCATCCGCGTGCTGCGCGACAACGTCGTCATTTTCGAGGGGGCGCTCGAATCCCTGCGCCGTTTCAAGGACGACGCCAGCGAGGTCAAGGCCGGGATGGAGTGCGGCATCGGCGTCAAGAATTACAACGACGTGCGGCCGGGCGACCAGATCGAGGTCTTCGAGCGGATCGAGATCGCCCGCACCGTCTGAGTGCGCCGGAGACGAACGTGTCCGGCAGGCGGCATGAGGAATGGGCGCGGGCGCCGAGCAACCGCCCGCAACGGGTGGCGGAGGCGATCCACCGCGAGCTGGCGCCGCCGCTGCAGCGACTGGCGGCGGACCACGGTCTGGGCCTGCTCACCATCACCGACGTCGACGTATCGCCGGACCTGCGCAACGCCAGGGTGTTCGTCAGCCAGATGGGACGGGAGATCCCGCATCAGATCGTGATCGATCTGCTGGCGAACGAGGCCGGGCGGCTGCGGTCCCTGCTGGCCCACGCCCTGAAATTGCGGACCGTGCCCGTCGTGCGCTTCGTCTTCGACGAGTCGGTAGAACGGGGCGCGCGGCTGTCGGCCCTGATCGACGCCCTGCACGAGAAAGACAGGCAGGTCCCGGATGAATCAGCGGGCGACGACCAGGGGACGTGACGTCCACGGCATCCTGCTGTTCGACAAGCCCGCGGGCCTGAGCTCGAACCAGGCCCTGCAGCGCGTGCGGCGCCTGTACGCGGCGCGCAAGGCCGGACACACCGGCAATCTGGACCCGCTGGCGACCGGGCTCCTGCCCATCTGTTTCGGCGAGGCCACCAAGATCACGCCGTACCTGCTGGATGCCGGCAAGCGCTACCGGGCGCTGATCCGGCTCGGCCGGCGCACCAGCACGGGCGACCTCGAGGGCGAAACCATCGCCACCGCTCCGGTCGGGCCGCTCACGGCCGGCGCGGTCGAAGAGGTCCTGCGCCGCTTTCTCGGACCCATCGAGCAGGTGCCGCCCATGCACTCGGCGCTCAAGCACCGCGGCGAACCGTTGTACCGGCTGGCGGCGCGTGGCGTCGAGATCGAGCGCCAGCCGCGGCGGGTGACCATCCACGAACTGCTGCTGCACGACCTCGGCGCCGACGCGCTGGACATCGAGGTGGCATGCTCGAAGGGGACCTACATCCGCACCCTGGCCGAGGACATCGGCATCGCCCTTGGCACCTGCGCCCACCTCGCGAACCTGCGGCGTCTGGCCGTGGAACAGTTCCGCGTTGATGATGCCCATGCCTTGCCGGAGCTCGAAGAAATGGCGGTGACGGGCACGGTTGGTCTCGATGATCTGTTACTGCCCATCGACGCGGCGCTGGCGGCGATGCCGGCGGTGACCCTGACGGCGGCGACGGCCCGGTACTTCGCGCACGGCCAGGCCGTGCACGTGAACGATCTGCCGGTCGGGGTGCTGCGGGTCTACGATCCGCAGCGGTTTCTCGGGCTGGGCGAGGCGCTGGGTGACGGCCGGCTGGCGCCGCGCCGGCTGCTCAATCTCGGATGACCGGGCCGCGGCGCACGTTGCCGCCGTTTCCCGGATGGGCGGCGGCGCTGGGACCGGGGATCATCTGGATGGCACTCGCCCAGGGTAGCGGCGAGCTCATCTGGTGGCCGTACCTGATCGCCAAGTACGGTCTCACCTTCCTCTTCCTGCTGCTGCCGGCCTGCCTGCTGCAATATCCGCTCAGCGTCGAGATCGGCCGCTACACCCTGGCGACCGGCGAGGGCATCTTCCACGGCTTTATCCGCCTGCACCGCGGCTTCGGCATCGTGCTGTGGTTGCTGATGACGGTGTCGTTCCTGTGGTTTGGCGCCTTCGCCTCGGCCGGCGGCACGGCGCTGGCCGCGCTGACCGGATTTCCGCACGGCTGGGACGCGCGCGGGCAGACTCTGTTCTGGGGTTATGTCTCGATCGCCATCGCCTTCGTGGCCATCCTCCTGAGCCCGGTTGTTTATGTCCTGGTCGAGTGGTTCATGAAGGCCGTGGCCGTGGTGACGGTCGTGGGCCTGGCGTGGGCGTGCTCGCAACCGGAAGTGCTGCACGAGCTGCCGTCTTTCGCCCGCGGCCTCGCCGGTCCCGTCGGCGACCTGCCGCGACCCTGGGACCCGGCCGACGCCACCAAGCTGCTGACCGCTATCACCTTCGCGGGCCTGGGCGGATTCTGGATCCTGTTCTATTCCTACTGGCTGCGCGACAAGGGTGCCGGCCTTGCCGCGCACAATGGCCGCATCACCAGCCCGGTCACCGGCCGTGCGGAAACGGTATCGATCGACGGGGCGCTGCCGCTCGATGACGCCGCGAACGCATGGCGCTGGCGGTTGTGGCTGCGGTTTCTTCGTATCGATGTGTCGATCGGGATCGCCGGCAACGTCCTCACAACGCTGATGACCTGCCTGCTCGCCTATGCGCTCCTTTTTCCGAAGGGGCTGCTGCCCAGGGACTACGATCTGGCGGTGGTGCAGAGCGAATTCTTCGCGGTGAGCTGGGGCGAGACCGGGCGCCTGCTGTTCCTGCTGGTGGCATCGGCGTTCCTCGCCGACACCTGGCTCGCGACCGTGGACGCCGTGGCGCGCATCCAGGCCGAGATCGTCCAGGTGCTGTTCCCGGCGGCGCGGTGCCGGTCACAGCGCTGGTGGTACTACCTCATGGTCTGCGCGCTGACCGCGGTGACCGGCGTCACCATGCTGTTCGAGGCGCCGGGTACCCTGATCCTGCTGTCGGCGGTCATCGGCTTTGCCGGTACCGTGATCTTCCCGGCCGCCCTGTATCTGCTCAACCACCGGCTGCTGGCCGGTGTGCTGCCGGTCTGGGCGCGGCCGGCGGCGGGATCGGCGTGGCTGCTGCTGGCGTGTTTCCTGGCCTACCTCGCCCTCGCGATCCTCTATCTGCGCGAGGTCTTCTGAGTCAGCGCAGCGAGGCGAGGAAGGCGGAGAGCTGCGGGGCGTAGTCGGGATGGTCGGCGATGTCGGCGTGATCGGTGCCGGGCAGCAGCTGCCAGGATTTCGGCCCGCCCCAGGCCTCGTACAGGCGCCGGGCGTGCGGGGCCGGTATGACGTCATCGTGCTCGGCGGCGATGAACAGCGCCGGAGTCCGGATTGCCGGGGCGGCGGCGAGCGAGTCGAAATGATGGTTCAGCAGCAGACCGACCGGCGCATAAGGGTAGTGGCGGCGGGCGACGGCGAGGATGCTGTCGTAGGGCGTGACGAGGATGGCGCCGGCGAGCGACCGCCGGGCGGCGAGATGGACGGCGACGCCGCTGCCGAGACTGCGGCCGATGACGACAATGCGCGCCGGATCGACATCGGCGCGGCGGGTCATGGCCTCGTGGATCAGCAGGGCGTCGTCGAGCAGGGCCCGTTCGGTCGGCCGCCCGCCGCTCCGCCCGTAACCGCGGTAGTTCATCAACAGCAGCGACCATTCCGGGTACAGCGCTGCGTCCCCAAGATGCGAGGAAACCTCCTCGGCATTGCCGCCGAAATAGATCAGCAGGGGCGGTCGTCGTGCCGCATTTGATTTGACCAGCCAGCCATGCAGCGTGACGCCATCGCCGACCGGCAGCGTGATCTCCTCGGCCTGCGGGAACTGGCGGCGGATGGCCTGCAACTGGCCATCGGTAAGGCGCTGCGGGTGGAACAGGAGCCGGTCCTGCATGAGGTAGAGCAGCACCGAGACGCCGACCAGCACCCCGCCGGCGATGGTCAGCAAACTCTTCAGCAACGCCAGGGTCATGGGCCGCGATTATCCACCGCCGGCCGTCGAATTTGCACGGGCCTGAAAATCCGCTGCCGAGTCCGTATAATCGCCGCGCTTTCAAATCGGGTTGCAGGGGGATGGCATGGCTTTATCGAACATCGGCCGCGACGCGCTGGCCTCGGTGGTGGTGTTTCTGGTGGCGCTGCCGCTGTGCATGGGCATCTCGATCGCCTCCGGTCTGCCGCCCACGGCCGGCATCATCACCGGCATCATCGGCGGCATCGCCGTCGGTGCCCTGGCCGGGTCGCCGCTGCAGGTCAGCGGGCCGGCCGCCGGTCTCACGGTTCTGGTCTGGCAGCTGGTGCAGCAGTTCGGCGTCGAGATGCTCGGCATCATCGTCCTCTTGGCCGGGTTGATGCAGTGGGCGGCCGGCGTATTCCGTCTCGGCCAGTGGTTCCGCGCCGTGTCGCCGGCCGTCATCCACGGCATGCTGGCCGGCATCGGCGTCCTGATCCTCGCCTCGCAGTTCCACGTCATGCTGGACGCCAAACCCATCGGCACCGGCATCCAGAACCTGCTCGGGATGCCGTCAGCGTTCTGGGGCGTGGTGACCACCGACGATGCGCACCGGCAGGCCGCCGCCGTCGGCTTCCTGACCATCGCGGTCATGGCCGTCTGGTCGGTGGTGCCGAAGAAGCTCAAGTCCGTGCCCGGGCCGCTGGTGGCGGTGCTGGCGGCGGTAGCCGCCGCCGCCGTCTTCGATCTGGACGCCATCCAGTACGTGAACGTCCCGGACAACATCTGGTCGGTCGCCATCCTGCCGACCGCCGACCGCCTGCTGCGGGTGTTCGAGTGGCCGGTCCTGGTCGGGGCGCTGTCCATCGCCTTCATCGCCAGTGCCGAGACACTGCTGTGCGCGACCGCCGTCGATCAGATGCACCAAGGGCCGCGCACCCGGTACGACCGCGAACTGTTGGCCCAAGGGGTCGGCAACACCCTCTGCGGCGTGCTCGGTGTGCTGCCGATGACCGGCGTCATCGTCCGTTCCAGCGCCAACGTCGAGGCCGGCGCCCGGACCCGCGCCTCGGCCATCCTGCACGGCATCTGGCTGCTGGTGTTCGTGAGCGTCATCCCGTTCACCCTGCGCCACATTCCGGTCGCGAGTCTCGCCGCGGTGCTGGTCTATACCGGCTACAAGCTCGCCTACCCGAAGGCGGTGTCGGGCCTGCTCAAGTACGGCAAGACGGAGGTGAGCATCTATGTCATCACCATCGTCATGATCGTCGTCACCAACCTGCTGCAGGGCGTGCTGATCGGGCTGGGGTTGTCCCTGCTCAAGCTCCTGTACGTGTTCTCGCACCTCGAGATCCGGGTGGTCGAGGACCGCGAGGCCGGGCGCACCGATCTGCACCTCAAGGGCGCGGCGACGCTGATCCGCCTGCCGCAGCTGGCGACCGCGCTCGAGAACCTGAAACCCAACACCGAGGTGCATGTCCATTTCGAGCACCTGGACTACATCGACCATGCCTGCCTCGATCTGCTGACCAACTGGGAGCGGCAGCACGAGGCGACCGGCGGGTCGCTGGCGCTCGAATGGGACGAGCTGTCGTGGAAGTACCACCAACGCCGCACGGCCAATGTCCGCGCGGGGGCCGCAGCGGCCTAGGCGCCGGTCGTCGGGCTGGGCGATGTCCGGGTAGTCGCGTTCGGTCGATTTTTTTGCTATAGGGTTTTTTACGCGGGAAGGCGAGGCAGACTCGCCGGTGGGTTTGGGGACGGATTCGGGAGGGCCACGCAGATGGCCGGGGCTACGGACAATTCTGGAGGGGGTTCGGCGTTGCCACGGGACGCGGGGGCGTTCCGGGCGCTGATCGCCAACGTGCCCGGGGCCGTCTACCGCTGCGAGCCGCAGCCCCCTTGGCGCATCTCCTTCATCAGCGACGGTATCGAGGCGATCTGCGGCTACGCCGCCGTGGACCTGCGCAGCGGCGCCGTGCGCTGGATGGATCTCATCCATCCGGAAGACGACGCCCGTTCGGGGCTCGAGT
>Ga0233425_10011070_pt1 | contig 10687 bp, 11 predicted proteins | sample Watercolumn_Towu_2_FD_181712 | JGI IMG/M metagenome (GOLD analysis project Ga0233425, IMG submission 181712) | Freshwater microbial communities from Lake Towuti, South Sulawesi, Indonesia - Watercolumn_Towuti2014_140_MG | ecosystem: Environmental > Aquatic > Freshwater > Lake | place... | reverse complement strand
AAGGAGAAGCTGGATAAACTGCTTAGTATGCTCGCAGTTGCCCCCTCAGCAGGCAATCTTCAAGCCTACAAGATCGCGATCATAACCGACAAGAGCAAACGCGAAGAATTGGCATATGCGTGCATGGAGCAGAACTTCATAGCAGATGCGCCAGTTGTTCTAGTTTTCCTTGCGGATCTGCGCGTTTCTGGAAAGAAGTACGGGGATAGGGGTATGCGCATGTTCGCAATCCAAGACGCAACTATTGCAGCATCTTACGCGCAATTGGCAGCAACCGAATTAGGGTTGGCAACTGTTTGGGTAGGCACTTTCGAATCCCACGAGGTCATGCGTCTTTCAAATGCAGGAGAATATGAAGTTCCAGTCGCAGTCCTTCCAATTGGCTACACAAACGAAAAACCAGAGAAAAAGACAAGGAAGAAGCTAGAACAGTTGGTTAAATAGCTACTGGCTCTTGGCCTCTAGCTTCTGGCAACGATTATAATTTAACTGCAATTACCCACTACCCACTACCCAGTACCCAGTAGCCAATCTTTATAATCCTTTAATCTTCTTAGTTTACCTATGCAACGTCCTTTGCTCATACTTTGCATAGACCGGGACAACGACCTTTTCGAGAAAGCAAAGGTCAGCGGACCGTTGATCGGCAAAGAGGCGAACATCCAGGGTGCGACAAAGCTAGCCTTGGCTGACCCGCAGGATCCAGATTCCAATACAATATTCTATTCAGTCAAATTATATGATGAGATGAAAAAAGAAGGGCATAACGTGGAAGTGATAACGCTCACCGGCCACAAAAAGCTGGGTTATGTCGCGGATAAAGAGATAAGCGATCAATTGGACAAGATACTCAGGGAAACTCATGCTAAATCATGCATACTTGTTTCAGATGGGGAATCAGACGAAGAGATAATCCCTATAATCAAATCAAGGATAAAGATAGATTCAACAAAAATAGTTTTCATAAAGCAAGCAAAGGAACTGGAAAAGACGTACTTCGTTCTTCTTGAAAAAATAAAAGATCCATATTACGCAAGGATAATCATCGGGATTCCTGCAATGCTTATTCTACTGCTTTCGATCTCGAGTTTTTTAGGCATGAACTGGCAGCCGGTTGGTATAATCGTGGGTTTATATCTAGTCCTGAAGGGATTCGGATTCGATGAAAGCCTTTCAAGCATATTCAAGGATTTCAAATTCTCTACCGAACGTATAGGCTGGGTAGGATATGTGGGTGCGATAATCCTTTTCCTGATAACTCTTGTCATAGGATACCAAGCATATTTACAGGCAATGGTCCTTGGGCTTAAACTTGAGAAGACAATCTCTCTTATAATAAATAACACGATCTTCGTTTTGCTTCTTTCATTCATGTTCATAATCGCAGGGAAATTCGCAGATTCATTGCTTGAAAAGAAGAAATTCGTGATAATTCGCTATGCGTTGTATGCTGTGGCCGCAGTGCTTGCCACGATGGTCCTCAGCATAGGGAGCAAATGGATTCTGAACATGAACGAGCCATATGTCAGCTTCGCAGATTTCATAACTGCGATAATAATCGCTATGTTCACTGCTTATATCTCATCGATGCTGCTCAAAGAGATGAGGATGGAGATGCTTCTTAGGATGAAGCTTGATGGAAAGGAAGTCATCAACGAGCACGGTGCGTTCCTTGGAAAAGTGGTTGGTGTGAACGGAACCGAAGGAAATCTTATCCTGCAGACGGTTTTCGACAAGAGGCTGACATTGGCATTGAACGGAATCTCTGCTATAAATGACAATAATATCGTTGTGAAGGGAAGCGCATAATCCGTAAAACCTATTTTATGTCGGAAATAGAGATGAATCGTCCTTCTGAAATGAATTTTGCTACCTCTTCCGGAGAAAATACTGTGCCATTCATGCAAAGATATATCCCCGGTTCAAGTTTCTCCACTTTGGCGAGAGCATATCCCAGATTGAATGCTGCGTCTGATGGAGAAAAACCGATCAATGGGATCATCGATCCTGTGAAAACTATCGTTTGGTCCTTCCGTTTCAGATGAGCTTTCAGGTATCTTGCGGAATCAGGCATGGTGTATGTCCCATGCGTTATGATTATGCGCTTATTCTTGCTTTTTTCAATCGTCTCGAGCATTTCCCTCAAATCGTTTTGATCCAGGCTCCTGCTATCCTTCATGCAGATCTCGCTGAAAATCGTTTTATCGTATAGTTTGAGGCCTTTGATATATGCTGGGACGTTGGATTTTTTAGAAGGCACTGCGGTGTCTCTGGCGCTCTCATAATACGAATCAATCGTTCCGCCCATCAGGATAAACGGTATCGTTTCTTTTTTCATAAGATCACTTGAACTGCTTCTTCATTTTCTGCAGTAACTCTTTTTTCTCCTTGCAGTCTTCTAATGCATATTCCAGAACTTCTGCGATATTTTTCACAGGAATGACATTGATCTCATCCTTCTTCTTCCCAAGATAAACGTCTCCTTCATTCGCCTTCGGGATTATAGCATTCTTCAATCCGCTTTCTATCGCGGCTTCTATCTTTGCAGTCACTCCCCCAACAGGAAGCACGATCCCACGGACATCAATGGATCCAGTCATAGCATAATCTTGTTTCACTGGAATCCCACTCATGGCAGATAACACTGCTACTGCGATGGATATCGACGCACTGTCCCCTTCAACTCCCTCATATGTCTGGAGGAATTGTATGTGGATATCCTTTCCTGAAATATCTGTCCCTATATGCTTTTTCACTATCGCAGAAACATTGTCTACAGCTTCTTTTGCTATAGTCCCAAGTTTTCCAGTAGCAATGACTTTTCCTTCATTCTTTGATGCCGCGGGAGTGACTTCAGCAACTATAGGCAATACAAGCCCTGAGGTTTCACCTATAACTGCAAGCCCGTTTACCCTGCCTCGTTCTGCGCCATCCGTAGCTATCATTTGATATTCGCGCTTGCGTTCTATTATCTTCCCGCTAAGCTGGCTTTCGATAGATGTGAATATCTTCCTTGCTTCAAGCAGATGTTTTTTCTCAGTTATGCCTGCGCCTTCCTGCCTTGCGATGTCTCCTGCAGCACGTACAAGTCCTCCTAACTCCCTAAGATTGAGCGTCAGTTTCTTCTTCCTTCCTGCCATCCTTCTTGCCTGTTCGATGACTTCTTCAACAGCTTCACGCGTGAAATGCGGGATTTTCCCGTCTTTGGTCACTTCCTGCGCTACGAACTGCACAAGCGCATCTTCATTCGCAGGAGTATCATCCATGCTGTCTTCGACATAAATCTCATATCCTGCGCCTCTTATCCTTGAACGCAATGCAGGGTGTATCTGCTGAAGGTCCGGAAGGTTGCCTGCAGCAACAAGCACGAAATCAGACGGAGCAGGTTCAGTCTTCACAAGTGCACCTGAACTCATTTCGCTTTGACCTGTAATGGAATATCTTTTCTCCTGCATGGCAGTGAGCAGTTCCTGCTGCCAGTGCCATTTCAATGATGCTATCTCGTCTATGAACAGCACTCCTTTGTTTGCACGATGTATTGCGCCTGATTCCACCCTTAGATGCGGCGGAGTGCCGAGACCACCCGACTGCAATGGATCATGACGAACGTCACCAAGCAATGCACCCGCTTTGGTTCCTGTTCCATCCACGAATGGGGCGGTTTTCTTCTCATTATTATCCACAATCAATTTAGGATAGGGATTTTCTGTCGGAGCGAACCTTCTGCTAAGGCCCATGGTGGCATTAGAGATTATATATAAGAAAGCGATTCCGAAAGCCGCGGCCATGACCAGCCATTTAATGCTTTCAGACAGATCGAAATAGAAAATAAGCGCCATCACTCCGATAGCCAGAAGCGCGAAAAGCATTATCGGCATACCACCAGAAGGCATCTGTTCATCCATCATCTTCTTGTAATTCATTATCCTTCTGCCAAGCCCCGTCTTCAATGTTTCTGCTTCCTTGCCTTTTTTGAGTTCCATGATCTCTTTAGGAGTATAAAATTTGGCATAATCCTGATTTTTCAGCAGATACTCTGCATCAGGATACGTTTTCACTGTTTTTATGATTGGAGAGTTTTCATTATTCGGATTAGGGTATACAAGGATGTCTTCCAGATATTCCACAGGCAATAATTCAGACATCGCCTGTGCGAGCATGGACTTCCCTGTTCCAGGCGGGCCTATAAGCAGAACATTCCTTTTCTGAGATGCTGCTTTCTTGATTATCTCCACTGCTTTGTCCTGGCCAAGTATCTGGTCTATGAGCCTTTTCGGAACCTTTATCTCATCAGTGGTCTTGAAATCGCGCATATTATCATCCGATTATCTGCAAGCCGGCAAATGCTATCGCCGGTGAAACAAGATTGTCATAAACTTTCTGCTTTTTTTCAATCCCTATTATGTTGCTTAACATTGTAAATATGTTGCCCGAGATTATAAAACCTCTTGTGGCGGTTTTTCTGCCTTTATTTACCATAAAAGCAGTGCTTGCCTCAACCCCGAAATCTCCAGTGGTCATGTTTGATGTGTGCACGCCATGAACTGAGTTTACTAGGACAAACGAATCCAGTTCCTTTTCGAATGAGCGCCAATCTCCTGCAGAAATCTCGATATTCGATGCAGATATGTATGGCTTTGACTGATAGGATGCGCGGGAGCAGGAACCTTCAGCTGAAATCTCTTCAAGCGCAGCGGTTTCCCTATCATATAAGAAATTTTTGAGAACTCCATTCTCTATTATCGGTATCCGCTTTGCAGGAGTTCCTTCAGCATCAAAAGCGCTTGCATGGCTTGCAAGAATCGTCCGATCATCATACATTGAAAATTTCTCAGAAGCGAACTTTCTGCCAGCCATATCTGCTAATCTCGAAATCTTCTTCCTTTTCCATTCTCCGGATAATGAAGGAAGCAGTATATCCAGCATTGAATTCAGCGCTTCTGTGGAGAAAACAACATCGTATTTCCCACTCTGGATCTTCTTCGCCCCTATCATGCTTTCGCACATCCCTGCGGCTTCCTCAGCTATCGCAACAGGATCTTTTGGGACTTCCACTCCGGAATAATACGAGAATCCGAACCCGTCTTTTCTCATGGCTTCGCAGTATGCCGTGAAATTAGTATGGTGTGATTCGGCATCCATCTCCCTGTCATTAGATATCTCAACAGCTGATTCAGAGCATTCGATCAATATCCTTCCGTGCTGGGATTTTTTCCCAACCACTTCATTCATCTGCAAGATGAACTCCCCTAGCTCTTCAGCAGTCAATTCCTTTGTTTTATTTGAACAGCTTTTCACAGAGTGATACTTTCTTTTACCTGAAAATTCGAAATTTGTTTTTTTGGAATATCTGGAGATTGCGATTGCAGCCTTTATCGCGCTTTCTTCACCATTTTTTTCGCTGAAATAAGAGAATCCAAGTTTCCCATTATGCAGTACTCTCAGGCCATACCCTCTGCTGGATTCCGCTGATTTTACCTTTATTTTCCCATCTGCTAATTCGAGCCTGTTTCTTTTTTCTGATGAGAAATACGTTTCTATTCCTTCTTTGTCCACGAAGTCCTTTCACCATTATCTTTTTTATACTTAGGTGTAGAACTTATCAATCATGGCACCATTACGCGTATTTCTTGCAGTGGATATTCCGGAGAACATAAAGAAGAAATTATTCAATCTTGCGCAGAAGATAGACAAAGAAGGTGTTGTCCCTGTCTCAGACCAGAACCTGCACGTGACGCTCAAATTCTTCGGGGACCTGTCATTCGACAAGATAGTTTCTCTCGAAGCAAAACTTAGGGATATCAGTTCCCAACCGCTCAAAGTCACCATCAAAGGAGTTGGAGTTTTTCCCAGTGAGGATTATATCCGTGTGATATGGGCCGGGTGCACTGGCCTTGAGCCGTTGGTAAATCAGATCGAAGAAACGTTGGGCTCTCAGTTCGGTGGGAAAGAAGACGAGAGATTCGTCGGCCACATAACCCTCGCAAGGGTGAAAAGAAAAACCAATCTTCGCGATTTCCTTCAGCTTCATAAGAACGACTCTTTCGGAGAATTCACCACAGATACGTTCGAGTTGAAGAGCAGCCAGCTGACAAAGTCAGGGCCGATTTATTCTACAGTCTCTGAATTCGAGTTGAAGTGATATGGTTGAGGATTCCAAGGTGAGATTCTACATCGTAGAGCCATGCGCAAGTTCAAATGCTTACGAGATAAAGTTCAAAGGGAAAACCATAAACTTGGATAAAGTGGAGTTTGGCATGACGCTTGCCAAGACACCAGTCATCCTGGTATCTGTGTTTGAAAAATGCTCATTGACAATATATTCCAGTGGAAGGATAATGATAAAAGGATTGAATAGTAAGATAGATGCAGACAAGCTTGCAGAGAAAGTAGTATTTTCGCTCCAGAAAACCGGTGCTATCGCATGAAGATAGATTTCCACGTGCATACGAAATATTCGATCGATTCATTATCCAGCATTAATTCCGTAGTTTCTGCATGCAAGAAGAAAAATATTGCCCCTGCAATTGCTGATCATAATAATATGGATGCGCATTCTCATCTAAAATCAATGAAATTCGATTTTATTCCTGCTGAAGAGATATCTACAGACAAAGGCGACCTTATAGGATTATGTTTAACATCTCCAATAAAAAAGAAAACTCCTTTCCTTGAAGCTTTGGATCAGATAAAAGAACAAGGTGCGATAAGCTATCTTCCACATATGTATGATGTAAGCAGGGGCGGAGTAGCAGATGAAAGACTTGCAAAGAAAGTAGATATCATAGAGACATTTAATCCAAGATGCATCCTTCCAGGGACAAATGAGCGTGCGGAATCATTTGCAATAACGAACAAGAAACTGAAAGCAGCAGGTTCTGATGCGCATTTCGCTTCAGAGATAGGGAATGCATATGTGGAATTACCAGAATTCGATTTAGACGATCCAAAAGCGCTTCTGAATGCGCTGAAAAAAGGTAGGATAATAGGTAAAAAAGCCCATTTCTTTATGAGAGGAACAGGGCCGATAATCAAGACTGCGAAGACTTTGAAGAAGCAGTTGTTTGGTTAGGCTTTTCAATCTGTGAAAGTTCTCCAAGCCTTTGTTTTAACTCCCTCTCCAGTTTTTCTAATTTACAGAACATTTTCATGAACGTGCTTCTTATTGCGAATCTCTGTCCTAATGCGATGCCTAATAGCGATCCGCCAATAACTCCTGCAATTATAGGTGCAGATATTGGGGCAGTAGATACAACGCTTGATGCAGTAAGGATAATTCCTACAGTTAAAGATAATGCTCCGAGCAGGGTTTTATTCCTCACACTCTCTTTTATTCTGTTGAATTCGTAATTTCTGTTCTGCTGGGTTAACACAATCATTTCTATTGCATATACTCTATCTGAGTTTTCCTTATATTGTTGGTATGGTAGTTTGCTGTTACTCCTCAACTTTCCTGAATCCTCAAGAACTCGGGTTGCAAGTTTTTCTACAATTTTCTGTCTTTCTTTTAGTTCAGCAGTAGCTCTGTTTATTTTGAAAAACGTCATGCTTATTCTATCTGTTGCGGAATATATAAAAAGCATCACGTTTTCCTATTTTCTCAAACCCACTCATCCAATCTTTTCTGTGTTCCCATTTCTTTTGCAGATTTTTCTATGTTCGCCAAAGTGCCTTCTATCCGTTCAGGGGAGAATTCATGATTATCTATCAGTATCTTTCTTACTTCATCTGATTTAACCAGCCCGAACTTCTGTTTCTCAACTTTCATTGTCGGTGGTTTCATGAAGAAATCGTATACTTCTTGAATATCTGCTTCGAATTCTTTATTGTATTTTGTTTTAACATAAACAGCGAGCTCATCTAAGCTTTTGATGCCCTTGATTATCTTCAATGCTGTTTTAGGTCCGACTCTTTCTATCCCTTCGCAGAAATCTGTTCCTATCATCAGCCCCATCATCACCAATTGCTCACGTGTTATCCCGAGAGCGGCAAGTGTCTCATCCAATATTATTTCTTCAGGCTCAACCAAGACATATCTATCCTGTCTTGGCACTTTTCTTCTGCCAGTTATAGACAAGTTTCGAACAAGCAATGGAGATCCAAATAATAAAGAATCATAATCTTGAGATACAGAAGCATAAGCGACTCCTTGCCTTACCATCTCTGCAGATTGCGCTTCTCCTTCACTAGGGGCTTGGATAACCGGAATGCCCATTGCATTAAGCAGTTTCTTGCTTTCTTCTATCATTTCCCCAGTCAATCTTGAAGTCGCCTGAGCGAATCTCCTTGCATCCGCCATCCTTTCCTCTTCCAGAGCGCGTTTCCATTTCTCTTCAGCTTCTTTTTTTGCCTTGATTCTTTCTTCAGTGGTTTTCTTCTTGAACAATGGCGGCTTTCCGTCAAACACATAAATCGGCCGTATCCCGTTCTCTAATATTTTTGCATTCCTGTAGAACAATCCCGAAAGATGCGCGGTTATCTGCCCTTTGCTATCCATCAATGGCGTTCCATCTTCCTGGCGTATTGATGAAAGAAATTGATATATTATATTGAACGCATCAACCGCCACGACTTTTCCAGCAAGGCTTTCCATAGTGATAGTGTGCCTGACCGCAAGATCGCTTATATCTACTCCCATTATTTCGCCTTTTTCTTCTTTGGCTCTTCAACCATGTCTGCTAAAGTTAGCTCTTTGCTTCCTCTGGTTCCTTTTTCAGAAAGAGGCGTCATATCTTCTGTCACTTTCTCAATTAGTTTTATCCCTAATTCTTTCTCAAGTTTTTTAGCAACAGCAAGCGTAGGGCTCATCCTTCCATGTTCTATCGCATGAAGATAGCTCTGTTTTTCATTCAGTTTTTCAGCAATAACTTCAAGAGGCAGGCCACGTTTCTCACGTGCATTCTTGATTATCTTGTCAAAATCATCTACTATCTCTTCTGTTTCCATAGGAGCGCGTCGTTTTACAGCTACTGGCGCCTGATGCTCTTCCTCATCATATAATCTATAAAGAGTTTTTCCGCCTCTTGAACAGCTTCCGCACGTGGCAAGCTTTGCGCCTTCTATAAGCACTATCGCCACTGCACCGTTACGTCCGCAAATCTCGCAAGTCAAATCGCTCATAATTCTAATTAGTATTCCAAATTTAATAATCTTAGTAGTTGGCCATATGTTTGGCTACTGGCTGCTAGCTTCTGGCTTCTAGCTTGTAATTCGTTGCCACTAGCTACTAGCCAGCCCACTTGAACGACATATCGTTCAAGGGGCCCATTGACCCGCGAGTCAATAGGGTACCTAGTAGCTATATTTTAATACCAAATATGATGAAGCATAACCTATGTTATATGCGCACATGATCGTACTCGCAGCAGTTGCGTTGCTTTATCTAATCATAAATGCAGATATCCCAGGAACATGGAAATTCGGTTTAGGAGTTATCGAAATGTTCTTTGTGGGCAATCTGCTCATAAAGAAGTATTCCCTTTCCGGAGAGCACGGAATGATAATGCTGAAGACCAAAAAAGGTCTGAAGCTTATAGATAATCTCGCAAAGAATGCTGCGTTCTGGCAGTTTTTCGCTGATGCTGGAATCGTGATGTGCTATGGATTACTCAGCTATTTCATAATGAGGAAGCACTTCTATTGGAAAAGCGCATTGGCAGGATTCGTAGGTTTATTCCTGGTTTCTGCATTGGTTTCTCCTATGGCAGTCCCGTTCCTTGCAGAGAACATAACCGGAATACTTCCAGCAAAAACAACTGCTGCAAGCTCGGGAGATACGAGCTCGTTCGTACTTCCTATAGGTTTGATTCTTCTAATTGGCGGAGGGTTCTTTCTTGCGATAATGCTTGGATTGCTCTATTATGGTTTTACTGTCCTTTACGCAGTTGTTTCAACGCTTGCTTTCGGCTCTACTGCTATGGCTGAAACAAAGCCAGGCGCAACGCTTCTTCTTCCAGGAGTTAATCTTCCTTTCATAGAAGGAATAGCAGCTTTGATAATTATACTGATCGTTCATGAAGGCGCGCACGCAATACTCGGAAGGATCGCTAAAGTTCCAGTGTTATCTTCAGGTATTGTCTTGTTCGGTATAATCCCTGTAGGTGCATTCATAGAACCTGATGAAGAATATCTGAAAAGAGTTGAGAAGACGAAACAAACACGTGTTCTTGCTGCAGGCTCCTCCTCAAATCTTTTCTTTTCCATAATTTTGTTCATACTGTTTATGGCATTCCTGTATGCAACTGTTCCATATCGTGAAAGCGGACTTTTAGTGATAAGCGGGCTTGAGAAAGACACTATAATCTACAGCATAAATGGCCATGACGCAACTGATTATCAGAACATAGCGATCGGAAAGAACGAGAATGTTGTTCTTGACACGAACAAAGGGCAGATGGTCATTAAGACCAATGCTGAAGGCAAGATGGGCATACAATTCTATGTTCTTGATAAAGCAATGCTTATCGCAAGATTCAAGTTCCTGCCGTTGACTATCATTTACTTGATCCTTGGGCTTTCGTTCGCATTGAATTTCGTCATAGGAACGATAAATCTTCTTCCATTGCCTTTCTTCGATGGATATCGGATAATGGAGCTTAATGTGAAAAGCAAGTTAGTCGTCAACGGGCTGATGTACCTGACAATAGCAGGTTTCCTGCTGAACATTTTACCGCATTTTTTTGTGTAG
>Ga0233425_10011069_pt1 | contig 10687 bp, 10 predicted proteins | sample Watercolumn_Towu_2_FD_181712 | JGI IMG/M metagenome (GOLD analysis project Ga0233425, IMG submission 181712) | Freshwater microbial communities from Lake Towuti, South Sulawesi, Indonesia - Watercolumn_Towuti2014_140_MG | ecosystem: Environmental > Aquatic > Freshwater > Lake | place... | reverse complement strand
TGCGCATCCCAGGCGGCAAGGGAATTCTTCCAATCCCCGGAATGAAGAGGAAATCGCCGCCATCTCCAAATGATTCGATCGACGGCGCCCCCGACTCGTCCGCGAGCGCCAGGCTAGCGGGCAAGGCTGACAAAAAGGCGACGATCGTCAGTGGAAGAAGCGGCCGCGTTCGCATTGCCGCTAACATAGCGCGATTAAACAGAAACAGCCACAGCCGGGCGCCTGGCCAACGTATTAGATTAACCTTTTGTCAGCCAAAACTCGACGTGAGTCCCGCGAATTCATCCTGCATTCAGGCGAGGCGCCCGAATTCTTTCTGCACCAGTTAGGACTGTTAGGAACCAACCGCGCTTGTCGCGCCAACAACGTTGCAGCCCGCGTTTTAATTCGCGGAGCTCCTGGAGCTGGGATCGATGATGGATACGATACGCCGTCTGTTACAAGAGAACGGCCGTCTGCACACGCCGGTGGAACAGTTGTCGGATATGGATGACCTTTACAGTGCAGGACTGACGCCTTTCGCCGCCATTCGCACGATGCTCGCGCTCGAAGAAGCCTTCGACATAGAATTTCCGGTCGGAATGCTGCGCCGGCAAAGCTTCGCGTCGATCAGCGCCGTTTGCGATTGCGTCAACCAACTGGTGACGTCGGCCCAACGCCGCGCTGCTTAGCTAGTTAAAGCCGCGCGGGGATTACGCGCCTTAAAGGGCGCTGCGGGTCAGCGCCGCCCATGGTTGCAGCGATTTCCTCGCTGCGCTAGTCGTCCTGAAGAAAGGCTCGAACGCCGAGCCTTGCGACGACGAGAATTCAATGCCTCCCTATCGTTCACGCACGACGACCCACGGCCGCAACATGGCAGGCGCGCGCGGCCTGTGGCGTGCGACCGGCATGAAGGAGGAGGATTTCGGCAAGCCGATCATCGCGGTCGCCAATTCCTTTACCCAGTTCGTCCCGGGCCATGTGCATTTGAAGGATCTCGGCCAGCTTGTCGCCGCCGAGATTGAAAAGGCGGGCGGCGTCGCGAAGGAGTTCAACACCATCGCGATCGATGACGGAATCGCCATGGGCCACGACGGGATGCTCTATTCCCTGCCCTCGCGCGATCTCATCGCCGACAGCGTCGAATATATGGTCAACGCGCATTGCGCCGACGCGCTGGTCTGCATCTCGAATTGCGACAAGATCACGCCGGGCATGTTGATGGCGGCGCTGCGCCTCAACATTCCAACAGTCTTCGTTTCCGGCGGTCCGATGGAAGCCGGCAAGGTCGTGCTTGCCGGCAAGGAGCATGCGCTCGATTTGGTCGACGCGATCATCGCCGGCGCCGACGATACGGTCAGCGAAGCGGACGTCGCCACGATCGAGCGCTCCGCTTGCCCGACCTGTGGATCATGCTCGGGCATGTTCACCGCGAATAGCATGAACTGTCTGACTGAGGCGCTTGGTCTGTCGCTCCCCGGCAACGGATCGACGCTCGCAACGCATGCCGATCGTCGCCGGCTCTTTGTCGAAGCCGGCCATCTCATCGTCGATCTCGCGCGTCGCTGCTATGAGCAGGACGACGAAAGCGTGTTGCCGCGTTCGATTGCGACCTTTGAAGCGTTCGAGAACGCCATCACGCTCGACATCGCCATGGGCGGCTCCACCAATACTGTGCTGCATCTTCTCGCGGCGGCGCATGAAGCGGAGGTTGATTTCACCATGGCCGATATCGATCGGCTATCGCGGCGCGTGCCGGTGCTGTGCAAGGTTGCGCCGTCTGCGCCCGACGTTCATCTCGAAGACGTGCATCGCGCGGGCGGCGTCATCGCCATTCTAGGCGAACTGCTGCGCGCGGGGCTTTTGCATGGAGATCTTCCGACAGTCCACAGCCCGTCAATCAGCGACGCGGTCGACAAGTGGGACATTGCGGTAACGCATAGCGAGACCGCGCGCACGTTCTTCCGCGCCGCGCCCGGCGGCGTGCCGACGCAAGTCGCGTTCAGCCAAGACCGCCGATACAAAGAGCTCGACGCCGATCGCGAAAAAGGCGCGATACGCGATGTGGCGCACGCCTTTTCCAAGGATGGCGGGCTCGCCGTGCTCACCGGCAATCTCGCGCTCGACGGCTGCATCGTGAAGACGGCCGGAGTCGACGAGTCGATCCTGAAATTCGCCGGCCCTGCTAAGGTCTATGAGAGCCAGGACGCCGCGGTTTCGGGAATTCTTACGGGCGACGTAAAGGCTGGCGACGTCGTCGTCATCCGTTACGAAGGTCCACGCGGCGGACCCGGCATGCAGGAGATGCTCTATCCGACGAGCTATCTGAAGTCGAAAGGGCTCGGCAAGGCGTGCGCGCTGGTGACGGATGGAAGATTTTCCGGCGGCACGGCCGGACTATCCATCGGCCACGTATCTCCCGAGGCGGCGGAAGGCGGCGCAATCGCTTTGGTAAGAGACGGCGACCGCATCGAAATCAACATCCCATCGCGCACGATCACGCTCGCGGTTGGCGAGAACGAACTCGCGGCGCGCCGCGCCGAACAGTCCGCCAAGGGCTTCGTCCCCGCCAAACCTCGGTCGCGTAAAATCTCAACGGCGCTGCGCGCCTACGCCTCGATGACGACGAGCGCGGCGAAGGGCGCGGTCCGACAGGTCTCTTGACCTTTCGCAATTCTCGCGTGCGTCGTAGACTAACCCGCGCATTCTTCCCGTCGCCGGAACAAAATGTCTCCGTCACGCAAATTCTTCGCTTCCGGACTGTTTGGCATCGCTTTGGGCTTCGCGATGCTTGCGCTTGTCGCTTATGTGGCCGTGCACGCCGAATTTCAGCGCCGAGCGGCAGGCGCCTGGATGCGCCACACGCTCCAGGTTCAAAGCGACCTCTATCAGTTTTACGGTCTGCTCCAGGGCGCAGAGAGCGGCCAACGCGGGTTTATGATCACTCGCGATGAGCGCTATCTAGAGCCATGCCTTGAAGCTGCGGGCAAACTCTCCGGCGTTCTCGACCAGCTCTCGGAATTGGTGAGGGACAATCCGGAGCAACTTCAAGCCGTCGCCGAGATGCGGCCGCTGCTTGGCGAAAGGCTCGAGATTATTAATGAGGCAATCGCCGATACGCGCGCCGACCAACTCGATAAGGCTGCCCAGACGATAAAATCCGGACGCGGAAAAGCGCTGATGGATCGGCTCCAAGCCATAATCGGCGCGATGATCGAGACTGAGAAAAGTTTGCTTGAGTCGCGCGAGCGCGAGCTCAACGCCGCGGGCGGCCAGTTCGACGCGGCCATATGGGCGGTCGGAGCAATTATCCTCGTCCTCGGGATATTCTCGCTTCTCAATGCGCAAAAACAGATGACGGCGCTGCAAACGTCACGCGACTCGCTGAAGGTCGCCTATGATCAGCCGATCTCCGAAACCACGCGTCGCGAAGCGCTCGAGTCCCAGTTGCGGCAATCGCAGAAGCTCGAAGCGATTGGCCACCTGACTGGAGGCATCGCGCATGACTTCAACAATATGCTTGGCGTCATCGTCTCGAGCCTTCATCTGTTGCGCCGAAAGCTTGCGGGCTCTGACGGCGAATACGTCAAACTGATCGACTCGGCGATGGACGGCGCAGATCGCGCCGCCGCTATGGTGCGCAGGCTCCTGGCCTTCTCGCGACGCCAACCTTTGTCTCCGCGGCCGCTTGACGCCAACAAGTTCGTCGCCAGCGTTTCCGACATGGTGCGCCGAGCGCTTGGCGAAAAGATTGAGCTCGAAACCGTCCTTGCCGGCGGGCTCTGGACAACGAAAATCGATCAACACGAATTGGAAAGCGCAATCGTCAACCTTGCAGTTAATGCGCGGGACGCGATGCCTAACGGCGGCAAGCTGACGATCGAAACGGCCAATTGCTATCTTGACGACGCCTACGCCGCCGAAAACCAAGACCTGAAGCCGGGTCAATATGTGATGATCGCCGTCACCGACACTGGTCAGGGCATGTCGTCGGAGGTCATCTCGCAGGCCTTCGATCCGTTCTTTACGACGAAGCCTTCCGGCAAGGGCACAGGACTCGGCCTCTCACAGGTTCATGGCTTCGTCAAACAGTCGGGCGGCCACGTCAAAATCTATTCCGAATCCGGACGCGGGACATGCATCAAACTCTATCTTCCGCGCTTCAATCTTGTGGATGCGCCGCCGGCCGCAATATCCGCGACGGCGCCAAAGCCGCTCGATCTTCCGCTCGGAACCCCTGAAGAAGTCGTGCTCCTCGTCGAGGACGACGACACGGCCCGCCGTGTCACGGCGCAAGGCGTGCGAGAATTGGGATACACAGTTTTGGAGGCCGAGAACGGGCGCGCGGCGATCGATATTATTCGCCAACGCGCCGATATCGCCTTGCTGCTTACCGACGTCGTTATGCCAGACATGGACGGCGCCCGTCTCGCGCGCGAGGCGGTCTTTCGCCGGCATAATCTGCGTGTGCTGTTCATCACCGGATATACGCGCAACGCCATCGTGCACAACGGCGTTCTCGACCCGGGCGTCAAGTTGCTGACGAAGCCCTTCACTTTGGCGCAGCTCGCCGTCAAGGTGCGAGAGATCTTGAACGGGAAGTAGCAGAACGCGATTCTGCGTGGCTCGGAGTCAGTCTTCAGCTTTGAGCGGACGCGTCAAAAGCGCTTCGATGGCGCCGTCGACGCTGAGCCGCGCGGAGAGAATGGCGTCGACAGCCTCAGCGATCGGCAGTTCGACGTCATGCGCGCGCGCCATTTCCACCAGCACGCGCGCCGTAAAGGCGCCCTCCGCAAGCTTGCCGTGCGTCGCGTCTTTCGCCGCCTCGCCCCGACCCAGCGCTTCGCCGAGCGCAAAATTGCGCGACTGCGCAGAACTGCAGGTGAGGACGAGGTCGCCCAATCCGGAAAGGCCCATCAATGTCTCCTGACGCGCGCCGAGCGCGCGTCCAAGCCGCATCAGCTCGGCAAATCCGCGCGCGATGAGCGCCGACTGGGCGCTGGCGCCAAGCCCGCGGCCGTGGCTCATCCCTGCGGCAATGGCCAGGACGTTTTTCGCGGAGCCGCCGATCTCGACGCCGCGCACGTCGGTAGAGCGATAGAGTCGGAACGTCTTCGTCGAAAGCTCCTCGCAGAGGCTCCGAGCCAGCGTCTCGTCATGCGCTGCAAGAGTGACCGCCGTCGGAAGACCCCGGCATACATCCACCGCGAAACTCGGACCCGAAAGCACAGCGACGCTGGCCTGAGGCAGTTCGTCACTCGCGACTTCGCTCAAAAATTTGCGGCGGTCGCGTTCAATGCCCTTGGCGCAAATTACGAAAGCGGCGCCGTCGCGCATGTAGGGTCGCGCGGCCCGCGCCGTCATGCGGATCGCTTGTGCAGGCGTCACGGCGAGAACGATGTCCGCTTCGCGCAAAACCGAGATGTCGCTCGTCGGCGCGACGGCGGCGGCAAGCGACAACCCCGGCAATCGGCGCTTGTTCTCGCGGTCGCGCGCGAGCGTTTCGGCGGTCTTCGGATCGTGCGCCCATAGCGGCACGCGCGGGCGGCCCTGAGCGGCGACATTGGCGAGCGCAACGCCCCATGCGCCTGCTCCGAGAACTGCGACCGCCGCTCGCGTCATCTTAAGCCGACCAGCTGATTGTCGGGACGCGACCAAAGCCTCTCGAAAGCATCGCGAAATCGCGCCGCAGCTTGCGGGCTTTCGATCACGATCAGATCATTGTCCTGATAGACTTCGCCGGAGATGCTGAAATTCGCCGAACCGCTGCGCAACACCCGACCGTCCACCTGATAGGATTTGAGATGCATGAGATCGCGCGAGCGGCCTTTGCGGCGCACCTCGATGTTCGGCGCGTCGGCAATCTCCTCGATCGCTGAAGCGCCGCGTCCCTTGTCTTCGCCGTCGAGATAGATGCGCACTTTGGCGCCGCGCATGGCCGCGCGGCCGAGCGCGCTCATGAGAGACCGGTCGGTCAAAACATAGGCGGCCATGTCGATCGAGTGGCGCGCCGCGCCAATGAGTCGCGCGTCGACCGAGCCGAAATCTTCGCCCGGCCCGTAGAGCACGCGCACGCCCGCGAAGGTCGGCTCTTCTGCAAGGAGTCCGGCGGGCTGGGGCGTCGGCGCGAGCGCCATGGCCCCGAGCGCTGTTAGGAAAAGCAATCGCATCGATGCGCGCCTCAGGCCTTGCCGTGATGCGATTTGCTCGGCGCGGCATCGAGCGGCCAGCGCGGTCGGGGCGCGAAGTCGAGTTCGTCGGTCAATCCGCGCTTCAAGCGCTCGAGACCCGCCCAGGCGATGATCGCGCCATTATCGGCGCAGAGCGCCGCGGGCGGCGAAACAAACCGCAGTCCGCTTTCGGCGCAAAGCCGCATGAGCGCGCGACGAATGGCGCCATTGGCGGCGACGCCGCCGCCAATGACCAGGCCATGCGGCGCTCGCCCCTCGGTTTTCGTGAACATGCGAACGCCGGAGCGCACGCGGTCCACGATCACGTCAACAATCGCCGCCTGAAATGAAGCGGCGAGATCTCTTACGTCTTTTTCGTTCGGCGTTTGAAGCTTCAGTATTTCCTGACGCACAGCCGTCTTGAGGCCCGACAGCGAAAAGTCTGCCCCTTCCCGGCCGAGCATCGGGCGCGGAAGATCGAAACGGTGGGGGTCGCCCTCAAGCGCCAGCTTCTCGATTTCCGGACCGCCCGGATAGGGAAGCTCCAACATCTTGGCGACCTTGTCGAAGGCTTCGCCCGCGGCGTCGTCGACGGTGGAGCCCAGTCGTCGATAGGCGCCGACGTCTTTAACCGCGACGAGCTGTGTGTGTCCGCCGGAAATGAGGAGCGCCAGAAAGGGAAAGTCCAGATGATCCGTCAGTCGCGCCGTCAGCGCATGGGCTTCGAGGTGATTGACGGCGATAAAGGGTTTGTTGAGCGCGAGCGCCATGGCCTTGCCAGCCGTGAGCCCGACGAGAACCCCTCCGATAAGTCCGGGGCCAGCCGCCGCCGCGATCGCATCGAGCTCCTTCGCTTCCGTCTGGGCGCGCTCCAGCGCGCGTCGGATCAGCCGGTCAAGCACGTCGATATGAGCGCGCGCGGCGATCTCCGGCACGACTCCGCCATAGGCCGCATGACGGGCGATTTGGCTCAACACCTCGTTTGAGAGGATTTCTCCACCTTCGCCGCCAAGCCGTTCCGACACGACAGCGGCCGCTGTCTCATCGCAAGTGGTTTCGATGCCTAAAACGCGCATACCGCTCCTTTGGCGCAAGGTTTTGTGTCGCTAGTTTTTTCATCTGGCCCACCGAGCTTATACTGCTATGCGAAGACAAGGTTATAAAATTGTTATTGGCGAACGACTTAAAGCAACAATTCATCCGTTTGGGGGAAGCGACTAAGCGTCAAACGCAACGCTAAAGATGGCTTGATTAAATTTTTTAGAATTGCTGCGCCTCCCCCTTGACACGGTCTCGGCGAATACAAGTTGGGACAGCAGATCGTTGCTTCCCAAACGGCAGCTATATCTTGAGCTGAGTATTAAACTGGCTAAGGCGAAGAGGTAATTAGCGTCCCGGTTGAGGTTGCCCGCGGTCTAAACTGTATGGAGGTGAAAATGGCGTCGAACAAGATTAAAGCCATAGCGTTAACGTCAGGAATTGCAATAGCCGCCATGATCGGCTCTACAACTCTGGCCGAAGCGCGTTATTGCCGGGCCCATTACGGCTGGCATAGGCACTGCGTCACCAACTACTGCAGGCCGAGCTACTACGGCTATTATCGTCCGGCCTATTGGGGCTATCGCAGCACCTGCTGGCGTCCGAGGTGTGGCTGGTACGGCGCGAATTGGCCGGGCTACTATGGCTATGGCGGCTATGGCGGCTATGGCGGCGGCTATTGGGGATATGGCGGCGCCGCGCTTGGTGCAGGCGCGGGCCTGCTTGGCGCAGGACTGCTCGGCATATTCTGATCAATTTAGCAGTCCGCGGGCCATTGCGTTCGCTCGCGGAGCTAAAAAGGAGCGTCCGCTCTCACCAGCGGACGCTCGCTTTTTGAGTAACGCGTTAGAGGGCTCGTTCCGCTTGCCCTTGGCGCGTTCCCGCCTATAGTCGCGCGCGACAAAGCGCCGGCGGACAATGACATCTTCCCCTTCCCTTCGCATTGGAACGCGCGGCAGTCCGCTCGCGCTCGCGCAGACCAATATGGTCCGTGAAGCCCTGATGCGCGCGCACGCGGGAAGCGAAACGGATTTCCCTATTGAGATCATCCGCACGACAGGCGATCAGATACAGGACCGGCCGCTATCCGAATCGGGCGGCAAAGGGCTTTTCACCAAAGAACTCGATGCCGCGCTCATTGCGGGCGCAATCGACCTCGCCGTGCATTCTTCGAAGGACCTGCCAACCCATTTGCCGAGCGAAATCGTCATCGCAGGCTATCTGCCGCGGGAGGACGCGCGCGACGCCTGGATATCGCGCGGCGGACTTACGCTCGACGACCTTCCTGCCGGCGCTGTCGTTGGAACCGCCTCGCTGCGCCGTGCAGCGCAGGTGAAGCGTCGAAGGCCCGACCTCAAGACGACGCTGCTTCGCGGCAATGTCGAGACGCGACTGAACAAAGTCGAAAATGGAGAGATCGACGCAACCCTTCTTGCACTCGCGGGGTTGAAGCGGCTGGGGCTCGCCGACCGCGCGACGGCGCTGCTTTCCTTGGAGGACTTTCCTCCCGCTTGTGGACAGGGCGCGATCGGGATCACGCGCCGCGCCGGAGACAATGCGACGCGCGACATGCTGGCGCCGCTGTTCGATGAAGCGACCGGCTTTGCGCTCGCCGCCGAGCGCGCTTTTCTTGCGGCGCTTGACGGCTCCTGCCGCACGCCGATCGCCGGCCATGCGCAGATTCACGGAGAAGAACTTTCCTTTGTCGGCGAGGTGTTGAAAGCCGACGGCGCGGAAGCCTATGTCGTGCGCCGGCGCGGGCGCGCGATCGACGCAGCGCTGATCGGCGCCGACGCAGGCAAGGAAATCCTGCTGCGCCTGCCGCATGGCGTCGCGGGGCTTATGTGAAGCCTGTCCTGGTGCTGCGCGCGGTCGAAGACGCCACGCGCACAGCAGAGAAACTCCGCGCGTTGGGCATAACGTCCGTGCTGTCGCCAGTGTTGGAAATCGTTCCGACCGGCGCAAAAATTCCGCAAGGAAAATATGACGCGGCGCTCGTTTCGAGCGCCAAGGGCGTTGAACTGTCCGACGACGACGCGGAAGCGCTCAAGACTTTGCCCTTTCACGCCATCGGCGCGAAAACGGCGGAGGCGGCGTGCGCGCGCGGCTGGCGCCCTGATATCGTCGCCGGAAGCGCCGAAGCGATCCTGCCGCTGCTGCTGGCGCGCTATCCGCGGCGCGCGCGCTTCCTATATCTCGCAGGATGCGATCGCCAGTCGACGCTGGAGGCTGGGCTATGCGCCTCCGGCCATGAGGTTATAGCGGTCGAGGTTTATGAAGCCCGCGCGGCTCAGGCGCTTTCGCCCGAGGCCGTCGCCGCCCTCGCGGCAAACAGGATCGACGCCGCCCTGCACTATTCTCGACGCAGCGCCGAGATTTTTCTGACGCTCGCGCGAGCCCTGGGAATTATCGAACAACTTCGAATCGTCTCGCATTTCGCCTTGTCAGGAGAGGTTGCGAAACCGCTCTTGCGCGAAGGTTTTGCGAATGTAAGCGTCGCCGAACGGCCAGACGAAGAGCATTTATTGGCGTTGCTCGCGAAACGCGAGCATTGAGCGTTGCACAGCAACGCAATGACAAAAGCAAAATAGGGAGACGACCGATGTTTCGATCAACGCTCGCTTCAATCCTGCTTTTGATCGCCGCCGCGACAGCCGCTCCTTCCTCGGCCCGTGCGGAGAGCCTTGTCGCGCGTTGCGCAAAAGTCGGCGATGACGACAAGGCGAAGCCCATTCCCGCAACGCTCGTTCCAAAAGCGCGCGAACTCTTCGGCTTTTCGCCGCAGACGCCAAACGCCATTATTCGCGAGGGCACGAGCTATCGCTGCAAGAGCGGCAAAGCCTGGCTCTGCAACGTCGGCGCGAATCTCGTCTGCGGCAAGGCGAACGTGGCGCAGAGCCTGCCCGGCGCTACGGCGTTCTGCAAGGATAATCCCGGCTCGGACGTGGTCCCGATGGCGGCTACGGGCCATGACACGATCTACGAATGGAAATGCGTCGGGCCGAATGCGCAGATCGTGCGCCGGGTCGTCAATGTCGACTCTCGCGGCTTCATCGCCGAGAATTGGAAGCCGCTCGATTAGTGCATTTTCCGCCGAAGTGGACGCCGGGTCGACCTAGAAATTGTGTCAAACGATATCTGTCTGAAAAACTCGGATGTCATTCCCGACGCTCGCGAAGCGAGCGATCGGGAATCCAGAGTCACGACGAGCATCTTGGAGGTTGCTCTGGATTCCCGGTCAGGCCTTCGGCCTGCCGGGAATGACACGCCAAGCAAACGGATCATGCGGGTTCCGTATCCATTCGAAAAACCAGAGCACGTCTATTTGAAGGCTCACCGCTCGCCGAAGCGCGCATATAGCTCTTTAGAGAGTTCCTTGAGCGCATCATCGGCTTTCGTCCCGCCGATATTCGTCGTCATCACCATGGCGAGGTCGGATTTAGGCTGCAGCAGAAGATAGGCGACGTTCATTTCGTTCGAGCCGCCATGAAAGAGGAAAG
>Ga0233425_10011068_pt1 | contig 10689 bp, 10 predicted proteins | sample Watercolumn_Towu_2_FD_181712 | JGI IMG/M metagenome (GOLD analysis project Ga0233425, IMG submission 181712) | Freshwater microbial communities from Lake Towuti, South Sulawesi, Indonesia - Watercolumn_Towuti2014_140_MG | ecosystem: Environmental > Aquatic > Freshwater > Lake | place... | reverse complement strand
CCCCCTGCAGGCGGCTGGACTTTTGATTGCCGCCCTGTTCGGGTTCGAAGCGGGACTGGTTGTCTCCATCCCCCTTTGCCTGATGGCTTCCTATGGTCTCTCCAACACCCTCGACCTGACCCCGTATTACCTGCTTTCCTCCCTGGTGGGTGTTCTCATGCTGGGACCCGTGCGCCGTTTTTGGGGATTTGTGCGGGCGGGCGCCGCCATTTCGCTTTCGGGATTGGTCGTTTTGATGGCATATCGGCTGCCCTTCTTTACCCTCGACTTGTTGGGCATCATTCAATTTGTTGGAGCCGCCCTCTTTGCGGGATTCTCCGCCGCCAGCATCACCCTGCTGCTTCAATATCTGCTTGCCCAAACCCTCGGTCTGACCACCGTTTTTCAATTGCTCGACATTTCCCGCCCCGATTACCCGTTGCAGCAATTCTTCCTGCGCAATGCGCCTGGTACCTACCAGCACAGTTTGCAGGTCGCCAACCTTGCGGAGCAGGCGGCGGAAAAAATCGGCGCCGACCCCCTGCTCACCCGGGTTGGGGCGCAGTTCCACGATATCGGCAAGGCGCTCAACCCGACCTTCTTCATCGAGAACCAGATACCGGGCAATGTCAACCCGCATCACGACATCCCGCCCGAAGAGTCCGCCGCCACCATCATCCGCCATGTGACCGAGGGAGTGCAGCTCGCAAAGAAGTATCGCCTGCCCGAACGCCTGCATGATTTCATCCTCGAACATCACGGCACGCTCATTACCCGCTATCAATACAACCAGGCAATGCAGGCGGCTGGCGGCGACCCAACCAGGGTGGACATCGAGAAATTCCGCTACCCGGGTCCGCGCCCAAGTTCGCGCGAAACCGCGCTGCTGATGCTGGCAGACGCTACCGAAGCCCGCGCCCGCGCCGAACGCCCCGCCAACGACGATGCCTTGCACACCCTCGTCCGCAATGTGATCGAGACCGTGCAGAAATACAACCAGCTCGATGACACCCTGCTTACCCTGCGTGACCTGCACCTGATTACCGAATCTTTTGTCACCACCCTGCGCGGGACCTATCATCCGCGCATCCAATACCCCAATGCCAAGCCGCCCGATGGGGAATCCACCCTGATGTCTGCGAGAAAAGAAAATGATTTACGTTGACCAACAACACGATTTTTCAGATACCGCCTTGTTGGAACGCGCCGCCCTGCGGACGCTGGAAGTCGAATCTGCTTCGACTGATTCCGACCTGACGATTGTCCTGACCGACGATGCCCAACTCCACGAACTGAACCGCGACTACCTCGGTGTGGATGCGCCGACCGACGTACTTTCCTTCCCCGCAGACGAGGAAGACCCCGAAACTGGGATCCGCTACCTGGGCGACATCCTCATCTCGGTTCCCCGTGCCAGACAACAAGCCGAAGCGGCTGGACACCCCCTCGAATCCGAAGCCCAATTGCTGGTGGTGCATGGGGTCCTGCATTTGCTCGGTCACGACCATGCCGAAGCCGAAGAAAAAGCCCGCATGTGGCGCGCGCAGGCGGAAGTGATGTCCAAACTGGGGCTGGGGCATATCAAGGTGCAAGAGACCTAATCAGAGATTCTCACCACGGAGAACACAGAGCGCACGGAGTTTTCTTTTAAAAACCTCTGTGAACTCTGTGCTCTCCGTGGTAAATCCTTGTAAGGCGATTTGATGAAATCCTTTTTCTCCTCCCGAATTGCGTCGTTCCGTTATGCCTTCCACGGCTGGCATTATGCCTTGCGGACGCAAAAAAACGTCTGGATTCATAGCGCAATCGCAACCGCCGTTTTGATTCTGGGTCTCTGGCTGGGACTCCCCGCCCGCGATTGGGCGGTGCTTGTGTTAACTACGGCAATGGTCTTCACCGCTGAATTTTTGAACACGTCCATCGAAGCGGTGGTTGATCTCGCCAGTCCCGAAATTCACCCGCTGGCAAAGATTGGCAAGGACGTGGGCGCGGCGGCAGTGCTGGTTGCCGCCCTCGCCGCAATTCTGGTGGGACTGCTGATTTTAGGTCCGCCCTTGTGGGCGAAGTTGGTTGTGCTATTTTCTTCCTGACCGCCCACAGGCGGTTTTATTTTGTTGTTCGCCCTCCTGAAAAGGGCAGTTGTGCTTCGACTGCGCTCAGCACGGAACACACTTCAATTTTATGCAAATCCAAATTGACAAACTCGTCCGCAGCAAACGCCGAACCATCGCGCTGATCGTCGAGCGTGACGGGACGTTCACCGTCCGCGCTCCGTTGCGTGTGCCGCAGGCAGAAATCGATTCCTTCATCCAGCAAAAAGCGGACTGGCTCGTGCGCACGCAGGAGAAGATGAAGTCTGCACAGCCTGCCGTGAAAAAGCAATATGCCGATGGCGAATCCTTTCTCTTCCTCGGTTCTCTCTTTGAGTTGAAACTGGTCGAGAGGCAGAAGCCCGTCCTGCAATTCAATGACGGATTTACCCTCAGCCAGTCTGCGTGGGAAAGGGGCGAGGCGTACTTTGTCCGCTGGTACAAGGAGCGGGCGTTTGAAGTTATCTCCGAGCGGGTCAGGGAATATTCGCAGAGACATGGCTTCACGCCCAGCCAGGTGAAAATCTCGTCTGCGAGAACGCGCTGGGGTTCGTGTAGTTCCACGGGTAAGCTGAACTTCACTTGGAGGCTGGTCATGGCTCCGCTGGAGGTGGTGGACTACGTCATCGCGCACGAACTCGCCCACCTGAGGGTGAAGAACCATTCCCGCAAGTTTTGGATGCTGGTCGAGTCGATTTGTCCCGACTACAAACGTCACAGGAAGTGGCTGAGGGAAAACGGAGAGAAACTGGATTTGTAATTACCCGCTCGAACTGTGCCTGTAAATTTATCAGGCTGTGTGTTTTTCGTTTACTTTTTTCGCGCGTCTGGAAAAGGCGCAAACCGCTGGTATCCCTCTCCCACTCTTTCCATGATTTTCTCGAAGCGTCTGGCGGTTTTTTTGTTCTTCGGGACAATCTGCTGCCAGAACAATTCGCCGTAGGGGGTCACTGCAAAGTGTGTTTCGACTCCCACAATAGCGTTTGCATCTTCGGGGGGATGTTTGCCCATCGGAACCGAGTAATAGTCGATGCTTTCGAATAGCATCTTGCGCCAGTACCGTTCGAAGGATGGGTAGTTGGCGTGATTGGTGAGCAGTTCCCTGAGAAGCGCCGCAAAATAAGGTTTGTGGCGAACCCGCATGGTCCGCCTGCGGAAGTAACGCATGTTGACCAGCGCCAAAGCCTCCCATAAGTTGAAGTTCGCGGCTTCCTGAAAGGTCGATTTGGCGTGGAAGACATAGCGCATCATGTTGTATCCATCCACGCTGGCATCGATGGAATTCATCAGGCTTTTGGGCGTATCGTAATATTCGAGCGCGCAATGGTTGGCAAGCAGGACATCGCAGAAGGAATCGGTGACAAGGACGGGCGATGGGATGCTCCCAATGTGTTCGCCCGTCTCCTTGAGAAAAGCTTCGGGGTTGAAACGCGCTTTTGCCAGGGGAGGCTCCTTGCGAACCACGGCCGCTTCGTCCACACCATTGGCGGCAAACAGGAACTCCTGCCGCTCCATCGTATTGAGCAACAACCCATCTGCCAGGTTCAAAAGCAGGTCGTCCGAAAGGATCCTCTTTGCGCCGCGTTCGATGTTGCTGATGACCGACACATCCAGGTGTGATTTTTCCGCCAGTTCAGCCTGCGTCCAGCGTAAATCTTCCCGTAGCGAGGCAACCAGCATTCCAAATTCAAGGCGGTTCATTGTTATCGGCTCCTTGCGGTAAATATAACTCTAAAAAATCTTTGAGTCCATCCCGCGTTTTTAGCGGGAAAGTTCCAAGAATATTTTCTTGAAAATTTTCCGCGGTGAGGGATAATTCCCCCATTCTTTGTGCCGACATTGCCGCCGAGAGCGGAAGGGCTTTCAGCCAGGGGAAACCGCTTCGGAAAAAGACAAGGGGCAGTCGCAAGAGACTGCCCCATGGGGTCTTGTGTATCGAAATGTCGGATGCCTAGCGGGGGATGAACTCGAACGATGGCATTCCCGTGACTTTTGTCTCCGTTTTGAACAGCCCGCCTGAGAGCGGGTATTTTTGCAGGTCGGCCTGGCTCATGCCTTTTCTGGCGGTGGTGATGTACAACTCGTTCATGTCTTTGCCGCCGAAAATGCAGGAGGACGCCTGCAAGGCTGGCACGGGGATTTGCTCCAGCAGTTGACCTGTCTGCGGATTCCATTTTGTGATTTGCGCGCCGCCCCAGAGCGCGATCCACAAGTTGCCGTCGGTGTCGGAGGTCATGCCGTCGGGCCAGCCTAAAGTATCGCCAACACGAATTGCGACGCGCGGATTTGCAATTTGACCTGTGGCGAGGTCGTAGTCGAAGGCTTGGACTTTGCGGGTGGGGGTGTCGATGTAATAAAAGGTCTTGTGGTCAGGACTCCACGTCAGGCCGTTGGAGATGGTCACGCCGTCGAATAACTTCGTTACCTGTTTTCCGTCGAAGGAATACAACGCGCCTGTGGGGTCGCTCTCGTTCATCGCCATTGTGCCAGCGAGGAAACGACCAGCGGGGTCACATTTGCCGTCGTTGAGGCGGTTGGCAGCCGATTCGCTCACAGCGGCGAGAACGCTCTGCTGGGACGAATCAACTTGAAGGTCAACAAAAGAAGAAGCTCCATCGCCGCCACTCAAGGCTGTGAGGAGAGTCCCGCCTGGGTGCAGGGCAAGGCATCCGATGAATTTATCCAACTGGGCAATGACTTGTGTGCCCGCGTAGATTCGCTTTTCGAGGATGTCGATCCAGTAGAGGGTTTGGGATTTCGCATCCCACACGGGACCTTCACCGAGGGTGGCATTTGCATCGAGAAGTAATTCAGTTTTCATTTTAGAACCAATCCCGTTTGTAGAAGATGAAGGTGGCGGTTGCGGTAAGGAAAAGCGCGATGCCAAACACGATAAGGAATGCCAGAGGGTGGTCTTCACCTGGCAACATCACATTCATGCCAAAGAATGCAGCAACGGTGCCTGGCAAGCTGACAATGATCGTGAGCGCTGCCAGCGCCTTCATCACGCCGTTGAGGTTGTTGGAGATGATCGAGGCGAAGGCGTCCATCATGCCCGACAGGATTTCGGTGGCAATGCTGGTCATCTGGATGGCTTGCTGGTTTTCGGTGAGCACGTCTTCGAGCAGGTCCTGGTCCTCCTCGTAGTAGTTGAAGAGTTGGGTCTTTTGGACGCGCTCCATCATCACCTCGTTGGAGCGGAGCGCGGTCGCAAAATAGGTAAGACATTTTTGATATTTGAGCAGTTCCAGTACTTCGCGGTTGCGGGTGGACTTTTGCAACTGGTCTTCCACAAGTTCGGTGGCGCGGTTGATCTCGCGCAATAAGTTCAAGTAGCGGGATGCGGTTTCAAGGAAGATGTAGAGCGCGAGGCGGTAGCGTTTGCCTGTTTTCAAGAAACGGTGTTTGCCGTTGGTCAGCGGAATGAAGATGTCGCTGTTGTAGCGGCAGACGGTGATGATCTTGTTGCCGAGGATCATGATTCCGAGCGGCACGGTATTGTAGGGGATGTCGCTATCCGGCTGATAGATGGGAATGCGAAGCAGGATGAAGGTGTATTCTTCATCGCGTTCCATACGCGCCATTTCATCCTGGTCGAGGGAATAATTGATATAGTCCATGTCCATCCCCCAGTTGATGAGTTTTTCCATCTCATCGGGCGTCGGGTCTATCGCATTGACCCAGGCGCCGTTTGCCATCATTTCGATTGTTTCCAGCCCTTGTTCCGTGGTTTTGTAAATGGTCAGCATGGCAGCCTCCTTGCGTGAATTAACATCACGCAGGGGCACTCACGCGCCTACGTGACGGTGTAGATTGAATTAAATGCGTCCCGCGCCCGGGTTTCTATACTGGGCGGGTTATTATCTGAAGAACTAAGGTCACTCTCGTCTGTGGTGTACATTGTTTCCTTGCCTTTTAGGCTTGGGTATTTTACGCCCGATGATGGGTTTGGTAAATGGTGAATGGTTATTGGGGGAAGGTGAATTCAGTGGCGAATGTAACGTGGTATTCGGATGTGGCTTCGAGAGTGATGGAGAGGGCTGGGGATTTTTTCCCGTAGTGACGGGAGACCCAGCCTTCGTAGGGGAGAATGTCGCGTTGACCGTGGAGAAGTTCGCCAGAGCGGACGAGGGATAACGTTGAACGTTTAACGTTTAACGTTGGATGAATCGCGAGAGTAATCCACCCGTGCGGCGATTTGAGTCTTAATCTGACGGCTGATTCTGTTTCTTCGAGTTGATACTCCCAATCGGGCAGAAGCCAGTGCAGGCGGTAGGTGTGGGGATGACGGCGAGGGGATGTCAATTTGTCTTCAACCAGCCAGCATTCGTTTTGATAAACCGTGACTGTGCGTTCGTGTTTGACGCCGCCATACCCGCGATGGTAGGCGCGGACCCGCCCCAAAATGTTTTCGTCTGTTTCGAGCAGGTTCTTTGAGTGGGCATTCGCCCAATCCAAAACGAGGAAGCGACCTGCGCGGGTCATCTGGTCATGGCCATCCACCATCACCGTGTTATGGACTCGCGTTGTCACCAGCGGATTATCCCAGGGCGGCGGGGCGTTGTATAAAAATGTGCCAGCGTCTTGCGTAATGTTCAATCCGCGCCACCAAAGGTCGAGGTGAAGTTGGTCGATGTGCGAGAGTCGGCTCTTGAAATGCGAGGCGCGGAGGTATGCCCAGGAGTTTTGTCCGCGCAGGTTGTCGGTGAGGTAGGCGCTGGAGTCGGCGACGCGGTCGGAGGGTTTGAGTCCGAGCCAGAGGGACATCTCGTCCCAACCGCCAGCGGGCAAACCAGTCCGCAGGAAGGCGCGGGCGGCGGCTTGTACGGTGGGACGATAATCTTCAAAGGCGGAGGAACTCAGGGGGAAGATCAAAGCCCCGTCGTTGGCTCCCAAATTGGGGGTGAGTCCCGAAGTGTTATCGAGCAGGGAGAAAAGCCAGTGGGCAGAGCGTCCAAGTGCCTGCGCGGTTTTCGTCGGAAAGGCTTCGCGCTTGATGAGATTAATCCACAGCGCGGTTTGGAGCATGACGCGATGATAATTTGCGCTGTGCTGAATGTATTCTCCGTAGCCGCCGATTTGATTTTGGAGCGCCCAGTTGAGCCACTTCCAGCCGAGGGCGCGCCATTTGGCATGATCGAAAAATAATCCCGCCGTGTAAATTGCGGCAGTTTCAGTGACGAGGTGGTTGTTATTTTGCGAGCGGGCGTAGGGCAGGGTGGCGGGAAGGCGGGAGGCGTGGCGCTGGATGGAGGTAATTAGTAATTGGTAATTGGTAATTGGTAATTGGTCGGCAAAGATGTGAGCACACCAGACGAGAGCCATCAGGCGGATGGCGACTTCCTGCCCGTTCATCCAGTGCGGACCGAGGTTGGCGGGGTTGGCTTCAGAGAAGGCTTCAAAATGCCGCCAGAAGGCTTGGGCATACTTTTCGTCTTGTGTCAGGTGGTAGGCGCGTCCGAGGGTGATTGCCCAGCCGAAGCGGGCGGGTTCCCAGAGGAATTTGATGTCAGAGTGAGGAACGTTTAACGTTAAACGTTCAACGTTCTTTTCGTAATCTGTCCAGTGGCGGAGGGGTCCGGGGTGGGTGAAGTCAAGCGGAGTGAGTTCGCCAAAAACGCGGACTTGTCCGCTCACAATTTCATCGGCTTCTTTGAGGAGAGCCGCTTTGCCTTCGTCGCCGAGAGTCTGGGAGAGTTGGTCACGGGAGGGGAGGGGGAAAAGACGGTGGACGGTGGACGGTGGACGGTCTACGGTCTGTGGTCTATGGTCGAGTCTTTTGTAGTGACCTGTGAGCAGGCCGAATTTATACAAGGCATACCACGCCAGCGGACGAAGTCCCAACTGGAAAAGGTATTTGAGTCCGATGAGAAGTTTTGATTTCATTGAATGCGGTTCATGTATGCAAGGGCGTGAAATAATACCGCCACCTGCAAGCCGTTGAGGAAGTCGCCGCGTTTGGTCATGGCGAGCAGTTCATCCAGTGGGACGAGATGGACTTCGATGTCTTCAGCTTCGTCCAAATGCTGGACGCCTGTCTTTTCGACATCGAAAGCCAGATAGCCGTACATGAAGTTGGATTGCAAGGCAGGGTTGGGATAAAACTTTCCAACTTCAATTAATTTGGAGGCGGTGTAGCCCGTTTCCTCTGCCAGTTCGCGCCGCGCTCCTTCGAGCGGAGTCTCGCCATCGTCCACCACGCCGCCGGGGAATTCCCAAACGACCGCCTGTGCGGCATGGCGAAATTGCTTCACCAGAACCACTTCCTGATTTTTGGTCAGCGCCAGCACAGAAGCCCAACTGCGGAACTCCAATGCAACTGCTTCGAAGGTTTTTCCGTTGGACAGCTCGACTTGATCGAAACGATAGCGCGGGCGCACGTATTTTGATTCCAGAATCTTCCAGGATGTGAGGGGCATGGTTCAACTCTCCACGGGCAATCATACCCCATGAACAGTTTTACGGCTTTCTCAAAGTAGGTTGACAAAAATGAGAAATGTCGCCATGAGCGTAGCGAAGGGTCTCTACAACGGCTAAGAGACTCTTCGGTCGCGACGAACACGCTCCCTCAGAGCGACACAAATCGGACTTTGAGAAAGCCGTATGAACAGTTTGCAGCGGGGAGGGAAAAATGGGCTTTTTGAAGTAAAATCCCCGCCTGTAATTTTGCTCACATAAAAAGGTTGAATAAAACGGGAAAATCATCCCGTAATTCATCCGTACCGGGAATGACTGTCCGCTGATACCCTCGAAGAGATGCTGAAATGAACTTTGTATCCATTGAGTTTGCAGTTCTTTTTACGATTACTGTGGGGCTTTTATTTCTTGTCAAAAACCCGCTGTTCAACAAAATTACCCTGTTGGTTGCAAGCTGCCTGTTTTACGCCTGGTGGGACTGGAGATTCCTGTTCTTGTTTCTGGGGTTTACCGTCCTGAATTACTACATGGCAAAATCAATGTCCGCCGCAACGGACACGCGCAAACGACAGGGATGGCTATGGTCCAGCGTCGCGCTCAACCTGGTATTTTTGGGATTCTTCAAATACTTCAATTTCTTCGTCGACTCGTTGAATGCGCTGATAACACCCCTCGGCTGGCAACTGGGCACGCTGAACATCATCCTGCCGCTCGGCATCTCCTTCTATACTTTTGTTACGATTGGTTATGCGGTTGACATTTATCGGGACACATCCCGCCCGGCGAAATCACTTTTGGACTATGCCATCTTCATCCTCTTCTTCCCTCGTCTGGTGGCGGGTCCCATCATGCGGGCAAGGGAATTCTTGCCCCAATTGGAGCGCGGCGTTGAAATCAATTTCAGCAACCTGACGGAGGGTGTGCAGATCTTCCTGCGGGGACTTCTCAAGAAGATGGTGATCGCAGACAACGTGTCCATCATGGTCAACCAGATTTATCAATCTCCCAGCGTGCTGTCTTCCAGCACAGTCTGGCTGGGAATTTTTGCCTACTCGGCCCAAATTCTATGCGACTTTTCCGGGTACACCGACATGGCGCATGGGGTCGCGAAAATTCTCGGCTTCAAACTGCCCAGAAACTTCGATTTGCCCTACACTTCCCAATCGGTGACGGAATTTTGGAAGCGCTGGCATATTTCCCTTTCTTCCTGGTTCCGCGATTATGTCTTCTTCCCCCTCGAAAGAAAGCGCTTCAAGTGGGGTGGACAATCCGTCAATGTCCTCATTGTCTTTGCGCTCACCGGCTTGTGGCACGGCGCAAGTTGGAACTTCGTCCTATGGGGCGGCTTGCACGGAATCTACCTTGTGCTGGAGCGCCTGCTTTTGGGAAAGAGGACTGCCGAAGGTCCCTGGACTTCCCCCCTCACCTGGTTTCGCGCATTGTTTGTGTTCGTTTTGGTCTCCATCACCTGGGTTCCCTTCCGCTCCCCAAACTGGGATACGACCCTGCTTATCTTCCAAAAACTGGTTTTTCTCCCCACCCCGTACTCGTTTGATTGGTACTACGTTTGGGGAACGCTTTCCGTGCCGCTCATCATCTTCGGCGGAATGCTGGCGCGGCGCTTCAAATGGGAATGGCCCATCCTTGCGCCCAACGACCCACGGGCGCCCGCTTTTGTGCTGTTCCAAGCCTTGATTGTCTTTTTCTTCACCCCGTTGAATACATCACCTTTTATTTATTTCCAGTTTTAAACCCGGTCCGACTTTTAAAGTAGAATTCCCAATTGCAAAATACTTTTCCAAAAGAGGTAATCATGGAAGAAATCATCACCCAACTTTCCAACTTCATCGCCGCGAAAATTCTCAAGCAGCCCCACCGCGTGATTAGCGCTACTGAGCCGCTCATTTCCAGCGGACTGATTGACTCGTTCAGCCTGATGGATGTCAGCCTGTTTGTCGAAGATACCTTCGGCGTCCGCATCGAAGATACCGAACTCAACGCGGATACTTTCGACTCGCTGGAAGCGCTTGCCAAGTTGATTATGGCAAGGCAATAAAATGCAATTGACAGTCACCTTAAGTAACGAGAATTATATAACTTTCCAGTTTGAACCAATGCAGGCTGGATAGGCGTAGAAAGCGAGTAAACTTCAGTCACAAATCGTCATTCCGTCTGGAGCAAAATGATACAGCCTTATTCACAA
>Ga0233425_10011066_pt1 | contig 10690 bp, 11 predicted proteins | sample Watercolumn_Towu_2_FD_181712 | JGI IMG/M metagenome (GOLD analysis project Ga0233425, IMG submission 181712) | Freshwater microbial communities from Lake Towuti, South Sulawesi, Indonesia - Watercolumn_Towuti2014_140_MG | ecosystem: Environmental > Aquatic > Freshwater > Lake | place... | reverse complement strand
ACCGATTCCTGGTAAATCGTTGGTTGGTGTTGAGGTTCCTAATCAATCGATTGCCACAGTTTCTTTACGAGAGCTTTTGGAGTCCAAAGCTTTTAAGAGTCGGTCAACCAATTTAACGGTAGCCATTGGTAAAGACGTTGCTGGAAAAGTTTGGGTGGCGCCGATCGAGAAAATGCCGCACATGCTTATTGCCGGAGCCACCGGTTCTGGTAAAAGCGTTTGTATCAATACCATCATTGTTTCGCTTCTTTATAATAATGGGCCGGACGAGCTTAAAATGATCGTGGTCGATCCGAAACGCGTCGAGCTTACTAATTACGAAGGTATTCCTCATCTTTTGATTCCGCCAATTACCAAAGTTGAAGATACTGTTAACGCCTTGAAGTGGACGGTTCGTGAAATGGAACGCCGACTCGACGTTCTTTCAAAGTTTGGCGCGCGTGATATCAATTCATACAATCAACGTGTTGAAGAAAAGATGCCACGCATCGTGGTTTTGATTGACGAATTGGCTGACCTCATGTCATCTTCTGGACACGAGGTCGAAGGGGCGATTGTTCGAATCGCTCAAATGGCTCGCGCTGTTGGTATTCATTTAATTCTCGCCACTCAGCGTCCGAGTGTTGACGTTATTACCGGTCTTATCAAAGCCAACATTCCAACACGCGTCGCTTTTGCCGTGGCTTCACAAACCGACTCGCGCACTATTCTTGATTGCGCCGGCGCTGAAAAACTTTTGGGTCGTGGTGACATGCTTTATTCCTCGGCCGAGCTTTCTAAACCAGTTCGTTTGCAGGGCGCTTATGTCTCTGAATCGGAAATTGAAAAGATCGTCGGGTTCTTGAAACGCGAAGAAGCCCCTGATTACAACTACGCGGTTTTGGAAAAAGAAAAAATGGGCTCGATTTTCGATGGCGCTGTCGATACTGGCGATTCTGATCCCATGCTTGTCGAGGCCGCGCAGATTGTTATTCAAGCCGGCCGCGCTTCCACCTCACTCCTCCAGCGTCGTTTAAAAATTGGTTATGGTCGCGCCGCCCGCATCCTTGATATTCTCGAGGAGAATGGCGTAATCGGGCCACCTGACGGTTCTCGCCCTCGTGAGATTTTGGTTGACTCTTGGCCGCCGTCCGGCAGTGGTTTAAATGATCCAGAATTTGCTGAACGCCGTGAATTATCAGAAATCGAAGACGAAGTCGCCATGGCTATATCCGAAATCGAGAACGAAGATACGGAAGAAGCAATCGAGGAAGAGTCAGATAATGGTCCAGACGTTTCCAATAATACTCCATGGGGCGATGGCTTAAAAAACGAACAAGATTTTTTAAACGCGCAAGAGGGGGAGTATTTAGATGAAAAGTAAAGCCTATGTCCTTCTTTGTCCGTAATTTGAAGCAGGAGGAAAGCTTTGGAGATAAATTAAGAGCGTTGCGTAGGCACCAGAACCGTACTCTCCGAGAAATGTCAGAAGTAACGAAAATACAAAAAAAATATTTGGAGGCTTTTGAGTTAGGGAAATGCGAGAATTTGCCAGAGCCGATTTATGCTAAAAATTTTTTAAAAAAATATGTCGCGGCCTTGGGCGGCGATCCAGAATATTTTGTCGCGCTTTTTGAAGAAAAAATTAAGAAATGTGATTTGGTGAGTCCGCATCGTCTACCCGCTCAGCGAACGCGAGCCTCGGCTTTTTTTTCTGCTCATCGGCTTTGGAAATTTTTGCTCGGTTCGGTATTTGTTGCGACCCTGGCTATTTATTTGGGCTGGCAAGTAACTCGACTTTTAGCTCCGCCCGAAATTGTTATCTTGGAGCCGGCCGACGGAATCGAAGTCCAGAGCGCCTCTTTGGTAGTAAAAGGAAGCGTAAATCGAGAATCGGAAATCTTTGTAAACAATACGCGTGTTGTTCCGGACATTGACGGTAATTTTTCAACCAAAATAACATTGGAACGCGGTTTGAATATTATTACTGTCGAAGCCAATACAAAACACTCCAAAATGTCCACGGCCTACAGGAGGGTGGTCTTGAACCAGAATCCGGTAAACCAACCAGGTTTATCCACAACACCTCGTTAGAGATTTATTCACAGACAAAAATTTTTTGTCAGATTCGACTAACTTAACAATAAAAAACCTCTGTTCAGGAGGCTTTTTTCTTTTGTAATGATGTTGGTGTAGAATAACATTTTTTACCATTGTTTTTTTCAAAAAAAGCTTTAAGATGGAAGGGTAATTAATTTAAGTTTATTATGCCCAAACATATTACAGAAGAACCAACAGGGAAGTCCCAGGCGGCTCAAGAAGCCATTGCTCAAATTCGTCAGCGTTTTGGCGAAGGTTCAATTATGAAACTTGGCGAGGCCAAAGCCATGAAAGTCGACGCTGTTTCTACCGGTTGTTTGTCGCTCGACATTGCCCTTGGTGTCGGCGGCGTGCCACGCGGCCGTATTATTGAAATTTTTGGTCCAGAATCTTCCGGAAAAACCACTCTGGCTCAACACATCGTGGCCGAAGTGCAAAAACTCGGCGGCGTTGCCGCCTTTGTCGATGCCGAACACGCTCTTGATCCTGACTACGCGCAAAAAATCGGTATCAATATCAACGATCTTTTAATTTCACAACCAGATACCGGCGAACAAGCCCTTGAAATTGTCGAAACCCTGGTTCGTTCCAACGCCGTCGATGTTATTGTCATCGATTCGGTCGCGGCGCTTACCCCAAAGGCTGAAATCGAAGGCGATATGGGCGAACAACATATGGGTCTTCAAGCTCGTCTTATGAGCCAGGCCTTGCGCAAACTAGCCGGCATTGTTGGAAAAACTCGTACCGTGGTTGTTTTTATTAACCAAATTCGCCATAAGATTGGTGTTTTTTTCGGAAACCCCGAAACAACTACTGGCGGCAATGCCTTAAAATTTTATTCCTCGCTTCGTATTGAGATTCGTCGTAGTGCACAAATAAAACAAGGTGAAAATATTATTGGTAATCGCACTCGTATTAAGGTTGTTAAAAATAAAGTTGCTCCGCCGTTTCGAACTTGCGAGTTTGATATTTTGTACAACGAAGGCATTTCTATTTCCGGCGATATCCTCGACGTTGGCGTGCCGGGCGGAGTTATTAAAAAGAGCGGCAACAGTTATACTTATGGCGAAGAAAAGCTCGGCGTTGGCCGCGAGAACGCCAAACAGTATTTGCGCGAACATCCAGAAACTATGAAAGCTATTCGTCAAGAGATTAAAGAAAAAATGGAAGCCGGGGAATTGCAGACAGCCGCCTCTGGTAGTAGTGAGGCGGAGTAAGGTTTGAGATTTGAAAACCAGTCGTTTTTACGCGACTGGTTTTTGTGTTGTCTGTAAAAAATGTTTCATCGGATTGTTTTTGACATAATCGCGTTTGATCAATAATTCGATTTTGTCGCGGATGATGCGGTCGTGGAAACCGCGCTGCCAGACAGAGCCCGATTGGTTGGTAATTTTGTTAATGATTTTTGTGGTTGTTTTTTTGAAACCGGTCATTAATGACGAAATTGATTTTGACTTCATGCGGAACGGATTGGGATACGGATTTTCCGGTCGTATGAATTCGGGGACGCGATCGGGGATCGGACGTGGATACGGACGTGGGACCGTGCGTAGGGGCGAATGGCCATTCGCCCCTACGGTCACGTCCCCGACACCGTCCCCATCCGTACCCACACCATCCGGATCGATAATCCACACAATCGCATGGAAATGATTCGGTATAATCACAAAATCATCCAATACAATTTCCCGTCGGATTTCTTCTGATCTCAACCATTCGTCACGAACGATTTTTCCAAAATCGTTCAATATCATTTGTCCATTAACCAAATTACCAAATGAAATTTTATGATTATTATGAATCGTTATAAAATATGTTGCCACCGACGAATAATCAAACCCCAATAATCGATACGATTTCCGGTGATGTAATTCCCCCATAAATTGAAATTTTAATAATTAAAACTCCGCCTAAAATTTTAAAGGGGGAGTTTTTAATTTTGCGTTGCTGAATGTAATTTACGATATTTTTTGGGTTTTGTCAATCTCGTCTTAAAAAATGATACATAAAATTGATAAAAAACTAATTTAGAGGTAAACTTTTCTTAGGAAATCTCACGCCTCTATAGACAGAGGAGGTTGTCATGCGGGCTTTGCCTACCCACATTTCTCGTTTGGCTCTTTCTTCAACCTGCCACGGCCGCACGGAACACCACGGTGCGTGTTTCGAACCCACAACAGGTGTCTCGCCGGAGCACGCAGCCTTTTTAGCCGATGATTCATATGGTCGAGCAATTGCCGAAGCTGTTGCTTTGGCTGTTCGAACCTCGCGCCCTCGCAGCGCCTATCATGCTGATGACCCCCTGGGTTTCAGTTGGAGTATCGTGTGTCTCTTGGGAAAATCAAGAGTCCCGTCTCGTAGAACGGTCATTTTTTCCGGCTCCATTTGACCGCCAACGGCGGTCTTTCTTTAACTAAAAACCAGCCGTTTTTACACGGCTGGTTTTTGGTTAAAGTTTCTGTTAAGATGCTTTTGTGGAAATATGGATAATTTAAAACCAATCGTCAATTTTTTATTCGAGGCCGGCATGCTGCAAAAAACACCTCGCAGCGGTTTTTTCTTTTTGGGTTCTGGGGAGCAGTCGGTGGCTGAACATATTAATCGCGTGTGTTTCGCGGGCTTGGTTCTGTCAAAAATGAATCCAAAAGTCGATACGGCCAAGGTCCTGCAAATGTGTTTGCTCCACGATCTGTCCGAAGCCAGGGTTTCTGACTTGAATTATGTTCACCAAAAGTATAATAAACGACTTGAAGAAAAAGCTGTGGACGACTTGGCCGCCACCTTGCCGTTTGGCGATGATATGAAACAACTGATCGAAGAATACGAAAAACGTGAAAGTCTAGAAGCTAAATTTACCAAAGATGCCGATAATCTTGAATTCCTTTTGTCTCTGAAAGAACAAATCGACATCGGAAATTCTCGCGCCGCAACATGGATTAAGCCCACTCTCGGTCGTTTTTTAACCAATGAAGGCAAACAACTGGCCGAGGAAATTTTGAATACTGATTCCGATGCTTGGTGGTATGGAGACAAGAACGATGGCTGGTGGGTGAATAGGGATAAGTAAAATTAAAAAATCAACCGCTCACGCGGTTGATTTTTTATCCAGTCTCATCTCTCTTTGAGAGCGGAGATTGAACTTTCGCCGGCGATGTTTTTTACAGTAAGATTGTCATTCTTGACATTTCGTTTTTTTTTGCTACTATTAGCAGCTGGAAACAGCGATTCATCCACCTTCGTCGGACTACGACGGGGTAAGCAAGTCCACCAACAGAGGCGTGTGGTGGCGAAAGGGAAAGATGAATAAACCCAGACTGACCGATGCTCAAAGAGAAGAAGTTCGTCAGGCCGTCATCGATTACGGACTCGATTTCTCCAGAGTTCCCTGTTGGTCGTTTAGTACGCCCGAGTCCTTGTTGGTCGCCGACAAGAACGGCGACATCGAAACTCCAGAGGGTAGTTTCGCGATTTCCGAAGACTTCCTGGCTCGGGCAATGAGTTTCGAACCTCCAAGATCGCAACGGCCAGCATTTGAAAGAAGGCCGCGGGTGAGGGCTGCGCGGGTGAGGGCTGTCAGAGAGCTGCGCTCGACCGCGCCAGATGGCAGGACGGTTGTGGCCGTTCTTTTGAAAGACGGTACTTGTGGGCTGATGTGGGCGCCTGGTCCCGGAAGAGATCTTGCTGCTCCCGGCGAGAACACGATTGTTCTTGAAGGTAGCCCCATCTCCGACAACATCTTCAGTTTCCTTTGCTCCCTGAATGGTGTTGACGAGGGTCTGGCACGACACTGTCAAGACCAGATCAACCTTCTCAGGGGCTGAATTAACACCGATATCTACCCCTCTTCGCCACCGGCTCACTCGTCGGCGGCGATTTTTTAATCAAAAAACCAACAGTTCACACTGTTGGTTTTTTAATTCATTAACCATTCACCCTTTCGCAATATTCACCAGTATCTGTATTCACCAAAACCTCATCACCTTCTTTTAAGAAAATTGGAACACGAATTGCCAAACCGTTATCAAGAATTGCTTCTTTGGTAACATTTCCAGAAGCGGTGTCGCCCTTAACAGCTGGTTCGGTAGAGGTGACTGTGTATTGGATTTTCATCGGTAGGTTTATGGTAAGTGGGGTTTCGCCGTGCATGACAATGGTTGCCTCAAGACCTTCTTTCAAAAATTTGCCGCTGTCGCCGACATCGTCGATGCCGAGTTGAACCTGTTCGTAAGTCTGATTGTCCATGAAGGTGTAGAATTGACCATCGCCGAACAAGTACTGCATTTTTTTGTATTGAACATCTTCAAAATCAATAGATTCGGATGATTTAAAATTTTGTTCCACAACCTTTCCGGTTTTGATATTTTTGGCGCGACAGCGCACAAACGAACTGCCCTTGCCCGGCGAGACTCTTTGAAAGTCAACAACCACCAAGAGTTCACCATTTTGGCGAATGACCGTGCCTTTTTTGATATCGTTTGGAGAGGACATAACTTTTAAAAATTCCAAATTCCAATATCCAAATTCCAAATAATTTTTAAAAACCAAATTTTTTAAAACCGTAAATTTTTAATTTTTTGGATTTAAAATTTTGGAATTTATTTGTTATTTGGGATTTGTTATTTGGGATTTATTTCTGTACGAATGGAAGCAGTCCCATAACGCGAGCGCGTTTGATGGCTGTGGCCAACTCGCGTTGGTGCTTGGCACAAACGCCGCTGCGGTGGCGCGGGACAATTTTTGCGAACGAGGAAGTAAAACGACGAAGAAAGGTTGAGTCTTTGTAATCAACTTCCATTTTTTTATTAACGCAAAACGAGCAATGGCGCTGTTTTGGCTGTGTTGGTTTTTTAGAGGGTTTCATAGATGCGCGGTGGATTAAAAAGGAATATCTTCAACTTTAATTTCACTGGTTGGATCAACGGACGGATCGTCTATTGATGGGGTGGACGGGGTAAAACCTGGAGTGCCGCCGGCGCGATCGAGGATGATGGCGTTCTCGGCGACGATTTCGGTGCGATAGCGCTTTACGCCATCTTGGCCTTCCCAGTCACGGGTTTGTAGACGGCCTTCAATGTAAACTTTTTTACCCTTGGTGAGCAATTGCCCGCAGATTTCAGCAAGCTTGCCCCAAGCAACGATGTTGTGAAACTCGGCTTTGTCTTGACGGACGCCGTTGGCATCGGTCCAGCTGCGGTTGGTAGCAACTCCGAAAGTGCAGACGGTTTGTCCGGAAGCTATTTGTTTGGTTTCTGGATCGCGAGTTAGATTACCAAGAATGGTGGCGCGGTTAAGGGAGAACATAAATTTAATGTCAAATTATAAATATCTATGTCAAATTTTGGTTAGGCTCTGTCCGATGGATTAGCTTCTAAAATTTCGTCGAGCTTTTTGTCCAAATCTTCCATGGACATTGGTGGTTCTTGGCGAACGGCTGGCTCGGTTTCAGCGGCTGGAGTCTGGATCCTCGGTGTATCAGTAACAATAGTGCGGCGGGTAGCGCGGCGCATTTCGTCTTCTTCTTCAGACAATGGGGCAATGTAGGCTTCGAGTTTGAAGGTGCGCTCCGGAATGCCTTTTGGAAGTTGCACAATCATGTGGCGCAAAATTTCTTCGGCCATGCGAAATTCCTTGTCAATGTCAGCAATAACGCTGGTTTCCAACCAATCCTCGCCAGTTTTTTCAATTTCAAAATAATTGAGGATGTAGGATCCGTGGCGGTTTTGTTTGATTGGATAGGCCAAACGAATACGGCCCAAGTTTTCCTCTTTTTGAACCTTGCCACCGACTTTTTCGATAAAGCCGTTGACTTTTTTTTGAATGTCGCCGATTTCCGTATCAGTATAACGGGTCGGGACGATGTAGAGTAATTCGTACATCATATTTGGTCGCCCCATCACGCGGATGGGGACCTCGATAGAAAATTACGCCTCGAGGTATGGACGACTTAATCTTAAGTTGTAAGCGGTTGGATTTTAGTATGGTTGGCGGAAATAGTCAAGGGCAGCGCCGCGTTCCCAATAAAAAATTCCCCGCGCTGCAATGCAGCACGGGGTATGCGTTTAAGAGACGGAGATCGGGGCGAGGCGCTCGCCTACGCCGTCCGTTCCCGCGCCAGGAGCAGGAGTGCGGCACGCTGTTCGATGGAGAAGCACATGCCGGTCTGGAGGCCGAGTTCTCTCACGATTCTTGAGAATTCGTTGTAGGTTGCTCGGCCGAAGTTCGCAGGCCAAGCCAAAGAACCCGTTGGTCTCTTTCCATCGACACCCAGATGGATCCGTTCGACGGCTTGGAACAAGTATTCACAGCCTGCGTTCTGCAGACAGTTGTCTGCACGCACCGAAAGCCCGAGATCGTCAACGCGTTTGATGAGGTTCTCGACCTTTTCGGCCGAGAGGCCGAGGGTCGGCGACGGCGGTTCGGCGCTGGGGTTGAGGATGGCCTCGATGTCGATCGCGGCGGCCGAGTTGGCGGGTGCCGGCTCGCTGTCTTTGCCATTGTCTGCCGGCGTGTCGTTGGTCTGGGGCTCTGTTTCGACCGGTGGTTGGTAGGGGAGGACGGCGACACGGCCGTACCAGGCCGCCGTTTTTTCGTTGGCGGCCAGATGGATGGTGATGGTCGGGCCTTCGACGATCTCGGTGAACGACAGGAGGTCGAAGATGACCGGATGCCGATGATCGACCTTGACGCTGTGTCCGTCTGGGAAGACTACGATCAGCCACTCGATCTTCAGCAGCCGAGGCTCGGGAGCGGAGCTCTGCCTCGGGCAGTGCTCGATTTGACCGATCTTCTCGGCCGCGCGGAGCACGCACATCGCATCGTTGCGGATGCGCATGTTGATGTGGGCGGCCACCAGCTCGGTGACGTGATGTCTGAAGTCGTCTTCCCGCAACCGCGGGTCGCGGGTGTCGACCTTGACGGTCTGGCTGCCGACGATGACGGTGATCAGGTTCGTGGGGGTCGTGAGACGGACGAGCAAGTTCCCTCCAGTGAAACGTCGCGTTGGGTTGGAGCTGCGACCTTATTTTTTAGCAGAAATTGGCGGGAATGTCAAGATTAGTGTGTTCAACTCCTACACCTCCTCCTGCCGGCGCTTCGCGCGGCTAGTCCTCCCCCAGGGAGGGAGGAATTCGAAACCAACCCAACCTCGGTCCACCCCCCTCCCCCGTGGAGGGGGGGAGGTTTCTAATCTGTGGACAACCCCACACCCTCACTGCCTCGCCCCTTTCAAACCTCTGCCAATCTTAGCCAAAAAATTTTAAAACTTGACAATAGCAAAAACATCAGATATTCGCCCCTTGACGTTTGTCCACAACTTTGGTATATTCTTGGCGAGCACGCCGAAGATTTTCGGCTTAACTTCGCCCCGTTTGAGGCAGAAAGGTCTACCGGGCAAAACCCCGTATTACGGGGCGACCTAATCCAGCGAAGCTTCTTCTTTCGTCTAATCGAGATTTGAGGCAAGAAATAAATTCTCTCATGCTGGCGAAATTTTCCGCGGCTACTATTACTCTCCTTAGTAAGGAAGCAGTGGAGTCGCGCTGCCTAACAATTAAAAATAGTAATTAACCTTTCTTATTTGGTTGGGAAAGGATTTTTTGTTTCTATGATCTATAAATTAACTCCTCCAAAAGAAGCCAAGCGCCGCACGTTTAAAACCGCACCTGACGCTATGGAACTTCCCGAGCTGACTGAAATCCAGTTGCAGTCATACAATTGGTTTATTCAGGAAGGCTTGCGCGAATTGTTCGATGAAATCAATCCAGTTCGCGATTTTATTGGTCGCGACCTTGAGTTGTATTTCGACGATTATTATCTTGATGAGCCTAAGTTTGATGAAATTACTTCGCGCAATAAGAACATTACTTTCGAGGCACCGTTGCGCATCAAAGCGCGTTTTGTTAATAAACGTCTTAAAACCGTTAAAGAGCAAGAGATTTACTTGGGAGACATGCCGGTCATGACGCCGCGCGGAACCTTTATTATCAACGGTATTGAGCGTGTTATCGTTTCCCAACTTGTCCGATCGGCCGGAGCCTTTTTTACCGCCGAAGTACAACGCGGTCGCCGTTATTATGGCGCGAAAATTATTCCTAACCGTGGTGCCTGGCTCGAGTTTGAGACCGATCCTCGCAATGTTATTTGGGTTAAAATCGATCGCAAACGTAAAGTTACAGTCACTGCTTTAATGCGCGCTCTTGGTTATTTTACGGACGAAGAAATCATCAAGCTTTTTGAAGATGTTGATACTCACCCGATGAACCGTTACATCGAAGCAACTCTGGCCAAAGATCCTTCTAAAGACGAAGACGGTGGTTTGATCGAAGTCTACAAACGCATCCGCCCGGGCGATCTTGCTACTCCAGATAACGCCAAATCACTCATCCACGCCATGTTTTTCAATTTCGATCGTTATGATTTGGGCAAGGTTGGTCGTTTCAAGTTTAACTTGCGTTTTGGATTGGATTATTCAGAAGGTGAGATTACCCCAGAAGAGAAGCGTATTCTTCACAAGGAAGATTTGGCACAAATTGTCCGCGAGATCATTCGTTTAAACATCACTCAAGAAGATCCGGACGACGTTGACCACTTGGGCAACCGTCGCGTGCGCGCT
>Ga0233425_10011065_pt1 | contig 10690 bp, 6 predicted proteins | sample Watercolumn_Towu_2_FD_181712 | JGI IMG/M metagenome (GOLD analysis project Ga0233425, IMG submission 181712) | Freshwater microbial communities from Lake Towuti, South Sulawesi, Indonesia - Watercolumn_Towuti2014_140_MG | ecosystem: Environmental > Aquatic > Freshwater > Lake | place: Indonesia... | reverse complement strand
GCGCAGCTACTGCGTCACCATCGACCGCCACGGCGCCGACTACCTGCCGCGCCTCTACGGCCCGGCGCGCTACACCGTGCTCGACGACGCGCAGAAGCTGCCGCTGAAGATCGCCGACATCTACCGCCGGCTGGCGAGCTGAGGTTGCCTACTCCCCGGCCTCCGGCGCCCGCTGCAGGTGGAATGCATCCAGGACGAGCCGCGTCTCGACCATGCCGTCCGCCGTTTCGCCGTGGCTGATCGCCATGCCCGAGGGCGGCATCAGCGAGCGCACCAGGCGGAGTCCCGTGCCCAGCCCCTTGCCTTGGGCGATATCGACCCGGGCCTGCAGGCGGCCGGGATTGCGGATGGTCAGGCGGGCGCCGTCGTCGTCGCATTCGAGGCAGAGACGGATCGGCGCCGCGCCGGCGTGGTGGCGGACGGCGTTGGTCAGGAGTTCATTGACGATCAGCGCCAGCGGCACCGACTCGTCCTCCGGCACCAGCCAGATACAGGTTGCATTGCTGGAGCAAGACCTTCTGTCGAAGCACTGCGCCGCTCCGTCCTCCAGCTGCAGCGTCATACCCTGCACGCTGCCGAGGAAGGCAGCGATCTCGCTCACCAGGCCGCGCAGGCCGACCTGGCCAAGCTCGGTGCGGCCCTGCAGGCCGTGCACGATGGAGATGGCGTTGATTTGCGTGGCGATTTCTTCCAGCGTCGATCCCGCCGCCGGCTGCTCGACGACATGCCGGCGCAGCAGCCCGGCCAATCCCTGCAGGTGGTTCTTGATGCGGTGATGCACTTCGCGCACCAGCGTGTCGCGTTGCGCGCGAGCGTAGGCCAGGCGCGCCGTCTCGGCCTCGCGCCGCTCTGTGATGTCGCGCGTGACTGACAGGATCGCCGGCAGGCCTTCGACGAAGGTGCGTGCGGCGGTGGCCTCGGCGTGGAGTTCCGCGCCGTCGAGCGCGCGATAGGTCAGTTCGGCGGGCGGCAGGAAGGCGGCCGTGCCGCTCGTCAGGAGGGCGACGCGCGCATCGATGCGCGGCCAGTGCTCTGCCTCGACCAGTTCGTGCCAGTCCCGGCCGACGAGGGCCTCTGCGGAGCCGGCGCGGAAGAAGCGTACGGCGGCGTCGTTGGCCATCAAGATGACGCTGTTTCTGTGCACGAACATGGCGTCGGGGGAGAGCTGGAAGATGATGCGGTAGCGTTCCTCGCTGTCGCGCAGGGCCAGTTCGGCGCGCTTGCGCGCGGTGGTCTCGAAGAGGGAGAAGACGAGGCCCTCGACCCGGCCGGCCGCATCCTTCACCGGCGTCAGGGTCCAGTCCCACCAGGTCGTGCCGCGTTCGGGCTGGTCGGGGAACGTGAAGGGCTTGTCGCGGATTTCGAAGGGCTCGCCCGTGTCGCGGACGCGGGCGAAGATGGCTTCGTTCTCGGCATGCGGATAGAGCTCGAAATGGTTGCGGCCGATCATCTCCTCCGGGCGATAGCCGCAGGTGGCCGCATAGGCCGCGTTGACACGGACGAAGAAGAAGTCGCGGTCGAGATAGACGAGGTGGGAGTGCCGCGCGCCGTCGATCACCGCCTGCAGCAGGTCGCGTTCGCGCTGCAGCGCCTCCTCGGCCAGGGTGCGCTCGCTGATGTCGTGCGCCTCGTAGGAGAGGCCGCCGACGTCGGGATCGTCGAGATGGCTGGTGAACGTGGCCTCCACGGTCAACCAGCCTCCCTGCTCGTTGCGTAGGCGATGCTTCACGTGCTGGGGCACGCCCGGCGCGGCCAGCGCGGCCTTGCGCGCGGCCTCGACCCTGGCGAGGTCGTCCGGATGCACCCGTGCGCTGCCGCTGGTGATGGGTTCGCCGGCGATGGCGCTGCCAAAGAGCCGCTCGGCGGAACGGCTGGCATAGCGCATGACCATGTCGCGGTCGAAGAGGACGGCGATGTCGGCGCCGTGCTCGTGCAGCTTGCGGAAGCGGGCCTCGCTCGCGCGCAGGGCCTGCTGCGCGGCATCGTTCAGCGCGCTCAGCCGGATGCGCCGCCAGCCCGACAAGGCGATGGCGGTGGCGAGGAGCAGCAGCACGGTGAGCCCGCCGGACCACAGCGCCACCCGGTTGATCGGGGCGAAGACGTCGGCGCGGTCCTGCTTGGTGACGACGAGCCAGCCGATGCCGGGCATGCGGCCCACATGGGCCATCACCGCCACGCCGCGGTAATCCTCGCCCTCCAGCGCGCCCGTTTTGCCCTGCGCCGCCATGGCGGCCGGGCGCAGGGGATTGTTCGCCTCGACCGACATCTCGGCGGGCCTGCCGTACAGTGGCGTGATCAGGGCGCGCAACTCTTCTCCCCGGGCCTCGAAAATGGCGACCTCGCGGCTCCTGATCCGCTCCCGGCTGACGGCAGCGAGCGGGTCGAGTGCCGCGAGCGCATCGACGAGCAGCACCAGCGTGCCGGCGCGGCTGCCCTGGACGCTCACCGGCGCGACGATCTGCAGCAGCAGCCGCGTATTCTCGTTCGCCTTGCGCAGGCGCAGCGAGGCGATGCGGATGTCGTCGAGGTTGGCGAAGCCGCTGTTGTCGGCGACGATGGCCGCGATGTCGTCGCTGTCCGCCGCGCCGGCCGCAAGGCGCAGACGCGCGGACGGGTCGAACAGGAGCGCGGCCCGGTAGTCGTAGTTCTTGAGATACAGATCCAGCTGGCGCCGGTGGTCGGCCCGCTGCGGCGCATCCGGCGCGGCGGCAAGGGCATCGCGGGCAAAAGTCAGCCCCGCCAGCACGGCGGCATCGCCGCGCCGCTCCTCCAGCCAGCCCTGCAGGCGCTGTATCTTCACCTCGGAAAGCGCGGCCAGCTCGCGCCGGTGCTGCGCGATCTCGCCCTGGCGGTAGGCGTCGAAGGCGAAATGCCAGAGCGCGCCGACGACTGCAGTCAGCGTGAGGAAGGCGGCGAAGCTGCGCCACGTCGGCAAGGCTGAGAAGGAGGTGTTCATCGGCAAGGCCGATGATACTCCGCGCGCGTGCCTTCAGTGCAGGGTGGCGCCCCGGTCCGTCGGCCGTGCGTCGAGGGCGGCCTCGTGGCGCGGTGCGCCCGGCGGCAGGGTGAAGTAGAACGTGGCGCCTTCGCCGGGCGCGCCCTCGGCCCAGACTTCCCCGTCGTGGCGGTGGACGATGCGGGCGACGGTGGCCAGCCCGATGCCGCTGCCGGGGAACTCGGAGGGTGAATGCAGGCGCTGGAAGGCGCCGAAGAGCCGGCCGGCATGGGCCATGTCGAATCCGGCGCCGTTGTCCTTGACGAAGTAGGCCGGCTGGCCGTCCTTCTTGCAGACGCCGAATTCGATGCGCGACTGCTCGCGCTTCGAGGAGTACTTCCAGGCGTTCCCCATGAGGTTCAGCAGGACCGCGCGCAGCAGCCCGGCGTCGCCGTCGGCGACCACACCCGGCGCGACGACCCATTCGACGCCGCGCTGCGGGTCGCCCGCCTGCAACTCTGCGGCGATCTCCGCGGCCAGGGCCGAGAGATCGGTCGGCGCGACGTGCATGGGCTGGCGCGTCATCTGCGAGAGTTTGAGCAGGTCGTCGATCAGCTGGCCCATGCGCTCCGAACCGGCGCGCACGCGCTGCAGGTAGTGGCGGCCCTTGTCGTCGAGCAATTCGACGAACTCCTCCTCGAGCAGGTGGGAAAAGCCGTTGATGGCGCGCAGCGGCGCGCGCAGGTCGTGCGAGACGGAGTAGGAGAAGGCTTCGAGCTCCCGGTTGGCGCGCTGCAGGGCCTGGGTGCGCTCGGCCACGCGCTGTTCCAGTTCCAGCCGGTGATGCCGCATTTCCTCATCGAGCCGCTTGCGGTCGGTGATGTCGCGGACGAAGGCGCTGAAGAACAGCCCTGAGGCGCTGACGACGGTGGCAATGGCCAGCTCGGCCGGGAACTCGCTGCCGTCGGCTCGCATGGCGGTGGTCTCGATGCGCGTGCCGAGCACCCGGCCCTGGCCGCTGTCGAGGAAGCGCTTGAGTCCGCGCACGTGCGCCTCGCGCAGCTGCGGCGGAACGATCAGCTCGGCGATGGGCCTGCCGATGGCGGCCTCGCGGCGGTAGCCGAACATGCGTTCCGCCTCGCCGTTCCATTCCGTCACTCTGCCGTCGGCACCCATGCTGATGATGGCGTCGAGCGAGGTGTCCATGATCAGCCGGTAGCGCGAGTCGCTTTCGCGCAGGGTCTGCTCGTCCTGCTTGCGCTGGGTGAGATCCGTGACGAAGGCCAGCACGGCGAGCAGCGTACCGTCCTCGCGCTGGATGCTGGTGGCGCTGAAATGGACGGGGATGTTGTGGCCGTCGCGGTGACGCAGGGCGATTTCGTAGATGCGCTTGCGCGTGGTCCAGCGTCGGGCCTTCTGCAATTCGAAAATGTCGGCATTGGCCTCGTCAGTGAAATCGGTCGGCCTCCTGCCGCGGATTTCCTCGGCCGTGTAGCCGAGCAGACTGCACAGTTGCGGGTTGGCCTCGATGGTGCGCTCGTCGGGCCCGATGATCCAGACCCCCTCCGGCGCGTTGTCGATGAGCGAACGGTGCCATCGCTCGCTGGCGCGGAGCGCTTCCTCGGCGGCGACGCGCTCGGTCAGGTCGGTGAACACGCCGACGTAATTGACGATCCTGCCGCTGTCGTCGCGCACGGCCGAGATCGACAGCCACTCGGGGTACTCGCTGCCGTCCTTGCGCCGGTTCCAGATCTCGTCGCTCCAGTGGCCGCTGCGCGTCAGTCGGTCCCACATGTTCCGGAAGAAGGCGGCGTCCTGCCGGCCCGATTTCAGGATGCGCGGATTTTGGCCGATGACCTCGTCGGCCGGATAACCGGTGATCTCGGTGAAGCGCGGGCTGACGTCGAGGATGGTCGCCTCGGCGTCGGTAATGACGATGGCTTCGCGCGCCTGCTTGAAGACGCTGGCGGCGAGCCGGCGCTGGGTTTCCTGCTCCCGCAGGATGCGCAGGTCGTCCTCGGTGCGCATCTGTCGTTCGACGAGGACGTCCGTCATGGCGTTGATGTCGGCGCCGAGGGTGGCGAATTCGTCGGCTCTCGGCATCGGCGGCACCCGGCTGGCCAGGTCGCCGCCGCGGACGCGATGCACGGCCTCGGCCAGCAGCTTCATCGGCCGCAGGATGTAGCGCTGCGTGCCGGCCCAGACGAGGAGATACAGGATCAGGCACAGTCCGAGGAGTGCGGCCGTGGCGTAGAGCAGGTTGCGGTCGGCCGAATTCCGCAGCAGGTCGACGGGGATGCCGATCGACACCACGCCGGCCAGCGGCGCCTTGAGCGGGACGTCGGCCTGCAACCGCTGGACATTGTCCAGCCAGGTGCTTTCGGCAACATGCGGCTGGCCGCCGGTGAGCGCCTCGCGGATGCCGATCAGGTGCAGACCCGAGCGGCCGACGCAGCAATCCGGATCGGGCTGGCGCACGATGAAGGTGCCGGTGCCGTCGAGGATGCGCAGCACCGAGCCGGCAGGCACGGTGTCGGCAAAACGCCGGTTCAGCCAGGCCAGGTCGATGAAGGAGACGAGGGTGGTGTGCACGGCGCCGTTGCGGTCGAGCAGCGGACGCAGCAGCAGCACGGCGCTGCGTCCGTCGGGCTTGAGGTCGATGAGGTTGCCCAGTTCGACCTTGCCGCCATCCTGGGCGCGCTGGTAGGCGGGATGTGCCGCGATGTCCTCGCCGCCGAGGTTGCCTTTTGCATCGCACAGCAGGCGGCCGTGCCCATCGACGGCCGCCAGATTGAGCAGGGAGGTTTGGTTTGCGACGATTGCCGAGAGCAGGCCGCGGCATTGCGCGACATCCCGCACATTGAATTCCGGCAGGGCGATGATCGCGTTGAGCAGGTTGAGCTGGTCCTCGAGAGCACGCGTGTAGGCGGCGGAGAACGACTGGGCGAAGTTCAGCGCGCGCTCTTGCGCCTGTTCGCGTTCGTGGCGGTGGGCTAGGCTATGCAGGATCAGCGCCGCGCCAAATAGGAGGGCGAACAGCAGGGTGATGGCCAGCAGCACGCGAGTGCGCAGGCTGTTGGGCTTCGGGATCGGCATGGTCCGGGCGAATCCGGGAAGTCGCTCAATGAGCGTTTATCGGCTTCCGCCGGCGAAAACTTGATGCCTGATATGCCCGGGATTTCCCGGAGTTGGCAGAATCCCAGCGAAAACAAAGTGATTCGGCCATTGGCGGCGGGGATTCGGCTAAAATGCCGCACCTTTGTCAGGAGAACCGAAGTGCAATTGGCGTGTCTGGACCTTGAAGGCGTATTGGTTCCCGAAATCTGGATCGAGTTCTCGAAGCGGACGAGCATCGCCGAACTGGCGCGCACCACCCGCGACGAGCCGGACTATGACAAGCTGATGCAAGGCCGCCTCGCGATCCTGAAACAGCACGGGCTCGGCCTGCCGGACATCCAGCGGGTGATCGCCGAGATGGGCCCGCTGCCCGGCGCACGGGAATTCCTCGACTGGCTGCGCGAGCGCTTCCAGGTGGTGATCCTCTCCGACACCTTCTACGAGTTCGCCATGCCGTTGATGCGCCAGCTCGGCTACCCGGCGCTGCTCTGCCACAAGCTGGAGGTGGATGCGAGCGGCTTCGTGCGCAATTACGTTCTGCGCCAGCCCGACGCCAAGCGCGAGTCGGTGAAGGCCTTCAAGTCGCTGCACTTCAAGACCATTGCGGCCGGCGACTCCTACAACGACACCGCCATGCTGGCCGAGGCGCACGCCGGCATCCTTTACCGTCCCCCGCAGAACGTCATCGACGAGTTCCCGCAATTCCCCGTCACGCGCACCTACGAAGAGTTCGCCGCCGCCTTCGAGGCCGCCAGCCTGCGCATCTGACGCTTGAGCCGCCGCGCGTTCGGTGGCACGATGCGGACGGAATCCAATGCGAGGGAGGCCGTCATGGCGGAAAAGAAAGCACCCAACAAGTCGCTGCTGATCGGCGGGGCGGCCGTGCTGCTGGCGGCCGGCGGCTGGTTCGTCTGGCAGCAGTTCATGGAGGAGCCTCCGCCGCCGCCACCTCCGCCGCCCAAGGCGGTGGCCAAGCCGGCACCGCCGGCGGTGAATCAGGACAAGCTGATCGAGGAGATCCTCGTCGTCTCCGGTCTCGACGGCACTCTGCAGCGTCTCCCCGAGAAAATGCTCTCCAGCGTGCGCCAGTCCGGGCAGCAGGACAAGAGCGGCAAGCTGACCGCCGCCGATCTGCGCGAGATGGAGCGCCTGACGCAGGAGGCGTTTTCCACCCAGGGCTTCAGGCAGCGCGTCACGGCCCGGCTGAAGAAGAACTTCGATGCCAAGCGATATCAGGAGTTTCTTGCCGACAGCGCCACGCCGCTGGCGAAGCGCATGACCGAACTCGAAAAGCAGGAGCCGAAGCCCGAGGAGCTGGTGGCCTACATGAAGGGCCTTGCGGCGCGACCATTGGCACCGGAGCGGATGCGGCTTGTCGAGCGGATCGACACCGCGGGCCGCGCCAGCGAGCTGGCCCAGGAGGCAATGTTTTCGACGATCAAGGGCATGATGCGCGGCTTCGCCGGGTCGGATACCAAGCAGCTTTCCGAGGTCGAAAAACTCATCGAGAAGCAGCGTGCCGCGGCGGCTGAGAATATCCGCAATGCCGTTCGCCTCTCCCTGGCCTATACGTATCGGGATGTCAGCGACGCCGATCTGGCCGAATACGCCAAGCTGCACGAGAAGGACAGCACCCGCTTTATGCTGAGCCAGGTCTACGAAGCCATGATCGAGGAGATCCGCGACGGGGCGGAGCGCTTCGGCGCCGGCCTGGAAAAGATCGTCAAGGCGAAGATGGCGGCGCAAGCCGCCGCGGGCAGCAAGGGCAGGCCGAAGGTGGCGGCACCCGCCGCCGCGAGCGGCGCGAGCGGTTCACGGGTGCATGAGGATGCGCGCGACTGCCTGCGCTTCGATGAGAACCGCCAGGTGATGGGCTGCGCGGAACGGTACCGGTAGAAACAACACGGCGAGGCCATGGCCTCGCCGTGTTGGACTGACTGACTTTTAGTTCCGGCATAACGCCCGCTCTCGCGGGCATTAGCCTTCTCTGAAACTTCGTTTTCCAGCGGCTACTTTTTGGCTATTTCTTCCAGTTTCGTCGCCTTGATGAGCTGGCCGTCGAGGCCGGCGTCCTTGGCCGAGCCGCCGTAGGCGACGGTCATCAGTTGTGAGTAGTAGAGCACCGGCATGGCGAACTTGGTGCCCTGCTTCTTGTTGATCTCGCTCTGGTAGATCTCGACGTTGGCCTGGCAGAGCGGGCAGGGCGTGACGATCATCTCGGCTCCGTGGTCGTAGGCCGACTCGACGATGTCGCGGATCTGCTTCTGCGACTTCTCCGGCTCGGAGAAGGCCAGCGCGCCGCCGCAGCAGGTGACCTTCTGGTCGTAGGGCACCGCCTCGCCGCCGATGGTCTCCACCAGCTTGTCGAGGTACACCGGGTTTTCGAAGGATTCGCCGGCGATGCCGAAGGGGCGGTTGGTCTGGCAGCCGACGTAGCCGGCGAACTTGAGGCCCTCGAGCGGCTTCACCACGGGCTGCTTGAGGGCGTCGTAGCCGAGGTCCTCGACCAGTACCTCGACCATGTGGCGGATCGGCGTCGTGCCCTGGTATTGCAGGCCGGCGGCGGCGAGCGCTTCATTCGTTTCCTTGAGCAGCACCTCGCTGTGGTCGAGGCGCTCCTTCACCTCGCGCTGCGCCAGCCAGCAGGCGGCGCAGGTGGCGACCATCTGCTTGCCCGGCATGTGTGTCTCGGCCAGGGCGAAGTTGCGCGCCGAGAGCGCCAGGCGCGGCAGTTCGCCGCCCTCGGCGTAGCCGATCGACGCGCCGCAGCAGTTCCAGTCAGGGATCTCGGTGATGGTGACGTCGAGCTTGTCGCACATGGCGTTCACCGACGTCAGGTAGTTCGAAGCCGAGGCCTTGGACTGCGAAGAGCAGCCGGGGTAGAACGCGTATTCTTTCTTTGCCATATTGCGTGTCTCCGTTAGGTGCGCTCGTCATTCCCGCGAAAGCGGGAATCCATGGGCTCTGGAGCGGACTTCTGGATTCCCGCTTTCGCGGGAATGACGGGGTTGCCTGTTCTCATTTCGCGAAGCCCTTCTTGCGGTCTTCGATCTCGCGCGCCTTGGCGATCATCGCCTTGAAGCCGGCCTGGTCCTTGACGGCGTGGCCGCCGAGGATCTCCATCGGGTTGAGGCGCTTGGCCTTGACCAGCCCCAGGCCGACCGCCTGCATGTTGAGGGCGTTCTTGATGCCCTGCACGAAGCCGTCCTTGAAGTAGAGGGCGAGCGAGAAGGTGAGTTCGTTCACGCGGCCCTTCTTGATCAGGTTGTTCCAGAACAGCGTGGCCGTCTCGCGCGTCGGCTGGCCCTTCGGCGCGATGCCGAGGCGGTGCGCATAGTTGGCCAGGCCGTGCATGATGTGGGTGATCGGCAGCTTCCTCGGGCAGCGCACGATGCAGTTGTAGCAGGAGGTGCACATCCACATCGAGTCGGAGGCGAGCACCTCCTCGCGCTTGCCGGCGCGGATCATCATGAAGAGCTCCTGCGGCGGATGCGCCCAGGCGTTGCCGAGCGGGCAGGAGCCGGCGCAGACGCCGCACTGCATGCACATGCGCACCCAGTGGCCTTCCTCGACATTCTTCTCGACCTCCTTGAGGAAGTCGTTCCGGTATTTTGCGACTTGATTCGCTGCGGTCATTTTCATCAGCCCTTTCTCATGGAAGCCGCGCCGGCGGCTGAACCATCGTCACCCCTTTCCTCGGGAAAGGGGCCGGGGGATAGGTAGTCCATGTTCAGCCGAAGCCCTTCATGGGCGACAGTCCGATTTCCTTGATTTGATCGACGTAGTCGTTGATCAGCTTCGCCACGCGGGCGTTGTCGGTGATGGCGACTTCCAGCGTCTGCACGCGCTCCGGCTCGAGGCCGAGCTGCTTCAGCGTGTCGTCGATCTTGCTCATGCGGTAGAAGGCCATCTCCGAGCCCTTGACGAAGTGGCACTGGTAGTCGTCGCCCTTCTTGCAGCCCATCATCATCACGCCGTCGTAGCCGGAGTTGAGCGCGTCGGTGATCCAGATGGTGTTCACGGAGCCGAGGCAGCGCACCGGAATGGCGCGCACGAAGGCGGAATAGGTCAGGCGCTGGATGCCGGCCATGTCGAGCGCCGGGTAGGCGTCGTTCTCGCAGGCGAGGATCAGGATGCGCGGCTTCTCCTCGAACTCGTCGGGGATGTTGACCGCCTTGATCTGGCTGCCGACGGTGTCCACCGAGTAGTTCTCGAAGGAGATGACGCGCACCGGGCAGGCGCCCATGCAGGTGCCGCAGCGGCGGCAGCGCTCCTCGTTGAACTTCGGGAAGCGCTTCTCGTCCTCGTCGATGGCGCCGAAGGGGCATTCCACCGTGCAGCGCTTGCACTGGGTGCAGCCCTCGAGGCGCGCGACGGGGAAGGACAGGTCCCAGGCGCGCGGGTGGGCGGCGCGGCCCTTCTCGACGTTCTCCACCGCCTGGATCGCCTTCAGCGCGGCGCCGGTGGCGTCTTCCGTCGCCTGCAGCATGTCCATCGGCCGGCGCGTCGGACCGGCGGCGTAGATGCCGGTGCGGCGCGTCTCGTAGGGGAAGCAGATGAAGTGCGAGTCGGCGAAGCCGTACTTGAACTGCGGCATGTCCGGGCCCTGGCGGTAGTTCAGGTTGAGCACGGAGATCT
>Ga0233425_10011064_pt1 | contig 10692 bp, 8 predicted proteins | sample Watercolumn_Towu_2_FD_181712 | JGI IMG/M metagenome (GOLD analysis project Ga0233425, IMG submission 181712) | Freshwater microbial communities from Lake Towuti, South Sulawesi, Indonesia - Watercolumn_Towuti2014_140_MG | ecosystem: Environmental > Aquatic > Freshwater > Lake | place: Indonesia... | reverse complement strand
GCGTGCCACAGGTCTTGCGGTTCTTTCAACTCTACCTTTTACCTTATCCAATAGACGCCCCAATCGTCCCGGCCCGTAACCTGTTTCTACACGTACTTTGCATGCTTCAGCAAAAACTGGGAGAATTTTTGCATCTTTCCCACTGACTTTACTGCTTGAGGCGAGTTTATTATGAGAAGCGTATAAAGACGGAGGAACAGAAAGTGGTGTTGTAATCAACATTACGAGCAATAGCTTAATAAGTTTTAAAAGTGCGTTACCATTTCCCATTCTCCCACCCCCGGTCGAGAATTTGTTTGCCCTTGTTTATCTACTTAGTATGTGCATCACGAAATTAATGTTGTCAAGTGCCGCTGACAGTGCCTGCTGACAGTGCCACTGATAGTTTTGTAAGCAATTTTTATTCCAAAAAGCGTTGTGTATTGATACGCAAATAGTTATATTTTTGCGATGTGTCCAGTTTTTGGAAAACTAGTTTCTAAAATTGGACATCGAATAGATTTTCTAGCCCTGACATTAACAATGAGTGAATGAGTGAGGGATTGCGAATTAATGTTTGTTAATGTTTGTTTTTCTTTTGCGCCGAACATTCTTTTGATACAATACTCGCTTCTATTGGAGGATAGTCGATGAAACGATACGTGCAAATTTACATGTTGATATTTGTGCTCTTAACTCTATTTTTATGTTCCGCTGATTTGTCTGCCGCGGAGGTGCGTGGCCTTTGGGTGGAGTGTGAAGGGTCAAATGAAACCCTTTCCAGTCCGGCTAAATTGGACGCGCTAATTGACATCGCGAAAAGAAGCGGCGTTAATACGATTTTCCTGCAAGTTTATCGGCATAACAGAAGCTGGTACAATTCCGAATTGGCTGATACTACTCCATTTGATGTTATTTTCAATGCGTACAAAATTGATCCGGTTGCGTACACTATTTTAAAGGCGCATAAGGAGGGGATTAAAATTCATCTTTGGATTAATGTTTTGAGGATAGGAAAGGAGCTGGATACTCCTATAATTAAAAAGCTGGGCAGGGATGCAATAACGCGTGACGGAAGAGGAGTTTCTTTAACTCAGTATCCTGTGAAGAAACTTCCTGACGGAGGGTACTGGCTGGATCCGGGCGACCTGTCGGTGCGCTCATATACATTGCAGGTTGTTGAAGAGCTTTTAAAAAAATATCCGGATGTTGACGGTATTCACTTAGACTATATCCGTTATTCGTATACCGACATTACTCCCGGTTCGCAATTTTCAGACAGAAATGATTTGGGCTACGGGAAAGTGTCTGTGGCTAGATTTACGGAAAAATACGGTTATTCCCCTCTTAAAATGGACCTCTCCGACAAAAATCTTACACAGCAGTGGGACGATTGGCGCAGGGCCCAGATTACGAACCTAGTTGCGGACGTGTCGTCGCTATGTAAAAAGATAAATATAAAACTACAGGTGTCATGTGCGGTTCAGCCGTGGAGCGATAGGGCGTATTTAACCGCCTATCAAGACTGGGTCGGATGGATGAAGTCCAATGCCGTGGATTTTGTGGTTTTAATGAATTATAGCATTGATAGAAAAATAGTTGATTATCTCGCCGAAACTGCGATAAAAATCGGCAATACTACACCCGCCTATATCGGGCTAGGCGCATATATGATGCTTAAATATCCGCTTAAATTGTATCTTCAGATAGAGGATTGTCAGAAACTCGATGTGCACGGCATTGTTCTTTTTTCGTATGACGCTCTTCTTCAAAACAAGGAGATACTAAGAAATATATCGAAAAGCAATTGGTGGGAAAAACAGAAAAATAAATAAATCTGTGTTAAAAATTCATTGACTTTTTGGTGATTAAATAATATCATCTTCACTTCTTCGGTTGCCCCCATAGCTCAGCTTGGTAGAGCAACTGACTCTTAATCAGTGGGTCGAAGGTTCGAGTCCTTCTGGGGGTAGAATAAGCGAATCATTGATGATATTGCCAAATTGCCATACACGCGGACGTGGTGGAATTGGCATACACGTAAGACTTAGGATCTTATGGCTGCAAAGCCTTGGGAGTTCAACTCTCCCCGTCCGCAATAGAAATCGCTGGGTTTTGTTTTTTTGAGTATTAAATGTTTATGCGGGAGTAGCTCAGCCCGGTAGAGCTCTACCTTGCCAAGGTAGCTGTCGAGGGTTCAAATCCCTTCTCCCGCTTTTATAACTTTGTAACTTTTGACCTTTGAATTTTATTTAGGAGCTTTATGCAGATAATTGTTGAAGATTTAGGACCATGTAAAAAATTAGTAAAGATCGAAGTCCCCTCTGAAGAGATGAAGGATGACCTGGCTAAGGTTCAGAAAAACGTACAGGGGAGAGCGAATGTTCCCGGATTCCGTATTGGTAAAGCCCCGATGCATTTAGTCGAGCAGTACTACGGGGATGTCGTCCAAAATGAATGGATAAAGCAGGTCATTAATACAAGCTATCAAAAGGCCCTTGCGGAAAAACAGCTGAATCCAATAAGAGAAGCAAGCGTTGAAAATGTTGATTTTAGGGATGGTAAAAAACTTAATTTTGAATTTCACATAGAGGTAGCCCCGCAATTTGATCTTCCTAAATATTTTGGCATTCCTATAAAGAAGAAGAAGATAGAAGTTAAAGAAGAACATGTGGAAGCAGAAATAAAATATCTCGCGGAAAGAAGCGCCTACTTTGAGCCTGTCACTGATCGAAATGTAATGATGGGGGATTTTGTAATTGTGGATTACACGATAACCGCGAAAGATCAGGTTAGTGATGAGGCGAAGCAGGTGTGGATAGAAGTTAGGGGTGATTTTTTTATTCCGAAGTTTTGTGAGGAATTGGTGGGGATGAAGAAGGATGAAGAAAAAGAAATCAAAGTGACTCTCCCGAAAGAATTCACAAAGCCGGAGCTTAGCGGCAAAAAGGTTGTAATCAAAGTAAAATTGTTTGAAATAAAGAAAAAAGTACTGCCTGAGATAAATGATGAATTTGCGAAGCAGGTTGGGCCGTTTGCTAACCTTGAGGAGTTAAAGAAAAAAATAAGAGAAGAGATTGGTGCTTATTACAAACAGCTAGTCGAAAAAGACACTATAAGCCAGATCGAGGACTTTTTGCTTAAAAATACAAAGATTGATGTTCCTGACAGCGTTGTTGACTCCTTTCACGATATGATCTATGAAGAAAATGTTTCTTACTTAAAGAATTCCGGAAAGGCCACTGACGAGCATATTAAGGAAAAAGAAAAAGACTTGAAGGAGTCGGCACGCAGAGATGCCGTAAGTCAAGTGAAGCTTATGTACATTATTAATGGTATCGCGGAAAAGGAAAATGTACAGGTGGGAGATGAGGAGATTAATGCTCAAGTATTGACTACCGCAAACAGGACAGGGAAGACCCCGGAAGAGATCAGGGGATATCTGACTAAAAATGACAAATGGTGGGATTTCGCGTACAGGATGCGTAATGATAAACTCACAAAATTACTGCAAGAAAAGGCCGATGTTACAGAAGTGGAACTTAAACCGGAAGAGAGCAAAATAAAATAATCATGGTAAAACATAAACTTCAAATTTCAAACATCCAACTTCAAAACAAATCCAAAATCTCAATTGCTGAATTTTGGATTTGAGATTTGTTTGGAGTTTTGAAGTTTGATGTTTGGATTTTTCTACAAGGAGGTCTTCGTGAGAGCCCAGCTTATTCCAATGGTAGTAGAGCAGACCGGAAGATATGAAAGATCCTACGATATTTATTCACGCCTTTTAAAAGATAGAATTGTTTTTCTCGGAATGCCTATTGATGATCATGTCGCGAATGTTGTTGTGGCTCAAATGCTATTTCTTCAGATGGAAGACGCGGAGAAGGATATTAATCTCTATATCAATAGTCCGGGTGGGTCTGTTACCGCGGGGATGGCTATTTATGACACAATGCAGTTTGTGAAATGTAATATTGCGACTTATTGTGTGGGTCAGGCCGCGAGTATGGGAGCTGTTTTATTGGCGGCGGGAACTAGGGGAAAAAGGTTCGCTCTTCCTAATTCGAGGATACTTATTCATCAGCCGCTGGGCGGAGTGCAAGGGCAGGCGACTGATATTGATATTCAGGCGAGGGAAATTTTAAAAATTCGCGAAAATCTAAATAGGATATTGGCAGAACATACGAAGCAGGATATAGAAAAAATACGTAAAGATACGGATCGTGATTATTTTATGAGTGCCGATGAATCAATGCAGTATGGGATCGTAGACAAAGTTGTAAAAAGTATGAAAGATGCGAAGTAGGGCTGAAGATCTGAATGGGTTCAGGCTTCAGAACTATTGCAATAGCCGAAAAACTGAAGGACCGAGAAACCAAAGAATTGTAAATCTTTGATTTGTTCTTTTGTTTACGCGCCCTTACGTTATTTCGGAAAGGGAGGGTAGCATGAAGAAAGTATTGTTGTTGACGCCGGGGCCGACACCTGTGCCTGAAAGGGCATTGTTGGCAATGGCAAAGCCTATGATTCATCATAGGACGAGTGAGTTTCAGGAGATATTAAAGGAAGTAGAAGAGAGTTTGAGGTACGTGTTCTGCACGAAGAATGATGTTTTAATCCTCACGAGTTCCGGTACTGGCGCGATGGAAGGGGCAGTGGCAAATCTCTTAAGCCCGGGTGATACTGCCATAGTGGTAAGAGGCGGTAAATTTGGCGAACGATGGGGAGAGCTTTGTGAAGCGTACGGTGTTAAGGTTGTCGCGTTAGATATTGAATGGGGCAAGGCAGTTACCCCACAAGAGATAGAAACAGCGCTAAAAAACAATCCTCAAGCTAAAGCGGTATATGTCACAGCATGTGAAACCTCCACCGGTGTCTCTGTCGATGTGAAGGGCGTTGCCGCTGTAGTTTCCAAAACCTCCGCGGTATTAGTAGTGGATGCCATAAGTAGTCTCGGTGGTGTTGAAATGAAAATGGATGAGTGGGGAGTTGATGTCGTTGTGAGCGGATCGCAAAAAGGACTAATGATCCCTCCGGGATTGGCTTTTGCCGCCTTAAGCGAGAAGGCATGGAAACTGGTCAAAGAAAGTAAATGCCCTAAATATTATTTTGACTACACTAAGGCAAAGAAATGCGTTGAAAAAACAGACACACCATGGACTCCGGCTGTGTCATTAGTGATAGGTTTAAATGAGGCGTTAAAAATGATTAAGGAAGAAGGACTGGAGAATGTGTTAGCAAGGCACGCGAAACTTGCCGTCGCGGCGAGAAGCGCTATGAAGGCGTTGGGGCTTGAGATTTATGCGAAATCTCCTGCAAACGCGTTAACAGCGGTTGTTGTTCCTCAAGGGGTTGACGGCGAGAAGATGGTGAAGAATATTAGAAGCCAGTATGGAATCAGTATTGCCGGAGGACAGGATGAGCTGAAAGGCAAAGTATTTCGTCTGGCTCATTTAGGTTATATGAACGAGTTCGATCTTGTCGTCGGTATTTCTGCGATAGAGATGGAACTTCACAAACAGGGCTATAAGCTTGAATTAGGTAAAGGTGTAAAGGCCGCGCAGGAAGTATTTTGCGCTAAATAATTGTCATTTCCCTATAACCTAAAAACTATAACCTATAACCTGTTTAATTGCGAGGTGCATTATGCCAAAAGTACTAGTAGGTGATCCGATTTCTGAAGAGGGTTTAAAAGCCCTTAAAGAAGCTGGCGGAATAGAAGTAGATGTGAAGATAGGACTTAGTGAAGATGAGTTGGTCAAGTGTATCGGAGATTATGACGCGCTTCTTGTTAGGAGTGGAGTTAAGGTAACAGCAAAAGTGTTAGAAAGCGCGAATAAGTTGAAGGTTGTGGGCCGGGCGGGTGTAGGTGTTGATAATGTCGATGTCCCTGTCGCGAGCAAGAAAGGTATTATCGTGATGAATACTCCCGGCGGAAATACTATTTCCACCGCAGAGCTGACAATGACTCTAATGCTTGGGTTGGTGCGAAAAGTAGGGCCTGCCTATATCAGTATGCGAAATAAGCAATGGGATAGGAAAAAATTTCAAGGTGTCGAAGTGTTTGGAAAAACCCTTGGCATTGTCGGGCTTGGCAGAATAGGCACGGAAGTCGCGAAGAGGGCTCTATCATTTGGTATGAAGATCGTGGCCTACGATCCGTTTGTTTCTTCGGAAAGAGCGGAAAAAATGGACATAGAAATGGCTGATCTGGATAAATTATTCAAAGTATCGGACATTATAACAGTTCATACGCATATCACAAAAGAGACAAAGGGTCTAATAGGCGCGGCGGCTATAGAAAAAATGAAGAAAGGTGTTTTCATTGTTAATTGCGCGAGAGGCGGAATTGTGGACGAAACGGCTTTGCTTGACGCGGTGAAATCAGGAAAAGTGGCAGGCGCGGCGCTTGATGTCTATGAGAATGAGCCTCCGACGGGTTCTTCTTTGCTTGAAGTTGATAATATCCTTCTGACTCCGCATTTGGGCGCTTCCACAAAAGAGGCGCAGGAAAATGTGGCGGTAGATGTGGCGTATCAGGTTATTGATGTCCTAAAAGGCGGGCCTGTTAGAAATGCTGTCAATATGCCTCCGATAGACATGGAACAGTTAAAGGTGTTGCAGCCGCATATAACTCTCGGGGAGAAACTGGGGAATTTGTTGGCGCAATTAGTTACGGGACAACTTGAGGAGCTGAAAGTTGAATACAGCGGTGAGGTGGCGGGATTTAATGTTGCTCCGATAACTATCGGTGTGTTAAAAGGCGTACTCGGGCATGTTATTACGGAGCCGATAAATTTTATTAACGCGCCCATTATCGCTAAAGACCGAGGAATCAAGATAGCGGAGAGTAAACTCAATACTCCGATTGATTTCGCCGATCTTATACATGTTACGGCGATAACGGACGGTGAAAAAAAAGGTGAAGTGTCCGTCGCCGGTACTTTATTCGGAAAGAATAAGGATCCGAGAGTGGTCCGTATCAATAATTATCATGTTGACGCGATACCTTCCGGATTTGTGCTTATAATCACAAATGAAGATAAGCCTGGCGTTGTTGGGAATGTGGGTGTTATACTAGGAAAAAACAATGTGAATATAGCGGATATGACGCTCGGTCGAAAGGGCCCGGGTAGTCATGCTGTTACTGTGATTAATGTAGATTGCAAGGTTCCTGATAAAGTAATCGAAGAAATTCGTAACGCGCCGCATATTGTGGATATAAAGCTGGTTGAATTATAAAATTGCAGGGAAGAAAATAGTTTGATAACAGGAAGTAAATGTTTAAGACCCCCCCGGCATCCGTGAAAATGGATTGGGAGGGTCTTAACATGATAGGAGACGGTATGGCAAATATGGTTTTAGTGGGTACTCAGTGGGGTGATGAAGGGAAAGGAAAAATTATAGATTTTCTCTCTAAGAACATGCACTATATTGTGAGATATCAAGGGGGAAACAATGCCGGGCACACGGTATGGGTTAAGGGAAGTCAGTTTATTTTACATTTAATACCGTCAGGTATTCTTTGGCCTTCAAAAAAATGTGTTATCGGAAACGGCGTAGTAGTTGATCCCCATGTACTTTTAGAGGAAATTGACGAGCTGAAAAAGAGAGGAATACGCGTGGAGGGGAGGTTGTTCATCAGCGAATTGGCTCACGTCATATTTCCATATCATAGGACTCTTGATAAATTAAAAGAAGCTCAGAGAGGGGACGCGAGAATTGGTACTACCGGCAGAGGCATAGGGCCGGCTTATATTGATAAAGTTAGTCGTACCGGCATAAGAATGATAGATCTTTTATCCAAAGAATCTTTTGAGGCAAAGTTAAAAGTAAATGTTGAAGAGATTAATAGGGCTTTAAAGAATTATTATAAAGAACCGCCGATAGATTTTGACGCGCTTGTGAAAGAATATGAGGGATATGCCCGTATATTGAAACCATACGTGGTAAATGTGTCAGCACTTTTAAATAATGCGATTGACGAAAAGAAAAGTATTTTATTTGAGGGAGCGCAGGGGACGCTTCTTGATGTGGACTTTGGGACATATCCATTTGTGACATCGTCAAATTCGACTTCTGGCGGGGCATGTACGGGTACAGGCGTAGGACCGACAAAAATTGACGGTGTAATAGGGGTTTTAAAGGCGTATACAACGCGTGTCGGAGAAGGGCCTTTTCCCGCGGAGTTTGACCCTGAAATGAGTAAAGAAATTCGTGAAAAAGGCGGGGAATACGGCGCCACAACAGGCAGGCCAAGAAGGTGCGGGTGGCTTGACATGGTTATGGTGCATCATTCCGTTATGGTGAACGGCATAACTGAATTCTCCCTCACAAAGCTCGATGTCCTAAGCGGATTGGATAAGATTAAAATTTGTGTCGCATATAAAATTAACGGGAAAGTTTGTAAAGAATTTCCTGCGGATATGAGTCTTTTGGATAAGGTTATACCTGTGTACGAAGAAATGCCGGGGTGGAAAGAGAGTCTTGCCGGAGTAAGAAAATTTAAGGGTCTGCCTCTAAATGCCAGGAAATATATTAAGTATATCGAGAAATTATCTGGAGTGAAAGCGAAGATTATTTCGATAGGCTTTGACAGAGACGACACAATTTTATGCTAGTTCCTCGTCATGTCGCGATTATAATGGACGGAAACGGCCGGTGGGCAAAAGAGAGGGGTGTTCCAACCGTTAGTGGTCATAGGGAAGGCGTAAATGCCCTGAAAAGAACGATAAAAGCCGCGCAGGATTTGGGAATTGAATATCTTACCGTATACGCTTTTTCAGTTGAAAACTGGAAGCGATCAAAAGAAGAAATTAACGCCCTATTTAATCTTATGCGGAGGTTTCTAAAAAAAAGCAACAAAGACATTGTGAATAAAAATATTCGCCTTATGTTCATTGGTACGGAAGAAGGGATGCCGAAGGATATTATAGAAAGAACAGAGGAGTTGACAGGGTATACTAAGAATAATAAGAAACTTACCCTGGTAATAGCGCTTAATTACGGTTCAAGAAATGAGATTGTTGAGGCGGTAAAAAAAATCTGCAATGATGTAAAAGAAAATCGTGTTAAGATTGATGAAGTTGATGAAAAAATATTTAGCGATTATTTATACACGAAAAACATACCTGATCCGGATTTGCTTATAAGGACTAGCGGAGAAATGCGTGTTAGTAATTTTCTTCTTTGGCAAATATCTTACGCGGAGTTTTCGGTTACGCCAGTATATTGGCCGGATTTTGGAAAAGAGAATCTAGTGCAGGCAATAGAGGACTTTAATAAACGACAGCGCAGATTTGGAGGAAGAATTAATGCTAATTAAAAGAATATTTACGGGTTTATTTCTAGCCGTGTTATTAATAGGCGCCGTATTGTATTTTCCGAGGCCTATAGTCGCGCTTATTATAGCACTTTTAATAGGTTCAGGCCTGTGGGAATTCTACAGTATAGTAGAGAATAAGGGTTTTAAACCGCTAAAAATATGTGGAATTGTTTGTGGTGTTGCCCTGTCTGTGGCCGCATACGCCGTGGCATGCAGTCCGTATATATTTCTTACCGACAAGATGATAAATTTTATATTGCTTATCGTTGTTCTATTTTCGTTAGTGAAGTACGCGTTTAAAAAAGACGGTACGTCTGTCATAGTGAATAGTGCGGTGACAATCGCTGGGATACTTTATGTAAGCTTTCTTTTTACCTTTATTATCAAGATCAGATTTTTACCGGACGTAGAAGCCGGTAGATGGCTGGTGTTGGCTATGTTTATAATTACAAAAATGTCAGACATTTTCGCGTATTTTGTTGGGATAAAATTGGGGAAACATAAACTTATTCCCAGGATAAGTGCGGGGAAAAGTATAGAAGGATCTGTAGCAGGAGTAGCGGGTTCTGTGATCACGAGTATTCTTTTAAGAAATACTCTATTGGGTGGAATGGGTTTAGGTTACGCGATTATTTTGGGAGTATTGCTTAGCGTAGCCGGACAGATTGGGGACTTGATAGAGAGTCTTATAAAAAGGGACGGAAATGTAAAAGATTCCGGTACCTTTGTGCCGGGCCTCGGCGGAATTTTGGATTTTATGGACAGCCTTCTATTTGCAGGGCCGGTTATGTACTTTTTTTTGATATATCTCAACCCGGAACTTTTGCAGATAATTTAATCGCATGAAAAAAATAGTAATTTTAGGAAGCACCGGTTCGATAGGGGAAAACGCGTTGAATGTAGCTAGAAATCACGCGGATAAGGTCAGGATTTTTGGACTAAGTACTAAGCAAAACATAGATCTGTTGGCAAGGCAGGTAGATGAGTTTAGTCCGCAGATAGTAAGCGTGTGGAATGAGGAAAAGGCTACGGAATTGAAAAAAAGAATCGGGAGTATAGCGGAGGTTCATTGCGGCATGGAGGGTTTAATAAGTCTCGCAAGGGCCGATGCTGATCTTGTTGTTTCTGCGCTTGTGGGGTCGGTTGGATTAGATCCGGCTTTTGAGGCGGTAAAGTCAGGCACAAATCTCGCGCTTGCGAATAAAGAAGTTTTGGTTATGGCGGGAGATCTTCTTATGGCTGAAGCAATGAGAAATCGTGTCAAGATAATTCCCGTTGACAGCGAACATAGCGCGATAATGCAATGTCTTTGGGAAAGGCGGGTAAAAGAAGTAAAGAGGCTTATCCTTACTGCTTCAGGAGGGCCTTTTTATAATAAAGGGGAC
>Ga0233425_10011063_pt1 | contig 10692 bp, 9 predicted proteins | sample Watercolumn_Towu_2_FD_181712 | JGI IMG/M metagenome (GOLD analysis project Ga0233425, IMG submission 181712) | Freshwater microbial communities from Lake Towuti, South Sulawesi, Indonesia - Watercolumn_Towuti2014_140_MG | ecosystem: Environmental > Aquatic > Freshwater > Lake | place: Indonesia... | reverse complement strand
AAAAACGAGAAAAAGTCTAGAATTATTTAACTATTTCAGAGAGTTACTTTTATCGAATTAATTCGTGATAATCCCGGCAACTTGGACCGGATCATTTTCCATGCCTAATCTACATGCGATTGCCCTGCCTGTTTCCCTATTTCCATTGACACCCTGAGGAGATTCCCTATATATTAAGTTGCTTAGTTATAGTTATTGCAAGGCAGACAGATGGCCAAGGAATCCCGGGAACCGGACCGGAACCCCGCCGGTCCTCCAGAAACCCCGAAACCCAAGAGTTTTTTAAGCCGGATCTGCAGCCGCATCACCGGCTGGCTGGGAGGGCACGGCTACCATTACGCCGGCTTTTTGCCCAGGCGTCCCGGCTTCCTGCTGCGTTGGACCCTGGACCCCTTTTTCTCCCGGGTGACCGTCCACCCCCGGCAGCGGGAGCGCCTCCAGGAGTTGGCCCGCCAGGGCGCTCTGGTCTATACCTTAAAATATCGCAGCCACCTGGATTTTCTTTTCTTTAACCGTCGTTATCAGGACTTGGGAATAGTGGCCCCGGAAGTGGCCTTCGATCTTAACCTCTGGATGTGGCAGCCTTTTTCCCACCTGATCCAGATCATCTCCGCCACCCTGGACTATTTCACCCGGCGCCGCTCCTGGCCCAATCCTTTCCAGGACGGTTATTTCCACCGGATGCTCGGGGAAAAGCGCGGCTCCCTGATGTTTTTGGTGGACCAGGTGGGTTTCCGCCAGCGCTTTCTCAGGCCCCGGGAAGACCCCATCCGCCATCTCCTGGAAATCCAGGCCGGGGTCGATTTCCCCATCTTCCTGATCCCCCAGATGATCATCTACGAAAAGGACCCGGGCCGGGAAGATAAGGGCATCTTCCAACTCCTGTTCGGCGACAGTGAAAACCCCGGCAGGCTCCGGAAGCTGGTGCTGTGCTTCTTCAAGTCCAAGAAGGCGGTGGTGGAGATGGGCGAGCCCCTTAACCTGCAAGAGGTTCTGGTCTCTGCCCCCCAGGCAGGCCCGCTCACCCCCCTGGCCCAGCAAATCCGCCGGGAATTGATCCAGCGCATTGATCTCCAAAGACGGATCATCACCGGCCCGGTGATCAAGTCCCGGGAAGAATTCCTGGAACTCACCCTGACCGACCCCGGTCTGAGCAGCTTCATGGAGCACCTGGCGGAGACGGAAAAGAAAAAGATCTATAAGATTAAAAACACCGCCCAGGGTTATTTTTGGGAAATGTCCGCGGACTTCAGCGCCTTTTATCTGTATCTCTTCGACCGCTTCCTGACTTGGATGTGGCAGGGCCTGTTCGAAGACATCGTCTTTGATGAAGCAGGGTTTGAAAAGGTGCGGGAGGCGGGGCAGCGGGGCAATATCATCTTCGTCCCCTGCCACAAGAGCCACATCGATTATCTGATGCTCAACCACCTGATTTACCGGCACCATCTGCACCCGCCCCGCATCGCCGCGGGCAAAAATCTGGCCTTCTGGCCCCTGGGCCACTTCTTCAGGAAGTCCGGGGTCTTTTTTATCCGGCGCCGCTTCCTGGGCAGCAAACTCTACCTGGAAGTGCTTTACGCCTATCTCAAGACTCTGATCAGGTCCGGGTACAGCCTGGAGTTTTTCATCGAAGGAGGCCGGAGCCGCACCGGCAAGCTGGTGCTGCCCAAACTGGGCCTCCTGAACATGATCCTCAAGACCTATTATGACCAGGCCGCGCCGGACCTGATTTTTGTCCCCACCTTCATCGGCTATGACCAGGTTCTGGAGGAGAAGGCCTACCTCAAGGAGCTGGAAGGCACGAAAAAGGAAGAGGAAACCGTGGGGCAGTTGGTGAAGGCCAGGAAGTTTCTGAGAAAACGCTATGGCCGGGCCTATATCCAGTTCAGCGAACCCATTTCCCTGAAAGACTATCTGGCCCAATTCCCCCAGGACCCGGATACGGCCGCGGCCATCCGCCAAACCAGCCAGGACCTGGGCTACCGCATCATTCAAGCCATCAACCGCATCTCCACCGTCACTACGTTCGCGTTAGTCTGCGCCGCGCTCCTCACCTATCCCCGCAAAGGCGTCTATCGCCGGGAACTGCTGCAGATTATCCAGGTGCTGCACGATTACCTGCAGAATCAACACGCGCCCCGGGCCGACTCCCTGGATAATCTGCCCCAGGCCGTGGAAGATACCCTGAAGCTCTGCGGCTCCCGCAAGCTCATCACCCCCATCGAGAAAGAGGAAGGCCTCACCGACGAATTGGGTCTGGGGGGCTACAGCATCGACGAAACCAAGCGCCCCCTGCTGGAGTATTACAAAAACAACATCATCCACTTCTTCCTGCCCGCGTCCCTGGTCTCCATGGCCATTCTCGCCAGACAGGGCTTCGAATTCGGGCGGGATGAAATCCTGGCGGACTTTAATTTCCTCACCGATTTCTTTAAAAACGAGTTCTTTTTCAGCGATGTTCCCCCGGAACAACAGGTGGAAGAGACCCTGGACTACTTCAGGACCCGGGGGGTGGTGGTCAGTCTGGACCGGGAAAAGGCGCTATATACCCTGTCCGCGTCCGGCCTGAAGGAACTGGCCTATCTCGCCAACCTTCTTTATAACTACCTGGAATCCTACTGGATCGTTTTTCGCAGCATCAAATACCTCCAGAAAAAGCCCCGGAGCGAAAAGGAATTCCTGAAGCGCATCCAGTCCATCGGCCATAAGCTCCACAAACTGGGAGAAGTGGAGCGGGCCGAAGCCCTGTCGGAATCCACCTTCCAAAACGCCCTGAAACTCTTCGGAGAAAAGGGTATCGTCGTCAAGAAGGCCCCGGAAGGCAAAGGGGCCACCACCTTCAGCCGCCCCACCGACGAAGACGCCAAAGAATTCTACGGCCGCCAACTGGCGCGGTTTTTGCGGCGATAAGAGGGAACTATTCCGAAAAGATAGACCTCACGCAAAGACGCCAAGGCGCCAAGTAAGACGCAAACCATATTTGTTGAACAAAGATTTAGTGAGGCGGGCCTCCGTGCCCGCCCTGGCATGTTTTTCACTGCTTACTGCTCACTCCCCCTCACCCATCTCCCCGAACGGCAGCAGCACTTCCTCAATCGCCCTATCAAGTAATTCCAGATAGTGTTCCGTATCATAGCCATCCAGGGTATCCAAAAAGGGCGCGGCCCGGACCCGGGTCTCCTTGGGGCCTTTTCGTTCCAATTGCACGTAGCGCACCCTTTCCCCCGGCACCAGGCGGATGCCCGCGGCCTGGAGTTGCCGGGCCGCCAGCGCGGTGGCGGTGTCCACCCGGTATTCCTCCACGGGTTGCGACAGGACCCGGGTGATCACCAGGTCCTGGGGGGTCAGGTCCCCTTCCCGGAGGCGGCGGCGGAAATCATCGGCCATCTCCTCCAATTCCGGCCGCAGCCGGGCCAGATCCGCGGCGTCTGCAGCAGTGGCTAAAAGTTCCAGCAGCGCCTCCTGGGCCCGGCGCACGAAGCCCGGCGTGTCCCGGCGGCGGCAGATGAGGCCCCGGACCTTGAGTTGGCCGTCCTCGAAGACACCGAAATAGCGGGTGGCCACCGGCCGCTTCGGGTCTTGTCTGGAGGCCAAAAAAACGATCCAGCGGTAGATGCCCTCCAGGGCCAGCTTGACGCCGGTGGCCCCGGAGATTTCCCGGCACAGTTCCTCCAGCTCCTCCCGATTTACCCCCGGCTTCTTGATCCACAGGCAATCGGTGAGGCCGTGGAGCACCCGGTAACCCGCGGCCTCGCAGATCTCTTTGGCGGTGAGCAGCTTGTCCCGGCCGTACGCGGTCACCGCCTCGTGGGCCTCGATGCGCCCGAAGCGGGCGTTCTTGTAGCCCAGATACCCGAAGCAGGTGACCAGCATCCACTTCAAGGCGTTCTGCCGGGCTTTGTACGCCGCGGCCTCCCCCGGCCCCGCTTCCTTAGCCCGGGCCTTGAGATTTTCCCTTAACGCCAGAATAGGCCGGAGCGTCCGGGGCACCAGCCCCTCCCGCCGCCGGCAGACGCGGTATTGGGCTTCGGGTACAAGCCCATTCTCAGTACCTCCTCCCCTGAACCGCGTTTTAGGGATCAGGGGCCAGGGGCCAGGGGTCAGTATGTCTTTCCTTTGATTACTGGCCACTGACCACTGACCACTGACCACTGTATCAGGGGCCAGGGGCCAGGGGGCAGGGGCCAGTGCGTTTATTTCCTTTTCTTTTACTGGCAACTGGCTACTGGCTACTGGCAACTCTTTTACTGGCCGCTCCTCTCCTTCACAACACCCGCAATTCACCGTCTCCGGCGAAATATTATGAATGGCCATAATGGTGGGGTACATGGACGCGAAGTCCAGTTCCGCAGTCTGGAAATGCACGCCCACCGGCGGCATGAAGGTCAGGCCCCCTTTGTCGATGACCAGGAGTTCCGCCGCGCTCTTGAAGCGCTCGGGCTCTCCTTTGCGCCAGGGGATGAGGATGCCGTCGGCCACGGCCCGGGCCAGCTGCATGGAGGTGATCAAGGTCCCCGGGCTGGTCCGGGCCGCCTGCTGCAAAGGCATCTGCCCCAGGCGGGCGATCTGCGCCAGTCCCGGGAGACCCGCCTCCCGGAAGAAGAAGGAATTGCGCCGGTCCACGTGCCAGCGGCCGAAACAGGGCGCGGCCGCGCCCTGGTAAATGATCTGGCCGTAGGAAAAATAGCTGCGGCCATTTTTAAAACGCCGGGGGACCGGACCCGTCTCCCGGTCCAGGTGCAAGGGCACGCCGTGGTGTTGACTCCAGTGCCACAGGGGCGGAATGATTTCTTCGTCCCCCCAATCGCTCAACACCAGGTCCGGGTCCTGGCGCTGCAGCGCCCGGGCCAGCTCCCGGACCAGGGCCGGAGCGTCCCCGGCCTCCAGTTCCAGGAGCTGGTCCTCCCAACCCACCGTGATCCCATTCCCCCGGCCCAGGGGGATAAGATGGTCCCGGGTGAGCCCCAGGGTCAGGAGGCTTAAGGGCGGCAGGGAAAACTCCACGGCAAACTGCTCTTCCAGGGGGGAGATGCCCAGCAGCCGCCCGTCTTCGGCCTCCAAGCCGTACCAGGCGCAGGGCCAGAGCCGGCGGCGGTATAGGTAATAGGCCGCGGGGTCCAAATCGCAGTTGTAACCGGCCAGGCCCTCCTTTTGGGTCCCCAGCCAATTCCTCAGCCGGGGCAGATGGCCATAGGATTTGAGTTCCAGGGCGAGGACGGTGATTTCGTCACCACTCCACAGGTCCCGGCCTCGGGTGGCAAAAACCCGGCGCACCCAGCCCCGGCCGCCCCAGGCCCGGGCCAGACTCCGGAGCCGGGCTTCGGCCCCACCCAGGTAGGCGACATAAGGAAACTCATCCTCCAGACGCAGCCGTTCCCCGCTTGTGGTGATGAACCACAACACCATGCGGTTGTTCAGGGGGTAGAGGTCGAAGAGCCAGCCGGCGGTTTCCATGGGTTTGGGTGGAGAGCGAGATTATTAAGGAAAGGGAGCTGGAGGCCGGTGGCACAGGCGTCTCGCCTGTGCATCGCAAGCTAAAGTCTGCGGCTATAAAATTTCTTTTTGAATACACCCTGATATTAAATAGGTGACGGGTAGGAAGACGTCAAATTAGCCCTTTTTTCCTGGCAAACCATGCAGGTAATGTCACTTTTACCCGGCCCACATCATGAATGACGGCAATGAGAGACTTGGGCAACCAAGCCTGCCCCTTCTTCCCTGCGAATCTGACGGCCATGTCGGTCTCTCCGCTGATCTGCCCGATCAAAGTTATCTCTGATCCAGCCATGGGATCAGGTTCAGGAGGGTCAAAATAGTTTCTGAATCGCATTCTTTTCCTCCACGAAAATAAATGGATTCAAAGGGAGAGCTTAAGATCGCCGCACCCTATTAGCCTCTCTTTCTTGTATATCCTGTAGCCGTGCCTCCAGGGCTTCTATGGCCTTCTCATGCTCCAACAACATTGACAGCAGCATGGACTCCAGGGGCCAGGGGTTGGAGGCGTAGACCCCGGCCTGGAGGTGCAGCCGGGCCAGTTCAAAGAGCCGGTCGAAATGCGCCTGGTCCTCCTTGCGCAGCGCCCGGCGGAACTTCTGCCAGCGGCTCCGCTCCTCCTCCCAGACATGGCTGTATGGTAAAACCGTGCGTCCCATGTTCAGTAGCCAGTTGCCAGTAGTCAGTGGTCAGTGGTCAGTTTGATTAATTCTTTTCTGGCTACTGGCCCCTGACCCCTCCCTTCACCCCGCCAGCAACAGGAGCAGGCCGGTGGTGACGATCAGGGCCACGGTTCCCAAAAATTTCAGGATTTCCCGAAGATAGGTCATCGCGTCCTCAGGAACGGCGAGCATCATCGCCGTCTCCTCTCCTGCCGGAATCTTTTCCATAACCTGGCTGATAGCCGGTGACATCGGTCTTTACTCCTAATCTCTAGATTCATCCCAGGAATATGTTACCCAGGTGCAAGTTCTTTACTTCCTCTTTTGTAATTCTGAGTGCAGAAGCATCTAAAATGTTAGAAAAAATAGATCCTTCACCCCGCTGCGCGCCGCTCAGAATGGCAAAATTGTTTAACCCCTCGGCCTTCCCAAAGCAGCCGGTAAGCCCGGGGGAGCGGGCGGATAACCCCCGGGGCGGCGCTCCTCCGCCCCTGCCCCGAAGTTGCCCGTCACCTCCACCAACGGCGCCAGCACCCGCCCGAAATGGCGGTTGGTCGCGCCTCTGGGCAGCAGGGATTGCAGCAGCAGGATCGGCGCTTGGGTCTTGATCAGAGCCAGGGTCTCCACCATTTCCCGGAAGAGGCGGCGGCGCTCCTTTAAAGGCACCTGCTCGTCGTAAAAGAGGCTCACCGGCCCCAGGAGGAGCGCCAGGCCGCCGGGGGTGGGTTCCCGGGCCAGTCCCTCTTTAAGCAGCCGCACCAGTTGGTGGGAGGTGAAGGCCCGGGCCACCCGGGTGCGGGCCAGGGCCTCTTGGGGGTCCAGCCCCCGGGTCCGGGCTTCCCGCACCAGCAGATAGGGGTCGAAGCGGTTGGCCGCGTCCACCACCAGGACCGGCGCGCCCCGGGCCACGCCCCAGGCCGCGGCCGCGGCCGCCAGGGGCCTTAAGGGTTCGCCCCACAGGAGCGCGGCCCGCCCGGGACGCAAACGACCTATGTAATGGTTCAGAGACACTGAAAGCCCCGGTTTATCTACAGTTGGCAGGTTTCTATTTGCGCACATGGTATTCATAAACATTGGACCTTGATGGCCTTACTCTCCCTTGCTTGCCAAAACAAGGCTTCAACCCAGCCGCTTCCATCACACTTATAGCAATGTCCGCCCAGCCCATCTCCATTACAAGCAGGGCAAGTCCTTTTAGACCAAACCTAATACACAAACATCGTTTGAATTGCTCCCTTCGGCCCCGGGGTTATCTGCTCCCTTTCTCCAGGCTGCGGTAGACGCCCACCACCTTCCCCAAAATCTGCACCATCTCCGAGACCTCCTGGGGAGAGAAGCGGAGCGGCGTGAAGTCCGGGTTGTCCCCTTTGAGGACCACCCCGCCTGCCTCCTGGTAGACCCGCTTCAGGGTGGCCTCTTCGCCCACCAGGACCACCGCGATCTCGCCCCGCTCCACCCGGCGCTGCACCCGCACCATCACCAGGTCGTCGGGGAGGATCAAAGGCGCCATGGACTCGCCGCTCACCTTCAGGAGAAAGACCTCCTCCCCCCGGACCCAAGCCCGGGGCAGGGGCAGGGTGTCCTCCACGTTCTCTTCGGCCAAAAGCGGCTGGCCCGCGGCGATGCGGCCCAACACCGGCACTTCCACCACCTGGCCCGGCCCTTTCAGCGAGAGGACCAGCCCCCGGGACAAGCCCGGCTCCCGGCGGAGGCAACCCTTTCGCTTCAGGGCCTCCAGGTGGTCGGCCGCGGCCCGGGGCTGGATGGCGAAATGGGCCGCCACCTCCCGCACTGTGGGTGGATAGCCCTGGCGCCCGCAAAACTCCTCCACAAAATCCAACACCGCTTGCTGTTTCTCGGTTAAAGGCTTCATGGCTCCTATATACTATACAACAGTATACTTGTCAAGAGAATAGTTGTAGCGTGGATGTCCAGCAACAAAATTTGTAATCGTTCAGGCCGTCTCTGCAAACAGCGAATTCCCGGGTAGAAGTGACGGAGCAAGTTGACCGGTCCGATGAGCTGGGATAGCCGCCACCACATATTCCACGATATTTCGGTTTTGCTGCCTCAGGGTGGCAACCGTGGTCGGGATTCTCTCGGTAAAGCGGGAGCCGTTCTCGCTTTGGTTGCCGAAGCATCCCTTCCGCCACAGCACCGCCCCGCGCAAGGCTCTCTCGGCCCGGTTGTTGGTCGGCTCCGCCCCCGGGATCATGGCGAAAGCGAGCAAGGCCGGCCACAGCTTCAAGAGATTGCGGCACAGGGCTTCGGCCTTGGGGTCGCCACAGGAGGCGCCCCTCCCGGCCTGGATTATCCGGAGAAAGCAGATCGCTGCAAGGTACCTCGCAGCCTTGTCGGATCTGCCCGATCTTCTTTTGCTCCATTACCATGATCCGAGGCGCGATCACATCTATCAGAACTATACGATAAGGTCGAAGCAAGAAAGCGAGTTCTCAGATTACTTGAAGTCTAGTAACCGTTCAGTCCCCCCTTTTGATGAGGCAATTTTTTTTAAAAAAATGAAAAAAATGGCCTGGGGGCTAGTTCTTTTGTGAATAATGGGGTATTCAAGGTCTTGGGGAAGCAAGACCTATTACTCCGGAAGTTTGGGCGCAACTTCCCCCGGAGTGCAGGCCTACATCCTGTTTTTGGAGCATGCCCCGCGCCAAGCTTGGGAGAGAATTGCCCAACTGGAGCAGCGGGTCAACGAGTTGGAGGCCAGGCTTAATCGCCATTCCGGCAATTCCTCTCAGCCTCCCTCGCAAGATCCGCCCCAGGCCCCCGGAAACCGCAAGGAAAAGAGCGGACGCAAACCGGGCGGTCAAAAAGGACACCAGGGAAATTATCGAGAGTTGATGCCGCCCGAGAAGGTCAATAAGATCGTGGAACATCGGGCGAAAGAGTGTCCGCGCTGCCGCAGTGCTCTGCATCGCGGGGGGCCAGGCAGACTCCTCCCGTGGAACGGCGCCAGGTCTGGGAACTGCCTGAAATTCAACGATATCGTGGAATATGTGGTGGCGGCTATCCAAGCTCACCGGACCGGTCAACTTGCTCCGTCACTTCTACCCGGGAATCCGCTGTTTGCAGAAGCGGCCTGAACGATTACGATACTATATCCATATCTAGGCCAAATACTTTCCTGCGCTAAGAAGCATTACTTGCAAACCGTACTACTGACAGCGGACGGGAATGCATTATAAGAGCGGCATCCTTCTCAAATACAGGAACCCAAACCGGCTCCAGCACCGGCTTCGATTGCTGGCCTTCCGGCCAAAGCAGCGTCTCCGGCCCCTTCTCCGGCTCCACCCTCTATCTCCCCGGCAGTGCCGGAGAATGCCTATGACCGGCTCATCAAGGGGACCCTGCCCCTCACTCCCCATCTCTCCGGCCAGGAATTCGACCCCTCCACCTTGCCGCCGGAAGTACGGCGGATGTATAAGGAGCGCAACCCCGCCGTACAGGTTGCAAAACCGGAGCCTGTCCTTCCTCCAAGAAAAAAGACAGCCTGGCCCACTTCTACAAAGGTTGCCTGGATTAACCGTTGCGTATCAAGTTTAGTTTCGCAAGGGGTGTCGGATCAGCACGCCCGCACCTACGCTACTTGTATCGCCAATGCGCCGGAGAAAGAATTTGGAATGGAAGAATACGATCAAATGATGAAGGCCAGCCCCAATCCTAAAGGGTCAGAATATGACCGGAGATTAGATAAGGTTTTCAAATCATGTGGTAATATTCTCCACCCATAATCGGGCCATAAAATCATTTAGAGGACTCAGGAGAGCCATTTTTACCAAGACCATGGGGTAAGAGGGTGCGCCTTCCGATAATTTACCTCTGCTCCCTGGGTAACGCCGCCTTCACGAGGTCGATTTCGGCCGATTTGTTGCACCCCTTGCCTTTACCCCTCATTTTCAAGCAGTCTCTTCTAAAAAATATAAAATAGGGAGTGACCTTACTGCCCCCTTCTACCTCGAAGAATCTCACCTTGAGACGTTAGTTTTTTTCGATTTTCCCCACGCACAGGATTTGGATACCGGGGGAAAGGACCCAATCCCCGGTTTTTCGTTTTTTATCTTGTAAGGGCAGGGGCAGGGAGCGTAACCACAGAGGACAGGGGGAGCGGCTGGGGGTATGGGGGACACCAGGGGCAGCGCAAAAGGGCTGGGCATGGACGGCCAAAGAGACAGGCCGACAAGCTCAAATCATCCGAAAGTAAATCGGCTTCAATTCTGAAAATACGCACAGGATAAGCACAGGAATTTTGGATAATCTGAGGAAAAGCTGGTCGGGACGAGAGGATTTGAACCTCCGACCCCCTGAACCCCATTCAGGTGCGCTACCAGTCTGCGCCACGTCCCGACAAAAAGTTATAATACCAAGAGGACTCCGGGGTGTCAATGGCTTTGAGGAGCCCAAATCCACCGCCTACCTTTGGCAGGAGGAGAGGGGCGGTCTGCTTCGGTCATTTTTACCATACTGCCATTGGTTCGGCCTGCCGGTGGTCCGCTGACGCCCGCCGTCAGCCTTTATACCGAAT
>Ga0233425_10011061_pt1 | contig 10697 bp, 5 predicted proteins | sample Watercolumn_Towu_2_FD_181712 | JGI IMG/M metagenome (GOLD analysis project Ga0233425, IMG submission 181712) | Freshwater microbial communities from Lake Towuti, South Sulawesi, Indonesia - Watercolumn_Towuti2014_140_MG | ecosystem: Environmental > Aquatic > Freshwater > Lake | place: Indonesia... | reverse complement strand
AGGCGGCCATCGAACGGACCGCTGCGCGTCTGGACGAGCGTGCCCTTGAAATCCACGCCGGCAAGGGTCGCATTGTTGACGTCGATCGCGAGCGGACCACGCCCCTGGCGGATCAGCAGGTCGGCGGTCAGCGGGCCATAGGCGGTTGCGCCGCGTGCCTTGACCGCATAGCCTTGCGGCACGCCGCGCAATTCAGCGACGAGGTCGCGCAACTCCACGCCCACGCCGGGGCGCGCCGCGCGCAAGCGGATCAGCGGGCGATCGAGCGTGCCGCTGGCGTCGACCGAGAGCGGGCCATAATCGCGCGAACGGCCCGAGGCGCGGAACGCGATCCGACCATTTTCGATATCGTAGCTGCCTGCCGCATTGCCCAGCTGGAAGCCGGGCGAGCGCACGGCGAAGCGGGTTAGTCGCGCGACGCGCCCGTCGAATCCGAACTGTCCGGTGACGATTGCCGGGCCGCCGAGCGCATCGCGCAGTGTTTCGTTGTCGATGCGCCGGGTCGTCATGCGGAAGCCGCCCCGAATGCCGAAGCCGCCTGCACGGCCCGGCACCAGCTCGGCATCGGTCACCAGCGCGATCCGGCCGAGCCCATCGACCTGATAGTCGTTGACGCGGCCCTTGAGCGCGCCGGTGTAGATGCCCTTGGCCGGGTCCGCGATGATGATCGCGGTGGCGTCGAGCGTCTTGGAACGCAGGCGCAGATTATCGGACAGCAACCGCCCGTTAGACCAAGCGAGGTCGCCGTCCGCCTTGAGGTCGACGAGCAGCCCGCCGACCGCTGCGTTCAGGCCGGTCACCCGGCGCGCGGTGGCATGCAGCGGGATGCGGATGCGATCGGCATCGACCTGCGCCTTGCCCTCGGCGACCAGCCCGTCGATGCCCAATGTCCCGAAGGCCAGCCGCTTCGCCCTGATCGCATAGGCAATGGTCGGGGTGGCGAAGGGACCTTCGAGGGTGGCGTCGGCGAAGACGTCGTCGCCCGACAGATTTGCCGCGATCGCGCGCGCCTGTAGCAGTGCCGCGTTCAGCCGCAGCGCGGTGAAGCGGTTGTTGGCGAGATCGACGTTGCCCGTCGCCGTCGCCTTGAGCGCGTCCGACGCTATCGTCGCGTCGATCGTGGCGCTCCGTTCGGCAAGTTTCGCCGACGCATCGACCGTCAGCTGGGGCGAGGTCAGCCCTGCGATCGGTCCGGTGAAGACGGTGCCCGGTTGCAGCGCGCCTTTGATCGCGAACAGGCCGGATCGGGCGGTGACGGCCAGGTCGGCCAGCCGCTCCGCTCCGCTGAGGGCGGTGAGCGTACCGTTCCACGCGGCCCAGTCGCCGCTACCCCCGAGGGTTGCGGACAATGGCTTCCCGAGCCTGGTGAAGCCGTCGACCAACCCGCCGGCCGGCGCCTCCACGCGTCCGTCGATCAGGAGCCGGTTGGTCGCAGGCACTGCATCGAGACGCAGGCGCAGCCTGTCGCCGCCCGCCAGACTCTTGCCGGTCAGCGCGGCGGCATCGGCGGCCAGGACGGCGCGGCCATCGGCGATGTCCACCTTGCCGGATAAACGCACGACATGCGCCTTGCCGGTGATCGCCGGCGCGATGACCAGCCGGTCGATCGCCAGCCGGCCGAGCGCCACGTCGATATCGGGCAGCAGCGGTGCATCGGGATCGCTCGGCACCGGCTTCAGTTCGGGCAGCCGCAGCCATCGGACCTCGGGCGAGGTGAGTTCGTGCACCTCGACCCTGCTCGAGAAGAGATAGGCAAAGGGGCGCCAGTCGAGGATCATCCGGTCGGCGCTGAGAAAAGTCCCGCGCGTGTCGCGGACGCGCACCCCCTTCAGGATCATCCGGCCATAGATTGACCCGTCGATCCGGTCGGCCGACAGGTGCAGGCCCGAGGCGGTCTCGAAGCCGGCCAGCCGGTTCGCGAGCAAACGTCGCCCTGCGCTCGTGTCGAGCGCGGCGATGCCGAGCAGCAGAAGCAGGAACAGGCCCGCGACGGTCGCGGCGGTCCATAGCGCGATGCGCTGCCAGCGGGGCCGACCGGCGACGGCGGGGGTGTCGATGCCGGCCATCAGAAGGCCTGCCCGATCGAGATGTAGAGCGCGATCTTGGACTCACCCTTGCGGCGGTTGATCGGGGTGGCGATGTCGATCCGCATCGGCCCGAAATTGGTATAATAGCGACCGCCTATGCCGGCGCCGTAGCGCATCCCCGACAGCGACGGCGTCGAGCCCTGGCCGACCCGGCCCGCGTCGAAGAAGGGCACAATCCCATAGTCGCCGAAGCGATAGCGCGCCTCCAGCGCGAACTCGGTCAGGCTGCGCCCGCCGACCGGATCGCCATTGGCGTCCTTGGGGCCGAGTTGCTGGAACCCGAAACCGCGCACCGAACCGCCGCCGCCGGCGTAGTAGCGCCGGGACGGGGCGATCGTGTCGCGGGTCGCCCCGACGATCGACCCGACGCGGGCACGCCCGGCCAGCACGAGCGAGTCCATCACCGGATAATAAGCGCTGCCTTCGAGCAGCATTCGCGCATAGCCGTCATAGCCGCCATTGTTGCGCTTCTGCGCTTCGGGGCTCAGCCGGCCGGTGATGCGGAAACCGCGCGTCGGGTCGAGCAGGCTGTCCGATCCGTCATAGCCGAGCTGGCCTGGGGCAGCGACAATGAAATAGGTGCTGCGCGGGCGCTCGCCATCGACCGGGTTGAAGCGCGTCTCGCGCGACGCGGTCAGTTCGCCGCCGATGCTCCAGGTCCATTTCTTCTGGAAGATCGGGGTGCTGGCGCGCGACAGGCTGCCGGTCAGGCTGACGGTCTGCGCATTATAGGCCTCGAAATCCTGCCGCGCGACGCTGGCGCCCAGCGCGAAGACGCGGTCGCGCTGTCCGGCGTTCGAGCGGCGGAAGCCGGTCGACAGGCTCTGCTGCTGCGTGCCGGCCACGCCCTCGACGGTCAGTGCGCCTTCGGGCGGGAACAGGTTGCGGTGGGTCCAGGAGCCGGTCAGCTTGACGCCCTCGCCGGTGCCATAGCCCGCACTTGCCGCCAGCTGACGGCGGGGGCCTTCGGTCTGGCGGACGAGCAGGTCGACCGTCTCGGTTCCGTCCGCCGCGACGGTGCCGGTGCGGACCGGTTCGATCGCGACCGTCGACAACAGGCTGGTGGCGATCAGCGCCTGACGCAGATCGTCGACCTGCCGGCTGTCATAGAGATCGCCCCGGTCGAAGCGCTGGATCACCTCGATATGGCCGGCGTCGAACACCGGATCCCCTGCGGTCCGGACACCGCCGAAACGCGCCTTGGGGCCGGAATCGAGCGGCAAGGTATAGTCGCCGCGATGGTCGCGATCGTCGAGCAATATGTCGCGCTGCCCGACCTCGACGAAGGGATAGCCATTTTCCGGTAGGCGCAGCGAGACGTTCGCTTCGGCGGCCTCGACCTCCGCGGCGACGATCGGTGCGCCGCTCTTGAGGTCGAGCGCGTCGACCGCCAGCTTCGTCGGCTCCTCGGCCGCCCCGGCGACCGCGATCCGTCCGAACATGTAACGCGTCCCGGGCGTGGCGGTCAGCGTGGCGGTCAACCGATTGCGGCTGTTGGGCAGCGTATCGACCGAGATGGTCGCGATCCCGTCATAATAGCCGCGCGAACGCAGCAGCCGCTCGGCCAGCAGCACGTCTTCCTCGGCACGCGCACCGATTTGTGCGGCGTTCTCCGCCTTGCGCCCGTCGGACAGCAGCGCCGACAGGTCGCGGAACTCGTCTTCGAGGCCGACCTCCTTCAGACCCTCGATCCGCACATCATAGGGCAGCTCTTTCGGCTTCTCGTCGGCCACCGTTATCGCCGGCGGATCGACGGGGGCGGCGCTCAGCGCGGGCAAGGGCTGTTCGAGTTCGGGCTCCGGGCTGAGGGCGACCGGCTCTTCGGAGGTAGCGGGCGCAGGCTGATCCGTGGCGGCCGGAGCGGCGGTGTCCTCGAGCGGGGGCAGGGCAGCCTCGAACGCGGCATCGTCGAGCGGGGCCTGCGCGGGCTGGGCATGAGCAAGCGTAGACGCGACTGAAGCGAGCAGAACGGAAACGAGAGATAACGGCTTCAACGAACGGCCCCCTTAGCCCGCCGGACGATTTCGATACGGCGGCGTCACGGACCTTAACGGACGAGGCCCCTGCTGGTTGCAACACGCATGAGCGAAAATTGGGTTCCCGCGACAAGGCGCTGATGGCGGCGGACCGGCGCATCCGGTCGATGGGTGACCTGCGCACGCCGGCCAGCTAGAAGCAGCACAGGAAGGCCCGCCGTCGACCGGACGGGCAGAGGATGTCTATGAATATGTACGTTGCTGCGTTCGCAGCCGGAGCCTGCCGAGGTTCGGAAGGTCCGGCTCACCGATGACCCGCCCCTCCGAAACGATCTGCCTGCCCGCCGATCAGGCGATCAGCGTCCGCGACCTGTTCACGATCGGCATCGGCCCATCGAGTTCACACACCGTCGGCCCGATGCGCGCGGCGCGCGACTTTGCCGAGCGGGCGCTCGCGATCGGCCCGGTGGTCCATGTCCGCTGCGAGTTGTTCGGATCGCTCGCGCTGACCGGCCATGGTCACGCCACCGATACCGCTATCCTGCTCGGTCTGGCGGGGGAGGCGCCCGAGACGGTCGATCCCGACCGGATCGCGGATATCGCGGCAGCGATCCGCGAGCGCGGCCAGATAAGCTTCGGCGGCGGCGAGGCTATCGCCTTCGACGAGAAGCAAGACCTGCTGTTCCTGCGCGGCAAGTTCCTGTCCGGCCACGCCAATGCCCTGCGCTTTACCGCGCGGCTGGCCGATGGAGCGATCGAGCAGGCGGTCTATTTCTCGATCGGCGGCGGCGCGATCCTGCGCGAGGATGCGCCGGCCCGGAGCGCCAATATCGCGCTGCGCCATCCCTTCTCCTCGGCGCGCGAGTTGCTGGCGCTCGGTGAGGCGCAGGGGATGACGATCGCCGACATCGTCGCCGAGAATGAGCGCGCGTGGCGCAGCGATGCCGAGACCGACGCTTTCCTGGCCGAACTGCGCGGCGCGATGTTCGCTTGCATCGCGCGCGGCCTGAAGGGGGAGGGTGTGTTGCCCGGTGGCCTCAACGTCCGCCGCCGCGCACGGGCGGTCCATGACGTGCTGGTCGAACGCGGGCCCCGCAGCGATCCGTCGACCGTGTTCGAATGGGTGAGCCTGTGGGCGCTGGCGGTGAACGAGGAAAATGCCGCCGGCGGCCGCGTGGTCACCGCGCCGACCAATGGTGCGGCCGGCGTGCTGCCTGCCGTCCTCAAATATTATGAGATATTCGTACCCGGTGCCAATGCGGCCGGCAGCCGGACTTTCCTGCTGACCGCCTCGGCGATCGGCTTCCTCTACAAGAAGCGCGCATCGATCTCGGCCGCGGAAATGGGCTGCCAGGGCGAGGTGGGCGTGGCCTGCTCGATGGCCGCCGCCGGCCTCGCCGCCGCGCTCGGCGCAACCAACGCCCAGATCGAGAACGCCGCCGAGATCGGTATGGAGCATAATCTGGGCCTCACCTGCGACCCGATCGGCGGGCTGGTCCAGGTGCCCTGCATCGAACGCAACACGATGGGCGCGATCAAGGCGATCAACGCTGCCTATCTCGCGCTCCACGGCGACGGCCAGCACGTCGTCAGCCTCGACGCGGTCATCGAAACGATGCGCCAGACCGGCGTCGACATGCGGTCCAAGTACAAGGAGACGAGCCTGGGCGGGCTGGCGGTGAATGTGGTGGAGTGTTGAGGGGGCGGCAGTAATGAATATGCTGTGCGTGATTTCGTGTCCTAACAACACCGTCACAACTGATTTTTCTGGAGAGCCCCATGAGCTTTTTGATGCAGCTTGGTGATGCTCCATTTTTGCTTAGATTGGCTGCCATAGCTGCCGCTCTGACGGTAGTGGTATGCATCACTTTGGGGCGGCGAATTGCCAGGAAGCATGGCGAGACATCCCGTTTTATATGCGGGATCGTTGTACCGCTTGCAGGTTTCGCCTTCGGTTTCCTGGTAATTGTTATTGCTCCGGAAGGGCCGCCACCGAACGACGCCGCAGCGATGGCTGCCGCCGGCATATGGATGTTCTCAGTGTTATCTTTTCCGATTACGATGCTTACCAGCGTTATCGTATTTTCTATTGGCGGGCGCTTTTTTGGATTAAGATAGCGATCAGTCCATCACGTTACCTAGGTCGTAAACTCGTAAATCGAGCATGACCCAGACGCTGTAACCGCACTTCTCTTAAAGCCAGATCGCGTCTTCTATCGTGACGCCCTGTGGGATGAGAGCAGCATACGAGCATTTCAAGGCGTATGGGCGGTTGAGAGCCATCTCCATTCGGCCTCGGATCGGCTTGACGCCATATAAAATTCGGTCGCGGACTTCGTGGCGACTAACCACAGTGCCCTGATTTCGTATGGAGCGCGGGATATCGGCTGGCGCTCGCATTTTTTAGGTGGGAAGATGAGGCTCTTTCGGCGTGATTCAACCGATAACGGTGACAGTTTACTAGTTTCTATCGCTGCCAAACCTGCTTAAGCCGCCTCCGCCAGCCTAGCCCGTTCATCCCTTCGCAACGTCAGCACCTCGACGCCGGTCGCCGTCACCGCCACCGTATGTTCGAACTGGGCCGACAGCTTGCCGTCGGTCGTCACCACCGTCCAGCCATCGTCCCGGGTCGCCACGCTGCGGCTGCCCTGGTTGAGCATCGGTTCGATCGTGAAGACCATGCCCTCGCGCATCTGCGGGCCGGTGCCTGGGCGGCCGAAGTTCAGGATCTGGGGTTCTTCGTGCATGTCGCGGCCGATGCCGTGGCCGCAATATTCGCGGACGACCGAATAGCCGTTCTTGCGCGCATGGCCCTCGATCGCCGCGCCGATGTCGCCGAGATGGGCGCCGGGGCGGACGCGGGCGATGCCCTTCCACATCGCTTCCTGCGCTACCTTCGCGAGGCGGCGGGCGGCGGCGGGGACGTCGCCGACCAGATAGGTCTTGCTGGAATCGGCGATGAAGCCGTTCTTTTCCAGCGTGATGTCGAAATTGACGATGTCGCCATCGCGGACGATCTCGGTCGGGCTCGGCACGCCGTGGCAGACGACGTCGTTGATCGAACAGTTGAGCACATAGGCGAAGCCATATTGCCCCTTGCTCGCGGGACGTGCGGCGAGGTCGTCGACGATGAAGCGCTCGACCAGATCGTTGACCGCCAGGGTCGACCGGCCGGCAAGGTCGAGCCCGTCGAGCATCTCGAACACCGAGGCGAGCAGGCGACCGGAGATGCGCATCAGGGCGATCTCCTCGGGCGTCTTCACCATGTCAGGCCGCCTCGGCCCGTTCGGGTATCGAGGCGGGCTCCTGCGCGGCTGCGTCGAGCTGGATCCGGACGATCTCGTTGAAGGACAGGGTCGGGTTCGCCTCTGCCAGCCGGCCGATCTTCATCCAGAACTCGGCCTGCGCGTTGATCGAGCGGCACATCACCGTGCTCGCACGGCGGATTTCCTCGTGCAGTTCGTCGTCGATCTTCACTATGCCCATGGCTGCCTCGCTGGAATATATGAACCGTATATGATCCATATATTCGAGCGTCAATGCAGCGGGAGAGTTGGGCTTGGCCTCAGCGCGCGGGCTTCGGCTCCGCACCGCCGCCGAGCGCCCGGTAGAGCCCGGCGGCACTCGACAATTCCTGCCGGCGCAGTTCGAGCAATGTCTGTTCGACCGCATAGCGGCTGCGCTGCGCGTCGAGCAGTTCGAGCCGGCCGTCGACCCCCGCGCGGTAGCGGAGCGCCGACAGCTCGGCGCGCTTGACCGCCGCGTCGCGCGCCTTGCGCAGCGCGTCCTGCTGCCGCGCAAAGGTGGCGCGGCCGGCGAGCCCGTCGGCGACCTCGCGGAAGGCAGACTGGATCGCCTTTTCATAATTGGCGACCGCGACCTGCTTCTGGATCTTGGCGACGTCGAGCTGCGCGCGCAGGCTGCCGCCGCGAAAGATCGGCTGGGTGATCTGCGGGGTGAAGGACCAGGTGCGGTTGTCGCTCTTGAACAGCTGATCGAAGGACAGGCTGGTGAAGCCGAACAGGCCGGTGATCGACAGGCTGGGGAAGAAGGCCGCGCGCGCCGCGCCGACATCGGCATTGGCGGCGACCAGCTCATGTTCGGCCTGGCGGATGTCGGGCCGGTTGGCGATCAGGTCCGACGGCAGGCCGGCGGGCAGCTGGGTGATGATCGGCTGGTCCATTAGCGCCATCGGGGCGGGCAGGCCGGCGGGGATCGGGCTGCCGACCAGCAATTGCAGCGCATTGGTCGCCTGCGACAGGCTGCGCTGCGCCGCTGCCAGATCGGCCTCGGCCTGCTGCGCCTGACCCTCGGCCTGGGCGAGGTCGAGCCCGCTTGCCTGCCGCGCCTGATGCCGGCGGCGGGCGATATCGAGCGACGCCCGCCAGTCGGCCAGCGTGCGCTCGATCAGCTTCAGCTGCTCGTCGGCCAGACGCTCGGACAGATAGGCGTCGACCACCGATCCGATCAGCGAGATGCGCGCCGCCTGCTGCCCTTCGTCGGTCGCCAGATAGCGCTCGAACGCAGCCTGGCTCTGCGAGCGGAGCTTGCCGAACAGGTCGAGCTCGAAGCTCGTGAGCGCGGCATTGGCCGAATATTGCTGGAATTCGAAACCGCTCGGCGTGTTGGGGTCGGTCGAGACGCCGCCGCCGAAACCGGCGGTCGCCGCCGCTGTGGGGCTGCGCTGCCGCAGATAGGAGCCGTTGGCGTCGACCTGGGGCAGCTGCGCCGCGCGGGCCACCCGGAACTGGGCCCGCGCGGCCTCGACATTGAGGGTCGAGACGCGCAGGTCGCGGTTGTTCGCCAGCGCCAGCTCGATCAGCGCCTGGAGACGCGGGTCGCGGAACATCGTCCGCCAGTCGATCGCGGCGGCGCTGGCCGCTTCCGCAGGCGATGCCTGCGGGAAGCTCTGCTGCACCGGAGGCGGGGGTACGTCGAGGCGCGGGTTCATCGAGCAGGCGCTGGTCAGCAGCAGCCCGATCAGGGCGAGGTTACGCATGTCCATTCTCCAGCGCCGGATCTTCGCCCGCGCCCTTGTTCTCGTCCTTGGCCTTGGTGCGGCCGCGCAGCCGCTCGACCAGCTTCATCACCACCACGAAGAAGATGGGGACGAAAAAGATGGCGAGCAGCGTCGCGCTGATCATGCCGCCGAACACGCCGGTGCCGATCGCGCGCTGCGTTTCCTTGCTGGCGCCGGTGGCGAGCATCAGCGGCATGACGCCCAGGGTGAAGGCGAGGCTGGTCATCACGATCGGGCGCAGGCGCAGGCGCGCGGCGTGGATCGTCGCCTCGACCGTCGACATGCCCTCGTCGCGCGCCGCCTTGGCGAATTCGACGATCAGGATGGCGTTCTTCGCCGACAGGCCGATGATCGTGATCATGCCCACCTTGAAGAAGACGTCGTTGGGCATGCCGGCGATGTAGACCGCCGCGATCGCTCCGATCAGGCCCAGCGGGACGACGAGCATCACCGATACCGGGATCGCCCAGCTTTCGTAGAGCGCGGCGAGCACCAGGAAGACGATCAGCATCGACAGACCCAGCAGGAGCAGGGCTTCGTCGCCCGACTGCTTTTCCTGCAGCGACTGGCCGGTCCATTCGACCGCGAAGCCGGGCGGCAACTGAGCGGCGAGGCGCTCCATTTCCCGCATGGCGGCGCCGGTCGACTGGCCGGGGGCTGCCTGTCCTGCGATGCGGATCGCCGGATAGCCATTGTAGCGGACCAGCTGGAGCGGGGTCAGTTCCCACTTGGTCGAGACCAGCTCGCCCAGGCGGACGGGGTTACCGTCGGCGTTGCGGACATAGAGGTTGAGGACGTCGTCGATCTTCATCCGCGACCTCGCCTCGGCCTGCACGATCACCTGTTGCAGCCGGCCCAGGTTGGGGAAGTCGTTGACATAGGTCGAGCCCATGGCGGTGCTCAGTGTCGAGGCGATGTCGGTGAAGGCGACGCCCATGATGCGCGCCTTTTGCCGGTCGATCTGCAGCTTGATGCTGCTGCCGGGCGGAAGTCCCTCGGGATAGACGCCGGCCACGACCTTGCTCTGCGCGGCGAGGCCGAGCAACTGGCCTTGCGCCGCCATCAGCGCCTGCTCGCCGCGATTGGCGCGGTCCTGAAGGCGCAGCGAGAAGCCCGACGAGTTGCCGAGCCCGTCGATCGACGGCGGCAGCAGGCTCATCACCATGCCTTCGCGCACGGTCGAGGTCGCCTTGTTGGCGTCTGCCACCTCCTCGGCGGCCGAAACGCCCGGCCGGTCGCCCCAGTCCTTGAGAACGGTGAAGACGAGCGCCGCGTTCGAGCCCGAGCCCGAGAAGCCAAAGCCCTGTACGACGACCGTGTCGCGCACCGCCTCGCGGCTCTTATTGTGCTTTTCAAGGACCGCGGTGGCCTCGGAAGTGCGCAGCGTCGTCGAGTCCGCCGGCATCTGGAAGGCGGAGATGAAGAAGCCCTGATCCTCTTCGGGCAGGAAGGAGGAGGGGAGCTTGTAGAAGCCGAGCGCCAGCAGCGCGACGATGACAGCGAAGGCAGCCATCATCCGGCCCGACCGCTTGAGCAGGCGGGTGACCCAGTTCTCATACCCCTCGGTCATCGTCGCGAATTTGCGATCGAACCAGCCGAGGAAACCCTTCTTCT
>Ga0233425_10011060_pt1 | contig 10697 bp, 4 predicted proteins | sample Watercolumn_Towu_2_FD_181712 | JGI IMG/M metagenome (GOLD analysis project Ga0233425, IMG submission 181712) | Freshwater microbial communities from Lake Towuti, South Sulawesi, Indonesia - Watercolumn_Towuti2014_140_MG | ecosystem: Environmental > Aquatic > Freshwater > Lake | place: Indonesia... | reverse complement strand
GATGCAGTGGGCCGCCGGCCCTCGCTGGGCGCGCCACCACGACCACGTGGCCAGCGTCAGCGCGGCCGTCACCGCCGGCGGCCGTCTCTTCTACATCATCGACGAGGCGCCCGCCGCCGCCATCCTTTTCGCGCCGGACTGGGCGCTGGTCGCGCGCGACGCCTTCAGCGGCGCGCCGCTGTGGAAGCGGCCGATCGAGACGTGGCTGACGCATCTCTGGCCCAACAAGAGCGGCCCCGCCAACCTGCCGCGCCGGCTCGTGGCCGCGGGCGACCGGGTCTACGCGACGCTCGCGATCGACGCGCCGCTGACCGCGCTCGACGCCGCGACGGGCGAGACGGTCCGCACCTACGAGGGCACGCGCGCGACGGAGGAGATCCTGCTCGCGGACGGCGTGCTCTACCTGGTCGTGGACGAGTCGCCGGACAAGCGCGCCGAGTCCGTCCCGCCCTTCGGCGGCGGCGTGGAATTCGACGTCAAGGGCCGCGCCGTCCCCTGGGGCGCGCACGAGCGCACGCTCTGCGCCGTCGACGCCGACAGCGGGCGCGCGCTGTGGCGCTCCACCCGCCCCGTTGCGCCCGTGACGCTGGCCCTCGGCGCGGGCGGCCTGTTCTTCCACGACGGCCGGCGCGTGGTGCGGCTGGACCCGGCGACTGGCGTCGAGCGCTGGGCCTCGGAGCCGCTGGCCGACGTGACGGCGATGTTCACGCATTGGGCGCCGACGCTCGTCGTCGCCGGCGACACGGTGCTCGTCACGGCCGAGCGCGACCGCTGGGTGTCGCTCGACGCGGCGACGGGCGCGATCCTGTGGGACGCGCAACCGCCGCCGTCGGGCTACGTCGCGCCGTCGGATGTCTTCGTCGCCGGCGGCCTCGCATGGGGCGGCGCCACGCGCGACGCGAAGAACGACGGCGAATTCATCGGCCGGGACCCGCGCACGGGCGAGATCCGGCGCCGTATCGCGTGCGATACGTCGATCTTCTTCTTCCACCGCTGCTACCGCGGCAAGGGCACCGCGCGCTACCTCATCCCCGGCCGCACCGGCATCGAGATGCTCGACCTCGGGACCGGGCGATGGACGCCGAACCACTGGGTCCGCGGCGGCTGCCTCTACGGCATCCTGCCCGCCAACGGACTCCTCTACGCGCCGCCGAGCGCCTGCTCGTGCTATATCCAGTCGCGCCTGGCCGGTCTCAACGCCCTCGCCCCGGGCGAACCGGCGGCGCCGGCGGAGGTCGACGAGTCCTCGCGCCTGGAGCGGCCTCCAGCCTCCGGCCTCCAGCCTCCGGTCTCCAGCCTCCAGCCGCCAGCCTCCTCCTGGCCCACCTACCGCGCCGATGCCGCCCGCTCGGGCCGCGGCGCCGCGCCCGTTCCCGCGGACCTCGCGCCGGCGTGGACGGCGGACCTCGGCGGGCGGCTCAGCGCGGTGACCGTCGCGGGCGGAGCGCTCTTCGTCGCGCAGGTTGACGCCCACACGGTTCTCGCGCTCGACGCGGGAACCGGCGCCGCGCGCTGGCGCTTCACCGCGGGCGGCCGCGTGGACTCGCCGCCGACGATCGCCGGCGGCCTCGCGATCTTCGGCAGCGCGGACGGCTGGGTCTACGCGCTGCGCGCGGCCGACGGCGCCCTCGCATGGCGTTTCCGCGCCGCGCCGGAAGACCGCCGCGTGGTCGCGTTCGATCAGGTCGAGTCCGCGTGGCCCGTACACGGCAGCGTGCTCGTCCGCGACGGCGAGATCTGGTGCGTGGCCGGGCGATCGGCCTTCCTCGACGGCGGCATGCGCCTGCTGCGCCTCGATGCCGCGACCGGCCGGCCGCTGTCGGAGACGATCCTCGACGACCGCGTGCCGGAGACGGGCGAGCCGCTGCAGTCGATGGTGAACATGCTCGACATGCCCGTCGCGCTGCCCGACATCCTCTCCAGCGACGGCCGGTTCGTCTACCTGCGCGGGCAGGCGTTCGACCGCGACGGCACGCGCGCGGCGCTCGCGCCGCCGGATCCGAAGGACCAGCACGGCGAGGGCGCGCACCTCTTCAGCCCGCACGGATTCCTCGACGATTCGTGGTTCAGCCGTTCCTACTGGATCTACGGCCGGCGCTACATCTCCGGCGCGAGCGGTTTCGGCCGCGCGGGACAGATCGTCCCCGCGGGGCGGATCATGGTGAACGACGACGCGGGCGTCTACGCGTTCGGCTACCGGCCCGAGTACTACCGCTGGGTGACGCCGCAGGAGTACCAGCTCTTCGCCGCCGACCAGTCGCCCGAGGTGGTGCCGATCAAGGTCGCGGACGGCATCCGCAACGCCGACAGGATCGCCTCGCGCCCGGCCTGCCGGTGGACGCAGACGATCCCGCTCCTCGCGCGCGCGATGGCGCTGACGCCGGGCGCGCTCTTCGTCGCCGGCCCGCCGGACGTGGTGGACGAGGTCGCCGCGTTCCGCGACCTGCGCGACGAGAAGCTGCGGGCGGCGCTGGCCGAGCAGCGCGACGCGTGGGAAGGCCGCCGCGGCGCGCGGCTCTGGGCCGTGTCGCCCGCCGACGGCCGCCGCCTCGCGGAGTATCGGCTCGACAGTCCCCCGGTGTGGGACGGCCTCGCCGCCGCGGACGGCCGCCTCTACCTCGCCCTCGCCGACGGCCGCGTCGCGTGCTACGGCCCGGCGGCGAGATAGGGCGGCGGTCGGGCGCATCGGCGAGTGGTTGCCGTCGAGGTCGGTTCGTGCGCGACATGGGCTGTGCACGCCGGCTCGCTCGGAGAGCTCGCCCTACCTGTGCCATGGGGGCGATAGGTAGGGCGCGTTCTCCGAACGCGCCGCGGAGACAAGCGGTGGTCAGCGGCTCGCTCGGAGAGCTCGCCCTACCCGTGCCATCGGGGCAATAGGTAGGGCGCGTTCTCCGAACGCGCCGCAGGGGTCAGGCGGTGGTCGGCGGCTCGCTCGGAGAGCTCGCCCTACCTGTGCCATGGGGCGATAGGTAGGGCGCGTTCTCCGAACGCGCCGCGGAGACAAGCGGTGGTCAGCGGCTCGTTCGGAGAGCTTGCCCTACCTGTGCCATGGGGGCGATAGGTAGGGCGCGTTCTCCGAACGCGCCGGGCCATCTCGCGGCCGTATGGCCCGTGGCGCCTGCGCGGTATAACGAATCGCCGATGCGCCCGGGACGGTCCGCCCCGTCCAATTGACCTTGCCGCGCAGGCGGTACCGGTCTAGGCTCCGGCGCTACGGGCGTTCACGCTGGCGGCGGACCCGAGGCGGGCAAAGCGGAGAAAGACGATGAAGAAGACGATTCTGGCGGCGGCAATGGTCCTGGCGGCGTCCGGGGCATGGGCGCTCGACGTGGCCATCAAGGGGTCCTACACGACGCGGTTCGAAAACGACCGCCCGAATGTCATCGGCGGCAGCCTCAGCCAGGACGTCGCCGGCGAGTGGAAGGGCACGCTGACGACCGACTGGAAGGGCAAGATGCAGTCGTTCACCGGCACCGTCACCGGCGACCTTACCAAGGGCAAGGTGAAGGGCGATTTCCGCCTGGGCGATCCCCAGCACGGGCGTCGCTTCGTCTTCACCGCCAAGGCCGACAACTACACGCTCAAGGGACCGGTCGTCGAGATCATGAAGAACGGCCAGGAGAAGGATGTCGGCGAGATCGAAATGAAGGGCACCCCCGGCGCGGCGAAGTAGCGCCGGCCCGACGACCCCGGTTGCCGATCCGTCATCCCGCACCGCGTCCATGTCCCGCACGGCCCGGGCGAACCCCCTGTTGCCTCAATGAAAAAGACACCCGGGGAGCCGGGGCGGAGCGGTCCCCGCCTCTCACGGCAGGGGGGCCCCTCCGCCCCGCTGGAAGACGGTTAGGCGACATGGCGGCGCGCCTGACGGAGTAGAATGCGGATGGCTTGGAGATCGCGCCGGACCTGACGGGCCAGAACGAAGGGGTTGCGCGTCTCGGTCATCTCCTGGAGTTGCTTGGGCTTGTCGTCGGACGGATCGGGCCAGGCCAGAAGCCGCTGGGCGGGGGATTGGGGCCGGTCGTAACGCTCGCTGACGCGGGCGCCAGAGCTCACTTTGCGGCGCCGCTTCATGACGGGCTGGAAGAGGTCCTCCGAGGCTGGCGTGGGGCAGTGCCGGCCGTGCTCCTTCTCGGCCTTGTAGAGAACCTTGACTGATAGAAAACTCGATTCCGTCAGGCCGCGCCGTGCGTGGGGTGGGGGTGTGGGGTTGACTGGAAACCATTCTCCTTCATTGGTTGCTATTCTTCTCCCAAACACGCCACGCTGCCATCGAGCAACTGCGCCACCACGCTTCCGTCGCGGGCGATGCAAAGACCATCCATGACCGGCTCAGACGGGAGCGGCTGTGTCCACATCGCATTCCCCGTCGCCCGATCCAGAGCAACCACACACCACGATGTCGGGACAATCTGCATGATCCCCTTGCCCGGCATCTCCGCGGGCGCCGCTGTGCCCAAGGCGGCCACCACCGCGTTTTCGCTGAGCGCCACCGCGTAGGCCCGGTGGCTGTCAAGCAGCCATTGGTGCGCGGCCGCCGTCGCAATGGTTTCAAATGACCAGTCCGTGGTGGGCGGTTTCTTCTCTGAACGCTTGGCGCGAACAAAGTCGCACATCTTCGTCGTGTCCCAGCACAAGATTGGCGCATGCCGGGGCGTGGCGTTGACGCTGAGATTGTCCTCCAACAGTGGGGCGACGGCCATCTGCCGCTCATCCCACGCGGCAAAAGCATGATTGCCATTGAAGAACCCCATTTCGTTGCCAATTCCCGCGCCCTGCTCGTCGAGTTCCAGCACATACAGCGTGGTTGGCGACCGGGCCAAAACCTGAGGACGCGACTGGGAATCGTATGACCGTCGGCCACCGAAAAGCAGGAACTTGCCGCCCGACAATGCTCCCGTATTGCGCTGCAACATCCCCCTCTGTCCTGCATCGGAAAATGGAGTTTGAGTCGCGCCGGGTGTGAGACGGCATTCGCCGGTCTTGATATCCCAGGACGTGCCGCGGATCCATAACCGACCCCGCGCCACCGTCATCGTGCCCACCGCGGTTACGCCGGCATCGATTTCGGCTTGCGGCAGACCGCTCGTGTTGTCCTGCCAGATAATCCGCCCGCTCTTGCTTTCCAGCGCATACACGTGCGTGGCGTTTCGATACAACAGACTTGCGGCCAGATAGACCACACCGTCCTGCACCAACACTCCTGCCGCCACCGGCCAGGTGCTCACCAGATGCCCGTATGCCATGATCCGGCGCTCGGCCGGCGCCGCCTGGAACCGCCACAACTCCCGCCCCGTCGCCGCTTCGAGGCAGTACAGATAACCATCACCCGAGCCGGCATAGAGACGGTCATCCCACACCGCCGGCGAACTGAACAGTTGGCCGCCGGTGTAAAACACCCACACCGGTCTGCCGGTCGCTAATTCCACGCACCGTACCGCGCCGTCCGGGCCGCCGATGAACACCCGATCGCCCGCGCAGATCGGCTGGACCGGTTCGAAACTGGTCACCGACAGATCGCTTGGAAACGGCGGATTGACATACGGCGTCGACGGTGTCCATGTCCAGCGGGATACAGCGGATGCCGGCGTCTCGGCCCGGCTGCGGTTGGCGCGGTCGTTGCCGGCGCGGAATGCCGGCCAGTCCTTCGGCGTCACTCCAAGCGCCGCCGGCAGGGCGTCCTTTGCAGCGACGCGCAGGCGTTGCGCCTCGGCCGCGGACTTCTGGTATTGCCGGCCGTCGCCGGACATCTCGACAATGTTGCCGTTCAGCAAGTAAGAACAGGCGCAATGGAAACTCGATTGGAACAGGATACCTTCACCAATCACCGCGCCGATGGAACACGGTGATTTGTGGATCGACCCCCGGCGGGTCGAGCTCATGGTCAACAGGTCGAACGCCGGCGCGGCCGAGCTGCCCACGAAATACCGGCCGCTGGCCGTTCCGAACGTGCAGATGCCGCGGTAGGGATTGCCTTTGTCGTCCCTGGCGGAGTTCTCGTCCCACTTCAACTGCCCGGTGCGCAGGTCCACCGATTTCGCACCCAGGACGGAGTTTCCCCAGATCAGCGAGCCGGCCTGCTGGTGGGCTCCATACTTCGGCGTCGTCCACAACAACTTGCCGGAGGGGGCGTCCAAGGCGATACGCGCGCTGCCGGGCCGCGCGAACAGAATGGTGCTCTCCGACGCTTCGAGTGCGCCGCTGCCCACGCTGAACTGCGGCCAAAGGCTCTCCTTGTACACCCTGGCCGCCTCAGGATTCTTCCACAATACGCTCCCCGTCCGCGCCTCCAGCGCCGCCGCGTATTTCCCCCGTGCCATGAAATACACGCGGCCATCGCGCACTGCGATCAGGCATTCGGGGATGCAATCTGCGTCCTCCGCGTGTCGCCACATCAGATTGCCTGTGTCGGACTGGAAGGCGGCGATCATGCGGCAGTTGGCCTGTCGGTCCAAACGCGCGTTGTCCTCTTCATCGCTGCCGCCATTGCGAACCCGGATGAATTTGAGATGCTGCGCGGCGGACATCCCCAGGTTACTGAATCCGCCGGCGGTATCTTCTTCCTTCGCCCCGACCGCCACGAACAGCAGGCCATCCCGCAACGCGATCCATTTGACCATTCCGCCCAGGGCGCTACAGTCAATCCTGCGCCGTTCCCGGCCGGTGGCGGGATCAAGGACGAGGACATTCGGCGTTCCGAACTCGATCAGATAGAGGGAATCTGCGGTCAACACGCACGCCGAGAGCAGCCAGTCCGCGGCGATGCCGTCGCCCAAGTCGCGTTTCCACAGAATCCGTCCGTTGTAGGCGTCGCGCATGATCAGCCAGTTCACATCGCACTGCGGCCGCGGAAAACCAGGGTATTTCCCCTCCATGACCATGAGCAACCGGCCACCGGCCATCAAGGGATAGCCGGCGCCGTGGTTATACGGCGTATCCAGCCACTGCGTCATGCTCGGCAGCACGAACGCCGTGTCCGTCGAAACCGGATTGAAGCTCGAATCGAAGAAACGATGTGTCCACTCGGCTGAATTCGGCAGCGCCGGTCGTTCGATGATCGCCCATGTCCCGAATGCATCTGTCACGACTTCGGCATCCTTCGCCCACGCCCGCAGCGCGGTTTCAGTCACTTTTCCACCGACAACCGCCTTGCCACCGTGTGGCGTCAGCTTCCTCATCACATCCGGCGCCGACCATTCCCCCAACGTCGCATCCGTCACACCAGTCGCCACCAGCAGATTCGCGTAATGGTCCGCGACTACGATCTTCTCGACCGGGCTCTCGGCAAGGTAGAGGCGTCGTCCCAGCAAGCCGCTCTTGTCCGCCGCCGCGCTCGCCGCCTGCATGCGCGCCGCGTCTGGTTCCTGACTCACCACAATGAACTCGCTGTTCTGCGCCAGCGCCAGCGCCAGCGCCCCGCCTTCGGGCACGACACACACGCCGCGCGGACACTCCGTCCGATCAGCCAGCGCAATCAGATGTTTGGCCAACGCCGCATCGTCCGCTTGCAGGGTCAATCCCCACATCAGCCCCCACGTCAACCCCAAGAGCGCCGGCAGCTTCGGTGTCTGCATCATCGCCACCTCATCAAGGGACCATCAAACCATCAAGGGACAGTAGACCATCAAGGGACGACCATCAAGGGACAGGGACAGCCATCAAGGAGACAGCCATCAAGGGACAGTGAAGTAGTGTCATCCCGGAAAGGACGAGGGCTTGTTTCTTCCCTTCTATGGAAGCTCGCATCGCGTCCCCCACGAATTCTCCGTCCCCAGTTCTGCACCCCGCGAACCGCCGTGCCCATTCCACTCAGGTCGAATTGTCCAGAGCCTGGACAACACCTTGTGGCACAATGCTTTATGCCACCGCCATCCCCGCGACACGGATTCTCTGTCCCCACAGACTGGCCTCCCCACAGACTGGCCCCGACACGAGTTCTCTGTCCCCACAGACCCACACACAGACTCCCTGTCCCCACAGACTCCGGCGAGGGATCACGATCTGGCACTGGACGCCCGCGCGCGGGCGTTGGTCAAGGAAGGCTTGGGTACTCATCTGGTCCACGAACCGATGAAGGCGAGCCGAACCCGATCCCGCCGCCCTCTACGTCACGGACGCCTTGCCTCAACCCGGCGCGGGCGTGTGTTCGAGCGGCCAGCGGCCGCGGCTGGCGGCCTTGCCGAACAGCAGGCGCGCGGCCGCCTGGAGCGACTCCGGCCCGACGCCGTACGTGCAGACCGCGGCGTCGGCGTCGCGAGGCGCGCCCATGGGGTAGGGGTTGTTCGTCACGACCACGACCGGCTTGCCCGCCGCCCGCAACGCGCGCATGAGCTTCGCGTTGTTCTCGGGAATGATCCGCCAGTAGTAGTTGGTCATCACGACCGCCTCGACCCGCTCGGCGAGCGACAACGCCAGCTTCGTCTCGTCTTCCGTAGCCGCGAACGCGGTGTCCATCGGCACGGCGTTCAGCGTGTGCCCGAGCACGGCCTCGGAGAACGAGTGCGCGTGGTGGTATTGATTGTTCGGCAGGAACTCGGGGATGATCATCTGCTCGATCAGCAGGATCTTCCGCCCGCCGACCGGCAGCAGCCCGCCGCGGTCCCACAGCACGGTCAGGCAATCCTCCGCCGCGCGCCGCGCGAGGCCGCGGACTGCCTCGTCGCGGATCGGCCCGCCCGCGCGGTCGGCGTCCACGCGTCCGCCGTCGCGGAAGAGCCCCTGCCCGGCCTTCAGGCGCAGGATGCGTCCGACCGCCTCGTCGATCCGCGCCTCGGGGAGGCGGCCGTCCAGGACGCGCCGCCGGATCTCGAAGAACGTCTGCGAGCGGAGTTCATCGTCGAATTTCAGCAGCACGAGGTCGCAGCCGGCCTCCAGCGCCATCGCGCTCGCCACCGGCACGCCCCAGCGGCGGGCGATGGCGCCCATGCCCATGGCGTCGGTCGTCACGACGCCGTCGAAGCCGAGTTCCTCGCGCAGCACGCCGGTCACGATGCGCTTCGACAGGCTCGCGGGCCGGTCGGGCGCGTCGAGCGCCGCGTAGGCGTTGTGGGCCACCATCACCGAGCGCAGCCCGGCGGCGATGCACGCGCGGTAGGGCGCCAGCTCCACGGCGTCGAGGCGCGCGCGGTCGGCGCGGAGCAGGGGCAGTTCGTCGTGGGCGTCGACGGACGAGTCGCCGCGGCCGGGGAAGTGCTTCGCGACCGCGACCAGGCCGCCCTCCTCGAGGCCGCGCAGGTACGGGACCGCATACTCGCACGCGACGGCCGCGTCGTCGGAGAACGCGCGGATGCCGATCTCGGGATTATCGGGGTTGACGTTGACGTCGAGGACGGGCGAATGGAGCAGGTCGACGCCGATCGCCGCGAGCTGGCGCGCGACGGCGCGGCCGACCTCGAACGCCCGCTCCGGCCCGCCCGCCGCGCGCAGGCCCATGTTGCCGGGGAAGAGGTTGATGCCGTCGAACGGGAAGTCGTGCGAGAAGTCGCCCTCGAAGTCCGTGCAGACATGCAGCGGCACGCCGCTCGGCCGCTCCATGGCGATCTCGCGGAGGCGGTTGAGGCGCCGCGCGTACTCCTCGGCCTCGATGTGGAAGCCGGGATGCTTGATGCGCCAGTAGGTCTCCGCGGGGCGGAAGTAGCCCTCGGGCGGCGCGAAGCCGGTCGTGTCGATCTTCCGCCCGTAGCTCAGCCGCCCGCAGGCCTCGGTCGTGTACGGCTCGATGCGCAGGCCGCCGGCGTGGAGGCGCGTGATCGTCTCGACGACGCCGGGCGTGATCACGGCGCCGCGCCACGACTGCGTGAGGCACTGCCCGATCTTCTCGTCGAGGGTCATGCGACCCAGGGCGGCATCGACGAGGCGCTCCGTATCGTTCTTCGGCGTCATGGTCGGCTCTCCCGGATGGTCAGGTTCTCACACGACTCCGCCGCATCGCGTCGATGACGGCGCGCGAGGCGCAGTGCCCCGGCGCGTCGATCGTACCGCCGCGCAGGCCCTTCATCCAGAGCGCGTGCAACGGCGGCATCGGGGGGAACGGCGTCCGCGGATCCCGAACGAGCGCCCCCTTCTCGTGCTTGGGCAGATCGTCCGTCGCCGTCGCCGTGATCGGGCACGCAGGTCTTCATATGGGTACGCCGTTCATAGCACCCGCAGACGTTGCGGGCGACGCGAATCGCAGGGAGCATCCCACGGCGCCGCTTGACGAGGCCGCGGCGAAGGATGACGATGGCCCGCGAAACGCCAGGCGGGGCCGGGTGCGGATAGAGGTGTGACGCGGCGCCGGCTCCCGCCGGCAGGAGACCCGAGCCATGGAGAAGATGGAATTCCGTCCGGCGAAGGTGCTGCTCTTGTTCTGGATCGTCGGGATCTTCTGCTTGAGTCTCCTGCTTTCCGGCCTGCTCACGCTGGTCTGCATCGACAAAGTCCCGCGGCTGGGCCTGTTCTTCGTCCTGACCTTCCTGGCCCTGCTCGTCTCGCTCTCCGTCTATGCCGCGCTGCTGTTCTCGACGATCCGGTACGAGATGGACGAGCGCTACGTGGTGAAGTGCTCCGGCGTGCTCTGGAAGAAGCGCCGCCTGACGCCGCTCGAGAAGATCACCAACATCGACGTCCGCCAGGGCCCGTTCGAGCGCCTGCTGGGCTACGGTCAGATCTGGATCTTCACCCCGTCGACCGGCGCGCAGACGCCCGAGGTGAAGCTC